>Ga0208734_100003_pt1 | contig 349247 bp, 326 predicted proteins | sample Subbio2Aug_QV11A_FD_184824 | JGI IMG/M metagenome (GOLD analysis project Ga0208734, IMG submission 184824) | Serpentinite rock and fluid subsurface biosphere microbial communities from McLaughlin Reserve, California, USA - CR12Aug_QV11A (SPAdes) | ecosystem: Environmental > Terrestrial > Deep... | reverse complement strand
TTCTTCGAAAGACTGTTTCTAAGTTTTCTTTGCCTTCTTTCAGCAACAGGTGAAGATGATTGCTCATTAAGCAATAGGCATATAGCTGGTATCCGCTGGTTTCTTTATGTTTCTCAAGTATCTCTATAAACTTCTGGTTGTCCTCATCATCTTCAAATATCCGCTGTTTATTTATTCCTCTTAATACTATATGGTAGATACCTGTGCTGCTTTTTTTTCTTGCGGCTCTTGGCATACCATCACCCCTTTTGAGGGTAGCATATAAAGGATTATTTTGTCAACACAAAAGAACCGTCCCCTTTGTGTCTAAAGGATTATTTTGTCAACACAAAAGAACCGTCCCCTTTGTGTCGGTCCCCTTTGTGTCGGTCCCCTTTGTGTCGTCGGACCTTTGGGGCGGTCCTTGCCGCGGCGGGCGTAATCCCCTGTTTGAACCGTGATTTTTTTCGCGCGTGACCCGCCACCCGTTGCCCGGGGCGAGGGTTGCAGGGATTTTGACCGCCCATCCCGATTGCCTCTTGCTTAATCTAAAGATTTTCTGGTACAATTTCTTTAGATTAAACAAGGAGGTTGATACCATGCCAATCATTAGGTCCAGCACAGACCTGAGGAATAACTACAACGAGATATCCGCATTCTGCCATGAGAGCCGTGAACCCATTTTTATCACCAAAAACGGTCAAGGCGATCTCGCGGTTATGAGCATCGAGACCTTTGAAATGCTAAACGGTAAACTCGAACTATACCGTATGCTTGATGAAGGCAGAACAGCGGTAAAGGAAGGCCGGAAACGTCCGCTTTCGGATGCCATGCGCGACATTCGCCAGGAGATAACTGATGCAAAAATATAGGGTCGATGTATCGGAACCCGCCGAAAATGACCTGAGAGATATCGTCCGCTATATCTCCTCGCAATTGTCCGCTCCGATGACTGCGCTGAAGATGATGGACACCATTGAGGAAGCTATAGCAGACTTGGCCGACATGCCACACAGCTGTCCTCCTGTTACCGATGAAAGGTTGGCCTCAATGGGCTACCGTAAACTGATTATAAAAAACTATATCGCTTTCTTTACAATTGATGAAAAGGCAAAGGTCGTTGACGTTGAACGTATCCTATACAAAAGGCGCGATTGGCTTCACATTCTGTAACGGTCATTACTTTAATCTTGCGACAGCCGCAGCCTTTTAGTATAAATCATAAATGATCCGGACAACTTTAGCTTCTTCCTCAACAATAATCAATTTACCGTTTTCATCTTGGAATCAGGTTGAATATGAGCCTCTAGAAGCAGCTTCGCCAAAAAGTCTGCAGCTTGTTTTGCATCCATTCCATTGATACGACATTGTATTTTTGCCTTTTTATGAGTGTCACGAAAGTATTCGATATCCTCCTTGACCTCTCTCAAATATCTCCAGTAATTGTCATCATTTACGATCTCTTCTTCAATTAAGTTGGAGTCTTCATCAGTAAATATTAGCCTCTTCATAATATTTTCAGCTGAGTCCTTAAGCGCAACTGTCATCACATCGGGATGCTTTTTTAAAATGTTTAGATACTGTCTGAACAAACCCCCTGGCGGCATTGCTATAACAATATTGTCTTTATAATCATTAAGTATTTCTGCCAGCAAATGCTTGACCCTATCACGATACTCATGTTCATTAAAACAAGTGTTTTTAATGCGCTCTATAGAATTGCAAAACCGCTTCTCGACAAACACATGGGGACGGTTCTTTCGTGTTCTTTTCCTTCTTTTACCGTCTTCTTGAAGGCAGTTTGCTTATTCTTTAGACAGGCAGTTCGGATACCGTTGATCATAGCTTTCTGATGATACCAAAACTGATCCCGGTTAATCTTTCGATCTGCCTGATGGACAACTGTCTTTTTTTAAGCTCCCTGATCACTGCATTTCTCTTTTGCTTCTCAAATGCCTGTATCTCTTGCGGACTTTTTACTTCAGCTATTTTTTGGATTAGTTCAGCTGCTTCCAGATCATTTATCCTGACCCCATGATCAGGCTCCAGGCATTGATCTTTGTTTGGTTCCTGATGAAATTCTTCCATTAAATGCAATGATACTGCTTTGTCTTCTGAAAACAACCCCATGGCGAACTGGGTGGCACATATCACCGGTTTTTCTGTATATTCCCGATAACTGCTCCAGGGGTATGTTTGTATTTTTTCTGTAATTCCAGCTTTGACTGGATTTTGATGGATATACCGCAGCACGGTTAAAAAGTATGTATCTGTTTCAACGGCTTCGCTTTTGTATCGATCCTGAAACAGATGTCCGCGCCTGCTGTATTTCCAGTTATACCAGTAAACATAGCTTGCCCCTATTCTTCGAAAGACTGTTTCTAAGTTTTCTTTGCCTTCTTTCAGCAACAGGTGAAGATGATTGCTCATTAAGCAATAGGCATATAGCTGGTATCCGCTGGTTTCTTTATATTTTTCAAGTATCTCTATAAACTTCTGGTTGTCCTCATCATCTTCAAATATCCGCTGTTTGTTAATTCCTCTTATGACTATATGGTAAATACCTGTGCTGCTTTTTTTTCTTGCGGCTCTTGGCATACCATCACCCCTCTTTTGAGGGTAGCATATAAAGGATTATTTTGTCAACACAAAAGAACCGTCCCCTGGTGTCCCCCTGGTGTCCCCTGTTGATTTCACGGTATGGATAGTTCATGCCGTTCATCGCTACGAACCTAATACCATGTGGGGAAGAAACGAACTTAACAAGTGAAAGGAAAAGGAATTCCAAAAACAATGGCGAACAGTTGTTGATTAAGAAATGCCTGTTCGATTTCTTCCGGGCGGTATTGCGGAAGGGCATGAATAATTGTGCGGGCCAACGATTTGCATTGCAGTTTTAGATAAGAGGTGCGGGCACTAAAGGGGAATGCTGCGTGAAAACAAGAATTCTTTTTTTGTTAAGTTTCGGCCATCTGATAACAGACCTAAACCAGGGGATCTTGCCGGCCCTGCTGCCCTTTATAAAAGAAGCCTTCAGCCTTTCTTATACCCAAATCGGCCTGCTGGTTTTAGTTGCCAATATCAGCTCTTCCACCCTGCAGCCATTTATTGGCTATTGGAGCGATAAGGTCCCGACACGGTGGCTGTTGCCGACTGGTATTTTTCTTGCCTGCACAGGTATCGGTGTTCTGGGTATCAGCACAACTTTCCCACTGCTGTTACTTGCTGTGTTGGTCAGCGGCTTAGGGATTGCTTTATACCATCCGGAAGGATCAAAAACCGCCCATTATGCCAGTGGAAACCGCAAAGGCAGCGCAATGTCCCTTTTCTCAATTGGCGGCAATTTGGGCATGGGTTTTGGCCCGCCGTTAATCATGTTGCTTTTAGCCTTTCATGGGATTAGCGGCACCTTATGGATGGCAGTAATCGGCGGGATTACAGCGCTTTTGTTTTGGGCGTACCTGCCCATACTCCACAGGGAGTGTCCGCCTACTGACCGCACGCAAAAAGGAACTGACCTCGACCCTAAGCCAATATTACCTGTGTTGCTGCTTATATTCGTGGTTACCTTTCGCTCGTGGCTCGCTGCTGCTCTCACTGTTTATATACCTTTATATTATATAAGCTTTTTGATGGGAGAGCCACTTTTTGGCAATACCCTCTTGACAATCTTTTTAATCAGTGGTGCAGCAGGAACCCTTTTCGGCGGTCCAATTGCCGATAAAATCGGCCCCCAAAAAGCTATTTTGGGATCAATGGCCCTGATGATTCCGCTGGTGTTTCTAATTTTTAACACATCAGGCTTTTGGTTAGTACTTGCGGTGGCGGCCGCAGGAATGGTCTTAATATCTTCTTTTGCCACAACTATTGTTATGGCCCAGATGTTCCTGCCAAATAATATTGGGGTAGCTTCCGGACTGATGACCGGCTTTGGTATCGGCATGGGAGGAGTTGGCCTGATTCCCCTAGGTCTTATTGCCGATACCTGGGGAGTTCCGATGGCTTTGAAAGTAATTATGGTCCTTCCAATACTAGGAGCGCTGTTGGCTTGCAAACTTCCCCAGCCTTCCGCCCAGCCGGCGGCACCTGCTGCAGTTCAAGCAGGGCAGGGAAATTGAAGCGAAATGGTTTAACTGGCGCGATCCGTATCTTTAGCGAAAACCACTACGTGGTCCGTATCGATGCTAATTTTTACCTTGCTGCCGGGAGGAATAACCTTTGTGGATGGCTTGAGGGAATGAATTATCGTCCCATCAGCAAGCTGTAGTTTGTACATGATCGACGCCCCCAAAAAACGGGCCTCAGAAATGATGGCATTGCCGTCCGGATTCAACACAAAATCGACATCATCGGGCCTGATCATTAAATCAACCTTGCAGCCGGCCATTTTTTTCTCGTAGCTCACCGGAAAATCCCAGATTCCCGCACGTACCGATCCTTCGCCCACAACTCCGGCAACAAAATCGGCTTTGCCGACAAAATCGGCTACAAACCTGCTGCTGGGCTGGTGGTAAATTTCTGCCGGGGTGCCTATTTGTTCCAGCCTGCCCTGGTTTAGAACACCCACCCGATCAGACAGGGAAAACGCTTCTTCCTGGTCATGGGTAACCAGAATTGTGGTCGCGCCATTTTCCTTAAGAATACGCTTGGTTTCTGTGCGAAGTTCTTCCCGCAGATCAGCGTCCAGGTTGGAAAAAGGCTCATCTAGTAAAATTACCTTGGGTGAGGGAGCCAGGGACCTGGCCAGAGCCACCCGTTGGCACTGCCCCCCTGACAATTCATGGGGGTAGCGTTCTCCCAGGCCGATTAATCCAACCACAGCCAGGATATGCATCACCCGCTTGCGTATCTCGTCCCGGGAAAAACCTTTTAAACCGAAGGCAATATTTTGGTAAACAGTCATATGGGGAAACAGGGCATAGTCCTGAAAAACGATACCAACCCCCCGTTTTTCCGGAGCAACCCAAATCTTTTCGCCAGCCACGACCGCCTGGCCAATGGTAATTTCCCCACGATCAGGCCGTTCCAGCCCTGCAATAAGCCTTAAAGTAGTTGTCTTGCCACATCCCGACGGCCCAAGTAGTGAAAAGAATTCACCTTCTATGATCGAAAAGCTTAGCTCACTTACTGCCTTAACCGCCCCAAAAAACCGGGATACATTGGCTAAGACCACTATAGCTGATTCTTTTCCCGATATGCCTGTCATATTTAATCATACCTCCCCGAAAGATGGAAAAATTACTTCCTGCCCACAGCGCGCGTAAGCAAGATTACAGGAATAATCCCTGCCAAAACAATAGCAACAGCGGGGATCGCAGCGCCAGACCACATGGACTCGGCAGCCATTTGCCAGACCCATACCGCAAGGGTATCATAGCCAAAAGGCCGCAACATGAGTGTAACCGGCAGTTCCTTCATTACATCGACAAAAACTAAAACTGCCCCGGCAAAAATCCCTGGCGTTATTAATGGCAGGTGAATCCGCCATAATATTCGCCAACTGCCAGCCTGCAGCATCCGGGCAGACATGGTGATATTGGGTGTAATCTTCTCCAATCCGGCGTCAACGCTGTTATAGGCCACAGCCATAAAACGCACCACATATCCATAGATCAGCCCCACCAAGGAACCGGTCAAGATGAGCCCTATTGAAATACCCCACCACTTATCCAACATATCATTAATTGTATGATCAAAGGCCGCAACGGTGACCAGTATTCCCACAGCAACAACGGCGCCCGGAATTGCATAACCCGTTGTAGCCAACCGACCCAGCATCCTGGCTGTTGCCCCACCCTTTGTTCGCACACCGCTGGCCAGAATCAGCGCGGTAATTACGGCAAAAAAAGCCGCCAGGCCAGCCAACAGCAAGCTGTTGGAAATTAGTTCAAGATAGACTTCAGCCGCCCCGGCAGGCATGAGCTTGATTTCAGCCACTGACCAGGATAATAGTTGGAACATGGGGATGCCAAATGCTACCCCTACAACTAACAGGCTAATCCCTGTAGCGGCCCATTTTTGCCACCCGGCAAGTTCAATGGGGGGTACCCCTGGCGCTTTACCGCCAGCCTGATAATAACGGGATCGCCCCCTTAAAGCTTGTTCAAACAGGATCACGGCTAGCGCAAAAAAGGCCAGTAAGCCGGCCAGTTCGGTGGCCGCCCTCATGTCCATCATGCCAAACCAGATGCGCATCACCCCATCCGCAAGCGTGAGAAAATTGAAGAACCGGACTGTGGCAAAGTCTGCCAGGGCTTCCATGAGAGCCAGAACCAGACCCCCGGCTATTGCCGGTCTGGCCAGGGGAAGGGCAATCCGGACAAAGACTGAACCTAAACCATAACCCATTACCCGGGCAGCCTCAAAGGCATTGGAAGACAAGCCTTGAAAGCCGGCTTTAGCCAACATGTATACGTATGGGTAAAGAGCCAAAGTCATCACCAAGATGGCGCCCCCACCGGAGCGGATCTCCGGGAACCAATGGAGAACGCCTAAGTGCTGGCGTAAAAATGACTGTACTGGACCGGCAAAGTCGAAGGTTGACATATAGACAAAACCCATGATATAGGTGGGGACTGCCATCGGCAAGACAAATAACCACTCAAAAACGGACCGCCCGGGGAACCGGTAAGCCACCACCAGCCAAGCTAAACCTGCACCTAATATAAATGTACCTATTCCCACCCCTGCCAGAAGCAAAATCGTATTGCGCAGCATTTCCGGCAGCAAGGTATCCCAAAGGTGTTGCCAGACTTCCCTCGTGGGTGACAGTAAAGACGAAGCAACCACTGCCACAGGCAAAATTACCAGGACTGCAATGATAAAAGGCAGGGCGGGAAAACTATACCTGCCATGCCCAAATATTTTAACATTACTTAGGGATGCTCTAAGATTTATCATGATGTGATAACATGACCTCACCTTCAGCCTTATATATATCATTACCGGCAATAACGGAGCCAAGGCAAACGAGATTATTTTTCAAAACATCCAACAGTAATATCCTAATAATAATAAGAACCATTGTCAATATTGTTTTTTCTTTATTATCAATCAACCAGCCGGTTATTGGCTACAGTATTTAGCATATTTTTTTTGTAGCGCCAACTGCTATCTATCCTTATTAAATACGTATCCTTTTGCAAACTTCAAATCCTGCGATATAGCAAGGAATAACTGGTAATACAGAGGGATATGGTGCTAACCGCTCCAGAAGGCGCCAGGAAGCGTTTGTCAAGCCGCTACCCTCTTCGCTATATTATTAAATAGACCCCGAATGAGAATGATTATCTCTATTGATGGCAACTTTTTATGAGCCAGCTTTTTTGAAGGGAGGCTATTCGTTTTTTTCAGCTAGCAAATTACATATCACAGACGGCTAAGTACCCTGATACCACCGCTAAGGTTAAGACCCAGTTGAAAAAATTTTAAGGAGTGAAGTGGATGAAAAAATGGTTTAAAACTAAGCTCGGACGGTTCGGTTTACTGCTGGTTGCAGCACTGATCCTGGCAGGTTCGATCGCTACCTTGGCTCAGGCCGCCCCGGCGCAAATCCGCGTCACCGTAGACGGCACACCACTTTTGCTGGAGACAGCGCCAACAGTTGTTAACGGTCGCGTCATGGTACCTTATCGGGCCATTGCCGAACGGGCAGGTGCCCGGGTTAGCTGGGACGGCCGCACACAAGCTGTAACAGTAACTAAAGGCAGCGACGTCCTAAGGCTGACCGTGGGACAAAGAACCGCTATCAGGGGAGGAAACAACATCACCCTTGATGCGGCACCCATGCTAGCAGGCGGGCGTGTTCTGGTACCAATACGCTTCCTGGGCGAAGGCCTCGGCTACAGTGTTACTTGGGACAACGCCGCCAGGATTGTAGCGCTCAGGTCTACCCCGCCGGAAACAGTGCAGGTGCCAAATGAACGAATTGAACCGAAAACGGGCGGCGTGGTCAATCTTTACACTTCCCGCCACTACGGTGTGGAGCCGGTCTTTGCCGAATTTACCAGGGCGACCGGAATCCAGGTCCGGTTTACTACGGGCTCAGATGCAGTTTTACGTGAGCGAATCAGGGCTGAAGGCCGCCACACTCCGGCTGATGTTTACATGGCAGTTGACGCTGGGAATCTCTGGCTGGCAGCACAGGCTGGCCTCTTGCAAGCAATAAACAGCAGCACCCTGCAGCAGAATATTCCCGCCGCCTTGCGTGACCCTGGCAATCGCTGGTTCGGTCTGACCCAGCGTGTCCGCACCCTGATGTACCACCCGGAGCGGGTACGCCCAGAGGAGCTTTCCACTTATGAGGCTCTGACTGACCCCAAATGGCGCGGCAGGTTGGTAATGCGCCCGGCCACCCACTCCTACACCCAGTCGCTGGTAGCCAGTTTGATTGACTCCCATGGTGAAGCACGGGCGGAAGAAATCGTCCGCGGCTGGGTAGCCAACCAGCCCACCCTGATTGACAGCGACACCCGGATTCTAGAAACCCTGGCCGCCGGCAGAGGCGATGTGGCGATTACCAATCATTACTACCTGGGACGCCTCCTGCAGGCCAACCCCAACTTCCCAGTTCGCGTCTTCTGGGCTAACCAGAGAGATCGTGGCGCTCATGTCAACATCAGTGGCGCCGGCGTTACCGCTCACGCGCCAAACAGGGAAAACGCCATCCGCTTGCTGGAGTGGCTGAGCGGACCGCAAGGCCAGAAACTTTTTGCGGACTCGAACCACGAATACCCGGCTAACCCCAATGTTACTATGCATCCGATTATCGCCGGATTTGGTTCCTTTAACCGCGACCCCATCAACATGGCTGAATACGGCCGCTTGCAGGAAGCTGCCGTCAGATTGCTGGATCGAGCCGGATACCGGTAGAAAAACCAACAAAAGCGGGTAGGGCCTAAGGCCCTACCCGCTTTTAGTACTCGTACCGCAACTACCCTGAAAATTACAGGTACTCAGCACTCAGTATTCAGTACTCAAAAAACCGGGCAACCAAAGCCCCTTCTCAGGCTACTGAGTACTGGGTACCTGGTACTGAGTACTATTTTAAGGGTAGTTACCGGCTAACCGGAGGGGTTATCTTGATGTCACTCCCATAATCCTTAAATTCCAGTTTGATGAACACGGTGTTATCCGGTTGATCCCGGAACAAGCCTGATATTTGGGCTTTCAGGATGGCTTTATTCTTAGTATCGATCCATACTTTATAGCTGAAATCCTTAAACCAGGTGTTCATAAAATCATGTTTAACCGTTGGTGAACACTGAATTAGATAAGCCTTACGACCGGCTACTTTTTCTTTGCCCAGGTAGGTTATCCCTTCTACGGACACAAAGTTGAAACAGGCTAACGGATTTGCTTCAATTAAGAAATGTGGCTGGTCAAAGGGACGGTCGCTGGGAGTCACAGCCCATTTCCCTGTAATGGGGTCCCACCAGTAGGTTCCGTCTCCGATTTGATATACCTTTACCTCTTGGTTGTGGATCAAGCCATAAAAATAAAGGTCTTCGCCGGCTATTTCCCCGTAAATCCTGCTTAGTTTTCTCTCCTGGTTATTGACTTTAACTTGGACCTCTACCAGGTAACGGTAACTTTGGGCTGTCCCGGCATGCTGCAGGGCTTCTTGCAAAACTTGTTCGGGTTCCACTTTAAAGTTTGCTAAATAGTAGGCATTTGCACCCCAGCCGAGGGCACCGAGCACGATAAACAATAACAGGACCTTGCCGATAAACCCCTTCCAGCCCTTAATCCATTTAAACCTACTCAAAGCTGCTACCCCCTGTCCGATCCCCTTTTCAGCCTAAATATAGTTGCGGCATCAGGTAAATATGACAGGATTTTAAAATTTATGCTTGACTCCCGGAAGCTGCAGCGGTTTTTTTAGAAGGTATCAGCTTATATTTTTGGATTTTACGGTAAATGGTTGCCCTGCTGATGCCAAGGGCCTTGGCCGCCTGGGTTTTTCCTTCTTCTGTCCAGCTGAAACGGTCCAGTGCCATCGTAATGGCTTCTTTCTCAAGTTGTTCTAAGGTCGGCAGCTGGTTACCATGGGGCATCAGCCTTTTCTTGGCGGTTTCCTTCAGCCTGGGAGGCAAACTATCAACACTGATCAAAGTGCTTTCCTCCAGGTTAATGGCATACTCCACTGCATTAACCAGTTCCCGGACGTTGCCAGGCCAGGGGTAAGCCATACAAGTCCGCAGGGCCTCCCCGGCAAAGCCCTTGATATCTTTTCCCAGGCGTTTGGCAAACCTCTGCATATAATGTTCCAGCAAGATGGGGATGTCTTCTTTGCGCTCCCGCAAAGGCGGGATAACCAAGGGGATCACGCTTAAGCGATAATACAGATCCTCCCTGAAAAGACCTTTTTGCACCATATCTTGCAAATCACTGTTAGTAGCCGCTATCACCCTGATCTCAACCGGAATTAGCTGTGTCCCTCCTACCCTTTCAATTTGGCGCTCCTGTAAGACGCGCAACAGCTTTGCCTGCAAGTAGAGAGACATGTTGCCAATTTCATCCAGAAAAATAGTGCCGCCGTTTGCCAGTTCGAATTTGCCGTGTTTCCCGCCCCGGCGTGCTCCGGTAAAAGCACCTTCATCATAGCCAAACAGCTCGCTTTCCAGCAGATGCTCGGGAATAGCGCCGCAGTTAATGGCTACAAAGGGCTTATTGCTGTAAGGCGATGCCGAATGGATTGCCCTGGCAAAAATCTCTTTTCCTGTGCCGCTTTCGCCAACGATCAGGACGGTCGAATTGCTCGCGGCAATCTTTTTTGCCTTGGCCTTTACCTCCATCAGTGACTTGCTGCTCCCGATAATATCGTCAAAAGTTAGGGTCTCTAAGGTATTGATAATTTCATAGGCCAATTTTTGCGTTTCGCTGAAATCCCTAAAGGAGGCTACTACTCCGGCCACATCCCGGTTGGCGGAACGAATAGGCCTTGCAGTAACAAATAGATGCAACTTTTTCCCTGCAACATTAAGAATAACTTCCCTGGAGTTAAAGCTTTTTCCTTCCCGCAGCACTTCTTCCAGTGGCAAACTCGCCAGGTAGGCCCGAAAATCCTGGCTGACTAAACGTTCTTTTTTTATTCCGAACAGCCTTTCCGCAGACCGGTTGAAGTGGGTCACCACTCCCTGCTGGTTAATGGCCAAAACCCCTTCGTAAACTGAGTCCACAACCGCCTCCAAATGATTAGCCATGACTGTTTTTTCTGTCAGCATCTCCTGTTCCAAGACCTTGCTGCTGACCAAATCAGCCATCCGGCCAATAAAATCAATTAAAGTATCAGTATGATCATTCAGGGTCTTCTTCTGTTCTTCATCAAAGGCGATCAAGCTGATGGTACCGATAACTTCCTGTTGCACCTTAATTGGATAGACGATGGAGGCATGATAAAAACAGCGGCCAGTAAGCGGGCAATTAAGGCAGATCTCATGAAAACCGGCCTGGCTGATAAAGATGTGACGACCGGTTTGCAAGACATGCTTATTGACCAGCCCCCGCAAGAGCCGGGTGCCTACATCGGTCCGGATAATTCCCGTACCCGCAACCCGCACCAATTCTCTATCGATCATCTCAACTTCTACCTTCAAGGCAGCAGCAATCGCTTCCGCAACTTGCTGGGCGCTTTCTTTCACTCGGGCCAGCCTGGACAAACCCCTCTCCTCCCTTAAAAAAACACTGTTAAAAATTATTGTCAGCCTTATCTTCCAAAGATTTAAGCACATGGAAATAGTCATCGACAGTATCAATATCCTGGAGCACTCCTGGGTCATTGACCGGCAATGCCCGGACACGATCCACCGGCAGCGCCTGAATTAACTTGCGGCCACCTGTATCGCCGCTGAGATGGAACAGCTTGGGAAAAGCTTCCTTGCCAAACAAAACCGGATTGCCGCGCCGGCCCTGGTATTCAGGGTAAACTGCATCCACTGGGGAAAGGGAGAAACTTTCAATTAATTGATCCATCACCACCGGCGAAACCAGCGGCTGATCTGCCAGACAAAATAGCACCCCGCTGCTATCCGGCAGTTCCATGAGACCACGTTTAAGTGAGGTGGATTGCCCTAGCTCGTAATCAGGATTAATGGCTGCCTGAACCGGGTAGCGGGTAATTAGCGGTATCAGCTGTTCGTGCTGGTAACCAACAACAATTACCACCTGCTCGGCATTTGATGCCAGCACATTTTCGATCGCCCGCTCGAGGATGGTATGTTTTCCCAATGGCAACAGGCACTTCCCGGAGGGCAGGCGAGTCGACATCCCTGCTGCCAGCACAACTGCAGCCACACGGCAGTCAGGCGGCCAAACCTGGATTACAGGGTTTTCCCTTTTACATAGAACAGAACCCAGTACAACCTCTTTGCCAGAATGCCGGAAAATGAGCCTGGCCAGCCGCCGGCCCAGACCCAAAAGCTCTCTGTTATCAATCTTATTGATCCAGGGGAAAAACCTGGCCCTTGGTGCCTGTTGGCAGGCCAGTTTAAAACTGTTTTCCATCACGGCACAAACCGCATCTAAACTAACAGGCTCTCCCATGGCTAAGCCGGTTAAATCACGAACTATCTCCGGACGGTGCACCCAATCTGGATGGAGGGGCTTACCGATAACATCCGCCCCGGTTACAGCTATCACCCGATGGGTTAACTCCGGCAAGACCGGTTCCCCTTGGCGGTGACCCTTGAAGGGTTTCCCGGCAGCCCCGTCGGCCTCAACCAGAACCCAGCTGACCAAAGGCAATTCTTTCAAGCTCGATACCCAATCCCCAGGGATACCATTAAGCTTGTTGCCTTCAACTACTCCGGTTCCCACAGCTATTACCCGGTGGTGATCCAGGCTTTTTTTTGCCTGCCGCAAGGCGTCCTCCCGGCTAGCAACAAGAACCACATCCTCTACCGGCCATCCAGGGTAAAATATCTTTGTAGTGGTTGTGACAACTACTTTACCTTGTGGGGCCAACTCTAAGGCTAGGCAGTTCATCAAAGAAGTCTTCCCGCCCGCGCCGATAAAGGCAATAACTTCTCCCCCCAGCAGTCCCAATAAATCACGGAGGGGCTTCTGCCCCCTCTCATTATTTTCCCATTTATACTGGCTCAATGAAGACCTCCATCCGGCCACCGCAAACCATCCCTTCCTCCCCGGCCAGTTCAGCGGTTAAATCCAGGGTCAGCCTGACCGGTTCAGAAGAATCAAACAAATCCATGGCCTTGCGTTTTACTTCAGCCTCCCCGCAACCGCCGCCAATGGTGCCCTCTGTCCGGCCATCAGGAAAAATTAACATCTGCGCTCCAGCTTTTCGCGGAGTTGAACCCCAGGTTCTGATCACCGTGGCCAGGACCAGCTTCGTCTTAACATCGGTGTTGCAGATGACACTTAGGACTTGCAGATCCATTAACCGCCCTCCTTCAGGGAGATTTCTCCGCCCCTGCCCTGCCGCCGCACGCTGACCATTTCCGCCATGATGCTAAGAGCGATCTCTCCGGGGGTTTGGGCCCCGATAGCAAGCCCGATGGGAGAATTAATCCGGCTGAGGGCTGCCTGCTCCATACCCTCTTCAGTCAGCCGGCTAATGATCCCCCTCACCCGGCGGCGGCTGCCAATCATGCCGATATAGGCCGCCTTTGAACCCAGCACACCTCGCAAGCATTCCTCATCGCTCTGATGCCCCCTGGTGACAATCACAATGTAGGTCTCCGAGTGGATGGAAACTAAAGACAAGGCCCCCGCAAAGTCACAACAAATGACTTCATTAGCAGCTGGAAACCGCTGGCGATTGGCAAACAAAGGCCGGTCATCGACCACGGTTACCTGGAAACCTGCCAAAGTGCCGATCACAGTTAAAGGTTGGGAAATATGGCCACCGCCGAATATTAAAAGCTGCGGCAGGGGCAAAGCCAAATCGATAAAGATGCTGACCAGGTCCTGAGAACCGGGAACTTTGATCTGGTAATAACTGGCCTCCTGCCGGGCGGTTAAAACTTCCCCGGCTCTTCTGGCTGCCTCTTTTTTCAGCCAGTCAGGGGCTTCTGAAAAGTCTTCCACCCCTTGTGGCGTAACCAGCAGCCGCCGGCCAACCAGGTGTTTTAAATAGTGCGGACCGTCAGTGACCAGAACCACTGCCGCCGGACAATTATCTGCGATAGATTGGGAAATTCTTTTAAAAACCGCTCTCATTGCCTGTCCGCCTTTCCTCCCTTGCAACTTAATGGCCTGAAATGCAGGATGGCTTCCAAGACCCCGCCGGCAACTGCGCGGGCCTTATCCGAAATTGTGAAACAATGTTCCTTCGCCGCCCTCGGGTCCACATCCCCGATCTTCATCCCAGGATGGACATAGGTCTCCGGCCGGATCAGGCCTCGCACCACCCCGTCGATTAAAGACTTAACCGGGTATTCACCTGCAATAGCTACATCCTCGCCCGCCCTGACATAATCGCCGATCGACTTTAAATTTACTATTCTTCCTTCCGCCAAAGCCCTGAGCAAGCGTTCATTTGTAAAACCGCCTACATCGCCCGGAACACCCGTGTCAGGAATGGCCGCTCCCGTCAAATACACCTTACCCAGGTAATGCCCCCGCTTGGTTTCAACTACGGCATGCACGTCCTGGCCGGCGACAAAGCCAGGGCCAACGCCTACAACCACGGGGGCCATATCTATTCTGGTCCCCAGGTTTCGCTTGGCTATAATCGCGTCCACCACCCCCTGGGGTTTGATCCTGTCGATTGACTCGCCTGAGGGATCGATGAGCAGCGCAATTTTTCCGTCCTTCAGCAGAGCCCCAACATCCGCGATGCTAGCGGCCAATCTGGCAGATACTCCTTCTACCACAGCTTCCCCCTCAAAGACCGCTTCCGCAAAGCTCACCTTGCGCCTGATGACTGTCGGACTATGGGTCTCCAGCATCACCACAGAAAAATTGGCTTGCACCAGACGATGTGCTATGCCTGAGGCCAAATCTCCGGCACCCCGGATCAGGATCACCGTCTGCCCCATCCAGACCATCCCCCTCATTAAACATCGAAAGAAACTGCGAAGCGGTTTCAACACACCTTGAGGCGGGGGATTATGACCCGCCGCCTGAAATTATACCTGCCTGCTGCCAGGCTTGGTGAGAGGCAGGCCTTGCCGGCACAAGGGACAGTCGTTTGGTTCATAGTTCTTGGCTTCCACTTTTATTAAGGTGTGGAGTGGTACCGGAAAGAGAGCCTGGCCGCTGCTCCGGTCCACGATGGCGCCTACCCCTACCGGCACGCCGCCCAATTCCTTCACGACCTCCAATACTTCCTGGACCGATCCCCCGGTAGTGACTACATCTTCCACAGCTAAGACCCGTTCTCCCGGTTTGATGGAAAAGCCCCGGCGCAAGGCCATCCTGCCGTTTTCCCGTTCGGTAAAAATAGCTCTTACTTCCAAAGCTCTGGCGGTTTCCTGGGCCATCACCACTGCCCCGATGGCTGGGCCAATGACCACATCCACCTGCTGGTCCTTGAAATAACTCGCCAGCTGACCGCAGAGAAGCCCTGCTTTATCCGGATATTGCAGCACCAAAGCGCATTGCAGGTAAGTATCGCTGTGTTTGCCTGAAGTAAGACGAAAATGCCCCTGATGCAAAACCCCTGTTTCGCGCAATATTTCCATTACTTGCTCCTGATGCAAATTAATTCCAAACCCCCTTTAAGTTATTTCTAAGGCCCCAACTAATTGATTAACTTTAGCAACCCTATGACGCACCATATAGTCCTCTATTCCATCGATAATTTCCAACATGACATCCGGCTGCACAAAATTTGCCGCCCCCACCGCCACTGCCGCGGCTCCCGCCAGCATAAACTGAATGGCATCCCCGGCGTTCATTATCCCGCCCATGCCGATGACGGGTATTCTTACCGCCTGGCACACCCTCCATACCTGATACAAGGCTACCGGTTTCACAGCCGGACCGGAAAGTCCGCCGGTAACGTTGCCTAATATAGGACGGCGCTTTTCATGGTCGATGGCCATCCCTGCCAGGGTGTTGATGAGGGAAATAGCGCTGGCGCCGGCTCCCTCCACAGCCCTGGCGATCACAGTGATATCGGTAACATTAGGGGAAAGCTTAACAATGACTGGCAAGCTGCTTGCCGCCCGTACTGCTTTGGTAACGGCTGCAGCTGAGGAGGGGTCGGCTCCGAAGGCCATCCCTCCTTCTTTAACATTAGGGCAGGAAATGTTCACTTCCAAGCCGGCCACTCCAGGCGCCTGTTCCAGGGCAGCTGCGAGCGCCACATATTCCTCCAGCGTTTTGCCCGCGATATTAACTAGCACCGGCAGGTTAAAGCCATGCAGCAAGGGGAGTTTTTCCGCAAGAAATACCTCTAGGCCTGGGTTTTGCAGTCCAATCGAATTAAGCATCCCCCCGGCAGTCTCCCAGATTCTCGGAGGAGGATTGCCACATACAGGCTCTAAGGTAACGGATTTAGTCACCAAGGCCCCTAAACGGCTGATATCCATTAACGGTTGGTACTCCACGCCAAAGCCAAAGGTTCCGGAAGCGTCCATTACCGGGTTTTTCATCCTGATACCGGCAATTTCCACAGTCAGGTCAGATCTCACCAGGCCACCTCCCCAGCCGCAAAAACTGGTCCATGGCTGCAAACGTTCAAATAATCCATATTGCCATCACTGGTTAATACCTTTATTGCACAGCCCCGGCAGGCTCCAACACCGCAAGCCATATACTCCTCTAAAGAAACAAAGCAGGGGATCTGCCGCTTTTCAGCAATAGAGGCGGTTTTTGCCAACATTCCCCTGGGGCCGCAGGCACAGATCAGATCGGCCTTTTCCTCCTGCAGGGCCTTAGTTAACAGGTCGATGGCAGTGCCCCTAAAACCAAAACTGCCGTCCTCTGTAGCAGCCAGCACGGTTGCCCCAGCCTCTGCCAATTTGTCTAAAAGCAAAAGGTGATCCAGGTTTCTGGCTCCAATTACAACCTTGACCAGGCTGCCCTTTGCCGCCGCCTCTTCCGCCAAGAAAAACAAAGGAGCGATGCCAATCCCGCCGGCCACCAATAAGAGTGCGGAGTCTCTTGCCGGGGGTTTAAACCCGTTACCCAGGGGACCCAAAATATCCAGGACATCCCCCGGCTGCTGTGAGGCCAGCCAAAGGGTTCCTGCGCCCTTGACCTGAAAAAGCAAAAATAGGAGTCCCTGCTCTTTATCAACGCGATGAATACTAAGGGGGCGGCGTAAAAAAGGGGCAGCAGCTTTTCCGCACTTAATATGCAGGAATTGCCCAGGCTTAGCCCTGGATACAACCCCCACCGCTTTAATCGTCAATAATTGGTAGTCCTTATTTATTCTTATGTTTGACTGAACAACCCCAATTTCTTGTATCGTTTTAGATCCCTCCTGTTTTGCTGGACTTCCGGCTGGTTTTATCTAGGCTATTTCTCTATTTGTGCTTCTGTTCCTCCCCGGACTAACAAATTTACCGAAAAAAGGACCCGGTTAAATTATAACCGGGCAAAACGAGATATATATTAAGGATGGTAGAAGGGCTTCGAAAATTAGGCTTTCCGGTTGCCGCCGAGCCAGCCGCGGATTTCCATCGCCTCGGCAACCCTTTTGACAGCTACCATGTAAGCCGCTGTTCTCATATCAACTTCCTTGTTCTTATGCATTTTGTAAACTTCACCAAAGGACTTAACCATGACCTTCTCCAGTCTATCATTAACTTCCTCTTCAGACCAGTAGTAGCCCATATTGTTTTGCACCCATTCAAAATAGGAAACGGTAACACCGCCAGCGTTGGCCAAAATATCCGGAATTACCAGGACGCCATTTTGCTTAAGAATGGCATCAGCTTCCAAGGTTGTGGGTCCGTTGGCTGCCTCGGCTATGATCTTGGCTCTGACATCTCCGGCATTTTCGGCTGTAAGCTGGTTTTCCAAAGCAGCCGGTACCAGGATATCACACTCCATTGCCAGCAGTTCCTTTGTTGAAATATCCTGAGACCCCGGGAAGCCCTTAACGGTACCTGTCTTTTGCTTAAATTCCAGCAAGGCCGAAGGATTTAAACCATCCGGGTTATAAACTCCGCCGCTTGAGTCATTGGCAGCCACTATTTTGCATCCTTGTTCCGCCAAAAGACTGGCAACTATCCCGCCCGCATTGCCGAAGCCTTGAATTGCTACCGTAGCTCCCTCAAGGGCCAGGCCAAGAGTATTGGCAGCTTCCCGCACTGTAAACATGCAACCCCGGGCGGTCGCCTCGTTGCGGCCAATGGAACCGCCAATGATCAGCGGTTTGCCGGTCATCACGCCAAAGTCGTTATACTGCCTGATCTTGCTGAATTCATCCACAAACCAGGCCATTATTTGCGCATTAGTATAGACATCCGGTGCAGGGATATCTTTTTCCGAGCCAATCATTGGCGCAATGGCTTGAATATACCCGCGGCTTAAACGCTCAAGTTCTCCTTTAGAAAGCTCTTTCGGATTTACGGCAATGCCACCCTTGCCGCCGCCATAGGGAAGCCCCACAACGGCACACTTAAAGGTCATCCACATGGACAGTGCCATTACTTCTTCCAGGGTCACGTCTGGGTGATATCTGATGCCGCCTTTCAATGGGCCAATGGCATGATTGTGCTGGGAACGGTAACCGGTAAAAACCTTCACAGAACCATCGTCCATTTCGACAGGAATAGCCACTGTCATTACCCGCATGGGCTGTTTCAAAATATCATAGGCTGCCGCAGGCAGTCCTAACTTGTCTGCTCCGGCCTTAATCTGCTTTTGTGCTGTTTCAAACGGATTTATTTTCTCGATGCTCACTGGTTTAATCTCTCCTTAAAAAAGTTAATCACAGACTAGTAGCAATTAATGGTAATTGACGACAACGCAGTAATCTCCCCCTATCTGTATCGCCCAGGGTTTTTGCAGAACGAAGCGGCATTTAGCACTGCTATGCAAAAACTTTTAGCAAGAACAGTTTTTAACAGAATAGCAATGCTAAAGCATTATTATTCTGTAATAGGAGTATGTTCGCCATCCAATTCCATTATCCTGCTAACATTCTTGATTTTTTCCAGGAGCACCCTTTGGAATTCCGCAACTACTAATGGGATAACACCCAGTAATCAGGCAATGATACAGGCTTGGTTAGCCATACCCAATTCCCAACCTAATGCAAGAGCCTTCTTATTAATGGCTTCAGTGCCCTTGGGAATTCTTCGCAACAAGGCTTTTGTCAAAGAATCCAGGGTCACAACGCCTGTTAACCGGACCAATGCACCGAGCGCAACCACATTGGCCACCAATTCTTTGCCTACCTCATCTCTGGCTATTCCGCTGATAGGCAGCGCGCAAACCCTGGCCTTGGATTGGGGCAGGTCATAGACATAAGTAGTGTCCAATAACAGCAGCCCGTTTGGGGCAACGCTACCGCAATACTTATCGCTGGCTTCCTGCGTCATGGCCAGAACAACATCCGGAACGGTTACCTTGGGATAGTCGATCTCGCCCTGGCTGATAATTACCTCAGCCTTACTGGCCCCTCCCCTGGCTTCCGGCCCATAGGACTGGGTCTGCAAAGCATTCTTTCCGTCTAGTATTGCTGCCTCGGCCAGAATAATACCGGCCAGGATCAGTCCTTGCCCTCCCGAGCCACTTAAACGCAATTCGGTTGTCCGTTCCATCTGTGCCAACCTCCCACTTTTCAGGTTCTCAGGAACCATCTAATTTTATGGTCTAACCTTTAGCAGCAGCTTTATCCTTCTGTTTTGGCATTGGCAATTATCTGGTCATACATGGCTGTATATTCCGGCGCTTCACCTTTGTACAACTCTCCAATTATTATCCTGTCTGCCAATTCCGCCGGCTCCATTTTGGCAGCCTGCTTCACTGAGACAGCCTTTTCCTTCTGCCACAAAATCATGTCCACAGCATTGCCGAGCTTATTCTTCCTGCCGTACCCAACAGGGCAAGCAGTTACTGCCTCGATCAGGCTAAAGCCTTTATTCCGGATCCCAGCGATAATCAGATTGGTTAGCTGGGCGGCATGGTAGGATGTACTCCTGGCAACATAAGTAGCGCCGGCCGCCTGTGCGAGTCTGGGAATATCAAAATTAGGCTCAATCGTCCCATGGGGAGCAGTAGTAGCCTTTTTCCCCGGCGGGGTTAAAGGAGAGTACTGCCCTCCGGTCATCCCATAAATGTTGTTGTTAAAGACTACCACTGTCAAGTCGATATTCCGCCTGGCGGCATGAATGAAATGGTTTCCGCCGATGGCTGTACAGTCTCCGTCTCCGGTCAAAATAATCACGTTCAGTTCAGGTTTGGCCAGCTTAACCCCCGTGGCAAAGGCCAAAGCCCGGCCATGGGTCGTGTGCAGTGTATTAAAATCAAGGTAACCAGCTGCCCGGGACGAGCAGCCAATACCCGATACAATAACGGTTTGATCCTGATCCAGATTTAATTCGTCGATTGCCCGGACTAAACTACCAAGCACAATCCCGTTACCACAGCCAGGGCACCAGATGTGGGGCAGTTTTTCAGCCCGCAAATAGGTTTCTAATTGGGACAGCAACTACCTCACCTCCTTAATCGCAGCCAGGATTTCCCGGGGCGGGATCAGTTCACCGTTAACCCGGTGCACCCCTTTTACCGGGATTCTCCCTTTAGCAGCCCGCTCAACCTCCAACCTGAGCTGGCCCAAATTCATTTCCGGAACTATAAATGCCTTTATCTTTTCAGCCACAGCCTCAATCCGGGCCTCCGGAAACGGCCACAGGGTAACCGGCCGGAACAAGCCAACCTTCAGCCCCAGCTGCCTTGCTTCCTTGACTGCCCGTTTTGCCGACCTGGCTACTCCACCATATGCGAAAACGACAATTTCCGCGTCTTCCATCATAAACTCTTCATAGCTTATTATATCTGCAGCATTTCTATCTATCTTATCAACCAGCCTCCGGACAAGGTTTTCCGTAACTTGAGGACTGGCAGCCGGGCTGCCAGCTTCGTCATGCACCAAACCTGTTACATGATGGCGGTAACCGTCACCAAAACTTGCCATCGGAGGCACCCCGTCCTCATCAGCCCGATAGGGGTAAAAATGCTCAGGAGGAACATTCGGTTTTTTTCTGTTAATCTGTTCTACCACATCCGGCAGGACAACCCTTTCCCTGGTATGTCCCACTACTTCGTCGGTTAACAAGATTACCGGCACCCGGTATTTCTCCGCTAAGTTGACCGCCCTTACTGTTATATCAAAACACTCTCTTACAGAGGCTGGACAGAGGGCAATAATTGGATGATCACCGTGTGTCCCCCATTTCGCCTGCATCACATCTCCTTGGGCCGGGGCGGTGGCAATGCCGGTACTGGGGCCGCTCCGCTGCACATTGACTACTACACATGGGACTTCGGCCATGCAGGCATAACCGATATTTTCCTGCTTCAGCGAAAAACCCGGGCCGCTGGTAGCTGTCATTGTTTTCAGCCCTGTCAGTGCTGCACCGATAATGGCAGCCATGCTGGCGATCTCGTCTTCCATTTGAATAAACTTGCCGCCAAAAGCCGGAAGTTTCTCGGCCATGATCTCGGCAACCTCAGTAGAGGGAGTGATTGGATAGCCCGCAAAGAATCTTACTCCGGCAGCCAGGGCTCCTTCGGCAATAGCTTCGTTACCTTGCATTAAGCGAGCCATCTCAACAACCTGACTCATGATTGCACCTCTTCTATGCTGATGGCAAAGTCTGGACAGTGGATTTCGCACATTCTGCACTTGGTGCAGAGGCTGGTATCTACCAGCGAAATTTTCCCCCTCCCATCAAGAGCCAAAACCCTTTTTGGACATAACGCTACACAAATGCCGCAACTCTTGCACCATTTTTGCCGCAGGACAATTTCAGCTGGCTTTAAATGGGATAGACTGTTCATTTTTTCACCTCAAGCCGATAGTTCCTTTCGCCTATGCAATATGCAATTTCCATGCCACATCCCAGATCATGTTTCCGGCAATTTAATAATTTTTCACATGCACTTGGAAGCCTTGGTATCAGGACACTTTTTTTTGTCGACAAAAATAAAACAGTGGAGGGATATTATCTCTCCACTGCGTATTAATCAGCGATCCAAAGCGATTATCTCAAAATGATACGGTCCGTTTCCTTGTTAATCTGCCATGGGCCTCTCACTTTGCGATACATCTCACATTGAGATTTACATCATCGGCATGCCGGGCGGCATTCCCATTCCCCCTGGCATTCCACCTGGCATTGGGGGCATGGCGGCTTCTTTTTCGGGCCGCTCGTAGATCACTGTTTCAGTTGTCAGCACCATTGCGGCAATACTGGCAGCGTTTTGCAAGGCAAAACGGGCTACCTTTGCCGGATCAATGATGCCGGCAGCCATCATATCAACATACTCAAGAGTCATCACATTAAAGCCCTTGCCCGGATCAAGGGATTTAACTTTCTCTACCACTACCGATCCTTCCAGCCCGCCATTGTTGACAATTTGGCGCAGGGGTTCTTCCAGCGCTTTCTTAACAATGTTTACTCCGGTCTTCGCGTCCCCGGCAACCTGGATTTTTTCCAGGGCCGGAATTATGTTCATCAGGGCAATCCCGCCTCCTGCCACAACCCCTTCTTCCACCGCAGCGCGGGTAGCCGACAAGGCATCTTCAATTCTTAGTTTTTTCTCCTTTAATTCGGTCTCAGTAGCAGCGCCGACTTTTATTACTGCAACCCCGCCGGCAAGCTTGGCCAGTCTTTCCTGCAACTTTTCCTTGTCATATTCTGAGGTAGATTCTTCATGCTGACGCTTAATTTGGGCAATCCGCTTCTGAATATCTTCTCCGCTTCCCTTTCCATCCACAATCGTTGTTTCTTCTTTGCCAACTCTTACCTGCCGGGCCTGTCCCAGCATCTGCAAAGAAGTGTTTTCTAGTTTAAGGCCAACGTCTTCCGACACAACCTGTCCGCCGGTCAGGATGGCTATGTCCTCCAGCATGGCCTTCCTGCGATCTCCAAAACCGGGAGCTTTAACAGCTACCGCAGTAAAGGTTCCCCGCAGCTTATTCACCACCAAGGTAGCCAATACTTCCCCTTCCACATCCTCGGCGATGATCAAAATCTGCTTGCCTGTCTTGATCACTTTCTCAAGCAAAGGGAGAACATCCTTTATGGCAGAAATCTTGCGGTCTGTCAGGAGTATATAAGGGTCATTAAGGACCGCTTCCATTTTTCCGGTATCTGTAATCATATAAGGAGATATGTAACCTCTGTCGAACTGCATACCTTCTACCACTTCCAAGGTAGTCCCAATACTCTGAGATTCTTCTACCGTAATGACCCCGTCTTTTCCAACCTTCTCCATTGCGTCGGCCACGAATTGACCGATCTCCCGATCATTGGCAGAAATCGAGGCCACTGAAGTTATGTCCTCTTTGCTCTCAATTGACTTGCTAAAACGTTTGATTTCTTCAACCGCAACCGCAACAGCCTGCTCTATCCCCTTTTTTAATAACATCGGGTTAGCGCCGGCTGCCACATTCTTCATACCTTCCCGGATCATGGCCTGAGCCAGAACCGTTGCTGTAGTAGTCCCATCCCCAGCCACATCGTTGGTTTTAGTTGCCACTTCTTTTAGCAGCTGGGCGCCCATGTTCTCCAACGGGTTTTCCAGATCTATTTCCTTAGCAATTGTTACTCCATCATTGGTAATGGTCGGCGCGCCGAACTTTTTCTGCAGAACCACGTTGCGGCCCTTCGGGCCAAGGGTGATTCTAACCGCTTCCGCCAATGCATTTGCGCCCTTCTCCAGCGCTTTTCTCGCTTCTACGTTAAATGCAAGCTCTTTAGCCAATTAATATCCCTCCTATTCTACGACTGCCATTACATCCCGTTCATAAAGGATCATATACTCCGCCTCTTCAACCTTTACTTCACTGCCGGCGTATTTAGCAAAAATCACCTTATCTCCAACCTTAACCTGGGGAGCCACTTTTTGCCCATTGTCCATGGTACGGCCTTCTCCGACCGCTACCACTTCACCCTCCTGGGGCTTCTCTTTAGCCGTATCCGGCAAGAAGATCCCGCCCTTTGTTTTTTCTTCCTGGACCAACGCTCTGATAATGACCCGGTCTGCCAGTGGCCTAAGATTCATCAAATTAACCTCCTATCTTTCCGACTTTCTTTGTTAGCACTCATTTTTAACGAGTGCTAACACTTATATAATATGCCAACGATTTTCTGCAATCAAACCCTGTTTTCCTGCAATATAGACCAAATATACCCATATTCTCCTTATTTCCTTATGTTTTCTATCGTTTTACCCCGATTACTTCCCACAACTTTTCATATTCTTTCCAAGTTCCAGGTTTTTTATACGAGGCCTGATCAAGCAAAACAGGAGATTTAGATGCAAAAAACCCGGGCAATACCCGGGTTAGTCCAACATGCAAAATTATAAACAAAATCATACCAGGATCCCACGCTTTAATTTAGCCGACCATTTCCAGGCTGTGGCTATGCTTGCCGATGATCATCACTTTGTCTCCATTGCGCAACCCGGCAGCATTGGCTTCATCAGTATCGATGTGAATCTCCAAATTAAAGCTCGGGTGTACCCGCACCAATACATGATGGAAGCAAAGTTCCCGCACATCGCCAGCCAGCACCAACACCCGGTCATTATCCTGCAAACAGGCAGCATGGGCTTCGGCAAGAGACATGTGAATATGACGCTCAGCTAAAATAACGCCTCGCTGAAGGGAAACGACACCATTTGGCCCAATTAAGGCACAGCCCGCTGAACCTTCCAGCTTGCCAGATTCCCGCACCGGGGCCTTAATTCCTAATTTATAACTATCCGTCAAAGAAATCTCTATTTGGGTTTCCTTTCTAATAGGTCCCAAAATCCGGATATTCTCGATAATACCTTTAGGCCCGACCACCGTCAGGGTTTCATTGGCGGCGAAGTGTCCAGGCTGGTAAGTATCTTTCATTTTTGTCAGTTCATAACCTTTTCCGAACAGAGCCTCCAAATGCTGTTGCGATAGATGGATATGCCGATTGGAAATACCTACCGGAACCTCAAGTTTAAGTTTGTTTTCAGGCATTCTGCTCACCCCCTTACATATTCCATCAGCAGCATCAAATTACCGTTCACCGATTAGTTTCTTCCGTTCACCGCAATTATAGCACTAATATTCACAAGGTGGCAATAGGCCGGGAAAAAGTTGTAATAGGAAGATAAGTGTGACAATTCAGTGCCCCGCCAGCAAATGCATCTTATTTAGGCATAATCCGCCTCTCTAACTCGTAACTCAAGAGGGCAAGACCAACTCCCAGGTCTTCGTTGCGCACAAGGATATCTGAAGGCACTTCCAGGGATTCTGGGGTAAAATTCCAAATAGCTTCGATACCTGCCTTTATCAACTCGGCGGCAGTGGTTTTTGCCTGGTCCGCCGGAACAGTCAGAACAGCTATTTTCACATACAGCCGCCGTATGAGGCCAGGCATGAGGGAAACCGGCAAGACCTCGGTTTGGCCGATGAACTGCCCCGCTTTAGTCGCATCGGTGTCAAAGGCAGCCACAATCTTAAAACCATAATCGTCAAATCCCCGGTAGTTCAACAGAGCTTGCCCCAAAGAGCCCACTCCAACCAAAACTGCTTGTTTGGAGTTGTGCATACCGAGGATCTCCTGGATATTTCGCAAGGTATCCGGGACATGGTAGCCAACCTTCTGCACCTTGGCTGCCACCTCCGCCAAATCCTTGCGCACCAAACCGGGAGCTATGCCCAGCAGTTTAGCAAGCCTATCACAGGATACATACTCGCGCCCCCGTCCATGCAGATCCTTAATAATCTGGTAGTAGTTGGGCAGCCGTTTTACCGTTGTCAAGCTGAGTACTCGCAACTTCAGTCCACCTTCCTTGTTTTAATCAACTTATGTTCTTCCTGGTATTTGTCACCATTTATTTTTAGCCATGGCAGCCTAGCCATACCGATATTCGATACCAAAAGTGCCTTGAGGATAATTCCATTTTATCGCCCCGGAAATTATCCAAGATAATAGCAAGAATTACCTGTAGTGGTCTTAAATGCATTATATATGGAAGCTTGTGCATGTGCAATCTTTCACACTTTGTTCTAACATTAAATTTATTTTGATATTTAAGATAACAATAGTTAATGTATCGGCTGTAATATGCCTGGGAAAACAAGAATCCCCAGCCCAACAGGCTGAGGATTTTATCATCATCCTCCATTTTCTATAGCCGTTCTAGGATTTGAACACGCATGCAAGGAGGCGCCGATGTCAGAAGCATTCCTTTAGAAAGAAGGCAGCACCGGCAAGGCCGTATTAAAATGGGTGGAAGACGGAATATCGGATACATAACCGGTTACAGTTCGTCTACTCGCTCTTGCTCCAGACTAAGTCCTCAAGGTTACCAGGATAACGGCGGACCTGTTCCATAGCCTCCGGCAGCTTTTGCTCCAATTTACATACAGCAGCCTTGATCAAGGCAACGTATTTATTTACATCTTCCTCAGTCATAAATGGAATGAGCAGCTCTTGCCGGTAAAGAGGCGGCACAAGATAATTCACAACTGCTCCCGTCCCTGGCATCAAACCGGTGCTGCCAATTATTTCATGCAGCTTGTTGCCCATAAAACTGATTCCTGCTCCGTCTTCTGAAATCAGCAAGGCCAGCTCTGCCAGAATATGGATCTTCTCCTGGGCAAATTGGGCATCCTGCAGCTCAATTCCCAGAGCCGCAATTTTTTCGCCCAACTCCCGGGTCTTGTTCGCCAAAAGACCAGGCACTCTTGCCATCACATCTTCCCGCAGGTATGCAGGAAATCCTGACTCCAGAGCCGCCTGATAGATACAGTGGGCCACCACGGGATTATCTGCTATCCTGTCCGCCCGTACCAGAAAGGTACATTCTGAGACCTCCTTGGAGTAAAGAGGAGAGTATGATTTCCCTTCCACAACAATTGTGGGGATATTTTCCATCCCCAGCACAGCCATCAGTTCCGCTTTCTTGCCAACAAATGCATTTCCTTCCATGTCTTCATTCGGGCCAATTCCCCCGATGGAGGCATTAACAGTCCCCATGACCGATACCGGAATGCCATTAACATCGAGCACAGCACCTGCTATCAGCCCGCAGGAACCAGGCAAACTCTCATACCCTGACACAAAATTCTCAGGAAATTGTTTCACAATCGCATCCAGGGCCCCGTTGGCCAGTGCAGTTTGCAGGGCGACAGGTCCTTCATGGACGCCTTGACTGTATAAACGGCCGAAGGCATCCATGACTAAACTCTGGGTGCGTACTGCCTCGCACCCGATAAGGGATTCCGCCAGACGGGCTTCTTGCCGGGTAATTCCCCTGCGGGCAGTGGTGCGGCTCTTACCGCCTCCCTCAATATGCACTTCAAAAAAACCGTCCATCCCGGTTTTGACCCGAATATCTTTAACCAGCAAAGATGCTCCCGTAGCCTCTTGAAAAAGGGCCAGCACTAAGGCCAGCCCACCAGAATCATCCTGCACATGACCGTTATGACTGTGACAGTGGCCGCAGCCCACATGGCCTGCTACAGCAATAACGCCCTTTTGAGCCTTGCTTAAATTTACTCGCATATCATTCACCTATAAGAAAAAACTGATTAAGAAAAGCACCAGCAAACCACCAAGGATCGATGGCCTTTGGAATTTGTTGGCAGCCTTAAGCTCGGATCCGGGGACAACAGGGATTGTCGTGGCCAAAGCAGCAACAGGCCCCCCCGTGAGGTAGTACTGCATCAAGGCACATCCGCCTGCGGCAACCACAGCTGCAGCGAAGGGATCCGCGCCGGCTTGCATCACAACCATCAGGAAGGGGACCACTATGGCGGCGGAAGCAGCGTTAGACTGGGTGACAAAACCTGTTACCGCAGACACTAAAAGCATGATTTGAATAGGCGCAACCGCAAGCGCTGGCTTAAACCATTCTGACAGCAACTTCACCAAACCTATCTCTCTGATAACGGCAGACATAAAAAGGAAGCTAACGGTTGCCACAAGCGGTGTAGCTACCCTGGCAACCCCTGCCAGCATAGCCTTTTCACCTTCAATAACGGGCATTTTAGCGAGGAAAACCACCAAGATAGCGGAAAGAACACCAACCAAGAAAATAGGATAGCCCATGGCAAAACCTATAAACAGCACAAGGAAGGGGAAGATAGCCTTGGCAAAGGAAATATCGCTGGTATTTTTTTCAAACTCAGCGGCAATCTCTTGTGCTGCCTCTTTGGAGAGGGCAATGCCGCGGGCTTTTTCTTCCTGTTTTACCCGCCAGAAGCTAATGGCAAAAATTGAAAGGGCTACGATAGCGCCGATCACGTTAATCATTCCGAAGGTAATCCCTGCGGTAGCGATCACAGCTACCAGGGTAGGATGGGTGAAGCCGCCATAGTTGCCCAGATGCCCGGCATGTGCTTGGATACCAGCAGTTTTATTTGGATCAACACCAAGTTTGATCGCTGCAGGCCCGGTAACCACGGCAGTAATAGCCGGTTGGGTGAATCCTGTCAGTCCGCCGATAATGCCTGCAGCAATACCGCCCGCAGTGGCTACACCGGGGCCGCCTCCTAAAACACGACCCGCCTGAATTATTTTCTTGATGATCACATCAAGGAATCCGGCTCTCTCTAGAATACCAATGAATAAAAGCACACCTGCCATATCAGCGATAACTGGGTGCAGGCCAGATGTAATTAATTTGGCAATGGTGACGTTAGCAGAACCAGCAAAAGGAAAGCCTGCAGCTATGGCAGCCACTGCGGCACCAACTATTGCCGTGAGGTATAAAGGTGTCTTACCGCTAACCATCAAACCCAGGGTAATGGCCATAATAATCTGGGCAATCTCCATTTTTACGCCTCCCTTTCTAATAGTTAATCAAGTATCAGAATCCTTAGTCGAGCACCCTTGTTTCCACCTCCCAGCTACATGATTTTCTAAAAAAGCCAACACCCCATCTATCAATGAACAAGATTTCTTTGCAGACATTTTTTCCGGATATCCAGGGTTTCTTTATCTCATCATAGCAAATTAATAATGATACAACAACCAGCAAAAAGAGCAAAGGGGGTCAGATCTAGACTGCACTTATATTTATGATGCAATAAAGTTTCTAATTCCCACAGTACTGCAATTGAGACCTAGTTAAATTTCTATATGTTTGTGTGCAAAACAAGTTAAGTGTCAAGTGTAGAACTGACCCCACCCTTGTTTACGGGCAACGGTGTGTATCTCGGCCCTTCCCCAGGATATCTTTCATCCTGCAAACAGCAGCATTGGATAAGAAGGAAATGTGGGTAGGGCGTCCTTCTGTTGTCTCCCCATACAATATTAATCCGTTGTCTGTTTCCAGGTATTTGACGGGAAGGGTGCGCCGAAATGTTTTTCCCGTATACTTATCGGTAACTTCAACGACAATTGAGTCGGCTTCGATTCTGTCAGTAAGATGGTCTTCCTTCATCTGTTCTTCCCCCAATATTAGTTTATAGTAGTTTGGTTAAGGAGTTTCAGGCGAAACCCAAAATCTCCCGCCATGATAATATTTAAGCAGGCATAATCCTGGGAAATCCTGAACAGGTTGGCCAAAGGCAGGCCCAAAATATGACAGATTATCAGGCGGTTGATACCGGCATGACCCACAATCGCTACACTGTTGAAAGGCGATTGGACAATCTCATGGAAAGCCGCTACCACTCTGCCGCTGCAGTCGGCGAAGCTTTCTCCGCCCGGCGGACGGAAATAACCGATGTCAGCGCCGCGCTCTTTAAATTCTTTGGGATAGCAGCGCGCCACTTCAGCAAATTTCAGGCCTTCCCAGCGGCCCAAACTGATTTCCCGTAAATCCGCTCTCTCCTGCGAGATCAGTCCATGCCTGACGGCTATTTCCCGTGCCGTATCAACAGAACGGGAGAGGTCGCTGCAAAAAACACCCTCAATTTTCACCCTGTTCAGTCTGTCGCCCAGGCTTCTGGCCTGTTCCTTGCCCTCTTTGCATAGCGGCGGGTCGATTTGACCTATATAACGCCGATGGTCATCTTCCAGCTCTATTTTGCCATGCCTGACCAGGTAAATGAGTTTCTGTTCCATAGAACCCCCTGTTCATTCAATGATGATTTGTCTCTTGCCTGTACGGGGGACGTATGAATCATCACATTCACACAATTCCACTGAAAGCTCTGGTGTCCCTTGCTTAAGCCAGTAACCAAGTGCGGGAATCCGCAGTAATTCCCGGCGAATATCCTGCAGATTGCCGACAGGCCCCAGGACTGAGATTAAAATTTTCAACCTGGGGGAATCCTGTAGCCGGGATACCGTTGCGGAAAAATCAACAATACCAGGCAGGGCCAGCAGTGCTTCGTCCAGGTCTGCAATTTTCAGGTAGCAGTCCCCGGCCAGGGGAACAACCCCCGTTTTTCTGGCCATGATCTTCTCCAACCGGCGGGTAATACTGCCGCAGGAGCATTCTCCCGGTACAAAGCGGGAAAGATCTCCCGTGCGGTAACGGACCAGAGGCATTCCCCGCCTGGTCAGCGTGGTAAAAACCACCTCGCCGTACCGGCCTTCCGCTACCGCTTCCTCAGTCTTTGGGTCAACAATTTCCAAAAAGAAATCCCCTTCATATAAATGATACCCGTGATGGTTTCCGCACTCAATGCCTCCGCCCAGGCCCATTTCGGTCATGCCGAAGTAGTTGTACACTTCGCAGCCCCAAATCCTGTCCGCTTCCTGAATAACGGCCCGGGGCACATAATCGGTGCTCAACAGCATCCTTTTTAAGAATACAGGAATTCCCCGGCCCCTTAGATCATAATATCTGGCCAGTGCCAGAACCTGAACAGGAATGCCCACCAGAACGTCGGCCCGGGTAGCCGCCAGTTTTTCCAGGGTATCCGGTAGGCTCTTAATAATCCCGTGTTTAATGGGTATGACACCAATCCTGGTCAGGGCTGTATGCAACAAATCACCGATACTGCCGGGGCGCTCGCCGGGGAGCAGGATCAGGACGCGTTCGCCGGGCGAAGTCAAAAAGGACATGCCCTGCATAAAAAAATCGATGGTCAGTTCCTGATCGTCTCGCGTAAAATATAGGCGCTTGGGCTCGCCAGTGGTGCCGGAACTTTCCAGGGTCACGACACGTTCAATCTCGCTCTGGGACACGCAGAGCATTTGCAGGGCATGCTCCCGTATATCATGAGGAGTTGTGAAGGGTAGTCGCGCCAGGTCCTCCGGACATGTCAGCCTGGTTTCTCCATACCCTTTGAAACGTTTGCGGTAAAAGTGACTGTTCCGAAAAACATAGTCAATGGTTTCCTGTAGCCTTTTTAACTGGTAGTCCCGTAAAGCCTGTCGCGAAAACGATCCTGTCTGCAAACCGAATTTATCCTTGATCCGGGAATCCAAAGGATTTTTTTGATACATTCCGCCTGTCATACTCTCACCCCTAAACCCCGGTAGAGACTTTTTCCGTTTCTGGTTGTCAGGTTGTAGGCGCAAAAGGGAATTATCCTTTTATCGGGGCTTACCACATGAATTTTGCACTCCCGCAGGCGCTCCAGGTCCAACGTCCACGCATCCTGGAACGCCATCCCCGAGATGGCCAGGGTATACTCGGAAATACGCTCCAGGAATTGATCAAGACTGGAGGTGTTAATCCCGCTCTGCCTCCCGTCTTCCACGCCTTGGGAGGAGCATCCGCCGAGGGCCGGCCTATTGGCATTCTGCGGAGCGGCCCACTGCCTGGCCACAAACTCCCGGCCTTTTTTCAGTTCTTCCGCCGCCATTAACGGTTTGCAGCAGCTTTGGCCGGCCTGGGAAGTCCTGATCGTCTCAAAGGAAGACCAGGGTTTAAGTTCGCCGCCGGGCATTAAGATAAAGTTTCCATGAAAGGAACAATAAGCATTTTCAGCGCTGGCAGGCAGAAAATTGTCCGACTTAAGCTGTCCGGCGGTCTGGCTTTCCAGAGCCCGCAGGACCTCCGGGATGGTAATTCTTCTTACCGGCGGCGCTTTTGGATACCGGCCAAAATAGCTGACGGGCTGAAAATGTACCCCTCTTACGGTGGGCATCTGAGTAATGGCGAAACGGATAATCTCGCCGAGATTATCCATATTTACGCCGGGAACCAAGGTCGGAACAAGGACTACTCCGATTCCTTCCCTGGCGCAGCCGGCAATAGCCAGTTTTTTTAAGTCCAAAACAGCTGCGCCCCTGATCTGCCGGTAGATTTCATCGGTGGTTCCGTCAAACTGCAAGAAAACACAGCTTAATCCGGCCTCCTTCAGCTCTTTTACAAATCCCGGCTCCAGGGCCAGGCGCACCCCGTTGGTGTTTAGCTGGATAAAATCAAAACCCAGTTCCCGTCCCATCCTGATTATGGCCGGCAAATCATCGCGCAGCGCGGGTTCCCCCCCGGAAAGCTGGATATTATATGGTCCGCCCCCCTCCAGCAGGAGGCGGTACCAGCTTTCAATCTCAGCCAGGTCAGGATCGGCGCTAAAGTTATTATTCGCAGAGGCAAAGCAGACCGGACAGCAAAGATTGCAGCGCTGAGTAATTTCCAACAGAACGCAACAGGTCTCTTGCCTGTGGTCCGGGCAGAGCCCGCAGTCATAAGGGCAGCCTCGCTGGACCTCGGTTCTGCAAACCGCCGGCGAAGAAGGTATTTTTGTTGTGGCCCAACTTTCATAGGCCGGTCCCCCTTCCCAGATCAAAACGCGATACTCCCCGTGTTCCGGGCAGCTTTTTACCAGGTATACCCGCCCGCCGTCAATTATCTTTTCCGCCGGAATACGCTTCAGGCATTCTGGACAGACGCTTTCCGTTGTCCCCGGCAAGATCCTGTTTCTCAAATCTATCCCTCCCCGCTGAACAAATACGCATACAGATCATTCAATCCCAAAGAATTTTCTATGCGTTCTTTAATTAAGTGCGCCTGCTTCATACGTTCCCCAACGCCTTTCACTGCTTCAGGATTGCCGGTGTTTCTTCTGAAAGCATCGCTATACCTTTGTTCAATCCTTACTGTCTTTTCTTTTTCTACAACTTTATCGGCCAAATAGACAAGGGCTGTTTCATCAATGACAGGATATTTATCAGGGGACCCCAAATTCATATGCCTGGATATCACCTTGGCCACTCCTGGAAAACCTTCCTGTTCCAGGATAGCCGCTCCAGCCTGCGCGTGATTAGGCCTGCCTTTGGCTATGTCATGCAAGAGTCCCCCCGCCATAACCAGATCAAGATCCAGAAGACAGGAAGCGGATTTATTCAAGCTTTCCCCAAGCTCATACGCCACTTTGGCCACCATCCGGCCATGCCTGATCACCGGCTCCGGAACATGGTAGAGGGAAAACAGCGCTTCGCACTCTTCAAGGGTGGGGATATTGCCGCGCTCATGGCAGGCTTTGATATTTTCATAATCCTCTGGAGTGTCCATATCCAGGAGAATCCCCCGGTCAACGACTTCAGCGTCATAGGACTCTTCCTCAAACTGTTTTAATACCTGGCGCAGATTGCCTGAAATATCACAGGCGAGAATTGAGTTGAAGCACTCCCGGGCAATCAAGGGCGGATGGCCCCGCTCTCCGCGAAAACAGGGGTATATTACGCTCTTTCCGGTCCCTTGAAACTTTTCCAGAAGCTTCTCCAGGGTTTTGTTTTTCACCAGAGGCGTGTCAACGGGCAACATAAAAAAGGCTTCCGCCTCATCGGCCAAAGTACGCAATCCGGCCAGGAGCGAAGAAAACATGCCGGAGGCATATTGCTCATTATAGACAGGGGTCACTTGTAACGAGCATAAAACAGGTAGCAATTCTTCCGCCCGGTAACCTGTCACCACCCTGATATCTTTAAGGCCCATCTGGCGAAAACCGCAAACAGCCCTTTCGATAACTGTTTTGCCGTAAAGCGGCAGGAGCGGCTTGAATTCGCCCATGCGGGACGAATATCCCGCAGCCAGGATTAACGCTGAAATTTTATCTCGGCGCATTTTCCCTCTCCGCCCGGATTTTGATTAGTTCAGCCACAATACTGACGGCAATTTCTTCGGGAGTCTCGGCCAGGATATCCAGGCCAATAGGTGAATGCACCCGGGCAAAATCACCGTCAACGAGGCCCAATTCTTCCTTTAAGGCTTTGTAGACCATGTCGCGTTTTCTTCTGCTGCCAATCATCCCTATGTAGGCAACAGGCTTTCTTATCACTTGACCCAGCACTGCTTTGTCATGGAGATGTCCCCTGGTTACTATCACCAGGTAACTATCCTGGTTAAAAGCCAGATCCGGCAAAGGTTCTGCCAACGCTTCAAGAAGAATAATTTCGGAGAGGGGAAACCGTTCCTTACTTGCATATTCCGCACGGTCATCCAGAATCACCGTCTTAAAGCCAGTCATTTCCGCGATGGGCGCTATTTTCTGGGAAACATGACCTGCCCCAAAAATATACAAAACGCCGGTGTTCCGGATGGGTTCAATCAAGAGGCGCCGGTCTTCCAGGACCTCCCAATGGATGGATATTTTGGCCGACCCCTCAATAAGCTTGGCCAAAAACCCCCGGTCCCACTCAAACGTGCCGGTTAACGAGCCATCTTGCTTTACCAGGCATTGTTGCCTCTTCCCTTTATTGTGCAAAGCCGTGCCCAGTTCCGTAATCAGCCAGGCTTTTTCCCGTTTCTCCAAGGTCTTGGCAATGCCCCGATAGATCTCAAGATTGGCTTGATCTGCGGCATCAATATAATCCAATAAGAACTCTCCCTTGCCGCCGCAAATCATATCCATCTGGGCCGCGTCTGTTCCTGTGAGCATGAATTTTTGAGTAAGAGGAGACTTGCTTTTAAAGACCTCGGCGGCCAGACTGCGAGCTTCCGCTTCCAGCCTGCCGCCCCCAATGGTGCCTATGATAGAACCATCCATTTTAATGACCATTTTGGCCCCGGCAGTACGGGGAACGGAACCGGATTTGTCAAAAATGGTAGTCACAACAAAGCTCTCACCCCAAGACAACAGCTGCTCCATATCTTGCCACAAAGGCTTCATCGTCACACCTCCAGTTTTCCTGTCAAATCATAACCATTATCAGCGAGAAGCTCTTTAGTCTTGGCAAAAGTATCATATACTATCTGCGGACAGCGCTCCTTGCGTTTATTCAAATCGTTTTCCAAAATATCGCTGCAATTAATGCCGCCATACTTGGACTCATATTCCTGCTCAAACCATTCAACCAGTTCGCCGACCATCTTTTCAAGGCGGCTGTCTCCAACTTCTTCCGGCGTCCCTTTGCCGGCATACAGGGCCAGCAAGCAGGCGCCTCCCGTCAGCGCTCCGCAATTATGCCCCTGAAAACAAAGGCCTCCGATTAATCCATTCATGGCTCGAACTAAATCAGGGTTAATTTTCTCCTGGGCTTCCAGACCCAGCATCAGCAAGATTTGGCTGCAGTAGAATTCCTTTTGCGAAAGCTCCACCATACGAAAGAAATCTTCATTCACCATGCCACCCCCTCTAACGCTTAATCCAAGACCCCGGCCGAAGCCGGTTTTTCAGCCACCAGTAAAAAGTATCCGATTTTTTCCTTCCGCTCCCTTTTTTCTTGCGCGCCACGCTGCCAGCAATGGGCCAGTACTCCGTATTCCATGATATAACGGGCAATAAACTCCTTTAAACAAGGGGAGTGATCTTCCCAGAGCAATATTTTGAATCCATATTCCTCCATCATCCGGGTCAGTTCGCTGTAAGTCAGGGCTCCGTTTAGACAGTTTGGTTCAGTTGACCCGGATGCCGGGGCTTTGGAGCGGTCATTTTTGATATAAAGATCTGTGATGGCCAGTTTTCCGCCGGCAACCAGGACGCGGTTAATTCCGGACAACACCCCGCCGTCATATTTCATGACGGATAAGCTGCATTCAGCTATAACTCCCTCAAAGGACGCAGGGGCAAAGGGCAGGCTTTCGGCCTGAGCCTTTAGGAGACGCAAGCCCGGCGAGCGCATTTTCCCCTGCCTGAGCGCCTCTTCTGACGAGTCAATACCTACGGCGTCCATGCGCCGGATATCCTGAAGATATTCCACTGTATTTCCGGCGCCGCACCCTATATCGATTACCCTGGCGCCGGGTTGAAAAGCGCAATAATCAATAAGCCGCTGCGTCAAGAAGAGACCGCCGGGGTGCAGCATCCCGTCCAGCAGCTTTATTGCCGAATCTTGGTGAGCACTCTTCATTTGTCCTCCATGGCCTTTTCAACCTGCTGCATCTTGCCCTGGGCCAGTTCTTCCGGAACGTAGACCAGCCCGCATTGTGAACACTTCTGCAGTTCCACCGGAAATTTGCTTCCCATGTACGACAATGTTGCCTTGCCCAAGGTCAGGGGGATGCCGCACTTATCACAAACAATTCTCTGCTCTTGTGCCGTATTGCCCATTTCCTTCGCCCCACTATTCGCTTATTTCCAATCTGTGGCTGTATGCGTTTCTGACCAGGAAGCCGTCTCCCTGCGAGGTGTATTCTACCCAATAGGTTACGCTCACTGGTTTAAAGCAGGCAATAAAGCTATTATTTTCCATGTTTTTGAACTTGTTGCCGCTCTTTTCGGCATGGGCAATGACCTTGGCCACGTCTTCCCTGAGGATCATCCTGTCCTCCATGACATCCCCTACGGCCTCAGGGATAATAAGCTTTATTTCACTCTGCCGCTCTTCCACTGTCTCACCCCACACTTCCTTTAACAGTGTCTCTCTTAGTCTCGCCCTGTTTTCGTGCCGCTCGGAAAACCCCGGACCTTTTTGTGTTGCTGGATCCTGTTCTTTTGCGCTGAAGATCAGATCCAGGAGATGGTAGACCCGTTTTCCCCTTCCGGCAAAAATATCGCGACACATGGCACAGTAGGCAAGATAGTCGGCCTCGCTTTCCTTAATGCGCCTTTCCGCCCCTTTGCGGGCCAAGTCCCTGTTGGCAAAAAGCTGCAATCCGCCGTACCCGCAGCACTCGGTTTTCCCCCAGCCGGTATCCAGCTCTTCAACCTGGTGGCCCAGTTTATGCAAAATACTCCGGATACTTTTTTGCAGCCTGGCTTCATGTCTTGTGGTACAAGCGTCATGCACGGCCAGTTTTTTCGGAGAAACCCCTTCTTTGGCCTTATCCGGCAGTCCTATCTGTTCCAGGAAAGTCCAGACGGTCTCTGCTTCCATTTGGGGCAACTCCCGCTTAAATATGCTATAGCAGGTGGGGCACCCGGTGATTACCCTGGGTTGGCCCAAATCAAGCCAGTTGTTTTCTACGTTCCTGATTGTTTCCTTAAACAATTCCTGCCTTCCAGCCCAGTCGGCGGGAGCGCCGCAGCAGCCCAGGCTGAGTCCTGCCCCTCCCTCTGTTTTGGCGCACAAGAATTCATAAATTCTTCTGACGTTTTGCGGAGAGGACGCGCTTAACTGGCAGCCGGGAAAGAACATGATGCTACTTTTTTTATAGCCCGGCTGGTGTTTATTCAAGACAAATTTAGTGCCGGTGCTGAATTGCATATCCCGCAGCGCAAAATCATGGGCCGTGGGCGGCATTTTTCCTTTTTTAACCATGATTTGCCGCGCTTCCTTGTAGATTTCGCCCATGTTCAGGCCGCCGGGACAAACCTGCTCACAGAGCCCGCACAACCTGCAGGAATTAATCGTAGCATTGGCATGGTGAATTCCCATGACAATGGACAGGTTGTTATATACTTCCCGGACATAGCGTTTAGGATAAGAACCGTAGTTGGCAAGAAACTCGCAGACCTTTACGCACTCCATGCATTCGCACAGCAAACAGCGGTTGGCTTCCCGCAAAGCTTCCCCAACAATATAACCCCGAACGGGATTATATTCTTTTGACGCAACCTGGAATTCTACTCCGTCGATATTTGTATACAGCGAAGAGTCAAACGGCCCTTCCTTTTCCCTGCCGACAGTGAGGGAGGCATTCTGGAACAGACGGTCGATGGAATTGGCAGCAATTTTGCCATGTGATATTGAGGTTATGGGAGATTTGCCGTGAGTGCCCAAAAGGAGGCTGCCGCCGGCAAAGACCTTGGAACGGCTTGTAGCGAAGGTGACGGGGTCAATTACCGGTTTGCCCGCGCTATTAAGCTCAAGCCCCAGGTTCAAAGAGCTTGCCCCCAGGCAGCCCACACCTAAATATACGGCGTCAAAACCCGTGCATACATCGTCAAAAGTCAGCATTTTGCTGCCGGAATTGCTAATTCTCGCATCATATCTTATCTCCAGAGGAAGTTTTTCCAGGTAGGCCAGATCATCCTCAATAGTTTGAGCAGGCAGGATGCTTTCCGAAATGTCCCGGATACTCCCAGCCAAACGATGAGTGGCTTCAAAAACCACCACTTTATACCCTTTTTTTGCCAGTTCAACAGCTGCGGTCAGACCGCTCAAGCCGGCGCCTATTACCGCAACCTTCTTATCTTTGGCCTTGACTTGCAAGATTTTGGGAGCAGGAGGGTCGTAGTTTTCCGCGCAACACCTTTCCAGTGCATTGACATGAATAGCTCCGCCCAAATCTTTGCGTTTACAGGCCTGGCGGCAGGGCTGGTCACAAATTCTGCTGATGATCCTGGGAAAAGGGAGCATTTTGTTTAATAACATGAACCCGGCAGCATAGTCTTTCTTCCGGACAGCTAAAGCAATGCCCCGCCCGTCTACGTGAACGGGACAGGCGGCAGTGCACCCGGGTGCTTCCTCCTGTATGCATCTTGCTTCCCGTTCGCGCCATTTTTTCTGATCCATGGGAATGCCACCCTTTGCCTTTAAAATTTTGGAACATCCAGGACTGCCGAAGAAGTCCCTGTTATCATGGAATACAGGCAAACCTAAAACGAACCGGCAGTTTATGCTGCCAGGCTCGTTTTAGGTTATGCCTTTGGTTAACCGTAATATACGTCAGGCCTATTTCTTGAGGGCCTCCAGACCCGCTTTGATTTTTTCCGGCAAAGCAGGCACTGAGTAAATGCGTACGCCGGTAGCGTTGTAGATGGCGTTCAGGATAGCCGGGTGCGGGGCGGTCAGCGGGGCTTCGCCGACGCCTGCGGCGCCATGAGGTCCCAATTCGCGCGGGGTTTCCAGGTACATGATTTCCATATCGTCGGGAATGTCCTTAATAAAGGGCAGACCGCAGGCCACGAGACTGGTGTGCTTCTTGAGGTCTTCGAAGTCTTCGGTCAGGGCCAGGCCGATGCCTTGAGCCAAGCCCCCGTAGATTTGCCCGTCAACTGCGGCCTTATTGGTGATGGTGCCCACATCGGCGACGGTGGTGAACTTGACAACCGTTGCTTTACCGGTCTTCATGTCCACTTCCACTTCAGGCATAAAAATTTCGTACATGTAAATTCCGAAGGGTTCTCCTTTACCGGTAACAGGATCGCAGCCGCTGCCCGAAAAACCCCATTTGCCTTCATAGCGGAGGGGGATATTCTCGGCTGCCATTTCCTCGTAAGTGCGGAAGGTGCCGTCAGCTTTCTTCATGGCCCTCATCAGGGCATTGCAGCCGGCGATAATGGCGTTGCCGGTCATGACGTTCTGGCGGCTTCCCCCGGAAGGACCGCTGTTGGGAGTCTTGGACATGTCATTCATGACCAGCTTGATCTGCTCAGGCACGATCCCCAGCGGTCGCAGGGCTTCATGGGCATGAGTCAGCGCGCCTATGTCGGCCCCTTGCCCGTGGTCTTCCCAGGAGGTGCCAATTGTTACCCCGTCTTTGCTCAGCTCGACCCAGACCTCGGAACCGTCAACTCCGTCCAGACCGCAGCCATAGATGCCCAGGGAGAGACCGACGCCCCGCTTCTTTTCCGGCGTAGAAAGCTCTTGGCAGCGCTTTTTGGCTTCCTCCCACTTGGGACGGAGCATGTCGAACATTTCTTCAAAGACGAATACTTCCGGAACCTGTTGGGTGGGAGTAGTGGCCCCGGGACGATAAATATTCTTATAGCGGAGTTCCAGGGGATCCATACCCAGCTTTTCGGCCAGTTCATCCATGGCGATTTCCGAAGCCAGGAAGGACTGGGGAGAACCGTAAGCACGGAAGGGGGAACCCCAGGCATGGTTGGTGCAAACGGTACGACCTATGCCGCGGATGTTGGGAATATTGTAGCCGGCCCCGATAAACTGGGCCTGGCGTACTGTAAGCAAATCGCCGAACTCGGAGTAGGGACCATGATCGATGAACCAGTCAGTCTCCATGGCCAGCAGTTTGCCTGTTTTGTCAGCGGCCAGCTTGCACTTGACAAAACCGGGGGAGCGTTTGCCGGTGTAAGTAATATTCTGGTACATGGTGTAAACCAGGGAAACCGGTTTTCCGGTGGCCAGGGCGGCAACGCCCACAAGGGCTTCCATGGTGGGGCTGAATTTGTAGCCGAAGGTGCCGCCGGTGGGGTTTTGCACAATATAGCATTTTTCCGGATCAATCCCGATTCCTTGCACAATCATGGCATGATGCAGGTGGATGCCGACGCTCTTGGAGTGAATGACCAGACGGCCTTCTTCGTCAAAGTAGGCGCATCCGCAGTCAGGTTCGATGGTAAGGTGCGGCTGACGGCTGCAGTAGGTGTTAACTTCGACAGTTACCACCTCAGGGCTTTCCATAATGGGCTTGACTTCTTCCCCTTTGATCACGCCCTGCTCATAGTAAATGTTGGGCGTTCCGGGGTGAATCTCCATAGCGTCCGGATCCATGGCGGCAGGAGCGCTCATATAAGCGGGGAGCAGTTCCAGGTCGACCCTGACTTTTTTGGCCGCAGCCTTGGCGTGCTCTTCCGTGTCGGCGCAAACTATGGCTATGGCGTCGCCAAACTGGAATACCTTCTCGTCGCAGAGGATGGGACGGTCCCAGCCGTCGCCTTTGTTGGTTGGAAAGGTGATGAGACCGGTTATGCGGTTTTTGCCTTTAACGTCCTTATGGGTAACTACTTTATAAACGCCAGGCATTTTCTCGGCTTCGGAAGTATCGATACCCTTAATGAGGGCATGGGACACTTCGGCCTGCACCAAAGCGCAACGCAAAGTACCGGGAGGCATCTGCAACGCCACATCGGCGCCGTAGTCCCAGGTGCCGGTAACCTTTTGCAGCGCGCTGGGACGATGGTAGGTGGTCCCATAAATCTTATTGCCTATAGGCTTGAAGAGGAGATCCTCTTTGCGCGTTTCCCCGCGCAGGACCTCGGCGGCTGCCATTACGGCGTCCACCAAAGGCTTATATCCTGTGCAGCGGCAGGCGTTGCGGTTCTTTTGGAACCAGTCGCGAACTTCGTCCCTTGCCGGACTGGGGTTTTTCTCCAGGAGAACCTTAGCGGACATAATAAAGCCGGGGCTGCAGAAACCGCACTGGGCGCAGCCGTAGGCCATCCAGGCCACCTGGATGGGATGGAGGTTCTCCGGAGTGCCGATGCCTTCGATAGTCCAGATTTTGGCGTCATCGGGCACTCTCTTCATTTTAACGATACAGGAACGCGCCACTTCGCCATCCAGGACGATAGCGCAGGAGCCGCACTGACCTTGATTACAGCCAACCTTGCAGCCGGTCAGCAACAGCTGTTCCCGCAGGACTTGGGCCAGACTGGCCTCAGGGTCAACAATCAAGGTTCTGGGCAGGCCGTTGATCTTTAACACCTTCTTAAGCATTTTCCTTCTCTCCTCGTATAATTTTATAGTGTATTTTAGAGGTTATACACCCCTCAAATCCTAACTCCCTTTCCCAAAATTACATTCGGGATACCGGCAGGGGCCGCAGACTCCGCACAATCCTCCATGACCCAATCGGGTAATGTCTCTGCGCGTAATCTCCTCTCCGGCCAGAATCCGGGGAGCCACCAGGTCAAAAACCGTCGTCTTGTGATACATCACACAACCCGGCAACCCCAGCACCGGGACATCCCCCATATAGGCCAGCATAAACATCGATCCCGGCAACACAGGCGCCCCGTAAATAACCACCTGCCCCCCAGCGGCTCTGATCCCCGCCGGGGTCACGTCATCGGGATCAACGGACATCCCGCCTGTGGTGACAATCATTTCGGCACCCTCCTGGATAAGAGTCCGAATGGCCTCCGCAATCATCCAAATGCTGTCGTTGGCAAAGATCTGCCTCAGAACCCGGCTGCCCCACCCGGTTACCTTTCTCTCTATAACAGGTCCGAACTTGTCTATGATGCGACCGTGATAAACCTCGCTGCCTGTTGTGACTATTCCTACTTTCAGGGAGCGCAGGGGTTCAATCTGAAAAACGGGGTAGAATGATTGGCTTATTCTCTCCGCCTGCTCGATTTTCTCCCTGTAGATTACCAGCGGGATAACCCGGCAACCCGCCAAGGTTTTGCCCGCCGTTACCAATTGATTGGAATGGATGGAAGCAACCACGATCTCACTGATTTCGTTAACCTCTTCCAGGGCGGGAGTATTGATTTTTAAGAGACCATTCCGATCCGCTTTTAGCTCGACCTTTCCTTCCGCCGGTTCCGTGATAACAATCCCCGGGCCTGCCACAGCTTTGGCTATCCTAAGCGCCGCTTCGTCTTCATGCAGTTTTTTTTCGTTTATTTCCCAGATATAAATATGCTCTTTTCCCAGGTTCAGGAGTCTCGGTATGTCCTCCTGGCTTACAACGTGGCCTTTTTTGAAGGCCCTGCCTTTTCTTTTGCCGGGAACAATCTCCGTAACATCGTGACAAAGCACCATTCCTGCCGCCTCGGTAACCGCTATGGTTTTCATCAGACCACTTCCTTCGGGCAAAATGTAGAGAATCCAGCGACAAAAAAGCAAAGCGCAGAAAAAGAAAACAGCGCTTTGCTTAACAGCCTTTGGGCCAGTACACTGTATTCCTTTTTCTCCCGGATGGTCCGGCCAAGGCTAAACCCCAGCAACCGCTTAACCAATTACCAACTCAAGAATTGCCAACAGCGAACTCGCTTAGAAGTATCCAGTATTCTTATATAGTAAGTTATATAGCAAGTATCATGCCAAAAAAGAAACCACCCTGTCCGCCGCGAGGTGGCTGGTCTTTTGTTTTGTTAAGGCCGGAAAATGTGTATAAAAAGTGTTACTCAAAGCATTTCAAGTAACACTTTTTACACAGGAAGGTTACACTTTAGGTTCAAGAAACTTACCAGCAAATTCGGTCTGGAGGCAGGCTGCACGTTTACAATGGGATCAATCTTCTTTTGTCAAAAAAAGACTGGACGGGTCCAGATGGAGCAGCCAGGGATATGGTTTCCTGCGCTGCTCTTCCCATTTATCCCTGTATAACATGGCCTGCAGGCAACAATCGTCGTTGTTGGCGACACCGTCAAGCCCATCAATCCGCAGGCGGAGAATGACGGTGTGGGGAGACTCTGTGATGCCGACAGGGCGGCAGGGAAAGGTATTAACTGCTCCTGGCTCATCTACCAGCAAGAGGTGGTGCTCCCTGATACCAATATGAGACACTCCCGCTGAAAAGATCTGGGCCACCTGCAGCTTACAGCCCCAGTTCAAGGCCTCAACAGTTCCGAGGGAGAGCATACGAATAGGGGATAGGTTCCGGCATCCGGTCAGACGGGCAGAGGTTATCGTCGGCGGATGCTGAAAAAGGGTCTCTTTGTGGCCTGCGGCCACAACCCGCCCGCCATCCAGCAACAACAGTTCCTTACAGATGCGGTATGATTCTTCCAGATTGTGGGTGACATACAAGGAACACCCACGGTATTTCCCGAGGTTTTCCGCCAGCTGTGCCTCAAGCTGGTTACGCAGTTGGCTGTCCAGCGAGGAAAATGGTTCATCTAAAAGCAAGGCTTCCGGTTCCAGAACCAGTGCCCGCGCCAAGGCGACCCGCTGCTGTTGGCCGCCGGAAAGCTGGCGCGGGTAACGTTTTCCCAGGCCGTGCAAATTGACCAAAGACAGAATTTCTTCAACACAACTGGCCTTTTCCTGTTTGGAAAGGTGCTGCAGACCGAAGCAAATGTTCTGTTCAACATTTAAATGTGGGAAAAGGGCATAGCTCTGAAAAAGGTAGCCGATTTTCCGCTTCCGGCTCGGCAGGTTAATACCCTGTTCCGCGTCAAAAAGAACACGCCCGTTAAGGACAATCCTGCCTTTGCTAGGGGTAACAAGGCCGGCGATACAGCGCAAAGTCATGCTTTTGCCGGAGCCGGAGGCACCAAGTAAACCAAGGGTATCCTCGCCGGCTGTAAAAGCAACGCGCAGGCGAAACCCGGACAATTCTTTTTCAATATCAACAATGAGCGTCATCTTAACCCACCCTGCTATGCGTGAAGAAGTTTTGCCGGCGATAAGACCAATAATTCAGAGCCAATACACTGGCCGTGGAAACAGCGATCATCAATAGCGTCCAGACCAGTGCGACATCTCGCTTGCCGCCTTCCACGGCAAAATATATGGCAATGGGCATCGTCTGTGTCTTGCCCGGGATATTGCCGGCCATCATCAAAGTAGCGCCAAATTCGCCAAGCGCACGCGCAAAGGAAAGAATGATCCCTGCGGTAACTCCCGGCCAGGAAAGAGGAAGGATAACCCGCCAAAACAGGCTCCATTCGCTGGCTCCCATGGTACGGGCGGCATCGGGTAGGTCCGGGTCAACCTGCTCAAAGGCGCCGCGTGCCGTCCGGTACATTAACGGAAATGCTACCACCGCCGCGGCAATAGCGGCCCCATACCAGGTGAACACGACCGGTATCCCCCACTCGGTCAGCACCCGCCCCAATAAGCCCCGGCTGCCGAAGACGAGCAATAAGAGAAATCCTACCACCGTCGGCGGGAGGAGCATCGGCATGATCAGCAACCCATCGACCAGGGATTTGATTTTACCACCCGGTGTGTGCGCCAGCCAGCGGGCGGCGAGAATTCCGGGGAAAAAGGCTACCGCTGTGGCAGCGGTAGCGGTTTGCAGGGAAATGAACAGCGGTGATAAATCCATACAATAATCACTCTCGTCTCCCTATCAATTAATGACAGCAAATCCGTAACGTTCAAACACCGCGTCAGCCTGCGCACTGCGGAGAAAATCTAAGAAGTCCCTGGCCGCAAAAGGTTCCTGGCTTCTTCTCAGCGCAGCAGCCGGATAAACGATCGGCGAGTGGGATCCTGGCGGTGCAGTGGCCAGAACGGAAACATTTGGCGCAATTTTGGCATCAGACAGGTACACAAACCCCGCGTCGGCATCGCCGGCCTCCACCCAAGCCAAGACCTGACGTACCGAGTTGCCAAAGACAAACTTAGGCTGCAGCCTGTCCCAAAGACCCTGAGCGGTAAGCGATTCTCTGGCGTAAAGGCCGGCTGGCACACTGCCCGGATCCCCAACGCCAATTCTGCGGACCGTACCGGCAACCAACTCGTTAAAACCGCCAACTCCCCGTAACCCCTGCCTGCCTACCAGGACCAGGGTGTTGCCAAGCAGGTCAGTCCTTGTTCCCTCGATTAGCAGTCCTTTTTCCTGCAAGATATCCATATTCCTCTTAGCAGCAGAGATAAACATATCAGCCGGCGCACCCTCCTCAATTTGCCGCTGCAACGCACCGGAGGCGGCATAATTGGGAGTGATCCTCACAACCGGTCTTTTCTCCTGATACATGGTAATCAGCTCATCGAGGGCATCCTTCAGGCTGGCTGCGGCGGAAACAGTCAGCCTAATCGGGCTGGCGGTAAGTCGCACCGTCCTCTCTGCAGCGTTCCAGTCTGCACGTGCCCCGAGGGTCTCGCTTACAAAGCGCAGGGGCACCAGGGTGCGGCCGTTAACAATCATCGGCAAGGTATCCAGGCTTACCGGCGTGCCGTTTCTGCGTGCCGTATTATCATTCATGGACAGCTGGACGTTGTTGTCTCCCCTGAGAACCGTGACCATTCTGGTGTTGTCGTCCCACCTGATGTCCGCGCCAAGATTCTCAGCGATAACCCGCAGGGGCACCAACACCCGGTCACCTACCAATACCGGCTGCACCTCCGCCGCCAGCGCCTTATCATTCAGCAGCACCCTTATCTCGCCGGCCTGAACCGGACTTACCATGCCAATAGTGAAAAACAAGGCGATCAGCAAAAAGACGACACCAAACCTGTTGACAAAGCTGTTTTTGAACATAAATCAATTAATCTCCTTTGCGCTTTTTTTGCGTCTAAAACAATCCATTGCGCTGCCCTTTTTCGATATCCGGCACGCTATTTAATCAAAATGTCTCCTCCTTCCCTTTTCAAATATAATAAAATAAGGTGAAAATAGTATATTTCATAATATAACGTAACATAACTAATAAATTTATTATGTTATGGAATGTTTTGTTATGTTTCATTGTACAAACTTTGTTATTAAAATGCAATACCAAAAATCATGTGTACAGTTAATATGTTTTTTTGTTTTGAAATGATATAATACACTTGGTATAGTCCCGGAATATAACCACAAGATTGAATAGGGGAGGACTAATATGACTGATAATTCGGTCTTAACCCCTCTGGAGGTTGCCAATATCTTAAAAATTACTAAAAATACAGTCTATGAACTGATTAAGCGCGGAGAACTCAATGCTTACAGGGTCGGGAAAAAGGTCAGGGTGGACATGAGGGATATTGAAGAATACAAAAACCGAACCAAAAATCTGAAAAACACAACACCGGAGAATAGTACAAGAACTGCCGTGACGGCCAAACAAAACCCCTTGTCTATTGAGCAGACATCTTCGGGCAACGATTTTATCATCTGCGGACAGGACGCAATCCTTGATATTTTATCAAGACACTTGGAACTGCGCCCCCAAGGCGTCCGGGCGCTCCGCTCTTACATCGGCAGTTACAACGGACTGTACGCCCTGTACCAGGGAAAAGCGCAGGTTGCCACAGCCCACATGTGGGACGGCGAAACAAACCAGTACAATACGCCTTATGTGCGAAGGATGCTCCCAGGAATTCCGGCGGTAATCTTTAACCTTGCCGGCCGCACCCAGGGCTTTTATGTGGCCAATGGCAACCCCAAAGGCATCAAAAGCTGGGAAGACCTGAAAAGAAAGGATATTTCAATTATTAACCGGGAAAAGGGAAGCGGCGTAAGAATCTTGTTAGATGAGCATCTGAGGATAATGGGCATGACCGGCAAACAGCTCAAAGGTTATGAGCAGGAATATTCCTCCCATCTCGCTGTGGCCAGCGCAGTTGCCAGGGGGGAAGCCGATGTTGGGGTTGGCAATGAAAAAACCGGTCTTCAGGTAAAAGGAGTAGATTTTCTGCCTCTGCAAAAGGAAAGATTAGACCTGATCATAAAAAAGGAAGATCTGGATAAACCCGCGTTTGAAGCCATAATAGAAATAATCCGCTCCCAGAAATTCAAAGCGGAGTTGGAAGGAATCGGGGGATATGATCTCGCCCAAACAGGTGAAATTGTGGCGGAAACATAAAAAAGGGGGCGGCTTAAGCCGCTCCCTGCTTCGTCTTTATCTTCGCTAATTCTGGATAGCATACACCCGCATCTTGTTATAGACTGTCTTGCGGGATACTCCCATTTCCCTGGCTACATAACTGACATTACCCGCATGCATATTCAAGAGGCGAATTATCAGACGCCTCTCCGCATCCCTTACCAGCTCTTGTCTCTGCTCCCGGCAGTTAAAATCCTGGACTGTTTGCATGATTGATACCGGTTGTATGTGGGAAGAAACCCCATAAACCTCAGCCGGCAAATTCCGCACGGCAATAATTCCGTTTTCGGCCAGATTGGCCGCGCGCTCAATCATGTTTTGCAGTTCCCGGACGTTGCCGGGCCAACTGTACTGTTTTAAACAGTCAATCACTTCCGGTTCAACATAAAACTTGCATCCCCAGTCACGGCACAGCTTCTCCAAAAAATGCATGAACAATAAGGGTATATCTTCTTTGCGATGGCACAGCGCAGGAATATGGATAGACATGACATTGAGCCTGTAAAACAAATCCCGGCGAAAGATTCCTTTCTCCACTTCCTGGCGCAGATTCTTGTTTGTGGCGCAAATCAAACGGACATTTACCGGGACCATCTTATCGCTGCCGAGGCGGGCCACTTTCTTTTCCTGGATTACCCGTAGCAAAGCCGTTTGCTGCTCAAAAGGCATGTCGCCGATTTCATCAAGAAAAAGGGTCCCCCCGTTAGCCAGTTCAAACTTTCCCAGTTTACCGCCGCGTTTAGCCCCTGTAAAAGCGCCCTCTTCATAGCCAAACAGCTCGCTGCCAATGAGTTCCCGGGGAATGGCCCCGCAATTTAGAGGAACAAAGGGACCGGCGCTTTTGGCGCTTCCGTTGTGGATAGCCTGAGCGAATATCTCTTTACCGGTGCCGCTTTCCCCTTGCAGCAAAACATTAGACGTAGTGGTCGCTGTCAGTTTGGCCAGGCGTATGGCTTCTTTGATTTCAGCGCTTTCCCCGATAATATCGCTGAACTGCAAAGTGGCGTTATACCCGCTAAAGCGGTTCACCAGGTTTTGCACTTGCTTGATAGGTCGCAAGATTATAAATCCTCCGGTTATTTCTCCTCTTCCGTTAACTATTGGTTCGCCGGAAGCCAGGCAATAACAGAGACCGTCCTGGGTATCAACCATGATTTCCACATCTGTATAGGGCTTATTTATAGCCAGTTTCCGCTCCTTTAAGGATGAGCGATAGTCAAACAAGCGGCTTACCGGCGTTCCCAGGATATTTTGCGCCGCCTTGCCCAGCATGGCTTTGGCCGCAGGATTTAAATCGATTACAATTTCGTCCTTGTCAACAATAATTACCCCATCGGAGACTGTATTGAAGAAATTTGTCAATCTGTTATTAACCAGGGCCAATTCATAATTCTTTTGCTGAATTCTGAGCTGGGCCATAATGGCTTCCGTAGCCGCCACCACAATTCCCAGGGTGTGTAAATGCGAGGCATGGGAAGCTCCCGACATGTCCAGAATGCCGATAATTTTACCATTGGCATCAAAAATAGGTGCCGCGGAGCAGGTCAGGCAATGATGTTTTTGGCAAAAGTGTTCGGCGCCCGAAACTTGAATGGGTTCTCCCAAAACCAAAGCCGTCCCGATGGCATTGGTGCCTGCTTCCTCTTCATGCCAGCTTGCCCCCGGGAAAAAATTTTGGGTCATGGGATTTTGCAGGGTGTCATTGTCGCAGAACATTTCCATGATGTTGCCGTTCTCATTGGTTAAGACAACCACAAATCCCGAACCTTCTACAAATTTATGCAGGTTTGCCATAAACGGCCTGGCAATCTTAATTAGCTTTTCATTCTCATTTAACACCCTGTTAAGGCCCTCTTCGTCCAGAGCTTGATGAAGTCTGGCATCGTAGGGATCTACTCCCGCCCGCTGACATCTGAGCCAGGACCCGGCTATCTGCGGGCGAACAATACCGGTGTCGTACTTTCCGTTGGTAACAAACTTTTGCCATTCCGCATGTATACGCTTTGAAATGCTCAGGGTATCAACTTTCATTAAAAACACCCCCGCAATTGACCAATTAAATCAAAAAGCCACTGCTTTCCCCAAGGGAAAGCAGTGGCTTTTTATATGTTTTAACCACCTGTAGCACTCCTTTCCGCACTGGGAGGCGCAACCGTTTCCAACTGCACCCGACGTTTACAGTTTCATAGCTTTCACCTTAGAAATCCGTAAATCGGAGAAGATATTTTATTTTCCATGTGATATTCCACAATTCCACGTTAATTATTAAATTCCTTCCTCATTCTTAAAAATTCTCAATTCATCGGGGCACCGGCCAATTGAAGGAAGCAATTCCGCCTTGAAGCGTGGAATCATACACAAATTTGACACACCATGGTACTGCAATAAGAAAATGAAGTAACAGTATATGTTTGTGTGCAAAACAAGTTAAGTGTCAAGTGTAGATCTGACCCCACCCTTGTTTATGCTTTACAAGAACATATGTTCGGTGTTATAATTTTGCTGCAATCAGCCGATGAAGGAGCGAGGGTCATGGAACGGGTTATTTTGCACTGCGATCTAAATAGTTTTTATGCCTCTGTCGAGTGTCTTTATCGCCCGGAAATCAGGCACCTGCCGGTTGCTGTCTGTGGCAGAGCCGATCTGCGCCATGGCATTGTGCTGGCTAAAAACCCTGTCGCTAAGCAGTTTGGCATTAAAACAGGTGAGGTTACCTGGCAGGCGAAACTGAAATGCCCCCGCCTTATTGTCATCAACCCCAATTATCCCTTGTATCTTCGCTTTGCCAAGGAGGCCAGGGAAATCTATGCCTGCTATACAGACCAGATTGAATCCTTCGGGATTGATGAGTGCTGGCTGGATATAAGCGGCAGTGCCAGTCTATTCGGCAGCGGAGAAAAAATAGCCCATGAAATAAAAGAGCGGGTAAAAAAAGAACTTGGCATCACTGTTTCGATCGGGGCATCCTACAACAAGATTTTTTCCAAGCTGGGCAGCGACCTTAAAAAACCTGACGCCGTAACAGTGATTACCAGGGAGAACTATCAACAGGTGGTATGGCCCTTGCCGGTCGAAGATCTGTTGTATGTAGGCCGCGCTACCCAAAGAAAACTTAAAAACCACTCTATCTCTACCATCGGCAAATTGGCTGCCACACCTCCTGACGGGCTAAGAAAAATCCTGGGAAAATGGGGAGAAACCCTCTGGGTTTTTGCTAACGGCCTGGATAAAACCCCGGTTATGAAAATGGATTACCAAAGCGGAATCAAAGGCATCGGCAACAGTATCACCACACCCAGGGATCTAAAAAACGCAGAAGATGTAAAAATAACCTTCTATGTCCTGGCGGAAAGCGTCGCTAAAAGGCTGCGGGAACATCACTTAAAAGGGAAAACGGTGCAGATCCAGGTCCGGGATCAGGACTTGTTTTTCTTTGAACGGCAAGCCCAGCTTTCTGCCGCCAGTTATGTGTCAGGAATGATCGCTAAAAAAGCGATGGATATTTTTGCAGCCAACTGGCACTGGACAAAATCCATCCGTTCCTTGGGCATCAGAGTCACCGACTTGTTGGCGGCAGATTCTTGCCTGCAGCTTTCCCTCTTTGCCGGCGATAACCAACAGCACAAACTGGAGGCTCTGGAAAAAAGTCTGGACGAGATCCGCCGGCGCTACGGCCACTATGCGGTACAACGGGCCTTGCTGCTAAAGGAGCGGGCCTTAAATGCCAATCCGGCTGAAGAAAACGTGATTCATCCTGTTTCATTCTTTCGCTAAGGTGATAATCGAATGGTCTGATGACGTCTTATGTTACAAGAAAGGTATGGTTATCAAAATGAAAAAGGTATTTGTGGACGTAACCGCTTTTTTTACTAAAGAAGGTAAGTTAATGCCTGTTTCTTTCATCTGGGAGGACGGTGTGATCTATGAGATCGAAAAGGTGTACGGATGGGTAAAAGCGGCCAGCCTGAAGGTTGGCGGCCAGGGAATACGCTATAAATGCAGGGTAAAAGGGAAAGAGGTGTACCTTTTTCTAGAAGAAGGACGCTGGTTTATGGAAGGAAAACAGGGAAAATCCGGGTCCGGTTCTTGAGTTGACAAGACTCGCTTTCAGGCCACGTTTAATCCCTGAATCCTGGGTTTAACTGCGGGCGCATTCCCCTGCTGTCCCCTTCAGGATGGCCAGGCCGTGCGGCAAAGCCGGCAGGACGGCCTGGAGGCACTCCCGTACCCCCTTCGGGCTCCCTGGCAGGTTTATAATCAAGGTCTGCCCGCGAATACCGGCAACTGCCCGGCTGAGCATGGCTTGGGGGGTATATTTCAGCCCTTCCAGGCGCATAACTTCCGGCAGCCCCGGCACCAGGCGGTCTACTACATCCCTGGTGGCCTCAGGGGTAATATCCCGGGGCGAGAAGCCCGTACCCCCGGTGGTTAACACCAGGTCCAGCTTTAGCGTGTCCGCAAACCGGACCATTGTCTCTTTTAGCACTTCCCTTTCGTCAGGGACAACCTGGTAGGCTTCCACCCTTCCGCCAATGGCCTCGATCATCTCTTTGATGACCCCAGCGCTCAAATCCTCCCGCTCTCCCCTGGCCCCTTTGTCGCTGGCGGTGATGATCCCTACCTTAAAAGTTCCTCCGGCCACGGTTTTTCCCCCTCTCTCTGCCAGGCGCCGCTCTTGCCGCCGCTTTTCTTGATTAACCTGACCTGCTCAATGACCATGCCTTTATCGACAGCCTTACACATATCGTAGATGGTTAAGGCGGCTACCGAAACGGCCGTCAAGGCCTCCATTTCCACCCCGGTCTGGCCTGCGAGGCTCACCCTGGCCTCTATTTCCACAGCACTTGCAGTTTTATCCAGTAAAAAATGAATATTTACCGACGTAATCAACAGGGGATGGCACAGGGGGATCAGTGTCGGCGTCTTTTTTGCGGCCATAATCCCGGCCACCCTGGCTACCCCCAGCACGTCTCCCTTGGCCAGCCGCCCTGATTCGATCAGAGACAGGGTTTCAGGTTGCATCCTGACAGCCGCCCTGGCTACCGCCTCTCGCTCTGTTTTTGGTTTTTCTCCCACATCCACCATCCTGGCCCTGCCCTCTTGGTCAAAATGGGTGAAACCATCCATGGCTTGTTTCTTCCTTTCTTTTAAATAACGGGTTTTGCAGACCAGAGCACCCGGCCGCAATCCCGCAGGTCATAGCCACCCAAAGCCATGACTTCTGCTTGAAAAGGCTCGCTTTTTAAAATGCTGATCATACGCATGACCCCAGGATGCTCCCAGTGACGCAAGGGGATGCAAAGGTCGTAGCGTTCTTCTGCTATCGGCAGGAAATCCAGGTCCAGGGCCTGGGCCGCCGCCTGGATGCCCATGCCCACATCAGCCCCGCCGCTGGCCACAGCCACTGCCACAGCCAGATGAGTGAACTCTTCCCGCTGGTAGCCATGAATATCCGATGGTTTGATATTCTCTTGGTCCAAGAGGTAATCGAGCAAAATCCTGGTTCCGGCCCCCCGCTGGCGATTAACAAAGACCAGGCCGGGACGGGCCAAGTCCCGCAAATGGGTTATTCCCAATGGATTTTGTTTGGGAACGATCAGGCCCTGCTGGCGGTAGGCCAGGTTTACCAGTACCACCGGCTCTTCCGCCAGGTAGCGGGCAAGATAGGTTTCGTTATAGCCACCACTGACCGGGTCCAGAAGGTGCACCCCGGCGACATGGGCCTCCCCCCGTTTCAGGGCCATTAGCCCCCCCAGGCTGCCTACGTTGGCCGAGCTAAGAAAGGTATCCGGAAAAGCCACCTTTAAGTGATGGGCCAAAATATCCAGGCTCAGGTCATGACTCCCGACTGCCACCACTGTCTGTTCAATTTCCGCCAGGGGTTTTAAAAGCTCCACCCGGACTTCTTCGCCCTGGGCATAGCCCTCGGACAGGCGCGGAACAACCAGGAGCCCGTCGGCCCGCATCAAAGAGGTGATCACCCCGGCCCCCCGGGATATAGGCGTGGCCACCAGCCGGCCGCCAACCCGCCCCAGTTTAACCCGGACATACTCTTCCGGTCCCAGGGGGGAATACACTTTCCGGGCAAGGGCGGCGGTTACTGTTGGGCGCTTAGGCACAGGGGCACCGAGAAGGCGGCAGATCAAGGGCAGGATAAACAGCTCGGCCGTGATGGCGGCAGAAACGGGATACCCGGGCAGGCCCACCACCGGCTTGCCTTCGATGATTCCCAGAATAACCGGCTTGCCAGGCTTGATGGCTACCCCATGGGTCAAGACCTGGCCTAAATTGCTGATCACCTGGGCTGTAAAATCCTCCCGCCCCGCCGAAGAACCGGCGTTAATCACGATAATCTCCGCTTTCTCCATAGCTTTTAGTAAACACTGCTCTAATTGAGCCGGGTCATCGGGAGTAACCGGCAAAACCAGCGGTTGGGCACCCCACTTTAAAACCAGGCCGCTTAAGATAGAACTATTAAATTCCGGGACTTCTCCAGGCCTAAGCTCCCGGCCAGCCGGAACCAGTTCGTCCCCCGTGGGGATGATGGCAACAACGGGAAGGCGTTTGACCTTAACCTCTAAGGCCCCGCCAGCCATCAGACCTCCCACATCAACGGCTGTAATGGAATGCCCGCCTGGCAGCAACATTTCCCCAATAACCACGTCCTCGCCGACCTGGCGCACGTGTTGCCCCGGCACCGCCGGCGCCGTTAGCTCAACCTTCCCGTCTGAACGGTAGTTTAAGTTTTCGACCATGATCACCGCATCAAAACCGGGAGGCAGCAAGTCGCCGGTGTCGACCTCGATTGCTTCTTCCTCCAGGTTCAAGGCCAGGGGCGCTGTGTCCTGGGCCGAAAAGGTGTCCTTTGATTTCACCGCCACCCCGTCCATGGCCGCAGCAGGGTAATGGGGGCTGGACATGGCAGCCCAGACCGGCCCGGCGGTAACCCGGCCCAAAGCCTGAAGAACCGGTACTGTTTCACTCCCGGCTGACCAAAAAAAACCGGCTTCCTCCAGCTTGTCCAGAAAGACAGCCAATGCTTCCTCTTTTGGTTGATTGTTAAGGTAGACCTTTCTCCTGGCCAAACACTTCCACCCTTTCTTTTCCAAAAGCCTGCCTGAGCAATTTAAAAAAGGTGCACTCCGACTTCTTGCCCCATGCTTAAGCCCTCGGCCTCCAGGGGGATGACCACTGTCCCCTGGGCCTTGACCATGGTGCTGATCAACCCGGACTTGCCCAAAACCGGATCAGCCCATAACTCCCCATCCCGCTCAATTAACCTTACCCTGACATGCTCCTCCCGCCCGGCACCGGAGGCCAGACTCCTGGTCATTTTGGCCCTGACTGCCGGGTGCCGTTCTTGGCCGTACCCTCCCAAGGACAGCAGGGGCTTAATTAAAAGGTCGAACACCACCATCACAGAAACAGGATGCCCCGGCAAGCCAAATACCAGCCGGCCGTCGGCTACTGCCGCTAAAGTCGGCTTGCCCGGCTTTAAAGAGACCCCGTGAAACAGGATCCCGGGAGTACCCAAAGACTTAAGTACCTGAACTGTATAGTCCCGGGAACCGACAGAACTGCCGCCAGATATCAGTACCAGGTCGCAAAGAGACAGGGCCTTCTCCGCCAAGGCCAGGATAGCATCCGGGTCATCCCTGGCAATTCCGAATAAAAGGGGCAGACCGCCGCTTTCCTGCACCAGCCCGGACAGGACATAGGAATTAATGTCCCGCACCTGGCCGAAAAGAGGCTCATTCTCTGGCATAACCAGTTCATTGCCGGTAGAGATAATTCCCACTTTCATAGGCAGCCGCACAGGCACCGCGGTAATTCCGACGGCTGCCAATAACCCCAGGTCCTGGGGGCGCAAGCGGTGTCCCGTAGTTAGCACCTGGGAGCCACATGCAATATCTTCGCCTTGAAAGACTAAGTTCTCTCCCGGTGCCACCGGACGGATTACCGCCAGGCTCTTCGGGTCCAATAATTCTGTGTGCTCCAGCATTACCACGGCATTGGCGCCGGGGGGAAGCATGCCGCCGGTGGAAACCCTGGCTGCCTGGCCGGGCAGCAAATCTATTTCCGGCACCACTCCCATCAGGATTTCCCCCATCAGCTCAAAACAAGCCGGCAGGGTTTCCGTCGCGCCAAAGGTCTCCTCCGCTCTTAAGGCAAAACCATCCACAGTGGAGCGGGTAAAACCCGGGACCTCTTCACGACTGAAAACATCAGCTGCCAGCCGGCGTCCCAGGGCCTCTGTCAGGGATACCCGCTCGATCTGCCATTTGGCTTCCCAGCTTTGCTCGATCTGCCGCCGGGCTTCCGGCACCGTAACTACATTAAATAGCTCCATTGTTCTTCCCCTTTGCCCTTGTTAAAAACACCCCAGCTGGCAGGCAATTATTTTTATACCGGAGGCATCTGCAGCCCGGCCCACTTCCAGGAAAGGTATCTTCAGCTCGTTGGCAATCTGCCAGGCGGCCTGGCAGGTAAGTTTACCCTGGGCAGCAACCTCTTTAACCCTTGCGATTACTTCCGGACTTGCCTGTTCACACATCACAATTTCCCCTTTCAAAAATAGAATGCCAATATTCTTTCTTCATAATCCTAGTGCCAGAAACTAAAAAAGGCCTGTCAAGGTAATCTTGCCAATTAGCCTTTTTGGGCCTCCTCAAGACTCCTTTCCAACCGGGAGGCTTGGCGATTTCCCGCCAAACCTTTCTGCCCAACAGGCAGAGGGCCGCAAGTCATTGCAATGGCTTTAGACTAAACGGCTCGGAGATATTTTTGTTATTGCACAATATTCGATCACCCAGGCTAATCTCCTGCCAGGCACCATTATTTTTCCTGATCTTTCATTAAAGATTCCTTACACTGCAGTACTTAAAGCCTAACAGGCTCCAAGGCTATTAACTGGCAGGTGAACAAAGAGGGTGGTCCCTTGGCCTTCCTGGCTTTCTATGGAAATCCTGCCGCCATGATTTTCCACGATCTGCCGGCAAAGAAACAGCCCCAGACCAGTCCCTTCGAGCTTGGTGGTAAAGAATGGGTCAAATACCTGGGGCAAGAGATGGGCGGGAATACCACGCCCGGTATCTTTCACATACAGGGTGAGCCAGTCTGGTTCATTGTTCTTTTTTGCACCAACTACAATGGAGCCGCCCGCCTGAGTTGCTTCCAAGGCATTGAGCAAAGCGTTTATCAATACCTGCTTGATTTGTTCACAATCAGCAGACAAATCCGGCAAATTTCCTTCGCAGTCTATTGTCAGGCTTATATCCCTGAGCAAGGTTTCACCCCTTAAAAGTTCCTCTAATTCACTAATCAGCTGAGCGGATGAGGTTTTGCCGACTTGGGGGGGGTGAGGCTTGGCCAGGTTCATTAAGGTCTTTAATAATTTATTGATTCGCTCCAGTTCCTCTAAAATAATATCCAGGTACTTACCCTTAGGATTACCTGCTAATTCTTTTGCCAGCAGCTGGGCAAAACCCTTGATCGAAGTCAGGGGATTCCGGATTTCGTGAGCCGCCCCCGCCGCTACTTCTCCGATAAAGGATAGCCGCTGGGAGCGGGACGCTAAAGACTCCAGCGCTTGCCGGGCGGAATCATCCCGCAAAACCAGGATCAGACCAACAGGCTGGTCATCAAGACCGCTCAACAAGTTACCGCTAATTTTCAAATTTCTTTCGCTGCCGTCTTGATAGCAAATTAGTTCCAAGCTGGTCTGCCGCTCCCGCCTGGTCTTTTCCACGATGTCTTTCAACTGGACAATCAGCTCACTGTCGTTTTGCAAGAAAAGCTGGTTGATTAGCATACCAACAGCTGTGGTATCCAAACCAGCCAGCTTGACAAAAATCCTGTTATGCCAGATCACATTTCCATCCATATCCAATACAGCTACACCGGCTTCAAACTGATCCAGGACCCATTCCCTGAGGGAAGACATGGCAGCAGTCATCAAGGCATGATATGCTTTCAGGTTCTTCACTGCGCTTTTATGACGGCTTTGTTGGCGGTTAAGTTCAATCAGAATCTCCATAATATTAAGCAGGTTAAAATAATTTACTGGCGCGTAAAAACAAAGGACCTGCGGAAATTCAGGAGCACCGGCAAGCTGCCCCGGCTGGTGGCTTACTACCACTACCCTGCTGCCTTCTATGCCTGCATTGGAAATAAGCTCCAAAGCATTCCCCAGTTCTTCCAGCGGCTGCCGGTAACTGATCAATACCAAATCAAACTGGTAGTCAGCCAGTTTCATGGCAGCCTCTGCCGGCGTATAGGCATCAATTACTTTATATCCGCTGCTCTCAAGCAGCGTACGGAGGGAAATGCCTTCAAACCCGGCATCAAGGTGCAGAAATAAAATCAGGGCCGGAATAGAAACCATCCAGCGGTCTTGTTCCTTCTTTTTCGATCCGGTAAGTTCCGCAGCCCATTCCAACAAAGGATCGACTCTGGAGAAGGTACGGGGTTGAACATCGTCTTTAAAAAGATAGGCGGCTGCGCCTCTTTGGATCCCGGCGATTACTTCCTGATCCTCCAAACAGCAACCGGTAAGAAAAATAAAGGGGATGTCCCGGCAAAACGGTAAAGATTTCAGCTCTGAGCAAAACTGGAGCCCGTTTTTTTCCGGCAATAAAACTTCGCTGATAATTAAATCAGGCAGAAGGGCTCTGGCTTGAGCTATGCCTTCCACTCCGTTGGCAGCCATAACCACCTGAAAACTGGCATCTGCCAGTCTTTTGCCCAAGGCAGTACGGTAGTTGGAGTCGCTGTCAACCAGCAAAACTGTTTTTGCTTTAGCCATGCTGTTACCGTCCTTAAGCTCGCATTTGGCTTTTTAACCATCAGGAGAAACCGTAAAGCAGTTTTAACACACCTTTGCAACGAGGCGGGGGACTTAAATCCACCGCCTGAAAAATTACCAAAGTAGACAATTCTGTATGCTATCAAGAATTCCTGCCAATTCTGTCCATATTAAAAATTTTTCCCCATCTGTTGATCCCAATAAAGTAAAACAATACCATTTTCAAGCGGGTTTCCCGCAAAAGAAACTTCCTTGAGTGCAAGCCAGAATCTTCTATGGAAGTCAGGTATAATCCGCACTCAATTGATAAGGTGTCTTCATGGTCGCCTAGCTATTGCGGCGAAAGATGCTGCAATCGATAACTCCTTCTTCAGTGACCACAAAATCCACCGGGAAATCATGCTCATCTGCCTCTATATGTTCAAACACCTGCAGCTGATAGGCTAACGCCACTGCCTTAGCCCGGTGAGTTAACGACCGTAAAAAACGATCATAGTATCCTGCTCCATACCCCAGGCGGTTTCCGGATCGATCGAAAGCAACCCCCGGCACCAGTACCAAGTCTATCTCAGCAGGGTCGACTGGCCGCAATGACTCCGGCTTTGGTTCCAAGATGCCCCAAGCTCCCGGAGCCAAGTCCTCTTCGGTGTTTAAGAGCCTGGAGGCTAGCAGCCGCCTGGGGTTTTCCAAACATACCGGGACAACTGCCTGCTTTCCTGCGGCAAGAGCCTGGCTAATCAGGGATGCAGTATCCACTTCTTGACGGAAGGCAAGATAAACCATTACCGTAAGGGCATGCCGCCATTCCGGCAAGCCTATAATTAAATTGCTGATCTTCTCGCTTTTTAATATTACTTCGCCAGGGCTTAATGCTAGTCGCTGAGAAATAATCTGGCGACGAATCTCTTTTTTCAACTACTCCCCTCCATTCTGCAAAAGTTTAAATCAAAACATTTTTTTGCCATTTTTATTAGGATAGGTCTGGTTTATTATTTGCCATGAAAAGCTCAAATCCTTTATATGGTAGCTGGCTGCGATCTGTTTTTTTGAATTATGCAATTGAATATGGCTTTGAAGGTTTTTTGTGGGTTTTATCACAAATAGCAGGATTCTCTATGGCCGAAAGAGAATCAGATATGTATAAATATTTTAGCAAATCTAAATTTAGGAGGGAAATTTACGCTTAAACTTATCATTGATGACCAGAAAGTGGCTGCATCGCCAGGCTCGACCGTTTTAGCGGCAGCCAACGCCGCGGGGATCTATATCCCGGCGCTTTGTTATCACCCGGATTTATCTAATTTCGGCGGCTGCCGGATCTGCACCGTGGAGATTAACGGCAAAACGGCGCGGGCTTGTTTTGCCAAAGTGGAAGAAAATATGGTCGTCTGGACCGATACTCCTGAGGTAACAGAACTGCGCAGGAAGGCATTGGAAAAAATTTTTGCCGCCCATAACCCGGACTGTCAGTCATGTAGCCGCAACGGTGATTGCGAGCTGCAAAAAGCATCTGCTTTCGTTGGGTTTACTGAGGTACACCAGGCTGGTCTTGCCAGAAACGTAAGCAAAGTGCCCTCCGATACTTCAAATCCGTTTTTTAGCCTGGACCACACCCGCTGTATCCTGTGCGGCATCTGTATCCGCACCTGCAAGGAGATTAATGGGGTTGCCGCCATTAGCTTCGGCCGCAGCAGCACAGGCGAGAGATGTGTTTCAACGGCAGATGGCAAACCATTAGCCGAGTCTAAGTGTGAATCCTGCGGCGAATGCGTCGACCGCTGCCCCACCGGGGCCTTAGCCCGTAAAAACAGCTGGCGTCCGGCGAGGGAAGTCAAGACCATCTGCCCGTATTGCGGCGTAGGTTGTGGGATCTACCTCGGCGTGCGCGGCGACCGGGTAGTGTCAGTGCGCGGTGACCGGGAAAACCCGGCCAATAATGGCCAGCTCTGTGTAAAGGGTCGTTTCGGCTACCATTTTATTAACCACCGCAATCGCCTGACCACCCCGCTGATTAAAAAAGACGGTGTTTTTACCGAGGCCACCTGGGATGAAGCTTTAGACCTGGTAGCTAATAAGTTCCTGGATCTAACAAAGAGGTACGGCCCAGATACCTTGGCTGCTGTCAGTTCAGCCCGGTGCACAACAGAGGACATCTATCTATTCCAGAAACTTGTGCGCCACCTCGGCACTAATAATATCGACCATTGCGCGCGCCTCTGACACGCTCCCTCTGTGGTCGGTCTGGCCACAACCCTGGGCAGCGGCGCTATGACCAACACCAATGCCGAGTTTGCCAACAGTGACGCCTTCTTAATTATTGGCTCCAACACCTCGGAAACCCATCCGGTGATTGCTTATCGTGTCCGCAAGGCCGTGGGGAAAGGCGCCAAGCTGATTGTCGCCGACCCGCGCCGCATTCCTTTGGTTAATTTTGCCGATGTACACCTGCAGTTTAAGCCGGGAACAGATGTGGCTTTGCTGAACGGCCTGCTTCACGTGATCTTAAAAGAGGGCTTGGAAGACAAGGAGTACATTGCCAGCCGTACTGAAGGCTTTGCGGAGATGCTGGAAACAGTGGAAAAATACACGCCGGAGTTTGTGGCGGAAATTACCGGTGTGCCGGCAGAGGATCTGGTCACCGCCGCCCGCCTATTCGGTGCCGCCGGAAATGCCGCCATCCTTTACTGCATGGGTGTCACTCAGCAGACCAGCGGCACAGACAATGTCCTGGCACTGGCCAACCTCTCCCTGGCTACCGGCAACATTGGCAAGCCATATGCGGGTTTAAACCCGTTGCGCGGCCAAAACAACGTCCAGGGAGCATGCGATATGGGCGCCTTGCCTGTTGTCTTCACCGGCTACCAACCAGTAGCGAGCGAAGAGGTCCGGGCCAAATTCTCTCAAGCCTGGGGAATAGAGCTTTCCGGCAAACCGGGCTTGACCATGACCGAAATTATTGACGCCGCCCTCGATAAAAAGGTGCGTGCACTGTATGTGATGGGGGAAAACCCGCTCCTTACCGAACCCAATGTCAATCATACCAGGGAGAGCCTGGAGGCCCTTGACTTTCTGGTAGTACAGGACATTTTCCTTACAGAAACAGCACAACTTGCCGATGTAGTCCTGCCTGCCGCCTCATTTGCGGAAAAAGACGGCACCTTTGTGAATACAGAGCGCCGCGTGCAGCGGGTGCGGCGAGCCGTCCGGCCCCGCGGACAAAGCAAGCCGGACTGGGAGATTTGCCAGCTGTTGGCTAAAAAGTTAGGCTTTGACTGGGGCCATACCTCCGCCGCTGAAATCTTTGCGGAAATCAGCCGTCTTACGCCCAGTTATGGCGGCATCAGCTATCAGCGGTTGGAAGCAGACGGCTTGCAGTGGCCCTGCACCACCCCGGATCACCCCGGGACGCCCATCCTGCATGTCGGTCAGTTCGCCCGCGGGCTCGGCAAGTTTTCTGCTGTGGAGTATCGACCGGCAGCAGAGGAAATGGACGACGAGTTCCCCTTCCTGTTGACTACAGGACGCAGCCTTTACCAATACCACACCGGCACCATGACCGGCAAGAGTGACGGGTTGAATCAGTTTCACCGGGAAGAACTGATGGAGATTAATCCGGCTGATGCCGCCCGCCTCGGTATTAATGAAGACGACGTGGTACAGGTTGTTTCCCGGCGCGGGACCGTCAGAAGCAAGGTAAAAATTACCGAAAACATCAAAAGAGGCGTCCTTTTTATGACCTTCCACTTCGCGGAAACAGCAGCCAACCTCTTGACAAACCCGCAGCTTTGCCCAAAGGCCAAGACGCCGGAACTCAAAGTCTGCGCGGTCCGGGTGGAAAAAACCAGCTGCCATTGCAAGAATTGCTAAATTAAAAAAGGTGCGGCTGCCGCAAGGCACCGCACCCTTATAGGAGAAAGGGAATTTTCGAAAGTCTACGAAACAAGAAAAGGGGGATCGTCCTTTGTACAACATATGGGATATTGTCTTAACTAACTTTTCTTCGGCTCCTGTATTATTCTTTTTCCTCGGTGTGCTTGCTGTCATTAGCAAGTCTGATTTGCATATTCCGAATCATGTTGGGCAGGGGGTAGTTATTTTTTTAATGGCTTCCATTGGCATTAGAGCCGGAAAGGAAATTGCGGAAATGCCGGGCGGCATTTTGGCGGTACTGCCTTATGCGATGGTTGCCGCATTGTTTGGGATAAGCATTGCTGCCGCAAGCTATTTTCTTTTAACAATACTCCTGCGCTTAGACTCGTCCAATGCTGGAGCACTGGCCGCAAGCTTTGGCGCGGTAAGTTCGGCAACCTTGATGGTAGCCATTTCTTTGCTGGATAGCCTGGGAGTAGCTTACGAAGGATTTGTCCCTGCTCTTTACCCATTTATGGATTCTGCTTCTATCATTATGGCCATTTTTCTGGGCAAATGGGGTCTTTATCGCCAAAAATATTCTCAAGATCCCGGTACCTCTGAAGCAAAAATCTTGCCAGTTAACAATAAGAACAAAATCGGAACCCTTATTTTGGAGACAGTAACAAATAGTGGGGTTTATGTCTTGCTGGGTTCGCTGGTAATTGGCTTAATCGCTGGTCCGGAAAGACTGGAAAGAGAGATGAAATTTTTCTATTGGATGTTCAGAGGAGTTTTATGCCTCTTTTTATTGGAAATGGGCATCCTGGCAGCCTCCCGTCTGAAAGAGCTTAAATCCGTCAGCCCGCTGGTTCTTCCCTTTTCTATTTTTATTGCCCTGTGCAGTGGAACGCTGGCCGTTTTTGCAGCTACTCTTCTTGGTTTAAGCCCCGGGGGAGCCCTCATCTTTGCTGCTATGGCGGCCGGAGCATCCTATGTAACAGTTCCTGCCGCTGTACGGGTTTCTTTACCGGAAGCCAATCCGTCTCTTTATATCGGAACGGCCATTGGCATTACTTTTCCATTTAACATGGCTGTCGGTTTACCAGTATTCTTAACGCTTGCTCAACACCTTGCCAAATAAGGCTGAATGGTAAAATAAGTATTCGCGTGAATAATTGGCGGTCAAGGTTTTGAGGAGATAGCCAGAATGGTAGTCCCTTCAGGCCGGAATCATTTTTAAATTAGGAAGGTGAATACAGTGCAGCTTACCGAGGCAAAAAAGGTGGTCATCATTACCGAGGCGGTAATAGAGGAGCAGGTCATCAGCCTGCTAAACGCCTGCGGGGCCAAGGGCTACACAGTGTACAGGGAACTTGCAGGCAAAGGCGTACGTCGAATTCGTTCAGGTTTGAGAACATGGCAGGGGCAATTCGCCATGAATGTGCGCATTGAAACGATCGTGGTCGGGGAAGAGCAGGCTTCCTATGTCATGGAGGAGGTTTACAACAAGTTTTTGGCCGAAAAGTATGCGGGGATTATTTACATGGAAGATGTTCGCGTAATCCGTACGTGGAAATTTTAATCATCTTATAATATACCCGCTCTGAGGAATGGGGACATACCTGCTAGAAATCAGGACGTAGGAAGCAGGAGGCAAGAGTCAGATGCCTAGGGACTAAAATCCGATTATCTATCCTGTTTCCTGCCTCTTGCTTCTTGAACGGGACAGGAATGTCCCCAACTAGTGGGGGTATTATTAGAGCGGATAGCTATCTATGTAAATTGGATGCGAAAAATGTCAGATGTTCAAAACCTCATTCATGCTGCCGGACCTGAACCCATCCAAATCCAAGGTTATATAGGTGTACCCGATGTGTTTCAATGCTGCCGCAACTTCCCCGGCTTTTGCAAGGATAAGTTGAAAATCCTGGGGCAACACCTCAATCCGCGCGATGGTGCCATGATGGCGAACTCGCAACTGTCGCAAGCCCAATCCCCTGATATAGTCTTCCGCCTGACCGATCATCACCAGCTTGTCTTTAGTGATTTTTTCACCGTAGGGGAAGCGGGAAGAAAGACAAGCGTAAGAGGGTTTATCCCAGGTATCCAGTCCCATCAGCCGTGAAAGCTGCCGGATGTCTTCTTTGGTTAACCCGGCTTCTTTTAAAGGGCTTCGGATACCTAGTTCCTGGCCGGCCTTCATCCCTGGCCGATGATCAAACTGGTCGTCGTAGTTTGCACCATCCAGCACATATCTGAAACCCTGTTCTTTGGCCATCTCTTTTAGCTTGCCAAAAAGTTCTATTTTACAAAAATAACACCGGTCCGGAGAATTCGCTGCAAAGTCCTCATTGGCCAGCTCATCCGTCCAGATTTGGGTATAATTAAAGCCAAACCTTTCCGCCAAAGCTTCGGCAGCCTCCACTTCATGAGCAGGGTAAGTCTCGGAACAAGCGGTGACCACTAAGAGGTTATTTTCCAAGACTTCTTGCGCTACTTTAGCCAAAAATGTGCTGTCCACTCCGCCAGAATAAGCCACCACCCCACTCCCGCATTCTCTCAGAATGGTCTTTAATCGCTCCAGTTTAACTTCTAATATATCCATGAATTTCACTCCTTTACCGCAACTAAAATAAAGTACATTCGCCAGCAAGGGATATTTTCCTTTTTCGGGGCTTTACTTAAAAGTGATTGCCCAAATTGTCAATCGCCTTATTGCTGCCCAGGACCACTAATAAGTCTTGCCCACTGATCAATGTTTCCGCACCCGGAGCAATAATCAATTCGTCATCCCTTTTGATCACCAGAACGTTTAACCCCATCTTAACCCGCAAATTTAGCTGGCCCAGCGTCTTGCCTACCATTTTAGGCGTTGCGTTAATTTCTGCGATGCTGTAATCCGGCGACAACTGAATTTGGTCCAAGATCTGGCAGGATACGAGACAGTGGGCAACCCGGACTCCCATATCCCGTTCGGGAAAAATAACCAGATCTGCCCCCACCTTCTCCAAGACCTTGCCGTGCAGCTCATTTTGGGCCTTGGCCACAAGGTTTTTGACGCCCATTTCCTTCAGCATCACCGTCGCCAGGATGCTGGTCTGGATATCCTGGCCGATAGCCACCACCACTGTATCGAAATTCCTAATGCCAAGAGATTTAAGAACTTCTTCGTTATGGACGTCTGCCTGAACGGCCTTGGTTACTTCCCCGGCAATTTTTTCTACAGTCTCCTCATGGGCATCTACTGCCAGCACTTCATGCCCCATCCTGGCCAATGTAACTGCCAGACTGGTCCCGAATCTACCCAAACCAAGTACGGCAAACTGTTTCCGCATGAATACCGACCCCCTTTATCCCACTAAAAGTTTTTCTTCCGGATAGCGAAATTGCTCTTTCGGACCCCGGGTTGCTAAGGCCATCGCAATTGTCAAAGGCCCCAGCCGCCCAAAAAACATGGTCATAATTACCACTATTTTACCTGGCAAGCTCAGGTCAGGAGTAATCCCCATGGACAGCCCCACTGTTGCAAAAGCAGAAATTGCTTCAAAAAGGCAAGGCAAAAACTCCGCCTCTTCAAACAATGTCAGTAAAAAAGCAGATGTAAGCACCAAAAAAAGGGACGCAGAAAAGATGGCCATCGCCTTACCAACTATTTGGCTGCTTACCCGCCGGGAAAAGAGATGGGGGTTTTCCTGGCCCTTAACAATTGATCTCACTGTCAATAGCAGGAGGAAGAAAGTTGTAACCTTTATTCCGCCACCGGTTGAACCGGAGGAGGCCCCAATAAACATCAAGACCATCACCACCAAAAGGGTTGGGTTTAATAAAGAAGCAGTGTCTATAGTATTAAAACCTGCCGTGCGGGCCGTAGCCGACTGGAAGAAAGCAGCCTGGACTCTGGTGAAGCTATCAAGGGGACCAAGGGTCGCAGGGTTCCCCTGCTCCAAGAGAAACACCAGTACCGTCCCGCTAATGAGTAAAACTGCCGCAGCAACAAGGGTGATTTTGCTGTTTAAAGACAAAGATGAGAACCGCCGCTGGTTAAAAAGATCTAAGGTCACCACAAAACCTAGACCGCCAATAACTAAAAGACCAGCGATCACAGCGTTAACAAAAAGGTCGGCAGTGTATCCGGTAAGACTGGCATAGTTTCCGAATAAATCAAATCCAGCGTTGTTAAAGGCAGAGACGGAATGAAAGACCCCGAAAAAAGCCGCCCGAGGAAATTCCATTTCCTGGGCAAATCTTGCTGTTAAAAGTGCTGCCCCCACGAATTCGACCAGCAAAGTGGTGACAAAAACGTACCGGACCATCCGGATAATACCTGCTGGCGATTGCTGATTTATTGCCTCCTGCAGGAGGAGCCGCTCCCTAAAGTAGATTCGCTTGCCCATAATGACAGCAAAAAAGGTGCCAAAAGTCAAGAAACCCATCCCCCCCACCTTGATCAGCAGCATAATTACTGCTTGACCCCAAGGGGTAAAGGTAGTTCCGGTATCAACAACCACCAAACCGGTTACGCATACAGCAGAGGTAGCCGTAAAAAGGGCATCAATGAATGGCAGGCCATTGCCGTTAACGGTTGCAAAAGGCATTGTCAACAATATAGCGCCGACTACAATAATAATTACGAAACCAGCGATAAAAAAGCGCTGCGGGTTCATTCTTAATAAATCATGCAAATTGCGCTCACCTACCTCTGGAAATAGTAGCCAGACCCTCACGCCGCCTTTAGCGGCATGGTTTTCTATTTATGATAAATGCATTTCCCGTTTTGCACTCTCTGCCTGACCTGCCCCTGCTCTTCCAGATAACTCAGATGAGCTAAGGCTTCGCCGGTGGCAAACCACTTTTGTGCGACAGGAAACGCTGCCCAGGAAGAATAGGTCATATCCCAGGTCATCATTGCCGCAACCTGATAAGCATCTTTTTCTCCCTTGGAAAGTATTTCCAGAACCTCATCCAGCCGGTGGTTGTGGTGCCGGCGCAGTTCCTCAATCCTTTCTTTTAAATCTCGAAAAATGCTCCGATGCCCGGGCAGCACCAAATCCACATCCAGTCCCGCTACCTTATCCAGGCTTTTCAAGTATTCCCCCAAAGGGTTTTTTTCATCACGAAACCAGCGGGAAATATTGGGGGTAATATCCCTGAGGACATGGTCGCCAGAAAAAAGGAGCCTCTTTTTATCATCATAAAGGCACAGGTGTCCGCGGGTATGACCGGGGGTCTCCACGCAAGCAAAGTCATAGCCGGCAATACTGATCGTATCCCCTTCCCGCAGAGTATGAAAACTTCTGTTACCCCGCGGGCAATAGCGGTAACCTGGGTGTTTTTGCACTGCGTCCTCCAGTTCTTCTTCGGGAAAGCCATTCTCCCGGGCAAAGTCCTGCATGTTATCCCAAACTCCCCGGAAACTCATCCTGCTAATGGCCTCTGCATCGGCCTGGCTGCAGTAAATAGCCGAGTTATCTGTGGCCAAATCAAAGACCAGGCCTGAATGGTCCGCATGCATATGTGTAATGAAGAAATCCGTTCGCTTAAGATCAATCTCCAGCTCTTTGATCCCCGAATACATGGCCTCCCTGCACTCGTCCCTGTTCATTCCCGTATCAATGATCAGATTTCGGTCCTTGCTTTTAATGACGAAGGAGTTGAGGGCTTTCAAAGGATTGTTGGGCAGGGGAACTTCGATCTTAAAAATGCCTGGCAGGGTTTCGCTGATCAATTTCTTAGCTCCTCTCGTTTTTCCAATGCTATACCAATGCCACCGGGCAACTGGCCAGAACCTCCCAGAAAAAACGACCGGTTAAATCCCGGCCCCCGGCGTCGAACGCAATGGCCGGAAGCAGAATTAAGTCGGGGCGAAAATCTGGTTCTTCCCGCAAAAAGCCGGCTAAACTGCTGGCAAAATCTTCCACTACCAAAAGGCCTGCCGACTGAATAGAACCGCCAAAGAAATGGTTTTTCGTCTCCACCAACCGGACTTCTTCCTGAAAGGGATATTTCTCCAGGGCAAGCCGCAGGGCAGAAGCCCCCAAAACGGAACATAACAGGATTACTTGCTTGGCCCGGAAACGGTTGATTTCTTTATTGATCCCCTCGATAACAGCCGGGTCCAGGTCATAGCCCATCACCAAGCCGGATGTTGTACCGGCCTCTTTTTCCACCACTACCGGATCTCTCACACCGGCAAGCTCTAGCTTTGGGTTATTCCCCTGCCAGACCCTGCGAAAGGCATCTACCCGGCAAATTACCGGGGAACCATCAACGGCTGTAATCACATCTCCCCGGCGTAATCCAACCCTGGCCGCCGGGGAGCCTTGAATAACTCCCTCCAGCCTGGCAGCCAGGTCTGTCACCCGGAAGGGCTCCATCATTACGGGCACTTTGCTGGACTTGTTTATCTCCTGGATCATTTCTTCCAGTTTTCGAGCGGTTTCTTGGCTAAAATGCATGAGGGGAGCAGCATTCCTGGTAAAACCGGGCAAGAACACCCTGACTGTCTGAGCGCCCCGCTGGGTTAAATCCAATATGCTTTGCCAAACATCTTCCCACCCGGTGATCCAAGGCATGGCCACAATACTGCCATGAAAAGGAATCCCATACTCTGACAATAAATCTGGCAGGGCGATAGCAGCTTCAGGGTTTTGATCACTCATTAAGACCTGTCTTTTTATCGGATGACAGCTGTTTAAGGATAAATTGATTTCGACTGGCATCAGGTCTTTTAACATGGTCAAACCTTTTCTGTCCAGCAGGGTACCGTTGGTAGTCAGCTGGATCAGAGTTTTCGGAAAGCGGCGGCGGACAGAGGTTAACACAGGGAATATTTGGGGATGAGTAAAAGGCTCCCCCTCGACTATGCGAGTCGCCGACTCCCCGACCACTATTTTCCGGTTTTCCCGCAGGTAATCCAGCCCCTCAAGAATGGCTTCGGCGCTCCTAAAGGGCAAATAAATTACCTCGACACCCGGCGGGTTTTGCTTATGGCTGCAAAAAATGCAGCTGACATTACACCTGGAGGTAATGGGCAAAACATTATAGATTTGCATCGAGGAAAAAACCAAGGAATTTATTCTTGCAGCGGCAAAAGCCAAGTGCCAGCCTCCTTTAAATTCCTTAAGCATCCGCTTATCCACAGGGAAATCCTTGGTGTAACAAGGGTTTCAGGTTTTATCACCACTATCCACAAAGACCAGTATCTTCCCGGTTTAAAATTTTTCCACAAACCGAAATTCAGGTTTTCCAAAGTTATTAACAGAGTTATCCACATTATCCACAAGCAAATCTCCCCCAGAAAACACCCGTTTGCAGGACTAGAGGCCTAGACAAGAGCTAAATCTGGAACAGCGTTCAGATCCAACCCGGCAAATTCCCGCCGCAAGTACTGGAAATGCCCCGCACACGCAATCATGGCGGCATTATCAGTACAAAGTACCGGCGGCGGATACAAGACCCGCATCCCAGATTCGGTAGCCCTTCCGGTCATTCTGGTGCGCAGGTGATTATTGGCGGCTACACCCCCGGCAAGAATCACCGTTTCAACACTTGCCCTCCTGGCAGCCAGGATAGTCTTTTCCACCAGCACATCTATAACTGCAGCCTGAAAACTTGCGGCAATGCTGGCTTTGTGGACGGGCTCCCCCCGCTCTTTAGCGTTATGTACAAAATTGATTACTGCAGATTTAAGCCCGCTGAAGCTAAAGTCCAAACTGCCTTCCTCCAGCCAGGCCCGGGGAAACGGGATAGCGGATGCGTCTCCCTCCAAGGCAATCTTTTCTATTTGCGGCCCCCCAGGGTAGCCTAACTTCAGTGTTCTGGCTATTTTATCGAAAGCCTCCCCGGCAGCATCATCCCTGGTAGAGCCAAGCACCCGCCTGGTCTGATGGTCCTCCAGGTAAAGCAAGCTGGTATGCCCGCCTGAAACCACCAGACAGACCAGTGGGGGCTTAAGATCCGGATGGGCAAGAAAGTTGGCATAGATATGGCCCACCAGGTGATTCACACCAAGGAGCGGTATTTTCAAGGCATAGGCCATGGCTTTAGCTACAGATACCCCCACCAAAAGTGCACCTGCCAACCCAGGCCCATGGGTAACGGCAATTGCCTGCAAATCTCTAAAGTTAATCTTCGCCTCGGCCATCGCCTGTTCCACCACCAGGGTTATTTTCTCCACATGCTTGCGGGAAGCTATTTCCGGCACTACACCACCGAAACGCTGATGGGTATCAATCTGAGAAAAAATGACATTGGATTTAACTATCTTCCCGTTAGCCACCACTGCGGCGGACGTTTCATCGCAGCTTGTCTCAATCCCCAAGATAATCCCAGACCTGGTCTCCAAAAAATATCACCCCGCAAAGACAATATGTCCTAGTCAATTATTTTCCACATAATAAGGGCATCTTCCTTGTTGTCTGAATAGTAGCCTTTTCGCACACCTGTTGTCTTAAAACCCATTTTACCATAAAGAGACTGGGCCGTTGCATTTGAACGCCTCACCTCTAAGGTAAAACGGACAGCGCCGTTATTTATTCCTAACTCAATCAGGGATGCCAGCAGCTTCATGCCGATCCCCTTCCCCCTGAAATCCGGGTGTACTGCTAAATTGGTAATATGAGCTTCATCAAAGATCAACCACATGCCTCCATATCCGACCACCTTGTCATCAAAGCAGCAAACCAAATAAGCAGCAAACTCGTTAAAGTAGATTTCATTTACAAAGGAAGACCGTGACCAGGGGGTTGGAAACGAACAGGATTCGATTTCCAATATCCAATCCAAATCATGTTCCCTCATGGACCGTATGGATATTTCCATAATCTCACCCTTTACATGCCTGGTTTTTCGCCGCCCATTTCAGTTCAGCCTCCGACTGCCTTACATACAACGGGCTTAAACTGTGCAGGCTGTCTGATTCTCCATTGGCAAGCCGTTCCAACCCGATAAATGCCGCCTGAGCAGCCCGGGGAAGGAGCGTTGCGGCATGAGCAACACAGAGTTTGGAGCCTAAACGATCCACCAGGATTTTACTGCAGACCTCCACCCCATCACCCAGCAAGAGCACCGGTTCATCACCAGGCGCCAGAATATCCCCCAGCAACTGCGGGCTAACGGCCAGATAGCCGGACAGTCGTTCTATTTTTCCGCCCGCAGCCCGGTAAAGGCAGGTGTAAACCTCTTGCCGGCGGGCATTTAAAACAGGACAGACTAACCCAGACCAACCCATGCCATTCCTGGCCAGTACATCCAAGGTTGGCACCCCCACCAGAGGCAGGCCGGTTGTCAGGGACAATCCTTTTACAGTAGCCAAACCTATGCGGAGCCCGGTGAAAGAACCCGGTCCAATAGTTACAGCCAACCCGTCCAAATCTCCGAGCTCAAGAACAGCCTCCTGCAGGGTTTGGGCCACCATCGGCATTAACCGCTGGGAATGTGCCTTGTTTATGTTTAAAAAAAACTCCGCTATTAACCGGTCGTCTTCGGCAACGGCTACCCCGGCAACACCGGTAGCACTGTCGACAGCTAAAACTCGCACAATGCTTTCAACTCCTCCACTAAAGGGGAAATGCTCTGGCCAACAGGCCGAAAGATAACCTTTCTTGCAAGTCCCTGATCAATGACCTCGATCTCGATCAGCAGATATTCGGGAGGCAAGTATGGATGGATGTTCTCAGCCCACTCGATCACTGTCACCCCTCCCCCGCCCAGCAATTCTTCCAAACCGATATCTTCTGCCTCACCCGGGCGTTCCAGTCGGTAGGCATCGACATGGTTAAATGCCAGCCGCCCTTCATAGGTATGAACAATAGTAAAAGTAGGGCTCGTCACCTGATCTGATACCTGCAGGCCGATGGCTATGCCCTGGGCTAGAGTAGTCTTTCCTGCTCCCAAGGGGCCAGCCAGACAAACAACATCGCCGGCCCGGAGCAGGCTGCCCAAATCCCGTCCAAGCCTCCGCATATTTTCCGGAGAATCAACTATAATGGAATGCATTTTCTCACCTCTACCAAGTAGGAGCTCAGCTGCTCTTTGTGCCGCTAATTCCGCTAAGAAGCGAAGGCTTAGAGCGGGTAGCTGTCTATGATAAAACCGGCTGTTCTATCAGCATTATTCCCTGACATTGGCAAGTCAAAACTCGCAATCAGGGGAATAAGGTTATTGGCGGCCCAGGACCTGGAAATAAGCATCCCGGACGCGCTGAAAATCCTCCCACGCAGGCCTTTTCTTGACCGGATCCCGCAACAGGGCGGAAGGGTGGTAGGTAGCGGCTATTTTAATGCCATAGCGCTCAAACCATTTTCCCCGGTCACGAGTAATTGAGAAGCCTGGTTCAATCAAGACCTGAGCAGCAACACTGCCCAGGCAAAGGATTATCTTCGGCTGGATAACAGCGATCTGCGCTTCCAACCAAGGGAGACAAGCTTTTATTTCCTCCTCAGCCGGAGGCCGGTTCTGCCCCCCTCCGGCCCGGAATCCCGGCCGGCCGGGTAGGTTACGGGGTCTGCATTTTACAATATTGCAGATATAAACCCGGGCCCGCCCAATTGCAGCAGCATCCAGGATTTTGTCCAGCAACTGTCCTGCGGGTCCTACAAAAGGCCTGCCCTGCAGATCTTCTTGCTCACCAGGTCCTTCGCCTACCAGCATCAAGGAAGACAAGGGGTCTCCATCGCTAAATGCCACATTGGTCCGCTCTTCAGCCAAACAACACTGGCGACAAGCCTTAGCTTTTTTTTCCAGTTCGGCCAACAGATCCAATCGTACCATAAAATCACCCCGGAGAAATGTTTCGCTTAAGCCAAAGCGAATCCTCCAAACCGAAAGAAATATGTCGCAAATTCCATCTGGCTACTGGCTGCGAGCTATCCCGGTGATAAACGCAATAAGGCGGGAACCCCGCCTTAGAACAATTACAAACCTCCATTGGCACCAGCATCAGGAAGTGGCCGGTGCCGGGTTGCCGACTAAGCTGAGATCAAGGGAAGCACGTTCTCGCCGTTTACATAAACGGCCTCCACCCTGGAGCGGACATCAAACAGGGGGCCTGACAGGATAATAAAATCAGCATCTTTCCCTGGCTCCAGGCTCCCGATTCGGTCAGCCACCCCTAGAATTTTGGCGGCATCAACTGTAATAGCCCTCATCGCACTTTCCTCATCCATTCCTTCCTTAACAGCCAAAGCCCCACACAGAGCGAGGTACTGGATTGGAATAACCGGGTGATCCGTCATCAAGGCCACCGGGATACCGGCAGATGCCAAAACCCCCGGGGTTTTGAAAGTTCTTTCTTTTAACTCTACCTTGGCCCGGGAAATCAATGTCGGGCCAATTACGCAAGGCAACCTGCGAATGACCAGTTCTTCCACAATCAGATGTCCTTCGGTGCAGTGCTCAATAATCAGGTCTACGCCAAATTCCTCCGCTATTCGAATAGCAGTCAAAATGTCATCTGCCCGGTGGGCATGGGCCCGTAACGGCATTTCCCGGTTTAGGACCTTGACCAGAGCCTCCATTTTCAAGTCCCTTTCTACCAAGCCCTGAGCAAGTAGTTTTGCCCGGTAGTTTTGGGCCTTGACCAGGTTTTCCCGCAAAAGGGCAGCCGTACCCATCCTGGTGGCAGGCATCTTTTTTTGCTCTCCGTAGATCCTTTTCGGGTTTTCCCCAAAGGCCACTTTCATCCCCGCCGGCTGGCGCAACAGCATCCGGTCGATCACCCGTCCCCAGGTTTTCATCACCACATGCTCCCCGCCAATGACATTCGCGCTCCCCGGGCCGACCCCGACCGTGGTTACCCCACCGAGGATGGCGTCATGAAATCCCTGGTCCTGAGGGTTGATGGCATCAAGCGCCCTCAGGTGGGGAGTGACCGGATCTGTGTGCTCGTTGGTATCGTCTCCTTCTACCCGGTAAATCTCTTCGGCTATACCCAGGTGACAGTGGGCATCGACTAACCCGGGCATGATAATTTTTCCCGTCGCATCAATCACTTCTGTTTCCGGTTCAAGCTCTACTTTTAGTCCAACGGCAACAATCTTGCCTTTATTTATCAACAAGGTTCCAGGGCAATAGTTTTCCCCTGTCATTGTGATCAGGGTACCTCCGGTTATCGCAATCAAACGGTTACCTCCCCCACTAAAATGGATCGACAACGCCACTGGCCCGGGTTACCTCAATCCCGTTCGCTTCCAGGGCTTTGATGACAGAATTCACACCGACGGAATCGCTGGCCATATGGCCCGCAACAATTACGTTGCCGAGGTTTTGTTCCCTGACTGCCTTTAGCACTTCATCCGGGGCATGCATTACCACCAGGGTTCCTACCCCTGCTTCAAAATAAGCCTTAAATACTTCTTTGCCCCCGCTGGTCCCCCCGGCCATGGTCGCAAATATCCGGCCGGCAAAACTCTCTTTACTGCCAACCCGAATCTTAGGCTTAGCAAGAGCGTTCCTGTATTCGGGAATTTCCAAAAGGGCGTCCTCTACTTCAGCCAAGGTTGCTTTCGGAGAGGCAGCAAACCTGGTGTCCAGGTGCTCCTGCACTATTGCCTCGGCCAGGATATCAGTAGGAGTGTGCAGGACGATGTAAGGCATCTGCAAAAGCTTGGCGGCGCTAACAGCGCGGTCATAGTTTTCCACCTGGCGCAGCCTGTCCACTTCTTCCTTTCTTTCCGCCAAGGCTTTTTGGGCTTTGTTGATGGGTATTCCTGCCTGAACCATCCGGTCAATTTGGCTATTCATCACTGCCGCAAAGCTGACCAGAGGATCCCCCCCCTTGGGATGGTGAGTGATGACACAATCATAGCCCAGCTGTTTGGCGATGATCAGTTCCGGCCCTTCCATATCAATGCCGAACATGACCTTTTTAATATTATCTCCGTCCACCAGGACCCCTGAATCAACCGGAACCTGGACAAGCCCGGCTGCCCGGATCGCAATATCCAAAATTTCTGCCGCCCGCATGTTTTTACCCCTTTCCATGAAACAAAGCATGACAGGAGTATAATACTACTTCGAAACCATTAATTCCTGCTTGCGGTGCCTTTCCCGGCAGCCCGAGCCAAAGCCTTGAAAGGGCCCAGATGTTCTGGATGCCTCTGCCACATAGCTTCCGGATGCCACTGCACACCCACGGCAAAGGGATGTTCGGGCGACTCGATCGCTTCCACCAAACCATCCTGGGAGGTGGCGACAACCTGAAAACCAGGAGCAACCTGCCTGACTGCCTGATGGTGAAAACTGTTGACCCGGGTTAATTTCCCGCCATATGCCTTTTGGACAAGGCTGGATTGCTTGACCTCCACCCCATGGCTGGCATGCCAGCGGGGAGATTGCTGCATGTGTTTTAATACTTTTGCCGCCTGGGTATGGATATCTTGATAAATATCCCCACCGGCCGCAATATTTACTACCTGCATTCCGCGGCAAATTGCTAAGAAGGGGATGTTTTCCCTCAGGCACATCCTGGCCAGAGCCAGCTCAAACACATCTCGATCCGGGCTGACTTCGCCGTTGCCTGGAATCGGCTCCTCGCCAAAATGGACCGGATCCACATCATTACCACCGGAAAAAACCACACCCTGCAGAAAATTAAAGCGGATGATCAAACGGGTATCCATTGGCGGCAGCAGTACCGGGCAAGCGCCCGCCGCCACTAAGGCATTGACATAGGCAATGGGGATAAAATACCTGTTGTTTTCTAACTCATGGCTGCAGGTGATGCCAATTACAGGTGGCATGGACAAACCTCCTATTCAGCAACAATTCCCTACCCTAAGATTATATGCAGAATTTCGCAAGGTGATTATCGAAGAGGCATCCTTACCCGAAATAAAAAGCTTCCTTTCGGAAGAATTAATTGCTAATAATAAAAGAGCCTGAACTAGCGTTCAGACTACCTGAGGAAATCTATTAAATAATATTATACTTCAACCAATCCGAGACTGATTTCCAGTCCCCGGTCGACCCTTTTCATTATTTCTTCATCTAAAAATGATATTTTTTGCTTCAGCCGCCTTTTATCAATGGTCCTGACTTGCTCGGTCAGGACCACGGAATCCCGTTCCAAGCCGCTGCTTTCGGCATCAACCTCTACATGGGTAGGGAGTTTGGCTTTATTAATCTGGGAAGTGATTGCCGCTACAATTGTTGTCGGGCTGTACTGGTTGCCAATATCATTTTGGATAACCAGCACCGGTCTGGTTCCACCCTGCTCGGAGCCTATAACAGGATTTAACTCAGCAAAAAAAATGTCGCCCCGTTTTACGATCATACTCACTTGCACTCCGCCAGCTTACCCTCAAATAAATCCTGAAAATCTATTTCCGCATCTATATGCTCCAATGCCAGGGCGAGATTGATATGGGCCATTTCCTGGTAACCCCGTTTCATTTGCTCTCTGATGGTAAAGCGTTTTCGTTCAGCAATATAGAGTCTCATGGCTTCGCGGATAAACTCGCTCCGATTCCTTCTTTCAACTGTAGCCAGACCGTCAACTTCCTCCAGCAAGCTCTCAGGCAAGCTGATCATGATGCGCTTAATACCTGACAAAAAAAGCCACCCCCCAGTTAATCCATGGCTAACAGGTAATAAAGTATATGCTTGGGCAACAAATACGATAACCAGTTGATTTTGCCAATCCGGCCAAGCAGAACAGCCCGGATGCTATAAATTTTGAGAAATTAATATAGATGTCCAAGCTGCTTTTTATTATATCTGCTTCCTGGAAGAATTGCAAGCCAGTGGTACTAAGCTACCAACCGGTTGGCGCATGGCCATTAAAATTTTGCCGCATCTTGGCTTACTGGGGTTAAAACTTATATTTTTGCATAGTCGATTATATCCGAAAATTCGACAAAAGCATTAACCGCATAATTATTGAGATCTCCCGGATAGATCATCCATGTTCTGCGCATAATAGGTTGGTTATTCTTATCAATAAGCGGTGTTTTATAGATGTCGTCTGCGCTTAGCAATAACGTGCTTGGCATTATCGCATACCCGTGCCCATTTACGACCATATGCATACAGGTGTCCAGACGGTCAACCTCCATACTTATTAACGGGGGAACGTTAAAATTTTCCCGCCACCAACTATCAATTAAAAGCTGAGCCAATTCATCTGTACGATAGCTTATTTTTGGGAGTTTCGGCAGTTCTGGAATAGATATTTGCTCTGTCGAAGCAATGCATACAGTTTCTTCAAAAAGTAGCTTTTTTTTGCCCGGCCAAGCATAATCCCCCCGGATAAACCCGATGTGGGTTTCCTGCGTGCTGACCAGATTTAAGACCTCTTTGCTCCAGACTGTGACTACCTTCACATCTACTTGGGGATAGTTTTCTTTAAAAAGCTTTAATACGCGCGGAAGCTTGTATCTCGTCATGAAGTGGGTTGCCGCTATGCGCAAGGTTCCACGTGCGCCTTCTTGCATGTTAATAATCTGATCTTTAATTTCTTGCATTCGCGCCAGCATTTCTTTAGCACACTTGGCCAGATACTCTCCCTCAGACGTAAAATGGATACCCTTACCTGAACTGTATATCAACTTCACTCCGAATTCTTCCTCGATTTGGCGCAAACGGGTTGTCAGAGCAGGCTGAGAAATGAAAAGAGCTTGCCCGGTTTTGGTGATATTCCTCTTTTCATACAGCACGTGCAGGATCAGCCAATCTCGCTCATTCATACCGTCTTCTCCTTGCGAGTTGTGAAGTTTTCCACACCCCCATCATAACATAATAATACAAGCCTATAAAAGCCTCGAAAAAAAATCATGGTGATGGCTTCCCGGGAGATAAACCGGCGGTAATGGGCCGGGAATTGAAAGAACCTATCAATCAGGGTCTGGTTGGTTTCCGAGTGAACTCTCCGGTGGTAGTTCTGACTGATTAAGGCGACCAGGAATTCATCAAGGTGAATTGAGATGGTCTTGATTTGTAGCCACTATCCTGCTACAATATAGCCACAAAGGAGGTGCCACGATGAAGAGCATCGGCATCAGGGAACTCAGGGACAACCTCAGCCGTTACTTGGAAGAAGTCAAGGAGGGGCAGGCAATCTACATCACGTCCCGTGGCGTACCGGTAGCACGGATTTCTCCGGTGAGTGATCCCGTGGACCCTGGCATCTCGGATTTGCTCGACACCGGTCAAGCCCAGTGGAATGGCGGTAAGCCCCAAGGCAACCCATCTCCTCCCTGCCTTAAAGGCAAGAAATCAATTAGCGACACGGTCAGCGAGGACCGCCGATGATAGCATATCTAGACACCAGTGCGCTGGTCAAGTTATACGTCAGCGAAGAAGGTTCGGAAATCGTGCGTCGTGCGTTGACCCAAGCCACGGTCGCCGCAACTTGTCAAATAGCATATGCCGAGACCAGGGCTGCCTTTTCACGAACATGGCGCGAAGGACTACTCTCTGAAAGTGACTACCGGCGCACGATTGCACTCTTCAGAGCGGACTGGGATCGTTACCTGGCTCTTGCCGTTTCTGACAAAATCGTTCTCCTGGCAGGCGATCTCACGGAATATCATCATCTTCGGGGCTTTGATGCTATTCACCTGGCAAGCTTGATCACCCTCCGGCAGCAAACCCAGGAACCAGTAACCGCTCTTTGCTGGGATACCAGGCTGAAGTCAGCCATGTGCGACTGTGGTTTTTCCGTTCTGCCGGTGCCATGATTTATGATAGCCTCTTGCTAAAAGGCACTGATACCTTTTAACAGATGGGTTCATGCTTTTGCCGTGCTGGTTTTTGCCTAAGCCCCTCCGGCAGCGTCAGCTTATACGGAATAGTAATTGATTAAACACCCTGACAAAATTATCTCCCGCTCTGCTTGGGAAAGATTTTCGAGCTTCAGCACAAGCGGCAGTTTTCCCTCATCATTGATTATCCAAGCCGGGACCGTTTCTGCACCGGCGGCCACGTGCTGCCGGATCCCTTGGATAAAAATATACCCATCAATTGTAAGTTTAGCGATGTCTTCTTTGTTAATGCTAAAGGGAAGCATGCCCCAGTTGATCAGATTGCTGCGGTAGCGCTTGGTCGCATATTCGATGGCGATGTTTGCGTCTCCTCCCAATACTCTCTGACAAGAAGCTGCCTGTTCTCGCGCCGAACCATCGCCAGGCTTCATCGCGAAGACCACGCTGCCTAACCCTGTATTTTTTATGAGCTGAGGCAATTGCTCCTTGGTTAAGAGGTCAGCTTTTACCAATGGCAGAAATACCTCTTCCAGCTCCTTAAAAAATCCGCCATCTTTCTGGAACTGCTGCCGTTTGGCCTCCATTTGTTGGATTGCCTTTGCCCGCCCAACATAGCCGGGGTCTTTGCGGGATAAGGTGAATTCCGCCAGCCTGAACGGATTTGACCGGTAGGATGAGGTCTCGCCGGATGGGATTAACTCGTCGGTAGTAGTAACTGGGTCGTGAATAACAGCGGCTAACCGGATTAAAAGGTTTTCCGGCAACGGCCTGATTTCGGGCCAATTGGCAATGCCGGGCCCGAATATAAGCGTTTCTTCCGGATTGGCTTTGCCAAAACCATGGTAAACCCGGTTCTCATAGGCTTTAGGGTTAAACTGATAAGGAACTGAAGCATCGGGGAAATCTACTTCCGTAGCCGGAGTCAAAATACCGCCGTTGATGGCAGTTGCTGCGATGGAACGGGCATCCATCAAGGCAACCATCGCAATTTGCCCCTCAGTGGGTTTTGCGCCCTCCCGGTGCGGGAAGTTGCGGGTAGCATGACGGATACTGAGCTGGTTATGGGCCGGAATATCACCCGCACCGAAACACGGCCCGCAAAAGGCAGTTCTGATAATAGTTCCTGCATCAATCAGTTTTTCGAGGTTGTGATTGCTGATTAGTTCGGCAAGGATCGGCTGGCTGGCCGGGTAGAGGCTCAAAGCGAAATTGCCGCTTCCGATAGCTTTCTGGCCTAAGATTTGCGTCATGGCCACGATGTTTTCGAAGGTGCCGCCGGCACAACCCACAACTATCCCCTGATCGGCCTGAAGGCGGCCGTTGACTAGTTTGTCGGCTAAGCGGAGTGTCTGGTTTGGGTTTTCTAATTGTTTTTGGCCTTCCGCCTCTACCTGTCGCAAAATATCGGCAGCATTGCGGTTAAGCTCCGCGATCGGGTATACATTGCCCGGATGAAAGGGGAGGGCAATCATGGGCACTACTTTGCTCAAGTCAACTTTTACTACGCCGTCATAGTAGCTTACTTCGCCAGGTTCTAGTTTTTGGTAAGCCCCCGGCCGTCCATGGATCTTGTAGTATTCTGCCACTTTATCATCCGTTTGCCAGATCGAAGACAGACAGGCCGTTTCAGTGGTCATGACGTCGATGCCATTCCGAAAATCAACGCTGAGATTTTTCACACCCGGTCCGACAAACTCCATCACCTTATTTTTCACAAAGCCGTCATTAAAGACAGCGCCGATGATCGCCAAGGCTACATCCTGGGGTCCTACACCCTTAACCGGCTGCCCCGCCAGGTAAACTGCCACGACTTCCGGATAAGTGATGTCATACGTCCGCTGCAAGAGCTGCTTTACTACTTCCGGACCGCCTTCACCGATAGCCATCGTCCCTAAGGCGCCATAGCGGGTATGGCTGTCCGACCCTAGCATCATTTGCCCGCAGGCAGCCATCATCTCTCGCATGTACTGGTGGATCACCGCCAGATGCGGGGGAACAAAAATACCGCCATACTTGCGAGCAGCCGACAGCCCAAAGGCATGGTCGTCAGCGTTGATCGTTCCGCCCACGGCACAGAGGCTGTTGTGACAGTTTGTCAAGACATAAGGAACTGGAAATTCTTTCAGGCCGCTGGCGATGGCTGTCTGAATGATTCCAACATAGGTGATGTCATGTGAAGCCAGCGCGTCGAATTTTAGCCTTAAATTACGCCAATCTCCCGAAGTATTATGTTTGGTTAAAATTTGATACGTGATCGTGTTAGCGCATGCTTTTTCCGGGACAATTGCGGTCTTTGCCAAAGGCTGAAGCCCCGCCTTAGCTAAGACGTTATTAACTTCGTCTATGCTCAGTTTATTTGCTTCTTCCAGAAGCACCTCGCCCTTTAAAAGGTAAATACCTTTACGGAGTTTCTCGATCATTGAAATAGCACACCCTTTCCCCACATTCGCCTGCTGCCTCTGGAATAATTTGAACAGCCCTCGGGATCACTGCAACTATATGATTACATCCTATTGGTTTTTCCGCCATAGTCAAGGCCTCCTCCAGGGTGGTCGCTTTTTCCATGAACATCTGAGATAAGAGGTCACCCGGAAGGTTGGTTGTTACTACAATTAGACGGCATCTAGCCGCCGCACGGGCGAAGAAAAAGGCTTTTGAGGCACCTGGACTAAACCCCTCCCGGCGAAACCGCTCAATAACCTCCTGGGGAGACTTGGCTTCAACCAGCCAATCAACAAACACCCCTTCTCCAAATCCATGGGCACACTCGGCTACCAGGATAATAGTTCCGTTATCCCTGATAACCATCTCTGCAGCAGAAATTGCCTTTTGCGCCTGGTACAGATTGATATCTCTGGGGTATCCGCCGGCTCCAGTAATGACAATATCAGCCAAAAAAGGCAGGCGACACCTGGACATAGTCTCAGCTACACGGACTCCTGCCATGTGGGCCTCTTCCAGCTCCCCTGCCACAACTGCAACAACCTGCCCCCTGCTGTTAGGCACTACATTTAAAATAAATTCGGCACCGGCAATACGGGCTGCAGCTACTGCCTCAAGGTGAAAGGGGTTGCCCTCCAGACATCCCATGGCAGGGTTAAAGATCCGGCCATCCAGGGAGTGATGACGTTTTAACAGTTCCAATCCGGCAAGGCCTGGGATTACACTCTTTCTTCCGCCGCTAAACCCGGCGGCATGATGGGGTGCAATCAGACCAGTTAGGATCCGGTAATCCGCTTCAGCATACAGCCGGTTTACCACTACCCTGGTGCCGCCAGGCGTAACTCCAAGATACACTAGATTGGCTTCATCCCGGCAATCATGGTTTGAGACTTGGAATCGCTTCAAGAGGTCTGGCCCCAACATATTTTTTATTTCTTCCTGGTTATTGGGGCGGTGGGTGCCTGTAGCTAGCAAGATTTTTACCTGCTGGTCTGGCACACCGGCTTTTTCTAACTCCTGGGCAATCTTTTGCACCAGAATCCCGCTTGGAACCGGCCTGGTAATGTCGTTGATAACGATTACCACCTGATCGGTCCGGCAGACCGCCTCAGCTATCCGGGGTGCTCCCGTCGGGTTTTCCAATGCCTGTTGGACTGCTGCGTCCAGATCGGAAACCGGGTCTATATCCTTGCCCTCCAAAATAAATGAATGCCAACTTCCCTGTAACTTAAGATCAAGGGAGCTTTTTCCATAAGGAATTGAAATAAACCTTGTCTCAGTCGCTTCTATCAATGCCCCATTTCCCTCCCCCTGTTAAAGCTATGGCATTACATAATAAGCCTGACGAGTATTCCTTCCGGCCAATACATGTGCAGTACCCTGCCAAAAAATACAATAAAACCCAAGGTAATTACTACACCCGTGATAGTTTGAACCAAAGTCATCCCAGATTCTCTTTTCAGGAAGGCGAATAAAAAAATCCCGGTTGCCACTAAAAAGCCGAGCAAATAGATTAGTAAAACATAACCTAAAACCCATCCCATATAAACTAAGAGAGCAGGCATTCTCTCTTTTAAGGCATTAAAATCTTCTGCGCTATTGGCTGAAGAATCATTGGTAGCTTTATTCTTTATTTCCAGAAAAAGTTGTGCAATTACTAAGGGAATTGCCACTAATGAGACGTACAATGGAAGGAATCTCGCCTGTTTTGCGAAACCCAGCGCTTCCCATGCCGTCCACAAAAAGACGAGTAATATTGCCACTGTAAACATTATCTGATATTTCTTCAACCTGCAAACCCCTCTTCCTAAGAAATATTCTGGGGTTGGGACTTGCTTTTCAGCTTAATACCACCCCATAAAAGAAAAATAATAAAACACCCGATGATTATTACCCCAGGATGGGTTAGCCAGGCAAAACCGTGGAAGGACATGGAGATCCACAGATATCTTTCGGTTGCGGTTGACAGCACAAACCCGATAATTAGCGGAGGGCGGGGCCAGTCCAGGTGTTTCATCACCCAACCTAGCACACCGATAATAACAAAGAAAATAATATCCCCCCAGTGACGATTAGCCTGATACGATCCGATCAACAGAATCACCAGGATAAAGGGAACCAGTTTCTGTGCCGGAATTTGGCAAATACGAGCAACAACCTTAGAAAACAAAATGCAGGCAGCTGCTCCAAAAATATTAGCTAAAACTAAGGTCCAAATTATTACCATCAATAATGTTAATTCTGTTGTCACCATGCTAGCCCCAGCATGCACACCCATCAAGGTTAGGCCTCCCAAGAGAATAGCAGTAGTGCCACTGCCAGGAATACCAAACATCAATGCAGGTATCAAAGCGCCTCCTTCTTTAGCGTTATTGCCGCTTTCAGGCGCGATCACCCCTCTGATGTCGCCCTTGCCAAAGTTTTCTGAGTTTTTACAAAACCGCATCGCAGCACCATAGTTTACCCAGTTAACCACTGCCCCGCCAAGTCCTGGAATAAACCCGACCAATGCACCTATTCCGGCGCTCCAGAGGATTAACCATTTTTCCCGGATGGCGTCTCTGATACCCTGTAAGATTCCACTGCCTGTCGGGGTTGCGCATTTGGCAATACTACGGCGCTCAGCCAGCAAATCCAGCAATTCTGGAAAGGCAAACAAACCCAGTGCCATCACTATCAAAGGAACCCCGGCAGATAAATACAGGATGTCGAAAGTATACCGGTATTCCGGTACTGCCGGCGCTACCCCAACCGCACCTAACATAAGGCCAAAAGCCCCTGCCAAGATTCCCTTAAGAGGTGCGTTGCCGGCCAAAATGCCTACCATACTTAACCCCATAATCGACATCATCAATAATTCCGGTGACTTAAAGGCTAGCACCAATGGCCGAAAAACTGGAATGGCCAGAAACAGCACCACTCCTCCGATAATTCCTCCAATCATTGAGCTAAAAAAAGCAGCACCCAATGCCCTGGAGGCTTCACCTTTCTGCGCAAGTGGATACCCATCAAGGATTGTGGCCTGTGCGCCTGATGATCCAGGCATTCCTATTAACACAGAAGGAAAGGTATCACTGGTATGAATGACTGCTGCCATCCCAATTAACATGGCCATCCCTGAGTAAGGGTCCATGCCGAAGATAAAAGGTAGTAAGATAGACATACCTACCATTCCGCCTAAACCAGGCAGAAACCCTATTACCAAGCCCACTGCGATACCTATAAACATAAAGATCAGCCTGGCCGGGTCAAACAAGATCATTAAGGCCTGCAGGGCAATTTCCAACAAATGCAAACACCTCCATAACAAAACTAGCTGCAATTCTAGGATTTCAGGTTAGCCTTTGCCTCAGTGGAGGATTGGGTCCCCTACTGAGGCTTAAACCATTAAATACAATGCTGTAACCGTTCTAATAATGGGCGAGGCCGACAATTTGCATTGGAGGGGGGAAGTAAGCCCCCCCTCCCTCCTAAACTAAGAAAAATTTTAAACCATTACCATCTAACACCGTATTTACCTGATAAATGTCTTCGTACCCATTCCAGCACGCTATCAGGCACATCCATACCAGTAGCAAGTCTCACTAACTCTTCGCCCACTAAGGGATCATAGCCACCTAATTCTTCGGCACCCTTTTCAAGGAATTCCGGATCTTTGATCATTGCACTAAAAGCATCTCTCAACGCCTTGATAGCCTCTGGTGGCGCATTACTGTGGATCCAATAAGGTTTAGCAGTAGAAACATTGGCAGCAATAAAGGCTTTATAGGCTTCCCACTCAGGACCGGAGGGTTCTCTTCCATACATCGCCACGTGAAGTTCTCCTACTGTTGGCAAATTCGGATACACAGGATCGCGAACCAACTTCCCGTCCTTAATCATGCCTAAAGTAGCAATCGGAATCGCCCTCCTGGCTGCCACCATTGGTTCGACATGTCTTTTATAAGCCGCAATTAGCTGAAAATCGACATTGGTCTCCCCCCGTTCATAGGCTAGCCGCGCCGCAGCCCGGCCCTCAAAACCCATCACTGAGTGCACATTAATGCCCAGGATCTCCCACGCTAAAAGCATAACAAGGTCTAGCCCAGTCGCACTGATTCCAGCAAATACCAAAGGTTGCGCAGGTTTTAACAAGTCTCTCGGCTCCTTATAGCCAGTCCTGGGACTAACGTAAATCACCGCACCCATGGGAAGGGATATTAGTGGCGTTAGCTTTTTAAAGTCATACTTAACAGCAGGTACCCTCAGAAGATAAGGATTGTGAGTTGAACCGGCACTTGCAAAAATGTGCAATCCGTCTGCCGGCCGGTTCAGCATGTAAGTATTAGCCCCTGTTATGCTACCGGCACCAGGCACATTGACCACCTGGACTGCTGGCTGACCAGGCAAATGCTTGCGTAAAAATGGAGCTATAAACCTGGCGGTAACATCGGTTCCTCCTCCTGCACCAAAAGGCACCAGGATTTCAATAGTTTTACCCTGATAAAAGGGGCGTGCGGCCGGTGCTGGCGCAGGGGCAGGTGCCGGTGCCGGTGCTGGAGCTACTGCAACTGGTCGCGGTTCAGGCGCTGGCGCAGGCCTTGGCGCAGGGGCCGGGGCTGGTGCCGGAGCTACTGCAACTGGTCGCGGTTCAGGCGCTGGCGCAGGCCTTGGCGCAGGGGCCGGGGCTGGTGCCGGAGCCGGGGCTGGGGCCGGTGCTGGCGCTGGTGCTGGAGCCGGTGCTGGCACTGGCGCTGGAGCAGGTACTGGCACTGGCGCTGGAGCAGGTGCTGGGGCCGGTGCTGGTGCCGGAGCTGGCGCTGGCGCTGGGGCCGGTGCCTGAGTGGTTTGCTGAACGCCACAGCCACCCAACACAGATGCCATCAACACCGCCACTAAAAAAATTGCTAAAATTCTGGTGAACTTACTTGATCTTCGCAAGGACATCAACATTACCTCCCCCTTCTTTTAGTTCAATTAGGATTACATCGGCTTTTAAAAAAAGCATTTTATTTGCCTATTTCACCCCCTTATTAATTGACTGACAATAAAAAATTCTTTCTTAAACCTAAGGTCTTCCAAATTTCTCATAGATAGTTACCCGCTATAATTATTTTATAGAATATTCACAAAATATTTATTTAAAATAAAATTTATATTATTCTACATGAGGCATATAAATGACTGCTGCCTTTTCCCGCAAGACGTTATTTTCCCCAAAAACCAGGATCAGGGTTGGAGGAAATACTCTTCCGGTACATAGACAAAGCCATCCATCAACCTGCGGGCGGTCCGGAAAGCCGTCCCTTTTATATACTCATAGGCACCGCAGCCACAGGCCATCTCTACTTCCACATCTACCGTCCCGCCTGGGTGGCCAAGCCGCACTAAATTGCTTTCTTTTCGCTCAAGGGGCATCATCTCCCATACCACGCTGCCTGTTATCTTGGCTGCTCCAGCAGTGCAGATGGCCCCGGTGATGGCATAAGAGGCATGGAGTCTGCCCATGGACATGATCCGGGCAGTTACATCAATCTCCTGGGCCTTGATTGGTACGCCGGAAGTGCTGGCATAGGTAACCGCAGGTGATACAAAGGCAATTTTCGGTACGGCGGGACTCTTCTGGGTGGCTTCTTCAAGAGTTTTTGCCAGTCCAACTCTAACCGTAGCCGCAGCCCGGATGCTTTCGATTTTAGCCAGCATTTCCGGGTCACTGTCTATTGCTGGCGGCAATTCGGTCCCCTGTAATCCTAAGTCAGAGGCCTTAACAAAAACCAGCGGATTGGCTGCATCCACAATGGAAACTGTAAATGGGCCGTAGTTCCCAGTCTCCAAAACGTCAGCCGCATTCCCTGTGGGAAGCAGCTTTCCTGTAACCGAGCCGCCCGGTTGTTGGAACTCCAGGCCGATCTTGGCCCCGTTTCCGGGAATGCCGGCGATGGCATAGTCCCCGCTGACTTTGGCTTTGCCGTTTTCCACCGGCACTTGGGCATTAATATACTTTTGAGTGTTGGTATTAAAAATCCTGACAAGAGTAACCGGTTCTGTCACTTCTACCATGCCTTCGTCAATGGCGTAGGGGCCTACTGCGGAGGAGATATTGCCGCAGTTTCCCTTCCGGTCAATCAACCAGTTAGTGATACTGACCTGGCCAAAGGTGTAATTGACAGTGTTGGGTTCACCAGTCCGGGGGCTGATCACCGCCACTTTACTGGTAGTGGAGGTAGCACCTCCCAGGCCGTTGATCTGCCGCCCGTAAGGGTCAGGGCTGCCAAAAGCTATAGAGATCACCCTGTCCCGGATTTCAGGGTCTTGGGGCAGATCCTTTTCTTGAAAAAATAATGCTCTGCTAGTCCCTCCTCGCATGATGGTGACGGGAATTTTTCTTTGCATGCTTTCTTTCGCTCCTTTCTGTTTAATTATTTGGCCTCATGGGTCCATGTTTTTAAAGAACAGATCAGGTTTTGAAAGAGCTTATTCCTTAAGGAAATACCCTGGCCAAAGACAGTGAGCTTACCTGGCAAGAGGAAACTCCTTGGAAGAGATTGGATGCGGCTGCCAGGTGGCAGGAAGGTTATTGACGACTTGGCCTTCTTCAAATTTAACAGCAGGATGCAAAATAAGTTGAGTCCGCCGCCAGAGCCGGCCCACAAATTTCCGGTAAAGATGCACTATAAACAAGATATCCACAGTAAGGGCGGTGTACACGTGCACCCAGACAGCAACGATCATAACGGCTGTGCCTGGATCACCGACCTCAATCCACTTCATAATGCCAGTAACAGTCAGAAGGACCATACCACCAAGGACTGCTAAATACCAGATCTTCTGTCCCGTGTTGAACTCGCCCTGGAACAGAACTATATCCTTGCGGCCGCGAAAAACCAGGTTTAAAGCATCTTTAATCCACTGCCAGTCTTTCCGGCCCCATCGGCAAATGGAGCTGATAGTCCGTTTAAAAAGGACCGGGCTGAAGCGCCAAAAGATAAAAGGAGAGGCCACAAATAAAACTGCTGCTACCCGGTGAATAAGCCCAACTAACCCGGCAAAGGAGTCGGTCCACTCGCCCCGGAAATTGTGAAGGGCGATGCCGGTAACGGCCAGGGTAATATACGCTATCGCCATCCACCAGTGGACAACCTTTTCCACCAGCCGGTGGCGGGCAGCAAGGTCCTTCAGCGGCCGATCCACCTGAGGACAGGCCTTAATACATGAGTAACACCGGATACAGCTGTCATCCACCAGGTTCTCCAGGTACATGGAGGTTCTCTGGGTCTGCAGGTCAACCGCTCCTGCCAACCGCAGCACTACCGGGCAGGCATCCACGCAGTTGCCGCAAGTCACACAGGCTGTCTGCCCGGCGATCTCCCCAGCATCTGCCAGACAGTGGTTCGGGGATATTCCGGTAGAAATTAACCGAAACCTGGCTACCGGGGATCGGTTTTCATTCAGGATGGCCGCTAATGCCTGAGCATTTTGAGGATTTGTTGCGTTTACTTGCATCTTTCACCCTCCCTCAGGCCCCGCAGGCTGCAGTGTGTTTTTTGATCTCTGGCCTGGTATAATCCGGGAGAAGCAGTGGTGACCGCAAGCCTTGCCGAATGCCTGCTTCCGCCAATTCTTGCTGGTATTTACGTACATGCTCCAGGTTTAGCGAAGTTGGCAATTCGGTCCTTTTGGCATATTCCGCCGCAGCTTTACCCGCTCTGCGCCCGAAGACGAAAATATCCACCAGGGAGTTCCCTCCCAGCCTGTTTCGCCCCTGCACCCCGCCTGCTACTTCGCCGGCAGCATACAGGCCCGGAATAGAGGTTTGGCCATCCGGCCCTATCTCAACGCCACCGTTCTGGTAGTGCTGAGTGGGGAAGACCAGTAAGGGCTCCTTATGCACGTCTATCCCGTATTCTTTAAAACGGTGCACAATTCCGGCAAACATCCGATCCAGTTTGCCAGCTCCGCCGCGGATATCGATCAATGCCACATCCAGCCAAACTCCTTCCATCCCGGTAGGAGTTTTAATGCCTTTTTTCCGCTCCCGCACTTCCCGGATAACGGCGGAAGAAGTTACATCCCTGGTTTCCAGCTCGTTAATAAAGCGTTCCCCGTCTTTATTCACCAGTTGGGCGCCGTTTCCCCGCAGGGCCTCGGTGATCAGTTGGCCCAGCATCTGCTCCGGCCAGGCCGCTCCTGTTGGATGGTACTGGATGGCATCCATGTGTAAAAGCGGCGCTCCTGCCCGGTAGGCCAGCACCAGCCCGTCAGCGGTAGCTCCGTAGTGGTTGGTGGTGGGATACTTGTTAGGATGCAGCCTACCAATCCCGCCTGTGGCTAAGACCACTGCCTTGGCCCGCACCAGTAACAACTCGTTAGTTTCCAGGTTTAACAGCACAGCGCCGGCACAGCGCCCGTTTTCATCCAGCATCAACTCAATGGCAGGGCTGAATTCCAGCACTTCGATCCCTTTGTTATAGAACTCATCCCGCAATACCCGCATAAATTCCAGTCCGCTCAAGTCTTTGCAGGAATGGACCCTGCGCCGGCAATGACCGCCGGCGAAAGAGACCACCAAGTCGCCGTTTGGATGAGTATCAAACATAGCTCCAAGGTCTTTTAGCCACTCTACGATCAAGGGAGCATCTTCAATCAAAGCCCGGACAAGATCCCGCTTGTTTTGGAACAAGCCTCCACCCATGGTATCCAGGAAATGAAGGTTAAGAGAATCGTTAGCCTGAGTGGCGGCGGCAATCCCTCCTTCGGCCATAATGGTATTGGAATCACCTAGCCGCAGTTTGGTGGCCAAGAGCACCCTAGACCCGTTTTCATGGGCCAGAAGCGCTGTGGTCACACCTGCTCCCCCACCGCCGATCACTAACACATCAACATCAAAATCCACCCGAGTTAAATCAACCCGGCCTGGATCCAGGCGTCCCGAGGCCTCCAGCAAGTCCGTCAGTTCTTTTTGCATCCGCTCGCCTTTATTTGGGCCAATCCGCACCTGACACACACCCTCGGTTCGGAAGTCCGGATGATAGCCTTCCAAAAGATTGGTTCTTTCTGCCATGGTCAACCGGGGGATTTCCTGTTTTAGTCTAAAAGCACGGGTAGCCTCTAGCCTTTTGATCGTCTCCCGCATTTCAAGGGGATAACCCAACACGCCGTTCCCTCCTCTAAAGCTCCTCAAAGTCCCGGGCTGCATAAGTTTTTTGGAGCACAGTATCTGCCATAGCTGCAATTTCTTTCAATGAAGCCTCGTGCTGACCTCCGGTTATTTCTGTAATTCTATCTTTTAGGTGCTGCGGTTTGGGCCGGATCAGTTTTGCATAGTACCGGCGCACAAAGACGGCGATGTTTTGGGGTGCCAACTCCCCCGGGCAACGGGCTGCGCACAGACCGCACATGATACAGTCAAAGGACAGGGCTGCTGCCCTGGGAAAGTCGCTCCTTAGGGCTGCTGCCAAATAATCGATGGGTTTTAGCTTTTGGGGGCAGGCCTTGGTGCAGGCATTACATCCTAAACATCGGGTTATCTCGGGATATGCCTGCAACAAACTTTCCACCGGCTTCCCCATCCGATCCAGATTGTAAACGGTCTTGTTGGCGGGAAAAAAAGGGATCTCGGCCAGGATCATGTGGGAGACGACTGGTGTCTGGCAGGCCAAACCCACCTTCAGGCGGTAATCTCCCGGCAACCGGTAAACGGTAGCGCAAGCCCCGCAAAAACCGCCCCGGCAACCACACCCCCGCACCAATTGATAGCCGGACCACTCCAGTGCACCCATAATGGTTAAACCATCCGGCACTTGGTATTGTCTTCCCATCACATTAATTGTAATCAACTGTTCTGTCACCAGTGAACCTCCCATCTAACCATATCCCATAGCGGCTTCAGCTTTTTTGCTCCACTGATTTCGCTTTCCAGTCCTAGGGGCTTCAGCAATGCTTTGCTAATTGCCCCCTACTAATACCTGCTAACAAATTAGTGAGCGGCAATATGGTTTCCAATTGATCTAAATGATCGATCATCTCCACAGCAGCTTGCGACTTTTCAGCACCAATTGCACCTTGAGCCAAGGCCAGGAATTTGGCCTTTAATTCTTGTGCACCCAGCGGGTTTTCCGGGTCTCCTTTAGCCGCAAGCACCTCTTCAACTAGCACCTCGCCACTTGTCAGTTCAATTTCCAGGCGGCAGCCCCACTTCCTCGGGTAAAGGGAATGAAACTCGGGGTCAATCACCAATTCCACTTTAGCCGCCAGGTCAATCAATGCCTGATCATGGATACGTCCTACAGCAAACTGATCCATGAGGGCATTCCCGTCAACCAGGGCCACTGCTACCCCATAAGGCAAGCTAAACTGGGCTTCAGCCGTGTTTTGCGGTCTGGCGGTAAACCCGCACTGCTGCACTGCAACTCCGTAAGTGCCGGCTACAATCCGCTTAATGCGTGATGAGTCAATATGACAAAGCCGGCGCAATGTTAAGGCGGCGTCTATCGCTGGATGCATACTCCGGCAACAAGCATAGGGTTTCACGCTTACCTCGTTGATTAAATATCGCTCACCCAAGCCGGCGGTGACAGCCTCCAAGCTATATACATCGGAGGTGGCCGGGAAAAGACCCCCGTCTTTGGCCTCCAATATCTGACTTGGACCGCTCATCCCCGCCTGTGCCAGAACGGCTGCCAAAATACCACTTTGCGCCGCCCTGCCGGCATGAAACTTTTTACATGTAGCCCCATCCGCCGTGAAGGCCCACAGACCCGAAGATTGTGTGCCTGCCAATCCTAGCGCCCAGCATAATTGCTTAGCATTCAGTCGCAATATCCTGCCTGCTGCTGCCGCCGCGCCAAAGGTGCCACAGGTGGAAGTAGCATGCCAGCCACGGAGCCGATGGGATTGAGCCCCAATGCCAACTCCGATGCGCAACATGCTTTCATAGCCGCTGACCACTGCCGCTATTAATTCTTTGCCAGAAATATTTTGAGCCTCTCCCAGGGTAATTGCTGCCGGCACCACTACTGCTCCGGCATGAGCCTTGGCCTCCCGATGCACATCGTCCATTTCCAGGGCATGACACATCAGCCCGTTAAGCAATGCAGCCTTAAAAAGTTCTGTCCTGCCAGGAAAACCCCAGACAGTAGCCCCCTGCTCGGACCCCAGTCGCAACAACGCACCCACCAAGGGAGCTGTTTCTTCAGCCTGGGACCCGCCAAGGGCACAACCTAAAGAATCAAGCATACATTTTTTAGCATTTGTGATCACTTCTTGCGGAAGAGCCTCATAGCTTAAGTTTACGACAAAACCGGCAAGCTCACTGGTGGGTGATTTTCTTAACACTCCCACTGCACCTCCGTTAGCAATCGGATGAGATTGGGAACAGTTGCCTCACTTATTGCCGTTAAAAAAAATACCACATGTTACAAGATATTGAGGGTACATCTAATCCTTTGGCAAATTGTACAAAATATCATCCCATGGGTGTCTGTACAATTCTTGTTTCAATCGGTTCTGATCCAAGTAGTGGCCAATTAAACCGATCGACCTCCCTAAAACAAACAGGCCATTCAAGAACCCAAGCTTTATGTACTCGTCGGCTTCTTCTTTGGGCATTTCGTGGCGCAAAAGGTCTACAAAACAAGCCCCTATGCATCCATCCACGTTAAGGATTAAATTATCCCGTTTTGATACAGTGATCTTCTCCACTTCGCGGGCATAGTCAAGAACAGGAGTCTTGTGAAAGTGCTTTAAGGCGTAGTCGCTAATTACGGTTACCCGCATGTCCGGGTTGTGAATCGACTTCACCCTGTGGCCAATCCCAAGAATATTCTGACCCCTTAGTCTCATTTCATTTACGAACTGCTGGGGAGTTTTCCCGGCATCATAGGCTTCTGAAAACAGTTTTGCTGCCCCGTCGATAGCGCCGCCAAAACGGGGGCCTATAGTCAATAACCCCGAGATTAAACTGGATAGCATATCCTTGCCGGCCCTGGCAGCAACAATGGTATTGTGAGCTCCGGAGACGGCCGGCCCATGATCTGCCGTAATTATCAACACCATCTCGATGAACTTGGTCGCATATTCCGGCAAGAGTCTTTTAAACCAAAGGATGCTTAAGACGCCTCCAATCCCGATGTCTTTTTGAAAAACATCCGTTATTTTCATATTACCGTAGAGCAATTCCTCGCCCCGGTCATCGACGATGGTGGAAATAAAATTGGTTGGGCGTCGGATCATTTTCTTTTTCACAGCATAACTATAGTCCATCGGCATTGGAGGCGGTTCAGGCTCAGGTTTGGGAGCGATGATTTTATCAGCAACTAATTTTTGATAGACTTCATTAATCCTTTCCGCATACTCATCAAAGGAGTTGGGCACGATAGCTCCCGCTGCTTTCAAGGCTGCGTTTTTAGCATCTGCTGTTTCTCCCTCGGAGGAGGCTCTTGCCCCGGCATGGCCGAATTGGACTTCTGTTGCAAAGGCCTTTGCGCAAGTGCCTGTGACCCAGATAATTAAAGGTTTGGCGATCAATTTCTTCTTCAGAGCTTCTACAATATCATACTCGTCATCACCGCCAACCTCGCCCAGGCAAACCAGCATTTTAATCTCCGGGTTTTTTTCAAAACGCAACAGGTGATCCAATAAGGTTGAGCCAGGGTACCGGTCACCACCGATTGCGATTCCTTCATACAGTCCATCGGTGTTGCGCGCAATAATATTATAGGCTTCGTTGCTCATGCCGCCGGATTTGGAAACAAAGCCAACAGAACCTGCCCGATACAACTTGGAATCAATAATATTTTCTAATGTCCCGGCAGTATTGCCGATTTTAAAGGCTCCGGCCATAATCCCTCCCACAGTTGCCGGGCCGATGATAATCTTGTTGAGTTTCTTCGATTTAGCAATCAATTGTTTTGTCCTGCGTTCAGGGATACCCTCGGCTACGATCACAACTGTCCTGATCTGCGGTATTTCTAACGCTTCTTCTGTAGATTCCGGCGCTGAGCGAAAAGAAGCGAAATTGATCATCACATCCACCTGGGGATGCTTTGTTACTGCTGTCTTTAAATCCTTGTAAACCGGGATCAGGATCTCTTTTTCCCCAAAGAAGAACCTTTGCAGTCCATCGGAACCTGTCGGGTCAACCATTGCAGCAACGGAGGGCGTTCTTCTGTTAGAAATAAAATCAAAATCAAGCATTCTTTGGACTGCATTGGTCTGCATGTTATAGATAATGGACTGGGTAACTCTGCTGAATAATAGATAATCTTTCTCTATTTCTGCTACGACAGGACTTGGCACTTCGTTTTCCCCCTCAAAGTGAATTGATCGCCATGGGAACAATTTTGGTCATGTGGGTCTCAGGCCCGAATGCTTTAATCGGTACACCTGTTTCTGCCCCCAATTTTTCTAACAGTTTAAGCCCCTCTTTATAATTCAAGCCTCCGCGGCGGACGAAAATTTTGACGCTGTGGTCCCGTAGTTTTTCCTGATACTCTTTAATGGCCCGGATAATTCCACTAAAAGTGCTGACAACATCAGTGAAATTCGAGATGCCTCCACCAATAAGCAGGGCCTTGCCCTGTTCATGCTTTTTCCGCGTCATTAAGTCGATGATGGTTTTGGCATATAGATAGGTAAAGTTTTCATTAGGGTCGCCTGAATACTCTCCATAATTAGCCAACTCTTGCATATATCCCAAATCCGTAATTGTATCCGCATAGATGACTGAAGCCCCTCCACCAGCAATCATCAGCCAAATCCGCCCTTCAGGATTAAGGATGGTCAGTTTAAGCGAAGCGCCGGTTTTAGAGTCTAATTCTTCGACAAAGGCTTCCTCTTTGGATAGGACTCTCCCAAAAGGTGGCGGAAAAATAATCTCCCCCCATTTCCTGCCACTGACAAAACCAGCTGTATCATCCAGTTTGGCAGCCAAATCAAGGGGGATGATTTTTTCATTTTCTAAGACTACGAAGGGGTTAATTTCTAAGTAAGTATAATTTAAGTCCGCATAGAATTTAAACATGCCTTCGATGTAGGAGGAGATTAATGGTCTTTGATTTTGAGGGATATTATTTAACAATGCTCTTTCGATGCTTTTTGCATTGGGAAATTCGCCTACGGGGACAATTAGCCGGGAGGCTTTGGCGTCAATATCTCCGACGTTGATACCGCCTGGATGGTAAAATAGGATTTCATCCCCCGCTCTGACCGAGATGATGGCAAGATAGTATTCATCCTTCTCCGCATGATGGATATAAGGTTCGATAATAAAGTGTTCTAAGACACCCGTAACATTGTTTATAGTGATTGGTTTCCCTCTTTTTCCCTCCACCCATTCTTTCACATCTGCCCAGGCAGCATTTAGCAACAAAAGGTTATTTTTGCCGCGTCGCTTGATCAGTTGATCGGGTTTGGCTACTAATTTTTCTTGTAAAAGCCATTCATGCTTTTGGGGAAGCTGATTTAAATCTGTTTCTGGATCCACTGACACAAACCGATCTTCCAGAGCATATGCCCCTTTGGTATACTCTGTTAAAAGGCGGGCAAGCATTCTTTTGGCATCTGCTTCCCGGATCGCTTTCTGGGCCATTTTTTCCCCTCCAATAAAATTGATGCAGGTCAATAAACATAATGGCTTGTATTGTCTATAATGAATTATAGCTTAAAACAAAGTTCTTGAAAAATTCAGATATTGAATAGGGGGCTATCAAAATTTTGAATATCTCGTTTATCGAAGGTTATAGGCATGTTTGTTCTGGATACTAATTGTGGGCTTGGTCTTTACGTGGAGAAGGCAAACTGCTAGCCTATGTGGCAGGAATCCACCCCATAGGACCGAGCGAACAATATACCGCTAATATTGCATCCTTCCGTTCAAGGTGAGTATACTGCTGAAATACCGACATCACAAAGGGCAAAAAAATAGCAGGTGTAATTTCCTGCCGCCGGGCTTTCAGGCACCGTGAACCTCAGATGCATTTTCATTAGCACCGTCAATAATGCTGACGATTAAGCTCGATAACTATAATGAACGGCAGTGAACCTGGCTCTAAGCAAGAGCGGGAGGAGCATTCGAGCTTAGCGGCCCGTCAAATCTATCCCTCTCCAACGCCTTGTTCGCCGCAATGTGTCCGTTTTAATCGCGGTGCAAAGCGTTGCTAAAAATTTTTTAACATCTCAGATAAACCCCCTTCTCTTTTTTTTAATAAAAATACGCCTGAAATTAGCAAAGATTATTTTTGCATGTAAAATGCTCATCGACCAATCAGCAAAGCGCATCTTCAACCGATTCTTGTTAGTGTATACTCCACAATCAAGGAGAAGATTCCCCTTGCTTCTACTTTCCTTAATCACCAAAAGAAATTCCGACTGCTTTAGCGGCCATGACTAAATCGCCGGCAGGGTCAACAATCTTTTGCTTAGCTACAGCTTCAGACAGTGGTACTGACTGGATGCGGTTACATGAGAGGCAGACCATCCGCCCTAACTCCCCTGCCAGCGCCAATTCAACGGCTTTGACACCAAAGCGCGTCCCCAAATTGCGGTCAAAAGGCGTGGGGCTACCACCGCGCTGCAGATGACCCAGCACAGTAACGCGTGTTTCTATACCAGAACGATCTTCTATCTCCCGGCCTACGACTGCGGCTACACCACCGAGTTTGTCTAATAAAGGATTGTCGGCTGCCTGTTGCCGGTAAACGTGCCGCCCGCCGGGGAGAGATGCTCCTTCAGCTACAACGATAATAGAAAAGTTTTTGCCGCGCCTCTGGCGTTCGCTGATTTTACTAAGTATCGCTTCATAATTAAAGGCAATTTCAGGTATTAAAATTACGTCCGCTCCGCCAGCCATTCCAGAATGAAGAGCAATCCAGCCCGCGTTTCGTCCCATTACCTCCAGTAGCATGACACGATGGTGAGATTCGGCAGTAGTGTGGAGTTTGTCGATGGCCCCAGTGGCCGTATGCAAGGCTGTATCAAAACCGAAGGTTACATCGGTAGCGGAGAGATCGTTGTCGATTGTCTTTGGAATCCCGACAACTCGCACACCTTTGTTGTACAGCTCACTTGCGATACTGAGGCTGCCATCGCCGCCCACTACCACTAAAACATCCACACCCATTTTTTCCAGATTAGCAATGGCCCGGTTAGAAACATCATCATAAACAACGTGGCCGTTTTCTTGGCTGACCGGATAACGAAAGGGGTTATCCCGATTGGTGGTACCCAGGATAGTTCCGCCCCGGTGCAGGATGCCGGAGACATGTTTATCGTTCAATAGAAAATAATCATTCTCGATCACGCCGCGAAAACCGCTCGTGATACCTACCACCTCCAGATCGTATTGATTAAAGGAAGTTTTGGCAACGGCTCTGATCACCGCGTTTAGCCCGGGACAATCGCCTCCGCCGGTAAGGATACCTAGTCGCTTCACATTATTGCGCATAATTACCCTCCAAAATTATCCTCCAAGTTGTTTTTGCAATATCCTTCCACATTCAATTAAAAAACTCCTTGCTTCCGGGGAATTATGGGGCAGGAATTATGGGGACACCATACTGAATTATCCAGCAGACAAGAGTTCCCTTGCTGATTTTGCATGGATTAAGGGACACCATACTTAATTATTAGCAGCAGGCTATAGGCAAAGAAGATTAGCCAACAGCTTAAATTCAGTATGGTGTCCCTTTAATTCCTTAATCCCTTTAATCCGTGTCCTCAAAATTCACAGCTGCAACCCAACTTGTTGATTATTTTCGTGGGATGTACTCAACTCCGGGGAGCCCCTTAAAATGCTCATCCAGCGTCCATAAAGTAGCTTGATGTGCTTGGGCTGTTGCCAAGATAATGCTATCGGCCATAGGCAGTCTGTGTTCAACCGAAAGAGCTGCTGCTTCAAGGGCGAGTTCCTGGGACAAAGCAACCACTTGGCCCATGGCCATCCAACCTATAGCACTTAAGGCGTCATCCTCTCCCCGTTGCTGCAACAGACGCTTAAAAACTTCATATATGGTAATTGTTGGTGCCACTAAGTTGGCAGTTTCCTGAATGACCGGCGCAAATCGCTTTCCATTGACACCCTTGCCGAAATACTCCAGCCAGCCCGAGGAATCAACTATATTCATACGCGATCCTGTTCATCGCGCTCGACAGTAGTATCGATGCCGGAAACAAAACCATAGGCTTCTTCGATGGACGGCACGATAACTACCCGCAGGGTGCGTTTATAGGGAACAAAAACCACTTTTTGGCCGGGCTTGAGTGCGAACTGTTCGCGAATCTCACGTGGGATTACAACCTGGTACTTTGCAGAGATTGTAGCGGCTCGCATCCCTTTGCGCCTCCTTATCGATCAGATATTGTAAAACAATTATACTGCACCAGCCTTCACTTTAGCAATAAAATAAGTAGCAAAGGTGTTTCACAGCCAGCTTAAGGTCTGGGATTAAAGGGACACCATACTTAATTATTAGCAGCAGGCCGTAGGCAAAGAACTTTAGCCAACAGCTTAAATTCAGTATGGCGTCCCTTGAATCCCCAAGTTTCTGTGAACGCTGCAATCCCGTTAAATTAGAGCTTGACATAATAGTGCTATATATAGTACTATTATGTCAGAGGTGAAGGTATGAGTAAGTTCGATAAACTACTCCAAAAAATAAGGAATAGTCCAAAACAAGTAAGATTTGAAGAATTAGATAAAATACTAATTAGAGAGAGTTTTACTCGGAGACAACCCCGGAAGGGTTCCAGTCACTATACATATACCAAGGGTTCTGTGCGAGTTACTGTACCTTACAACCAACCACATATCGGCGAGGCATATGTAAAATTAGCAATTAAAGCTCTGGAGGGAGAGAAAGAAAATGGCTAAGAATCTTGAATACTACTTACAACTACCTTATCGGATAGTATTGTATCCTTCCGGTCAAGGTGAATATGCTGCTGAAGTACCAGAATTACCGGGTTGTATCAGTCAGGGCCAATCAGTTGCCGAAGTCTATAAAATGATTGAAGATGCAAAAATTTGTTGGTTAGAAACTGCTTTGGAAGATGGCATTGAAATCCCTGAACCCTCGCAGTTGAACGCGGAATACTCAGGCAGACTTAATATTCGTATTCCTAAGTCCCTACACCGTACTCTGGTTGAAAAAGCAAAAGCGGAAAAAATTAGCCTTAATCAATATATTAATTACCAGCTTTCTAAGGGAACAGGTCATGCATTTAAGTGAGGCCAGGCCACTCCATTCAAGTTGAAGCTGATTTTTATCTATATCAGAACCCGTGCCCCCGCTTAAATGCCACTCAGCCAAGCCTCAACCTTAGCAGTACACCCTGGGGACACAGGCACTGAACTTGCAGACAACCTCATAATTGATGGAACCGGTTTTGTCACCTAATTCCTCCGCAGTGATGGCCTCGTCCCCCTGTTTCCCCAAAACAACAGCTGTATCTCCCGGAGCTACACCCGGAATCTCAGTAATATCAACCATAGTCTGGTCCATACAGACCCTGCCCACCACCGGCGCCCGGCGACCATGCAGCAATACCTCTCCTTTATTGGACAAAAGCCTCGCATACCCGTCGGCATAACCCAAAGCAAGGTCGCAATAACCGTCCGTCTTTTAGCAACAAAGGTGCGCCCATAGCTGATGGAGGTGCCTTTTTCTACTTCTTTCACATGGGATACCAAAGCCTTTACTCCCATCGCCGGTTGCAGTTCAATCTTCCTGGCTACTTCCGGAGACGGGTATAAGCCATAAAGAGTTATTCCCGGCCGCACCATGTCCAGGTGGGTTTCCGGGAATTATGGGGACACCATACTGAATTATCCAGCAGACGAGAGTTCCCTTGCTGGTTTTGAAACGATATTGGGATAGGATTTGTGGTCGCAAAAATCCAGCCCCAAAGGCCACCGAAGAGGAAAAGGGGCCTAACTTCTAACCCATAATTCGGTATAACCTAAACACCCTCGTTCCATCTTCCGACCAAATCTCAAATGGTTCAGGTGGCGGAAAACTATCGGCAAAAACTGTGTTTCCTCCAAACATCATTAAGACGGCAAGCAATACAGGTATAAAGGTTTTTCTTGTAAAGTTCACTAAAAAATTCATGTTAATGGCGCTTGACAAATAATATATATACACATTACTATGTGCATAAGGAGGTGTATTAATTGCGTACCAATATTGTTATTGATGATAAGCTTATGGAGCAGGCTATGCGTGTTTCAGGATTATCTACGAAAAAGGAAGTGGTAGGCAGGGCGCTCTCAGAATTCGTACAGCGTCATACTCGTAAAGATTTGCTGGAATTAAGGGGTAAAATTCAATTTGCGGATAATTATGATTATAAGGCAATGAGGAAGGGGCGTTAACATGATATTAGTTGACACCTCTGTCATGATTGGGTTCTTAAAAGGGCAAGCCGATGACAGAACAGAACTATTTAAAGAAATTCTCTCCCGCGATATACCTTTTGGTATATCATCCTATACTTATCAGGAGGTATTGCAAGGGGCAAGAAATGAAGAAGAATTTCAAACGCTAAAGGAATATCTTTCAACGCAACACATTTACTATCTTGAGCAGGAACCAGCTACTTATGAAAAAGCAGCCAAACTATACTTTAACATGCGACGAAAGGGTGTTACTCCACGCAGCACATTAGATATGCTGATAGCTCTTACAGCTATGGAAAATGATTTGGCGCTATTACACAATGACAGCGATTTTAATGCAATTGCCAATAATATTCCGGACTTTAAGATTCTTAATACATTATAATTCTCTCTGTAAACCGGGACAATGGCCCGGCAACAACATGAAAGCATTATAAACGCCAACGACAATTTAGCTTACACTGCTTAAAGCAAAATTAGCAATTAAAGCTCTGGTGGGAGAGAAAGAAAATAACTAAGAATCTTGAATACTACTTACAACTACCTGATCGGGTAGTATTGTATCCTTCCGATCAAGGTGAATATGCTGCTGAAGTACCAGAATTACCGGGTTGTATCAGTCAAGGCCAATCAGTTGCCGAAGTCTATAAAATGATTGAATTAAATGCCACTCAGCCAAGCCTCAACCTTAGCAGTACACCCTGGGGATGCGGCCACTGAACTTGCAGACAACCTCATAATTGATGGAACCGGTTTTGTCACCTAATTCCTCCGCAGTGATGGCCTCGTCCCCCTGTTTCCCCAAAACAACAGCTGTATCTCCCGGAGCTACACCCGGAATCTCAGTAATATCAACCATAGTCTGGTCCATACAGACCCTGCCCACCACCGGCGCCCGGCGACCATGCAGCAATACCTCTCCTTTATTGGACAAAAGCCTCGCATACCCGTCGGCATAACCCAAAGCAAGGTCGCAATAACCGTCCGTCTTTTAGCAACAAAGGTGCGCCCATAGCTGATGGAGGTGCCTTTTTCTACTTCTTTCACATGGGATACCAAAGCCTTTACTCCCATCGCCGGTTGCAGTTCAATCTTCCTGGCTACTTCCGGAGACGGGTATAAGCCATAAAGAGTTATTCCCGGCCGCACCATATCCAGGTGGGTTTCCGGCAGATTAATCAGGGCCGCGCTGTTAGCTGCGTGGCGCAGCGGAAAGGTGATGCCCATTTTAGCCAAGGTTGACAGGAAATCTAAAAACCGGTCTGTCTGCAGATTGGCATAAGATTTATCGGCCTCATCGGCGGTAGCATAGTGGGTAAATATTCCCTCTAAATGAAGGTTAGGCAAACAGGCCAGTTTCCCTATAATTTCTGCGGAATGCCTGCCTGGAAGGAAGCCAAGGCGCCCCATCCCAGTGTCAACCTTGACGTGAACAACTGCTGTCTTTCCTTGCTGAACCGCTAACCGGGAGATATTAGCAAACTGTTCCTCAGTATAAGCGGCAAGGGTTATACGATGCCGGATCGCCTCGGCTGCTTCCTCTGGCGGAGTATAACCTAACACTAAAATGGAAGCTTCGATACCCTGCCGCCTCAGTTCCAGGGCTTCCCCCAGCCGGGCCACTCCCAGGCAGTCAGCTCCATGCCGCAGGACAGCCTTGCTTACTTCCAAAGCCCCGTGACCGTAGCCATTAGCCTTGACAATAGCCATTATTTTGGCTTCAGGGCGGGTGATTCTTCTGATTTCTCCGGTATTTTTTCCAATAGCCTCCAGGCTAATTTCAGCCCAAACAGGCCCCCGAACCATATGATTTCACCAACCTTAAACTGCTCAGGTATGAAAAAAACTTGGGTTTTCAAACGGTATTTTTTGACATTTGACAATAATAATCTAAATTTTTATCCCTTATCAGGTGATTATCGTGGCCGTTCAGAGTTATAATTGTAGTTGGACAGCCTTAGTCTGCGGCAGTTTTTCAAACAGGGAATGAGGTACTTTAATTGAACGGTAAAAACTTGACAGATTTCACTCAGGGAAATATCCTCCGGCATTTGGTTTTCTTTTCCTTGCCTATCCTGGCGGGCAATCTTTTGCAAGCCCTCTACCACACAGTTGACAGCTTCTGGGTCGGGCGCTTTTTAGGTCCAGAGGCCTTAGCAGCGGTATCCATCAGTTTTCCCATCGTTTTCACGCTTATTTCCTTAATCATCGGCTTTACGATTGCAACAACCACCATGGTTTCTCAGTATGCCGGAGCTAAGGCCATTGAAATGGTGCGGCAGGTTATTTCTAATTCGCTGTTATTATTGTTGTTCATGGGATTAATCACTTCCATCATCGGGGTTCTTTTGCGAGTGCCATTACTGGACCTAATCCGGACTCCCAAGGAGGTAATGCCGCTGGCCGCAGACTACCTGGCCGTGTTCTTGTCCGGATTGACTTTTATGTTCCTGTTCAACGCAGTTAGCGCTATTCTCCGGGGGCTGGGAGATGCCAAAACCCCTTTGAAGCTTTTAGCCTACAGCACGATCCTCAACATTATCCTTGACCCATTGCTGATATTTGGTTTTGGCCCCATTCCCGCCATGGGTGTAACCGGAGCCGGTCTGGCAACAGTAATTGCCATGGCCTTTTCTGCTGTACTTGGTCTTTGGCACCTGCATAAACTTGAGTTGTTAGCAGAATTTAATTTCCACAGCATCCTAAATCCAGGCCTTACTTTAACAACCTTTAAAATAGGCCTGCCGGCTGGAATTCAACACGCTCTGGTATCTCTAGGATTTCTTGCCATCACTGCCATTGTTAATTCCTTTGGAAAAGTCGCGGTAGCCGCCTATGGAGCAGCCACCAGGTTAGACGGATTTGCTTTCTTGCCTGCCATGACTATTTCTTTTGCCGTCTCCGCTATCGCAGGTCAAAACTTAGGGGCCGGCCAGTTCCAACGGACGCGAGAGGTGCTCAAGTGGAGCTGCCTTTTATCCTCAGGGGTTACCATTGTGATCGTAGCGCTGATCCTGGCCTTTCCTAAGATGCTCCTAAGCATTTTTACTTCCGATCAGCAGGTAATCCGGGCAGGGACCCAATATTTATATATTGTCGCTTTTTCTTATCTCCCCTTCAGTCTGATGTTCTGTATTCACGGACTTCTAAGGGGTGCGGGGGATAATGTTCCGGCGATGCTGATCACCTTAATCTCCATGTGGGTGGTCCGGGTTCCCTTGGCAATATTTCTAGTAAAATTGCCGGCATTGGGCATCACAGGGGTTTGGTTAGCCCTTCTTTCCGGACCGGTAATCGGTCTGCTTTTAAGCTGGGCTTACTATTTAAGCGGGCGGTGGAAAGAAAAAGTCTTGATTAACCGCCAAGAAACTGCTCCTGACTAACCGGTCTTAGTTTCCAAGTCGCGCCACACTTCCGGCAGGGCTGCTAAAACATCGCCTGCGATCAAACCTATTTGGCCTTTTATGCGAGCCGCCGCATCCCCGGCAGCCCCATGGGCAAATACCCCTATCCCAGCCGCATGCCCGGCTTCCAATCCTTGAGCAATTAACCCGGCAATTACCCCTGCCAGCACATCTCCTGTGCCCCCCGTAGCCATACCCGGGTTGCCGCTTGTATTTAGGTATACATCTCCTTCCGGGTTAGCTATGATGGTCCCCGCCCCTTTCAGGACAACGATTGCCTTCCATTCGGCTGCCGCCTGCCTGGCAATTTTAATCCGGCTATCCTGCACCCGGGCAACAGAAATTCCCACTAACCTGCTCATCTCCCCCGGATGAGGTGTCACCACAACAGGGCCAGCCATCCGTGATAATAGGTTGGTATGGCCAACCAGCCCGTTTAGTCCGTCAGCGTCCAGAACCACGGGGACTTTTATAGCCGGCAGAACTTGATGCAGCCACCGAACGGTTTGCCCATGATCCCCAAGCCCCATGCCAATAATTACCACCGAGGCCTTTTCAGCCGCTTGCAGAAAAGGCTCCACGGCAACCTCGGACAGGTAGCCTCCATCCACATCCGGCAGCGGGCAGGTCATTACTTCCGTTGTCTTAGTTTCCAATATATGATGGAGACTGGCAGGGACAAGAGCAGTGACCAAACCGGCACCGCTCCGCAGGGCAGCTTTCGCCGCCAGGCACACAGCCCCTGTCATCCCGGTAGAACCCCCTACAACCAGGACTTTCCCATAGGTGCCTTTATGCCCGGCAGTGTCCCTGTCGGGCAGCAATCCCTGACACCAATCCCTGGTGATTAAATTATGCCTGAACTGGCTTTGAAGAAGGAGCTTATGGGGCAAAGAAATATCTGCCACCTTGACTGTACCGGCATACCTTACTCCAGGGTCAAGGAACAGGCCCAATTTAGGCAAACCGAAGGTAACCGTACAGGTTGCTTTCACGCAGGGACCCAAGACCCTTCCCGTATCTGTCTCCAGGCCAGATGGCACATCAACGGCTATAATGGGTTTTTTCGCAGAGTTCAGCAGGCGAATTGCCTCTCCTGCAACTCCCAAAACAGATCCCTTAAAGCCTGTGCCATAAATGGCATCAACTAATAGATCCGCATGGAGCAAAGCGATATCAACCCGTTGCAGATCCTTTTCCGCTAATAAAGGATGAATTTTTATTTCCATTTTATTTAAGATGTGAAAGTTCGCCGCCGCCTCGCCTTTTAGCTCCTCAGGCTTCCCTAATAAAAAGACCTTCGGATCTGCTCCCTTGTTGGCCAGGTGTCTGGCAATTACAAATCCATCCCCTCCATTATTGCCTTTGCCGGCAAAAATAAGAATCCGCTTGCCTGAAAGGCTCACCAGAAGTTCTTGAATCGCCCTGATCACCTGCAAGCCGGCATTCTCCATTAAGACCATCCCCGGTATGCCGTACACGGCAATAGCTTTCTGGTCCACTCCCTTCATTTCATCGGCAGTTACCAGCTTCATTTTCCCCACCCTCCTTTTATGCCAGGCTACTCCCCAACTACTACCGCAAGAGCATGAATTTTGCTGTGAGAAAGGGAAACCAACCATCTCTTGATACCTTTTTCTGAAGCCAGTTCTTGGGCCCTGCCATAGAGGTTTATTGCCGGCTGCCCATCGGGAAGGGCAGCAATCTCAATATCCTGCCAGCTGATGCCCCGGAAACCGGTGCCCAGAGCTTTTGCCACAGCCTCTTTAGCCGCAAACCTCGCCGCTAATGAAGGAACAGGGTTTTTCCGCCCATAACAGCAGGCTATTTCTTGCGGTGTGAATACTTTGCGGCAAAAGACATCTCCGTATTTTGTCAAAATCCTTTCCAACCGCTCAATTTCGATAATGTCAGTGCCAATATTTTTAACCATCTGTCCGCCTCTTTTCCGAAACTTCTATCCTAATAGCACCATCTATCCAACTGGCCCCTTTTTCAGTCTATTATTTTTCAGATCAGCTTATTATTTGATTTAAACAGCCATAAATCCTTCCAAAAGCTAAAATTACTAGCTCTTCTAAAGTCTTGCCGGTTTATCATGTCATAAAACTCGAAATATTTTTAGTCCTTCCGGCTTTAACGCAGGATTAACCTGATTACCCTAGAATCAATAAAATATTTTAACTCATACTTCTTTTTAACAGATTTGTCCCTCCTGCAAAACCTAAAAGGGGATGATGGTTTTCTACAGAGTACTTATTATTTCAGTCTTTCTTAGCCTGGTTCATGGTTTAACCCTATATAAAATTTTTTCTATGGACCCCTGGTGGCTGGCAGTTTTGATCATACTGTTGCTAAACTTGGCAACATTAACTGCCATGTCTTTATGGTTTAAACCAAAAACTAAACGCAACGAAGGACCCCCAGTTCCTCCTTTTGATCCAACCTTGATGATTGCCCATGAAACGCTGCCTATTTTGCGCCGCGGGCTCAACGAAGAATCCGCCCAAAAGGCGTCTGAAATAATCCAGAAAATTGCCGATGTAGCGGCAGTTGCCATAACAGATAAAGAAAGGGTCCTTTCTTTCCTGGGGGTGGGTTGTGAAATGCATCATCCAGGGGATAAGATTCTGACCGAGGCCACCAGACAGGTTTTAGCAACAGGCCTCCATAAGGTAGTTAAAACCACCAAGGAGTTGAACTGCTCTGTCACTGATTGTGATTGTCCCCTGGCAGCAGCAGTTATTGTCCCATTAAAGTGCAGAGATGAGGTAGTCGGCTCTTTAAAGCTCTACCAAACTACCGACGGGCATCTCCCGCCGCATATTATCAGATTTGCCCTGGGGGTTGCTCAACTTTTAAGCATCCAAATCGAACTGGCTGAACTAGACCAGCAAACCCAGCTGTTAACCAAGGCCAAGCTCGATGCCCTGCATGCCCAGATCAATCCCCATTTCTTTTTTAATACCCTCAACACGATTATCATGTATAGCAGGACTAATCCACAGCGGGCAAGGCGGCTTTTGGTTCACTTGGCAGAATATTTCCGGCAGACCTTGAAGCGCAAGGGACATTTCGCCTTGCTGAGGGAAGAATTGGAGGGCGTACATACTTACCTGGCCTTGGAAAAGGCCCGGTTCGGGCGCAAACTCCATATTATTCAGGACATTCCAGAGACCTTTGCAGAATACCAGGTGCCTGTCCTGTGTCTGCAGCCCCTGGTCGAAAATGCGGTTAAACATGGGATTTCCCCTAAAATGGACGAAGGAGCAGTGAGGATCAGTGCCAGGCTGGAAGGTAAATTACTGGAATTCTCCATCATAGATGATGGGGTTGGCATCTCCCCGGAAAAAATTCCCCTGGTTCTGCAACCCGGTTATGGGTCAGGTAATGGGGTGGGAATGAGCAATGTCCATGAAAGGCTCAAGCGTCTCTACCCAAATAATCCCGGCTTAACAATCACCAGCCAGGAAAATAAAGGAACCACCGTCTCTTTCAGGGTTTCAATTGAACCTGAAAAAACGAAATGGCAAGGAATAGAAGTGCTTTAAAGTGCCGGCTACAGCCGTCGCTTTTTTGAGATGTTTACGGATAAACAGGTTGCAGCAAATACAAACTAACAACATGACTAAGCATTTGACTTCCATCCAAATTGCGGCCACTTATATTGGAACCATTATTGGGGCAGGCTTTGCTTCTGGCCAGGAGATCCTGCAGTTTTTTGGGTATTTAGGTGTTCGAGGCTTGCTGGCTGTTGGCATCACGTCTTTATTGTTTATGGGGTTTGGCTTTGCCATCCTCCACATCGGCCACCGGCTTCAGGCCACTTCTCACCTGCAGGTGATCAGGTTTTCCGGGGGCAACTGGATCGGCACTGTTGTAGATAGTGTAATCACTTTCTTCCTGTTTGGAGCATTAACGGTGATGGCGGCCGGGGCCGGCGCCCTGTTTGCCCAGGAGTTTGGGTTGCCAGCTATTGTTGGCGGCTTGATAATGATGCTGGCTACTTTAGTTACCGTACTCAGGGGCATCAGAGGGATTGTATCGGCAATGAGTTACCTTGCCCCGTTTTTGTTGCTCTCTGTTTTGGGGCTAGGTTTGACTACCGTTGCAATAAACTGGGGCAAACTGGCGGAAAATATCGGGTGGTCAATGACAGAGGCCGCCCCAGTGCCAAACTGGATAATTTCCGCAATAAATTATACCTCCTACAATCTGGTTGTAGGAGTAGCAGTATTGGCTCCCATGGGCGGCATAGCTAACCAAAAAGCCATCAGTGGGGGGGCTATCCTTGGCGGATTGGGCCTTGGTTTAGGGGCCCTCACTATCACCTTGAGCATCTTAGCCAACGTACCGGAAGCAATTAGATATCCAATCCCCATGCTTTTTGTCGCCCAATTGTTATCTCCAGCTTTAGGCTATGGATACGGCATCGTCCTTTTATTAAGTATATTTACCACCGCCGTCAGCAGCCTGTACGGCTTCGCCTCCCGCCTGACTGATCCCGGTGGGCCCCATTTTCGCAGGCTGGTAATTGCTGCCAGCGCAGTAGCTTTTCTGGGTTCCCAGGTTGGCTTCACAACCTTGGTAGGCACCTTATTCCCTGCCGTGGGTTATGCCGGGCTACTCCTCTTAGGGTCTCTGGTCTTTGGCATGTTCAAACTTAATTACCGCTCAGGCCTGGCCGAATCGCAGCCTGAACCGGTTCTCCCCGCCAGTTTAAAGCCCCTGCTTGACTCTGATCCTTCAGACAAAAATATCAGCACTGTTTTAGCCGGAGAAACACCTGGGCATAAAAACCTTAGCACATTTACGGCAGGGGACAAATCGCCAGAGGACTAGCGGCAAACCATCATTTCACAGTACTCATCTCCATCTAGCACATTAGCCACATGCACAAGGCAGCTATCAGGATGATATGCTTGATATTTGGCTTGATCTACCTGACAGTAGAGGCGGCCTGCAGAGGATACGCCTTCTTTTTTGCTCTTTTCTCTGCCCAGTCCCTGTCTCCTGCAGAAATTAAAGCTAAATTATTTTCCGCTTTTAGAGGAAAGAATGCCGACCATAGAAAATAGTAAATTATGAATACAAAAAAAGAGGTGATTAGCATTGTCTTTTTCAGCGGAAATTCTTAGTCGTTATGAACGCCAACTTATCATCCCGGCCATCGGAGAGGCCGGCCAACAAAAACTGTTTGACGCCAAGGTGCTGGTGGTCGGCGCAGGAGGATTGGGCTCCCCGGCAACTTATTACCTGGCGGCTGCCGGAGTTGGAACAATTGGGCTGGTGGATAGCGACAGAGTTGAACTGTCCAACCTGCAACGCCAGATAATCCATTGGCAAAAAGACTTAAACCGGCCCAAGGTGGATTCCGCCAAGGAAAAACTAACTGCCTTTAACCCTGGCATTACTATCAACACCTATTTTACGACCCTAACCGAGGAAAACGTCCAGGAAATTTTAGCACCCTACGACCTGGCAGTAGCCGCTGTCGATAACTTTGCTACCCGTCATCTCCTGAATAAAACCTGCTTTAAGCTGAATAAGCCCTTAATTGAGGGCGGAGTAAGCAATTTTACGGGGCTGGTCACTACCTTTATCCCCCCGGAGGGACCGTGTTACAACTGTCTGTTTTCCGGGGTCCCGGCAGAAAAAAAACCTATCCCCCTAGTAGGTGTTCTTCCTGGGACGATCGGAGTGTTGCAGGCTAATGAAGTCTTGAAATTAATCCTGGGTATCGGGACTCCTCTGAAGGGAAGGTTAATGCTGTTTGACGCTTTGGAAACTCAGTTCGAAACCATCTCTCTTCAGCCCAGCCCTAACTGCCCGGTCTGTGGCAAAATATCAACGAAAATACAGCACCCGTAACTGGTGCTGTATTTTCGTCTTTATTTGTTAAAATAGCGTAGCAGTCCGTTGAAAATCCCCTGGGCTGCCTGTTGGCGGAAAGCTGGATCGGCTAACAGCAGCTCTTCCGCCGGATTGCTGATGAAGGCTGTTTCCAGAAGCACCGATGGCATTTTTGTAGCCCAAGTTACGGTAAAATCCGCCTCGATTAAGCCAATATCCCGTCTGCCCAGTTTTCTGACCACCTCTTCCTGGATCAGTGACGCTAGCCTGTCCCGCTCCTGCCTTAACTGTCTATTCGCCGGGCGAAAGTAGTAAGTGGCAGTTCCGGCCAGGCTTGGATCGATAGAAGCATTCGCATGAATGGAAACAAACACATCAGCCTTGGCGCGGTTTGCCACACGAGCCCTGCCGGCCTGGTCAAGCACAGTGCTGCCGGAATGAGTCAGGATGACTTTGGCTCCTTCCGCCTCTAGCAGCTTTTTGGCTCGTCGGGCAATATCCATGACCACATCTCTTTCGGCGGTTCCCCTGGGGCCAACCGCCCCGGGGTTAGACCAATTGCCCGGCTGGATCAGGTTGCCATGGCCCGGGTCAAGCACAATTAATTTGCCTGCTAAAGCTTTGCCGGAATTATGTGCGACAGGAACATGCCCGTTTGATATCGCTAAATTGCTGGCTTCGACCCAGCCCTGCTGTACAGTACCGGCAGTTAAAGTTTCGACTAAGAACCACTGGTCATATTTTGCCAACACGTCCAGGTTCGTCCCCAGGCGGAGATCAGTCAGCCTGCTGGCAGCCTGCCTGGGTTCTTTGCGCAAAACCGTCTCTTGTCCGAACACTACTACTTCCCGCACCGGCGCCCACGCAGCCCGGATATCCACCGTATTTCTGGGCTGATCCCACTCCACCTCCGCACCCATCTGCTCGGCAACAAAACGGAGGGGGATCATGGTCCGGTCGCGAGAAATCTCCGGCGGCGCATCCAGCTCCACCAGCCGTCCGTCAACAACAGCTTCATTTTTGCCAACCCAAAGAGTAATCAGGCGGTCGCCGCTAATGACACTGACCTCTTCTCTGACATTGTTCCAAGAGACTTTACTTCCTAAAGCCTCCCCCACCAATCGCATTGGCACCATCGTCCGGCCGTGAGCTCCGATAAAAGGATCCGCATCGCCAAACAGCAGGGCACCGTTAAGTGTCAGCAACACATCTTCTTCTGCTGTTGCCACAGGTACATATAAGATAAACATAATTAAAAAAACTGCTACTGCTGCCATCCAAAGTACAAACGGCGATTTCTTCAAGACTTAACTCCACCTCCGGACAAGTATGTAAAAAAAGAAAGCGACTAGTGTATTCGCTTTCTTCTTTAAATCTTCCTACCCTATTAGAGGCGGTAATTGATGGCAACGGGGAATTTGGGGGACACCATACTAAATTACCAACCTCTAACCTAATTCAGTATGGTGTCCCTTTAATTCCCCTTTAATTCCATATGCGTTTCTTCCTTTTCCTGGCCCTCTCGATAATACCCATTACGAACTGGGCAACTTCCTGGGCAATGGTGATGTAGGTACCTATATTGTCGGCACTATTCTTGACCGCGGTCACTGTCTGGGTGATACTGCTACCCACAGTGGTAATTGAGGAGTCAATATTTTTAACACTATTGTTAACTGAAGCAGTTATGCTTTGAACGTTGCGGATTATCTCCGGGACAACATCCTCCGTGTTCTGTGCGCTCTTCTTCATGCTTCCCGTTATCTCGGCAGCATTACTGGCTATTTCCTCCAAGGCTTTTTCGTTGTCGGCGATAACCCTGTTTAAAACGCTGAGGAAATCTGACAGTTTCTTCAATGCTACTGTCAGGTAAATCAGCGCCGCCATCAGAGCAACGAAAAGCAGGAATATGCCCAAATCCCATATCGATACGACCATTTCGAGCATTTTGCCACCTCTTTCTCTCTAGCGGGATACAGGCAGTTACTCAGTGACTTCTACAGGCCCTTCTTCCTGCCTCTTTTCCCTGCCCCTCTTATCCTGAATGGCCTCCTGCAGCCGCCCGGTTACGCCCTGTACGCTCAGTTCCATGGAGCCGACTTGGCTCTTAAGCTCCTCAACGACTTCAGACACGATTTGTTTCACCTGACCTGACTTTTCGACGGCCTTATCGGCAATTGCCTGACGGGTTTCCTTCCCGGATTTCGGCGCAAAAAGTATCCCGGCAGTAAGCCCTATTATTGTTCCTATAGCGACTCCGGATGCAATATTACGGCAAGCCTCTTTCCTGCGCTCTGTTTCTCTTTGTCTTTGAAAGTATTCTTTCAGTTCATTAAAAAACATATCATATCCTCCTTCGCTATTATCGGCAGTTGGCACTGCTATAAAATACCATTCGACATGGCTTTTGCTAATCCCTGCTAATGGCCTCTTTTAATTTGGAGCAATTTACTAATTCAGGGGACACCATACTAAATTATTGCTTATGCATAACAAAAGTTGGAGCGGGCACATTTGGCAGGGGCGCTTTTCCTCTTTTCCCATGGATGAAGACCATCTTTACCCCCACAAAGAAACAATAGAGATTTCTGAAGATTGGCTGGATTGGATCTAGCCGGTCGCTTTGCGTCACGGGGCGCCTCATCCGTAGCGCAGGCATCTTGCCTGCACTCGCGATAGCCGTTACAACAAGGGTTTGTTTTGTAGGCTGGAAGCCTGCGCTACGGGCCAAACAACTTACTATGCCGAAATGGGTGATCTAATGAAAAACCTGTGCCAACCATCCTTCATTTTGCAAGGCGGTTAATCCTCACTGACCCAAACCTGCCGCCCCAGGGTGCGGATGTAAGGAGACCACCTGTCTCCCTTGGAGGTCTCTGTTAAAGCCTGGGCAAATTTAAACAGCTGGGCATCTGCGTCATCAGCCCTGGCCAGGATTTCGGCTTCTAAAAACAAGGGTATCACTGGAGAGCCAAATTCTAATGTACCATGGTGGCTGGCGACCATATGCAAGAGCTTCCAGCGCAAAACCTCCGGAAAACCGGCCACCCGGTCAATCGACTGATTGACCATGATCAGGCCCATGGCAATATGTCCCAACAGCATCCCGGGGTCCGAACGGCCTATTGTCTCGCCTTCCCAGGTGTACTCCCGGACCTTGCCGATATCGTGTAGGAAGCACCCCACTGCCAGCAAATCCCGATCGATAGGGATTGCAAAATCACCGGCTGCCAGCCCGTCAGCTTTTTGCATGGTGTGCCAAATATGCTGCAAGAGCCCTGACAGAGTGGCATGATGGTGTCCCATACTGGCGGGCGCCTCTTTAATTTGGGCTACTAGCTCCTGATCCGTCAAGAACTGATCAATGAGGGCTTGTAGAGACGGGTTTTTTATTTCTTGCAGCCGCCGGCAGACTTTTTGCCATAATTCAGCTGGTTCTTCCGGACACTTAGGCAAAAAATGTCCCGGAGGATAGTCGCCTTTCTTTGCTTTAACCCAATTGGTAATGTTCAGCTGGCGTGCTCCCTGGTAGTTTTCCACCTTGGCTTCTAAGTACAGCACTTCTCCTGGGTTTGGCGCTTCCCCGTTATGATCCCAGCGTTTGGCCGCCACTTCCCCTACTCCATCATGCAGTTTTAAGTCCAGGTATTCAGTAGGTTTGTTCCGGTTCTGCCGCACATAACACTGCCGCACAGCTAAAAATCCTTTAACTTCAGACCCCGGAACCATATCCTTAATCCGGATTATTTCAGATCCTTGTTTTTGTTTAGCTTTATTTTCAGGCCCCGTCATGCTTTCTAGCCTCCTTTTGCTAGTTTTCCATTAAAATTGCAAACATGTTAAATCTTGCCGCAAAATTATTGACTAGCGCCACACTGCTCCTGGGCCAGAGGCTTTGCATCGGCAGGAGCTTTTTCACGGCCTGGGCTTATCAGGCAGCGGATAGTAACCGAAATCAGCACAACAGCTCCGCCCAAGATTGCCCACGGCCCAGGCAATTCACCAATTGCGAGAAATACCCAAACAGGATTGGCGATAGGTTCTATCACCAGGATTAAAGTAGCCTCCAGAGCCTTAACATGCTTGATGGCCCAGGAGTACAGCAAATAAGGAATCCCTAGTTGGAATACCCCTAAAATAACGATACCGGCCCAACCCGGAGCACCAGGAGCAGGCGATGTTAACATAAATGGCAGGGCAATTATTGCTGTCAATATGTTCCCCAGGATTACCGTTTCTAAAGGCGAGCCGTCCTTTTGCTTCCGCATAAAAATTACTAGCCCGGCAAAACAGATCCCGCTTACGATAGCCAGGATATTTCCCAAGAAATATGCAGGTTTTAAGTCATCAAAAAAGAACAGCCCCATCCCGGCCATAACACACAGGATGGTAATCCAGTCAAGGCGGGTTGCCCTTTCACCTAAAAACCAGGCCGCAAACAATGCGACATAAATGGGAGCCGAATACTGCAACAGAATCGCATTCGCAGCAGTGCCCATCCTGGTAGCCATCACAAAGAAAATTAGGGTCCCTACTAAGCAAAAAGCTCCGCCGATCTGGGCAAACGACCAGTTAAAACGCGGCCGGCGGCAAATAGCCAAAAGAACTACTGCCGCAATTGCACTGCGCGCACCGGCAATTGCAATCGGGTGCCAATCAACCAGTTTAATCAGCATCCCGCCCGTACTCCATAGCATTGCTGTGAGCAAGAGAAGTAATATACTCTTTTTATACTGCGAATCGGATAAGCCCTTTGCCGCTGCGATCATCTTAAGAACAGCCTCTTTTCCTGGTTTGTTTTTTGCTATAAACGGGAATTGTTTTTATTTTGTTGAACACATAACAATTTAAGATTACCACAGACTGCTTTAAACTGAAATAAGTATAGAAAATAATCTCAAGCTATGTTGTTATCAATAAATATTTCGCTTAGTAATGAAAAGAGACGGGGATGTCCCCGCCTCTATGTTAAAATACCACTTCCGTTAACTACTTGCTTGCTTTTTTTAAAGAATTAGTAAGGCTAGAGAAACTACGATCCCGGTGTAGATAAGCACAATGGTGCAGTAGCCCATGATGTCCTTGATGCCCAGTTTGGCAATAGCTAAAAGTGGTAGTGCCCAGAAGGGCTGGATCATGTTAGTCCAAGCGTCGCCCCAGGCGATGCTCATGGCCACTTTGGAGGCAGGTACCCCCAGGGCCGCTCCGGCCGGGATGTTGATCGGCCCCTGTACGATCCACTGGCCGCCGCCGGAGGGAACAAAGAGGTTGATCAAACCCGCCGACCAGAAAGTGAACAGCGGGAAGGTGGTTGTGGTAGAAAAGGAAATAAACCAGTTGGCAATAATGGCGGCTAGACCGGAGGTCACCATGATACCCTGGATGCCGCCGTACAGGGGGAACTGGAGGGCAATGCCGCCCGCTCCTTTGATGGCGTTGTTGATCGCCTTTACATAGTTGATGGGCCGCAGGTGCAGGATAATACCGGCCACCAGGAAGATAAAGATGACGATGTTCAGGTTGAGGGAGCCGCCCTTGGCAAAGAAGTTAACCAGATAAACAACACCCATCAAGCCAAGGGCCATGTTAAGAATAATGCTGTTCTCCAGCCTGGTGGCAAAGGTGGTTTCCGCCGTCGAGGCGACCGCGTCCGCAGGTTCCTCCAGCAGTGCCGGGTCTACAGTCACCACCCCCTGCTTGCCCTTGGCCATAAAGTAAAAGAGGACGGGCAAGGTAAATATGATGAACCAGGCCAGGATCAGGTTCCAAGAAGCGAAAATGGTCTCCGAAACAGGCACGATCCCCGTGATTTTTTCCACGATGTGACCCTTAGTAGCGAGGGCCAAGGGGATGGACCCGGAAATCCCGGCGTGCCATACCACGAATCCGGAGTAACCTGCCGCCACCAGCATGCCGTAGTCCACACCTTTAACAGCTTTGGCCACTTCACGAGCCAGCAGGGCACCCACCACCAGGCCGAAGCCCCACTGTAGCCAGCTGGCAATGGCAGCGGCAAACACCACCAGCATGATGCCGCCTATCGGGCTTTTGGGCAGGCCGGCCAGGGCTTTAAGCACCCCATGTACCGGCTTGCTGCTGGCCAGGGCGTGACCGGTGACCAGGATGAGGGTCATCTGCATGGCAAAGGCCAAAATACCCCACATACCGTCGCCCCACATCTTAACCAGTTCGAGAGGGCCCTTACCGGTGAGCAATAGCGCCAGGACGTACGCCAGAAAGGTCAGGATAATAGCAAACAGGAAAGCGTCGGGAAGATAATTGCGGGCGATCCGGACGAAAAAATTGGTTAATCGATGCAAAATACTCGCCTCCTTCAGCATAAGATCTCCAGCCGCATCGGCATGAAACTAAAACCTCCTTTCCTGATATTTCCGCGGGCAGGGGTCTTTAGAATTCCTATCGCAATTTTCATGCCATTCTGAAAATATACTCGGCCAGGGAAAAATAATTTGCATCAGCGGAATGGGGACACACCTGCTAGAAATCAGGACGCTGGATGCAGGAGGCAAGAGTCAGATGCTTAGGGACTAAAAGCCGCTTATCATAGATAGCTACCCGCTCTAATACCCCCGCTGCTAAGGAAAGGGGACACACCATGCAAGACGCAGGATGCAGGATGCAGGAAGCAAGAGCAAGAGCAAGAGTCAGATGCTTAGGGACTAAAAGCCGCTTATTCATCCTGCCTCCTGCCTCTTGCCTCCTGCTTCTTGAACGGGACAGGAATGTCCCCAACTAAAGCGGCGGGATAAGAGCGGCTACGCTACTATATTAACTGGCTCTAAGCTTCAGTGGGGGTTGCAATCCCCCTCTGAAGCTAAGACCCAGTTGAACTATCCTGTTTCCTGCCTCTTGCTTCTTGCTTCTTGAACGGGACAGGAATGTCCCCTGCCGAGTATTGAAATTCACTTTGAGGCCATAGTAAATTTCGGACAATCTTTTGCCTTCCAAGCTGTTACCTATTTGCACACTATGCGCAATCTTTGCGCGGTTGCGTTCAACCCGTTCCACATTTTCCTACCCTTTCAACCTATACTCCTCTATCTTGTAGATCAACGCCCGCCGGCTAAGACCCAGCCGCTTGGCGGCCTCTGTCCTGTTGCCCCCGGTCTCCGCCAAGGCCTGGGCAATCATTCGCCGCTCCAACTCGCTTACCGCCTCCCGCAACGGGCGGGAATCAAGCGCCGACCCGGTTGCCCCTTCCTGGTAACCGGTACGCACAGCCACCGGCAAGTGTTCGGAAGTAACCATGCTGCCTCCTCCCAGGATAATGGCCTGTTTAACGGTATTCTCCAGTTCCCGGATATTCCCCGGCCAGGGGTAGCGGCTTAAAAGGTCCATGACCCCGGGACTGACACCCCGGGCCTCCCGGTTGAATTCCCGGGTAAACTTCTTCAAAAAATAGCAAACAAGATCCGGGATGTCTTCCCGTCGCTCCCGCAAGGGAGGAAGCCAAAGCGGCACCACGTTCAGCCGGTAATAAAGGTCTTCCCTGAAGGTTTTTCTGGCAATGGCCCCCTCCAGGTTGGCGTTGCTGGCAGCAATCACCCGTACGTCGATTTTGATGGTCTCTGTGCCCCCCAGTCGTTCGAACTCGTGCTCCTGCAGCACCCGGAGGAGTTTGGCCTGGGTGGCCATATTCATCTCCCCGATCTCATCCAAAAGCAGGGTCCCTCCGTCTGCAAGTTGAAATTTGCCGGGCTTTCTCAGGTGGGCGCCGGTAAAAGCCCCTTTCTCGTGGCCGAATAGTTCGCTTTCCACCAAGGTCTCAGGCATGGCGGAGCAATTGATCTTGACAAAGGGTTTATCCCGGCGGGGGCTTTGGTAGTGAATGGCCCGGGCCACCAGTTCCTTACCGGTACCGCTCTCTCCCCGGATTAACACCGTGACGTTGGTATCCGCCACCCGTTCGATGATGTCGAAGACCTTCTGCATTGAGCGGCTCTTGCCGATGATATTGTCATAACCGTCTGCCAGCTTGCGGCGGAAGGACTTGACCTCATTGGTAAGGTGCCTGACCTCCAATCCCCGCTTGACAATCACCTTCACCTCATCGATATGGAAAGGTTTGATGAGGTAGTCATAGGCCCCTTCCTTCAGGGCCTTCACCGCATCCTCCACTGCCGCGAAGGCTGTCATCAGAATCACCATCGCTTCCGGGTCCATTGCCTTGATGCGGGAAAAAGCGAACATGCCGTCCATCACGGGCATACGCACGTCCATCAGCACCAGATCTGGCCTGCTACCGACATAGGTATCAATGGCTTCCTGCCCGTTACTAGCCACCAGGACCTGGTAGCCTTGTTTGCCCAGCACGTCCTTCAGCAGGCGCTGCACACTGCTCTCGTCATCTGCCACCAGGATGCTCCTTTTGCCTCCAGCCGTCATCCCTCTCACCTCCTTCCGGCAGATAGACATGAAAAGTTGCCCCCCGGCCGGGCCTGTTTTCCACCTCGATACTTCCGCCGTGCAGGCAGACAATCTGATGGGCGATAGCCAGGCCCAACCCCGTACCTTTTTCTTTGGTAGTAAAGAATGGGTCAAACAGGCGGTCCACGTATTCCGGAAGAATTCCCGGACCGGTATCGTCCACAGTCAGCACTACCGTTCGCTTTTCCGGCATGTAACCGGTGGACACGCGGATCATACCTCCGGAATCATCCATCGCCTGGGCAGCGTTAATCAGCAAGTTTAAAAACACCTGTTTTAGCTGTTCACTGTCAGCCAAGATCGGCGGAACGGGGTGGTAGTCCCTGAGGATCTGAATGTGCTTACAGTGGATCTGCCGCGCCAGCACCAGGGTCTGTTCCAGTTCTTCCTCCAGGTTGACGTAACGGAAGTAGGGGGTAGTAGGCCGGGCGAACCGGAGCAGTTCCTCTATGATCCTGTTAGCCCGGTCCACTTCCTGGACAATGGTGGCAAGATAGTCCTGGCGGGAGTCGCCCGGCTGCAGGTCTTCACCGAGGAACTGGGCATACCCCTTGACCGAAGTCAACGGATTCCTGATTTCGTGGGCTACCCCCGCTGCCAGTTCACCCAGGGCGGCCAGCCGGTCCGCCCGGCGTACCTGCTCCTCCAGCTTCCGCATTTCCGTCAGATCTCGCAGGACCAGGATGGTCCCAATGGGCTGCTTGTTCTTCAATAGCACGGAAGAACTCAGCAACAGGTGCATGGTGTTGTCACCTGCACACAGGATTTCCCGGCCGAGACAGGGCTGGCCAGAACTGCTGGTAGCCGACCAGATTTGATAGATTTCCCCTTCAGGGGAAAATACCTCCTTAAACTGGCGGCCCATCACATCTACCGCCACTAGGCTGGTAATCTTTTCAGCCGCCCGATTAAAGGTGGTTACGCAGCCCTCCTTGTCGGTAGTCACGATACCTCCGGAAATACTATCGAGAATGTACTCGTTATAGGTCCTGGCGGTCACCAGCTTCTGGGACAACAGGTTAACTTCTTCGGTGATCTCCCCTAGTTCACCGAAGGAGATAGGCAGCTGGTGGTACAGGTCGTGGCGCAGTCGCTGGAGCCCTTTTTTGATCCGGCTGACCTCCGAGCCGATCTTTGCCGCCATCAATAAAGCCACCACCAGCCCCAGGGCAATTCCCGCTGTCACCGCCTGGTAAACCTTCCGCACCATGGCAGCGATCTGCTGTTGGATGTCGATAAGGAGTTCGTTGGACCAGATGTACCCAATCACCTCTCCGTTACGGATTATGGGCAGCATGGCGTTCATGATTAGTCCCCGCACCAGCGGACCCACCTCCACCATTGCCATCCCGGTGGCCATTGCTTTCCGTCCCGGATGATCGCCGGCGATCGAGACACCGACCGTATACCCGTACTGGTCACTGGGCCCGTAGGTAAGGATGGCGTCCAGGTCTTTTGAATAATACCCCACCCCTATCCCTGGGTTGGCCCGAGCGACCACATCGGTGTATTCCGCCAACGCCCGGTTTAATCCCTGGATCTGCTCCTCCCGGCCGGCATGCTCAAGGCCCTGCTCCCGCAGGATGGTGTCGTAATCGGCAACCAGGTGCTGCTCCAGCATCCTGGCGGCTCCCATCAGCTTGCTTCTCTTTTCCTCCAGCAAGGCGTTTTCTGCCTGCTTGGTCATGATATACCCGCTGATCAAGATAGGGATGGCAGTGGCAAAGATGATCGCCAGGAAGACATACAGCTTAAGGCTATCCCGCCGGAAAAATTTGCCCACCAGACCCACCCCCCAGTTGAATCCAGAGTCTTGCGAAAACAGCCTTAATATGGTATTCGACAAAAAAATCCATTCCCCTAGTCATGTTCATTTTGACATTTTAATGCAATTCCGGTGCCATACTGTACTACCATATGATTTTCTGTACTGTCTCTTTGTAAAAAAATACGGTCCCCTTACTGACCCTAATTCCTCCCGGCAGTTAAGATGTGGTAAAATAATGTCATTAAAATGGTTGGCAGGGGGTTTTTCTTTGCAAGAGGTGGCCGGAGTCAAGGGATTGGTCGAAAAAATAGTTTATCGCTCTCATGATGATGAGTTTTGCGTAGCCGCCTTCAGCACCGATGAACCTGGCCTGCCCCAGGTAATCACCGGCAGCCTTCTCGGTGTGCATGAAAAGGAGACAATTCTGATCTGGGGCCATTTAGTCAATCATGCCCGTTACGGCCCCCAGATCAAGGTTGACCGGTGGGAAAAGCCTGTTCCAGCCGGACGGGAGCAGGTGATGGAATTTCTCTCTTCCTCGGTAATTAAGGGTTGCGGTCCCGCAACTGCCAAGCTTTTGGTGGATACTTTAGGCGATAATGTGATCGATCTTGTTCTTTCCCAGGGACCGCAAGCTCTGCTGAAGGTCAAGGGCATCGGACCCGTCAAGGCCGGATCCATTCACAAAAGCCTGGTGGAGAATTTTGAAGTCCAGCAGGTGATCGGCTTTCTTCTCCCCTTGGGTGTTTCCTCCAGGGTAGCGGTAAAGGCTTTCAAAACCTGGGGCACCGGCGCTATTGAGGTCATTCGCCAGGATCCTTACCGTTTAGCGGAGCTGAGCAACCTTGGTTTTATTAAAGCCGACGAAATTGCCTTGAAACTGGGAATTGCGCGGGATGACTACTGCCGGATTATTGCAGGAATAAAGCATGTTATGAATGAAGCTGTCGCTTCGGGGCACTGTTTTTACCACAAACAGGATTTGCTGGCCGAAGCGCTGGATTTATTAAACAGGGGGGGCACTTTTATAAATGAGGAGTCCCTGGCAAATGCTCTGGCTGAGATCTGCCAGGCTGGCGAATGGGTAAAGGAAGGAGAGGCAATCTACCCGGCATGGACGTATCTGGCGGAAGTTAAGGTTGCCAGAAACGTCACCGGTTTGTTGGAGGCTCCTGCCGGTAAACGGGATGAATTGGAATTCCAATCCTGGCTCAGGGATTATGAACAACGCAATAATATCAAATTAGCGCCAGAACAGGCTCTGGCAGTTGAACTGATTTTTAATAACAACCTTTTAATCTTAACCGGCGGACCTGGAACAGGGAAGACCCAGACGATCAAGGCCATCGTGGACTGCTTTCAACAAACCTTTCCAACGGGCAGGGTAAAGATGGCCGCTCCAACCGGCCGGGCTGCCCGGAGGCTGTCTGAAGTAACCGGGCAAGATGCCGCTACCGTCCACCGGCTGCTCGGCCTCCAGCCCGGAAAAGGTCCCGAATACTCGCTGGCGAACCCACTGCCCTGTGAACTCCTGGTGATAGACGAAGTTTCCATGTTGGACATTGTGCTGGCAGAAGCACTATTCGATGCCATAGAACCCGGGGCAAAGGTGTTGCTGGTAGGTGATCCTGATCAGCTTCCTGCTGTGGGTCCGGGCAATTTTCTTTCAGACCTGCTGATCGCGGGACTGCCTCTGATTAAATTGACCAAAATTTTTCGCCAGGCGGCTGAAAGCCAGATCGTCACAAACGCCCACCGGGTAAACCAGGGCCTACCCCTTGTTTTTGACCCCAAAAAGAATGATTTTTATTTTATTGACCAGGACCAGCCTGAGCAGATAGCTAAAACCATTCTTGCCTCGGTCCAGAGGTTACTGCGGCTGGGATACTCGACAGAAGATATTCATATCCTTTCTCCTATGCGAAAAGGCCTGATCGGCACCTATGCGCTGAACAACATTCTGCAAGAAGCCATCAACCCCTCCACCCCGGAAAAAGGACAGCTTCACTTCGGCGCTACCAATTTTCGGGCCGGTGATAAGGTGATGCAGGTTAAAAACAATTACGAGAAGCTGGTGTTCAACGGGGAGGTGGGGATTATAGAAGAGATTTCCGAGATTTTTGATGAAGAGGGCACTGCAACTGGGAAAGAGATTGTGGTCCGCTTTGGTTCCGACATTGTAATCTACAATTATGAGGAGCTGGAGGAACTTGTTCTGGCTTATGCCACTACTGTGCATAAATCACAAGGGGGCGAATACCCGGTAGTTATCGCACCCGTTTCCACCAGCCATTATATCATGCTGCAGCGAAATTTACTGTATACCGCTATAACCAGAGCTAAAGAAAAGGTAGTCCTTATAGGCACCAGGCAAGCCCTGGCCATTGCCATAAAAAATGTTCGGGTCAAAAAGCGCAATACAGGGCTTGCTGCCAGGTTAAAAACGAAGATGGCTCCTCTCTTATAAAAATGATCAGCTGTGGAAGAAGAAACCCGGCAGGTTCCAACGGACCTCCGGGTTTTTATCATGTTTACCATTGTTCCCAATGGACCCGATTGAGATCATAACGATCTCTGACGCGAGGCTGTTCAGCAGGATAACCCAAAGAGATAATACTAAACGGGACTTTTCCCTCCGGGATATTGAATAACTTACGGACGTTTTCAACCCGGCGGCCATCAGGATACAGCCCCAGCCATACTCCGCCCACCCCCTGAGCATGGGCGGCCAACAATGCGTTTTGGGTGGCAGCGCTGCAATCCTGGATCCAGGTATCCTGCATATCTCCTTTTGATACAACCCGATCCAAGTCAGCCACTACCAAGACAGCCACCGGCGCATTTAAAAGCATTTTTGACCAGGGATGAAACTTGGTGATTTCCACCATCTTCTCCCGCTTGGTTACAACGATAAATTGCCATGGCTGTTGGTTATTAGCTGACGGCGCGTTCATTGCTGCCCGGAGTATTTGTTCTATCACCTGTTCTTCAACAGGTCTTGCACTATACTGCCGGATGCTTCTGCGGCTAACTATCATGTTGAGGCACAGCTCATTCATGGTCTTTCACCCTTTCTTTGCTTCTATTCTAACCATCTCTGATAAAGCTATTTTATTTGAATACTTTCTTTCGTGCAAAGATTATTTTAAATTTCGCCTGCATGTTGATATATTTAAGTAATTTTTTTCTATTACCCCTTGATTTTTGCCGAAAGTTATTTATAATTATTATTAAATAATAATTACTATAAACAAATTCTTTTAATAGACTCTATGCAATTGGGCTATCTTAAAACTAAAGACCCTCTCCAAATAATTGGCACAGGATGATTAACATGAATAGATTATCCATTTTGAATACGGATCTTAAATCCCTCGGCCTCAAAGCTACACCGCAAAGATTGGCTATCTTGGAGTTTTTACATGGAAACACCAGCCATCCTACAGCCGAGGCTGTTTATCAGGCTTTAAAACCCCGCTATCCTTCTCTGTCCCTTGCTACAGTCTATAACACCTTGGAGGCTTTGCAGAAAGCAGGAAAAGTGGTGGAAATAACAATCAACCCCTTGCGGCGACATTTTGATCCAGATACTGGTTTTCATCACCACTTCTTCTGCAGGTCATGCCAGGGGATTACCGATTTGGAGGGCGATCCTGCCTTTCTGCCCCGCGCCGAAATACCAGCGGGTTTTAAATTGGAGGAAGTAATTATCCACTATTATGGCCTGTGCCCTGGATGCCAAAAAAAACTTTAAAAAGGAGGTTTTTAGCCAGCGTTTCTAGTTTCCCCCAGACTTAACCACTAAAATTTTAAAGGAGGTTTGATCAACATGAAAACACAAGAAAACTTAATGTACGCTTTTGCCGGTGAATCTCAAGCAAACCGCAAGTACCTTGCCTTTGGTAAAAAGGCTGAAACCGAGGGTTTTAAAAATGTTGGCAGGCTGTTTAAAGCAATTGCGGAGGCTGAGACCATTCATGCACTGAAACACCTGGAAATTACAGGCAAGGTAAAAACCACAGCGGAAAACCTTACTGCTGCGGTAGAGGGCGAGCATTACGAATTTACCGCCATGTACCCTGAATTCATTAAAGACGCTGAAACAGAAGGGCATTCTGATGCCCTGAGGAGCTTCAAATTCGCATTAGAAGCTGAAAAGGCCCATGGCAGCCTGTTTGCCGAAGTAAAGGCAATGGTTGAAAAAGGCAAAGACTTAGAAACCGAGGGACTGCATCTTTGTCCTGTGTGTGGCTATGTAGGCCTTGACCCTGTCCCAGCCAATTGCCCTATTTGTAAAGCCCGGTCAGCTTCTTTTATTGCCTTTTAACCTGCCTATTAATCTTTTAAGAAACAAAAAAGGGCTAGCCAATCACGGTTAGCCCTTTTAGTTCTTTTGTTCACCATTTGCAAATAAAATAATATTCCATCTTGACAAATGGCCTGGTTATTTTATACAATTTTAATGAGAATAATTTTCATTATTGTTATTGCTTTTTCCTTTCATTATTTGGGGGGATTAGCCAATGGACTAACTTGGCTTTTTAAAGGTTTAGCATGAGGGGGAGGTAAGTGCCATGAAATTGGATGAAGTAAGGACTGGTCAGCTTGTGAGAATAACTTCCATTCCCGATGAGCAGATAAGAGCTCAGATTATTCGATTTGGAATCGCCGCCGGAGAAGTGGTTACCTGCATAGAGATTATTCCATCGGGCCCGGTAATAATCGCTAAAAACAAGCAAGAGATTGCCATCGGCAGAAAGCTTGCGCGCCGCATCGGAGTTGAAAGCGCGGTACACCCTGCTTGCAGCGTCTCGGGGGGAGCTCATCATGCAGTGTCATAACCTGGCCAGTCACCTAAATATTCCCAAAGACGCCAAAAAAGTTGTGCTGGTGGGAAACCCTAATGTGGGCAAATCTGTGTTTTTCAATGCCTTCACCGGGATATATGCTGATGTGTCTAACTATCCCGGGACAACGCTAGAAATTAACTACGGCAAAATGGACGAGTACGTTGTGATTGATACCCCCGGTGTTTACGGCGTTTCTTCTTTTAATGACGAAGAGATTGTCGCCCGCGATGTGATTCTCAGCGCTGACGTAATTATTAATATTGTTGATGCTATCCACATGGAGAGAGATCTTTTTTTAACCCAGCAAGTTATCGATATGGGCATCCCCACTGTAGTGGCCTTAAACATGATTGATGAAGCCCAGAAACATGGCATTGAGGTTGACATTGATTTACTTAGTGACTTGTTAGGTGTTCCAGTTGTACCCACCATCGCTGTTACCAGGCATGGCTTTGAGGATGTAAAAACCGCTCTTTCAAAAGCCCGGACCGGACGCGTCGATCCTGAACTACTCCAGGAACTGCAGCAAATGCTGACCAGAGTTGGTAACCTTGGCGAGGCGCTCTTGGTCCTGGAAGGGGATCCCTATGTGGCAAAACGCCATGGCATCCCGGCCGGCACCCAAAGAGAAGCAATTTATTCCAAACGGCGGCACAAGGTTAATGACATTATTGACCACGTGGTTAAAGAAACAAACCGCAATGCCAGTTTTAGCACCCGGCTGGGCAGGTGGATGCTTAAACCAATTACTGCCATTCCCATCCTGGCCTTTACTTTATGGCTGATGTACCAGTTTGTCGGTGTCTTTGTCGCCCAAACAGTGGTCGGAATAACAGAAGATGGCATCATGCTGGGAATGTATGTGCCGGCTGTATCTGATTTTGTAGCAAGGTTTATCAATCCTGCATCAGTCGCGGGTGAACTTTTAATTGGTGAATTCGGCGTCCTGACCATGACTGTGACTTATCTCCTGGGCTTACTGCTGCCGCTCGTAATAGGCTTTTACCTTGCCCTTTCGGTTTTAGAAGACTCGGGCTACCTCCCCAGGATCGCTGTTTTAGTTGACCGTTTATTGACTGGCATCGGTCTAAACGGCAGGGGAGTTATCCCCTTGATCCTTGGCTTCGGCTGCGTCACCCTGGCTACTATTACAACCCGGATGTTGGGCTCTGATCGGGAACGCCGCATCGCCACTTTTTTACTGGCCTTAACAATTCCCTGCTCGGCCCAGTTGGCGGTGATCATGGCTATGTTAGCCGGTGCGGGAGGGAAATACCTCGCTATCTACGCAGGAACCATCTTTATAGTCCTGGTAATTGCTGGCACCATTTTACACAAACTCTTACCTGGCCAGTCTTCCGACTTGTTAATCGACCTGCCGCCGATCAGGCTGCCCAGGCTGGATAACGTGATCAAGAAAACTGTCACCAAATCTGTTCATTTTATGAAAGAAGCCACCCCCCTGTTCGCTATCGGCGCCTTGTTTATTGGTGGCTTACAGGTCTCCGGCCTGTTGACCAGATTGCAGACTGTCCTGGCACCTCTGACTGAGGGTTGGCTGCAGCTGCCACGGGAAGCCGCTACCGCCTTCGTGATGGGCTTTGTCCGCAGGGATTTTGGCGCAGCAGGCCTCTATGATCTGTCCATGTCCCCGGAGCAGAAGGTTGTTGCCATGGTAACCATCAGCCTGTTTGTCCCGTGCATAGCCTCAGCGCTAGTAATCTTCCGGGAAAGAGGCCGTAAAGAAGCCTTGTTAATTTGGCCCAGCGTACTAGTCCTGGCCTTTATTATCGGCGGGATTTTATCCAGGATTTTAGCTTAAAAAAGGGATGGGGCAAATGAGCAAGGATGAGGGCAAAGCCACAAAATGTAATAATTGCGACATGATCATCCAGGATGAACGAACAATCAGGTGTCCTCGCTGCAACAGCCTTGTTCATAAGCTGGATTGTCGAAACTGCACTTTATGCCTGTTTGGTAAAAATGGCTCCGGTATTCTTTCCAAGGAAAGCAAATAAATTTTGTTTCTCTGCCAAGATAAAATTCTCAGGGCTGATAGTTGCCAGCACCAAAATACGTCATATTGGCCACCGTCAGCCCAAGTATACATTTCGTTGATAAATCTTATCTGGTTAGGCAGGTTATATTGGGATCCTCTTTAGCAGCCAGTTGCCTCCCCCGGCCTCCAGCCAATACCCATAAGTAGTAAACCTGGCTCATTGGCGCGGCTGCTACAGGATGGTAGCCGTAGGGTATTGCCACCGTATCCCCGTCTTTGATCAGATAGGCCTCCCTCGTCCGGCCGTCGGCAGTGTAAATCAACTGGACACCAAAACCCTCCTCCGGCTTGATCTTAAAGTAGTAAATCTCCTCCATCTCATTTTCCGACGGCAGATCGTAACAGTCATGCTTATGAGGCGGATAGCTGGACCAATGGCCGGGCATGGAATAGGTTTCTCCCACTATAATCCGGTCAACCTTGCCTTCCCCGTTTGCTACGATAATGTCATGGATTTTCCGCTGATAGTTCAATTCTCCTCTATGTTTTACTACCACATCTTCCGGCCGGACTTCAAATGGCGGGTATTTTTTTTCCGCTGCCGCCATTAAAACAGCGACCTCCGCCTCTTGGCCAGCAGCTTCAGTGATCTTATAATTACTATCAAGGGGTACGTATGCCGCTGCAGGCAGCCCGGAAAAAACGTCATCCCGGGCGCCCAGGCCTTCAAAACTAACCCCATCAACTTCAACCCGGCAAAATCCTTTTAATATAACCAGCACTGCCTCTTTTCCAGGGCTTTCACCCGCAAAAACAGCCTTAGGCTTAAGCTTAACCAGCCCCAGTCCGGTATATTGGGCTCCATTTCCTGGCGCTATGACCTCACGGTAACCTTTTACCTCTTGATATGGATACAAACACTTCAACACTGATTCCTCCTGCCAAATTCATAATTTTGCAATCAGACTGTTACATATGTTTTTTCGGTCTAACAAAATTTAAACCCGGTTAGAACTGATTTAAGGTTTTGCAAAAAGGCTTATCCTGCTGCAATCCATTTTCCATTAGCAGCATAAATCTTCAGGATCAGATCAAGGGCCTTTAATGCCTCCTCTCCCGCCAAAGGCGGCTGCTTTCCGGCCAGGATTGCCTGCCCAATAGCCTTAAGCTGGCGCTGGTGGTTGGCCAATGGGATTCCCCCTGGATCCGAACTACCGGAGCCGGAAGGAACAGCATCCAAATAGTCTTCCTCCTTGCAGCCATCCACCTTCCATCGGGCGATGCGCCCAGCTTCTAGGGCAATGGTCCCCTTTTCCCCGAACAGTTCTATCCGCTCTGGAAAGCCCGGTTTTAGGGCAGTGGAGCCTGTAAGACAGCCAATAATCCCATTTTCAAACTCCACCAAGGCCATGGCCAGGTCCTCCACCTCTATGGGATGACGAGACGTCCGCACCAGGCTGGTAACCATTTTTGGCTTGCTCCCTATAAACCACAACAGCAAGTCAATGGTATGAACGCCCTGGTTGATTAAAGCGCCGCCGCCATCGAGATGTTTAGTCCCTTTCCACCTGCTGGTCGTGTAATAAGATTGCTGGCGAAACCACTTAATAGTCGCTTCAGCCGCATATAACTTCCCTAATACACCCTCTTCCATCGCCTGCTTGACCCTGGCGGCGGCCGGAGCAAAGCGGTTTTGGAAGATGACCGATAAAAAGACCCCACAGTCCCTGCAAGTATCGATCAGCCTCTGAGCATTTTCCAGTGAAATGTCGATGGGCTTTTCCACCAACACATGCTTCCCGGCCAGAGCGGCCACGCAACCATATTCTGCATGTAAGCCGCTGGGAAGACAGATATCCACCAGATCTACCTCCGGGTCAACTAAAGCCTCCTGGTAGGTCTGGTAATTATTGGTGTTGAAATCCCGGGCCACCTCCCCCGCCAGACTGGCATTTGCTGCCCAAACCCCGGCAACCCTGAACTCTGGGATCCCGGCCAGGGCTTTCAGGTGAAATTTGCCGACCATCCCGCAGCCGATAATGGCAATACCCAGCTGTTCTTTTTTCATTAACACACCCCCAGGCAATCTGTTTATTTAATTATCGGATTAAAATAGCTGGTTTGACAAACTCTTGTCCGTCCACTTCCAGTTTTAAAGCCGGGAAGAGAACTGGTTTTGTGATCATTACCGGGCCTTCTGGTGTAACAATAAAGCCATCCTCGGATTTTGTCCCACTGATGGTGGGATTCCAGCAAAAAGCCTGATTCCGGCAGACTAAATCAGTGCTATCCGGGGTAACCCTGATGTCTCGGGCATAATACCCCATCGCACCTCCTTGATGATGCAGCTTCCATTCCTCTGGCAGACCCAAGTTTTTATAAACTTCCAGCCCTGCCAGGAATGGAACCCGCACTTCTGATCCAATCCTGGTGTTTGCCATCATCACGCACTCAATCTCCACATTATTACGGTATTGGGTCAGCAAAGAATCTGGCGCAGATCCAAAGTGAACCAGCCTGGTTACCGTAGTTATTAAGCCCTTATAACGGGCATTAACGCAGAGCATCAGATAATTTTTCACCCGGTTCATTGTTGGAATGGGATGGCGGTATAGATAGGCCCTTTCATCTGCAGCAGCCATGTAGCCTGTGGGATCGATCCTGTCCTGCCATAACTCGGCGCTCAGGCGCCCGGTAATTTCCGCCTCAGTATCCCCTGGGCTAACTTCCATCAACACCTTTTCAATGGCTAAAGAAACCTTGCTGCCTAAAAACAGGTAGCGTTCTACCTCTTGGGCGGTAAGTTCATAACGCAGGAACTTAAACTGGGAATCTATATTTTTCAGGCCGCCTATACTCACATCGCAGCCAACCGGAGTGTTGCCAGTTATTTTTTTCACCAGTTCCAACTCCTGGTCTTCATACCATTCATAGGCCAGCAAGGTAAATCCCAGGGCTTCCAGCTCCTCTTCCCGCATCATCCGTTCTGCTTCTATCCGGTTGGCGATGACATAATGAGCATCCTTGGTCACAAGCAATGAGGTCACGCCAACTTCTGTCGCTATGCCTACCATATTTAGCCCACCAGCGGTCAGCCAGCAAAAATTGGGCTGCTTTTTAAGCAAAACCGCATTGATTTCCCTTTCTGCAAGAAAACTCCTCACTTTCATTAATTTTCCTTGAATCTCCTGTAAGCGTTCCATCAACATCTCCTCCTCCTCCGAAAATTGAATCGCTAAATAGTATTTTCATCCCCAGTGGCGGCATGGGTGTCAGTCAGGTACCTGTTTAACTGTTTTCCTTTTTCGGCCTTAAGGCATACAAGGCCAGGAATATCGAAACTACCGATAAAATTAAAAAGGCAAGGGAAATCGGGCTTTGGATGAAGACCATCCAGTCGTTACGCGACAGTAACAAAGCGCGGTTTAAATTCTCCTCCGCCATTGGGCCAAGAACAACACCAAGGACCAAAGGGGCAGCCGGGTAATCGTATTTTCTCATGAAATAGCCGATAACTCCGAAAACCAGCGCCACCAAGACATCAAACATGCTGTTTTGCAGGGTGTAGGCTCCAACCACACACAAGACCATCACAACAGGCATTAAAATATTGTAAGGAACCTTTAAAATATAGGGAAAAATCCTTGTGGAAAAAAGCGCTACAAAAAGCATAGTAAATTGGATTACAATCAGCCCGGCAAATAATGCGTAAACCACATGCGGCTGATCGACAAACAACATCGGACCAGGCTTGATGCCGATTAACATTAAGGCCCCCAACATCACCGCAGTTACCACATCTCCGGGAACTCCCAGGGACAGCATCGGCACCAGGGCACCGCCAGTTGTCGCATTGTTAGCTGCTTCTGGTGCGGCTATCCCTTCGTAAGAACCGCGACCAAATTTTTCCTTGTTTTTCGACCACCGGCGGGTCTCATTATAGGCTAAAAAGCAAGCAATCGCCCCGCCGGTGCCAGGAATAATCCCAATAAATACGCCAATAATCGCGCCAATAATTAATGCCAAAACTACCCCTTTGATCTCCGGAATTGTCGGGATAGTGTTTCTCAACTCTTGCTGCACAATTTCCCCGGGTTTTTTCTTGCTTTCCACTTCCCACAACACCTGGGAGACTGCAAATACACCAATTAATACCGCTACCAGAGTAAAGCCGCCCATCAGTTCCGGTATACCAAAGGTAAAACGCGCCATTCCTGCGATACCATCAATCCCAACGGTGGCAACTAATAGGCCAAACCAGCCGGAAATCAACCCCTTGATCAGGTTATTCCCGGATGTGCTGGCCATAATTGTCAATCCAAATATAGCCAGCATAAAATAGTCTGCCGGCATAAACTTTAAAGCCACTTTTGCCAGTTGCGGGGCCAGCAGGATCAGGCAAAAAACACTGAATAGCCCCCCGGCAAAAGAACCGAGGGCTGCTATGCCAATGGCCTTGCCGGCTTGGCCCTGTTCAGTTAACGGATAACCATCAAGAAGAGTGGCGGCGGCCGAAGGAGTGCCAGGAGTCCTGATTAAAATGGCGGAAATGGATCCGCCATACATGGAACCACAATACATTCCCGCCAGCATAATCAAAGCAGTGCTAGGATCCAGGTAATAGGTTAACGGCAAAAGCAGGATTATCCCCATTGAAGCTGTCATCCCGGGCAAGGCCCCAATGATGATCCCGCCGACAACTCCCAGTACCATATACGCAAAGGTTAGCGGCTGAAATACTATCACAAACCCATTAAACAGATGTTCCATAGTATTTGGGCAACCTCCCCTTGTTAAAATAAGGAGAATTTGGGCAATAAAACTTGAAAGGCAGAAGTAAATACCCCATATATTGCTCCCGCGCAGGTAATGCTGATGAATAGGGCGCGGAATCGTTCCTTCACCCCGAATAAGAAAAAGGCTGCCATTAAATAAATCGGCGTCAAATACAAAAAACCAAGATATGGCATGAATTGGATATATGCATAGGTAATTAACGTCAAGGCCGCAACGTAGCGCAAAGCATTAGGGGGATAAAGCCCCTTCAGCGGCTTTAAACCTGCAACATAGCTTTTTACTGCCAGGATCCCCCCTAGAACAAACAATCCAGTGACAATAAAGCGGGGGTAATCACCAGGACCAATGCCAATGGGGGCTCTAGGCATATCAAGAGTAATCAAGTACACTGACGCCGCAAATACCATGACCCCAACACCGCCAAAAAAATCCGCCCGGGACATTCACAAAACCCCCTCGTTCTGTTAACAATTTTAGTAAGTACTCAGAACACCCCCACGCCGCCGATGGCGGTACCATCTGAGGAACGAAAATGGGGGCTATTTTCAGGGCAGGAATGCATTTGAATGACCGCCCAACACTCAATCACGAGCAATAAGTAAGATGGCCTGCATCAGACAAGATGCCAGCCGAGTCTCATCGCGATCGCTAGATTGAGTGCTGGGCTACGCCCATGTATTAACTGAGCGGATTAAAAATAGCGGTCACCCAGCTTGTTTTCTATAATCACCCTTTTAAATTTAGCGTCCTCTTCCCGGATCAATTTACCAAACTCCTCCGGGTTCAGATAGGAATGGCCAAACCCTAACCCCCGCAATCTTTGCTTAAATTCCGGATCTCTCATGATCCGGGCAAATATATCATGCAGCCTAGCTTGGATCTCAGTTGGCGTTTCGTTTGGGGCAACGATGCCCCGCCATTGAGGAAGAAGCAGATTGACTCCTTGTTCCCTGGCAGTTGGCGCGCCGGGAACCAGATCGGTTCTCTCTTCGGCAAATAGGGCTAAAATGCGTAGTTGGCCGGCGGCAACATTGGTAAGCCCCTCTGGGGCTATATTCATCGAAGCATCTACGTGCCTGGCCAATAATCCGGTCACTGCCGGGCCTCCGCCCCCATAAGGCACATGCAGGAACGGGACTGTAAAATCTTGCAGCAACAATGCCGCCAGGTGGTGCCCGCCCCCAATGCTGGCATTGGCAATGCTAAGCGGTTTTCTTCTGGCATCCGCAAGAAATTCATTTAAATTCTTGTAAGGCGAATCAGCCCTTACCAGCAGGTAGTTATGGTCTTTAGTCTGTTTTATGATGGGAGCAAATGAGGTTGCCTCAAATCCTACCTTACCCATATGAGTTCTAATAACTTGGGCCGTATTCCAGTGCAAAATGGTGTAGCCATCCGGTTTAGCCTTGGTAAATTCCATAATTGCCGGAACAGCGGCGCCGCCAGGGATATTCTTTATCAGCAATGGATGACCGTTGGCATATTTTGGAAAGAACTCAGCGGTTGCCCTGCTAAGCAAGTCAGAAGCCCCCCCTACAGCCCAACCTACAATCAATGTAACCGGCCTGTTAGGAAAGTCCAAGGCCGGTGCTGGTGCCGGAGCTGGTGTTGGTGCTGGTTTGGGCGCTGGTGCAGGCGCCGGAGCAGGCACAGGCGCTGGGCCGCCAAGCGGAACTACGGTACCAGGTCTCGGGGTTGGGACTGGAGCCGGCGCTGGGGCAGGCGTAGGCGCAGGCGTTACAGCTGGCACTGGCAGCGGGGGCGGAGGCACTGGCAACGGAGCCGGCGCTGGCGCAGGAACAGGTACCGGAGCAGGTGTTGGCGCAGGAACAGGTACCGGAGCAGGTGTTGGCGCAGGAACAGGTACCGGAGCAGGTGTTGGCGCAGGTTTGGGCGCTGGTGCTGGTGCCGGTGCTGGTGCCGGCGGTTGAGCTGTCTGCTGCACGCCACATCCCGTCACCAGAACTGCCATCACAAAACCAATCAATAAGATCAGACTTAACCTCTTGATCGTTTTTCTGGACATCAGAATCCCTCCCTAAATTACTGAATTCTTGCCATGCCTTAGAAAATTCTCTCAATCCATTTGCAAAGGTAGTCCCCAGCTCTTTTTGGCAAGGCGCGGAGTGCCCACGTTTTACGTTCTCAGCACCTTCGTTTGAAGCATCACCTCCATCCCCTAGATCCCGTCTATATTTGGACCATTCAGAAAATTAAGCTGCCATGTCTACCTTTCATGTCTCCATCCAACTTAATATAATGTGGCTCCCCTATCTCTTTCAGATGTTATGGCAGCTTCCGCCAATATCCCTGCCTGTGATGGCCTAAAAAGCTCCCTTAGAGCCAAGGCGCAAGCCCCTATGGTAGCGGCGTTTTTACCCAAACCAGAAAGCTCCACTCTAGTAGCCCGGGCTATTTCAGGAAAAGCATGGGTTTTCACTGCTTCCTGTAATGGGCGCAACAGGACTTCCCCTGCTGCAGCCAACTTACCGCCAACAAAGACCGCTTCGGGATTATACAGGTTAATCGCCCCAGCTATGGCTACCCCCACAAAGCGGCCCACTTGCCGGATTAATTGCCAGGCATAGGATCCTTCTATTTCAGACTGTTTAATTATATCCTCAATAGTTACTTTCCCCTGTTTTTCCCACAGGTCTTTTAAGGCATCCTCTCTTTTTAAAACAGGCAGTTCTTCATTGGCTGTTCTTACCACTGCTAAGGCGCCACAGATGCTTTCCAGACAGCCCCGGTTACCGCAATTACACAGAGGACCTTCACTCATAATCACAACGTGTCCAATTTCGCCGGCGTGGCCTTGAAAACCCTGGACAATGCGATCATCCATGATCACCCCGGCACTGATACCTTCACCTAAATTCACATAGACAAGGTTTCGGCTGTCTGTCCCTTTCCCAAACCAGCGTTCCGCCAGTACCGATGCATTAGAATTATGTTCAACAAAAACCGATAATCCAACTTCTCTTTCTAAAACATCCTTTATTGGGAAGTTATTCCATTCAGGACCAAGGTTAACAGACCTCTTTATGATTCCTTCCTTAGCCATCAAAAGACCGGGGAAGGCCACGCCGATACCCATAAAATTATTTTTTGACATCCCGTCCGAATTCATCACTTTGTCAATTTCTTTGGCTAGAGAGAGGACTGCCCGATGAGGATTGCTCATATCCAAAGGCAGGCGGTGAAGCTTCATAGGGTCGTTTTTTAAATCAGCGATCCCAATATTAACTTCATAACGGGTAACCTCTAAACCAATAACCAAACCAGCCCTGGGGTTAAATTTAAGCTTTACAGGCTTCCTCCCGCCATTAGATGCGCCTAAACCCTCTTCCTTAATCAACCCAAGATCCACAAGCTCTCTTACTATGGCAGTGATTGCCGGGGGAGTAAGCCCAGTAATCTTCGAGAGCTGTTGGCGGCAAATAGGCTCATGTTCTTTTATAATATTCAGTACCGTCATCCGGTTTAGCTTTTTTACGTATTTGCTATTCCCTGGATTTTTGTTCAACGATCTATCTCCTTTTTTAGCATTGAGCAGTATTTGATCAATAAAAATACTTTCTTTTTTAAGTTAATTAATTATATATATTTTTTTCGCGGTAATTTACTCGATTCCTGCTTGATGATATTTTTTTTATTTTTTTGCACAAGAAGAATCCCTTTCCATAAATAACGCAATAAGCCCCGAAACCTTTTAATGGTATTCGGGGCTATATATTTGGGACATTAACTATTTTGCTGTTTTTGTCTGGAGATAATCCGCCACCCAGCCTAGGTACTGGCGGCACTTTTCGTCAAAAACCTTGTTTTCTTTAGCCTGCTGCCGCTCGCCAGGATCTAGCAGGTTGTAACCGATTAACTGCCTGCAGTCAACTTCCTCGAATTCGGCGGAAAAAGCCGACAAGAAATGGGAAGCCGCATCGTAAACCCTTATTTTTCCTTCGTTATCACTGCTAACATCTCTTCCTTGCAGCAATCCTAAGGCCATGAGTCCACCTGTAAGCGCTCCGCAAACCAAACCATGCCGGCCTATGCCCCCACCAAAAGGTGAGGCAATTCTGGGGATCAGGCTGGTTTCCAGATCCAGCACATCCTTCACACCGTGAAGGACCGATTCCGCTCAATTAAAGCCATTGCTTACCGTATCAAAGTGCTGTTGAACTCGCAGATTTAAATTGTTCTCCATATTAACCATCCTTTTTTGGCAACTAAAGCGCTATTTTATTTCCGGTAAGCAGGATAAACTGCGCTCCAAATAATCTGGCCCAAGTTCAACATCTTCCAGACGGCCCTCAATATAGGCATCATAAGCGGTCAGATCGAAGTTACCGTGGCCGCTTAATCCAAACAAGATCACATTGGCCTCGCCGGCTTCTTTAGCAAGAAGGGCTTCAGCAACCGCGCCTTTAATGGCATGGGCGCTTTCCGGAGCCGGCAATATTCCTTCTGTTCTGGCAAACAGGGCAGCCGCCTGAAAAACTTCACTCTGGCCGAAAGCCCTGGCAGAGATATGTCCCTCATGGTAAAGATGGCTCACAAGCGGAGAATCCCCGTGATAGCGAAGCCCACCGGCATGGATCCCGGCAGGAACAAAATCATGCCCCAAGGTATACATCATCATTAAAGGGGTCAGCTTGGCGGTGTCGCCAAAGTCATAGGCAAATTTGCCCCTGGTCAGGGTCGGGCAGGCAGTTGGTTCAACAGCCAATATTTTTATCTTTTTATTATCGGCAAAAACATCCTGTAAAAATGGGAAGGCCAGGCCGGCAAAATTACTGCCGCCACCGCAGCAACCAATGATTACATCAGGATACTCATCAACCTTGGCCAGCTGAGCTTTGGCTTCCAGTCCTATGACAGACTGATGCAACAACACATGGTTTAGCACGCTTCCCAAAGCATAATTTGTGTCACTCCTGGAAGCGGCATCTTCCACCGCTTCGCTGATGGCTATGCCCAGGCTGCCGGTCGATTCGGGGTCTACCTCCAGGATGCTGCGCCCAGCATATGTCAGGTTGCTGGGACTTGGCACCACAGAAGCCCCATACACCTGCATAAAGGACCGCCGATAGGGTTTTTGATTATAGCTTATTTTAACCATATACACCTGGCATTCCAGCCCGAAAAAACTGCTGGCTACGCTCAATGCGCTACCCCACTGGCCGGCGCCTGTTTCGGTCGCCAGCCGTTTAACCCCCGCCGCTTTGTTATAATAGGCTTGGGGCAAGGCAGTGTTCAGTTTATGACTCCCCGCCGCATTTCCGCCTTCATACTTGTAATAGATGCGCGCAGGGGTATCCAAGGCTTTTTCTAAGCGGTAAGCCCGGAAAACAGGGGCTGGCCTCCACAAGGCATACAGGTCCCTGACCTCTTCTGGTATCTCCACCCAGCGGTCGGTGCTCATTTCTTGTTTGATCAATTCCATGGGGAAAATTGGCGCCAGGTCTTCCGGACTGGCTGGCTGGAGGGTGCCGGGATGCAATGGCGGTCTGGCCGGGGTAGGCAGGTCGGCCTGAATATTGTACCACCGGTGAGGGATGTCTTTCTCCTCTAGCAGAATCTTAGTCGGAATCTTTCTCAAGCTCATCTCTCCTCTCGTCTCATCTCAGCTGGGGCTGAAATTATAGTTACTATTTTACTTAAAAAAGTCGGCCTTGTCTATGGCAAAAAAGTTTTTAAAATAAAATAGCGCCGATACCCAAAACCTGCTATGATTATTCTAGTTTGTTAATATTGCGCCAGAGGAGTTAAATTAGAGATGGAATTCTCCCATATCGCACTGATCGCTGTTACTGGGCTTGTCGCCGGCTTTGTGAACACTGTGGGCGGGGGTGGTTCCCTTTTAACTTTGCCGATGTTAATTTTTTTAGGCTTACCCTCCGCCACTGCCAACGGCACCAACCGGGTTGCGGTTTTAGTCCAGTCTGCTGTTGCTGTGGCAGGCTTCAGACACAAGGGTGTATTTGATCTCCATCTGGGCTTACTCCTTGGATTGCCTGGCTTATTTGGCTCTATCCTGGGGGCGAGGCTGGCCGTTGACCTGCCTGATGCCATTTTTAATAACGTTCTGGCTGCAGTGATGCTGCTGGTTCTGGTAATAATTCTATTTGAGCCTCACAAGAGATTTATTACCATCAGTCAAGAATTTTTGGATAACAGAAGAAAAATTATTGCTGCTGTAGTTTTTTTCTTCATTGGGATTTACGGAGGTTTTATTCAGGCTGGGGTTGGCTTTATCATCATTGCCTGCTTATCGATAATTGCAGGAATGTCTTTGGTAAAAATAAACAGTCTGAAGGTATTTGTTACAACTACCTTCATGCTTTCCTCGCTCGCAGTTTTTGTCTACTCGGGCAACATCGACTGGTTTATAGCCTTTATCCTGGCTGTCGGCAACGCACTAGGGGGATGGTTTGGTAGTCTTTTTGCGGTAGCAAAAGGGGATAAATGGATCAAGGCCATACTGGTAGTATCGGTACTGGCTATGGCAGCTAAGCTTCTTGGCATCTTTTAAGAGGTAGCAAGTCGGGGACGGTTCCCAACTTGCTAGCTCCAACACCACCACTGCAATAGGAGTGAGCAAATTAGTTTCTCACCACCTGCTCACTTGCTAATTAAGAATAGTCTGGTATCGGGAAGCCACGCATAGCACTCCTGGCCAACCTCAAGAGGAGCAAAAAAGGCCTTAGATAGCTCGGCTTCCAGGTGATATTCCTTGTCGGGGCTGTCTATCACTTGCAGGCGGCAGGTATAGCTTGCCACCCCTTCAATCAGTTCCGTAATCCTGCAAGGCAACCGGTTTTCTCCGGCTTCGCCAGCAATGCGGATGTCTTCTGGTCTTATCCCCGCTATTACATTTTCTTTTACGCTGTTGGTTTTGAACGAGCTGGAGATCTTTAAGCAAGCCTCCTGACCGATATCTGTTAACATAAGCAGGGCACCGTCCGCATGAATTTCCATGATCATTGCCGGCAAAAAATTTCGGGCGCCTGTCAGCCTGGCTACAGTATGACTAGCAGGAGCATTAATCACCCTTTCTTTATGGTCCAGTTGCAAGATTCGCCCGGCATCATAAACTGCAATCTTGGAGCCAAAACGATAAGCCTCGGACAGGTTATGAGTGACAAAAATAATATCCCCTTTAAAATAGCGATGCAAAACCTGCAGCTCTCGCTCCAGCCTGGCCTTTACCAGGCTGTCCAACGCCGAAAATGGTTCATCCAATAGCAATACTTCCGGCTCCGGAGCCAAAGCCCTTGCCAAAGCCGCCCGTTGTTGCTGCCCACCGGAAAGCTGCCTGGGATATCGCCCTGCCAGTCCGGTCAACCGCATTTTATCCAATAACTGGGCAACCCTTTCAGAAACTTCGGCTCTACCTAAATGCTCAATCCCAAAAGCAATATTTTGGTAAACGGTCATATGAGGAAAAAGAGAGTAGTTTTGAAACACATACCCGATTCTCCGCTCCTGGGGTGGCAAGTTAATGGCCTTTTCCGAATCAAACAATACCCGGCCATTTAATACAATCCGTCCCTCATCGGGTTTTAACAAGCCGGAAATGCACTGCAAAGTCATGCTTTTACCACAGCCTGACGGACCCAACACCGATAATATCTCACCATTCAAGGTAAAGGCTACATCCAAATTGAAACTGGGAAATACTTTTCTTACCCGCACTTCCAGCATGGCTTCCCCCAATAGAAGTTATCGCCTGTAGCTTTGGTAGCTGCGCCAATAGTTCAATCCAAAAACACTGGTCAGGGAAATTGTAAGGACGATTACCACCCAGATCAATGCCTTTTCCGTCTCACCTGCGGCGTTAGCAAAATAAATTGCAATGGGTATGGTCTGGGTTCGGCCCGGGATGTTGCCCGCTAGCATAAGGGTTGCGCCAAACTCGCCCAAAGCTCTGGCAAATGATAAAATTATTCCGGCAACGATACCAGGCCACGCCAGAGGTACAATTATGCGCCAGAATACCTTTCTTTTTGAAACTCCCAACGTATAGGCGGCATTTATTATACTTGGCTCAATTTGTTCAAATGCTCCCCTGGCGGTCTGGTACATTAATGGAAAGGCCACCACGACCGCAGCAATAACCGTGGCGGGCCAGGAAAAAATTATCGAGTAGCCAAGATGAGATAAAACCTTGCCAACAGGCCCGTGTTTACCTAATAGCATCAGCAGCCCAAACCCGATAACGGTTGGCGGCAAGACCAATGGAACCACAAGTAGTCCGTCAATAATGCTCTTCCCTCGGCCTTGATAACCCACCATCCAGTACGCAATGGATACCCCAAGAAAAAAAGTTAAAAGAGTGGCTGCAGTCGCTGTTTTTAATGAGACCCAAATTGGGGACAGGTCCATTGTAGTTATGTTTTCCATACCTTACTCCAATGTTTTGAACCCATATTTGATAAAAATTGATTTCGCCGCAGGACTGGTTAAATATTGAATAAATTCTTTCGCCGCAACTTGGTTTTTACTGTCTTTAATCACCGCAACAGGATATTGAATAGGTGTATGGGAATCTTCGGGAGCAGTTGCGGCAATTTTTACTTTACGAGAAATCGTTGCATCGGTCTGATAAACCATACCTGCATCTACGTTTCCTGTTTCCACATAAGCCAAAACTTCCCTGACATCCTTTGCCATAACTAACTTGGATGCAATTTGGTCAGTCAGACCTAAATGGGCAAAAACTTCCTGTGCATATTTTCCTGCTGGGACTGATTCCGGTGCTCCAATAGCTATTTTCTTGACTCTCTCACCGGCTAAATCTGCAAAACCAGTGACTGAAGACTGGCTTGGAACTACCAGAACCAATGTATTCCTTAAAAGATCTTTTCTGGTACCCTCTAATAGTAAGCCTTTGTCTTCCAATGCGTTCATTTGTTTGGATGCTGCAGAAATAAAAATATCCACTGGAGCGCCCTGTTCAATCTGTTGCTGCAGAACACCAGAAGAAGCGAAGTTTAACGCTAATTCTACATTCGGGTTAATAGTTCGATAGTTCTGAGCTATTTCCTCCATAGGCTCTTTTAAACTGGCAGCAGCAGAAATTGTTATTGAGGCCCGTTCTTTTTGCGGCATAGGCTCATTCGCTTGCTGGGCTCTTTGCCCACAGGCCGTTGAAGCCAAGGAGATTATCACTAACATTAGTATAAGCCAGCTTTTGATCCTCATTTTTTCACTCTCCCTGCATCTGATACTTAATTCCGCAGAAGTACGCTTGTTTAAACAAACAACAGACATTTATCAAGGCAATCTATAAAAATAATTGGTTCCAAGCAACCCCAATAGGAATTAAACTTGGAACCATTAATATTGGCGCCAAATTAACCTCCTTTCCAAAAGTGGGGGCTTGCCCGTTTCCGTCGCAAACCTTGACTATCTTGAGATAGTGGCCTTTTTCCATAGGTCAGACCTTTAGGAAGAAAGGCTCGGAGATAATTGCTTATATCTTTTTTTTAATCCTACAGCATAAGGCCAGGCTAGTCAATACCCGCCCTAATTGCTGCCCTGGCAAGTCAAGAACCGTCCCCGACTTGCGCTACTTTCCGCCTAATACCAGGTTTGGCAGCCACAGGGTAAGGGACGGGAACAGGGTGATCAGGGCCAAGCCGATTAGCAGGGGGATGTAAAAAGGCAGACAGCCCTTCACGATCCTGGCCAGGGGGACCCCAGTGGCCTTGTTTAAGACAAAGAGTACAGCACCAAAAGGCGGAGTCAAAAGTCCGATCATCAGGTTAAAGACCATTACCAGGCCAAAATGGATGGGGTCAATCCCCACCATGGTCACTAATGGCAAAAGCACCGGTGTCAATATACTCAAAGCAGCAATAGTCTCCAGAAACATCCCTACCACCAGCAACAAGAGGTTGATAATCAATAGTACCATCAGCGGATCCTGGGTAAAGGCCATGATCTGTTCCGCAAAAATGATGGGTACCCGGCTGCGGATAACCATAAAGGCGTAAGCGCTGGCCACAGAAACTAATAGGAGCACAACTGCCGAATCAATCATGGTCTGTTTGATAATTTCCCAAAGCTCCCGCAGATTCAATTCTTTGTATATTTTCATGGCTAGGATCAAGGCATAGACTACAGCGACAGCGGCAGCCTCCGTGGGGGTGAAGAAACCGCTTAGAATTCCGCCTACCAGGATAACCGGTGTACCCAGAGCCAGAACACCGCTTTTAAAGGCCTTAACTTTTTCCACCCAGGTACTTTTTCCGCCATGGGGGAAATTGTATATATGCGCATAAAATGAAGTCATCAGCATCAGCACGATGCCGATTAGTATTCCGGGCAGGAGGCCCCCGAGCAAAATACCGCCCACGGAAATATTGGCGATAATGGCGTAAATTACCAAGGGGACACTGGGGGGGATGATGGGGCCAATTGTGGCCGAAGCGGCAGTAATACCAACGCTGACTTCGTCGGTGTAGCCCCCGTCTTTCATCGCCTTGTATTCTATAGCCCCCAGACCGGCGGCATCGGCTACAGCCACACCGCTCATACCGGCAAAAATCATGCTGGCCAGAATATTCACATGGCCCAACCCGCCTTTTACCGGGCCGACAATGACCTTGGCAAAGTCAAAGATTCTTACCGTCATCCCGCCAGCGTTCATGATCCTGCCGGCAAACAAAAAGAAGGGGATGGCCAGGAGGATAAAACTGTTTACGCCGCCAAACATGCGTAAAACTAAAAGCTCGGGGTTGATCCCAATGCCAACGCCAAGGAGCATTAAAGCCAGGGTGGTCAAACCAAGGGAAAAGGCAACCGGTACCCCGGCTATAAAAAAGAACAACAGAATACCGATAAAAAGTAAAACCATCATTGTCTCACTCATGTTGTCACCCGCCCCTTCCCAAAGAAAGACTGCCTAATCGCATCGATATAGTAAATCAGCCACCGTATTTGATAAATACCGATAAAGGTTAGGCCCAGGGTCATCATACCATAGAGGTGTCCGACTCTTAACCAGGGAATAGCCCCAACCGGCGACACCATCATTTTAAATGTAAACTGATAGCTGCCAATAACAGCTACCGCCAGGAAAAACAGGATGAGCAGGCATGAGATAAACTCCAAGACCAGCTTGACCTTAGCCGGGAAATAGTCCACCAAGGAAGTAATGGTAATGTGTTCTTTCTTGCGCCAGGCAACGGCTGAGCCAAAAAAGACAAAGAATATTAAGAGGTATCTGGCTGCTTCTTCAGTCCATGGCAGAGATAAGCCAACATGGACTGTAACATACCTGATCAGAACCTGCATGATAACAAACAACACTACAAAGCAAAAAATTACTGAAGAGACCAGCAACAAAACCCGGTCAAAAGCGGTTTCCTTGAGTTCCGTCCGGATTTTCAAGCCTTCTGGCGCCTTCGCAGGCGGTGGGGCATTACTGACCGCTGCCACTTTAACTTTTGTCATCAAATTTAACCTCCCAACCAAGGAATGCATCATTTATAAGGATAAGGGCCGCCAGCGGTTCCCGATGACGGCCCGGCCTAATGCTAAACTACCTTTAAGTATAATTATTTTGCGTAAGACTGTACTTCCTTCAGGGTAGTTACTCTGAACTGGGTGTTGAAGAGTCTCTCAATAGCCGGCATCCCCTTGTTCAGGAAAGCTGCCCGGTCTGCCTGGACAACGGTCATCCCAAGTCTTTCCAGGTCCTTGATCACTTGCTCTTCTTTAGCCTTCATTTGGCTCGAACCCCAGGCGGCAGCTTCTTTAGCTGATTCCAGCACCAAATTCCTGGTCTTTTCGTTAAGACCGTTCAGCCACTTGGTATTAAAGCTGATCAGGCCTAAACTGACCAGGTGACCAGTTAAAGATAGGTGGGATTGCACTTCGTTCAGTTTAAAACCATGAATCTGGGTCAAGTCGCCTTCCGAAGCGTCGGCAACACCGGTAGCTAAAGCTGTATACAACTCACCCAGAGGGATGGGAACAGTAGAAGCGCCGACTTCAGTCCAGACGGCGACCCAGGTCGGCAACACCGGCAGGCGGAGTTTAATCCCTTTTAGATCCTCAGGAGTAACAACCGGCTTTTTGGAGGTAAAGTGGCGCAGGCCGCGGTAAATTGGCGCCGCCAAGGTTGTGTTGCCCGCTGCTTCCATACTTGCAAGCATTTTAGCGCCTAACTCACCATTCCAAATAGCCATGATGTGGTTCCAGTCTTTCATTACAAAAGGCGTGTCAAGAAAGTAAAAGGGCGGCGCATAGGCATTAATAGGAATCCCGCCGCCGGTCTGCCCTTGAATGGCGCCAGCAGTAACAGCCTTCATAATGTCTTCTTCGTTCCCCATGGCGCCAGCCAGGAACAGGTTAACCTTCACGTTTCCGTTGCTCTTGGCTTCCGCCAACTCTTTAAACTTCTTGGCCACATCACTCACGATGTGAGCTTCAGCAAAAGCAGTCGCCATGCTGATCTCGATCTTCTGGATTTCCGCCGCAGGCGGGGGTGCCGGCTGCTGAGCTGCCGGGGCGCACCCTACTACAGAAACCATAAGCGCAACAACTAACAATAGGCATAAAATCTTTTTCACTGTTGGTGTCCCTCCTTAAATCTTACTGATACCCATTTTTCTGCGGCCCAGACTACCATCTAGCTTGCTTCATCTCCCACCTCCCTTGATTGATCAAAAATTCTCTATTTTTTAATACAAAGCCCGCAAAATAATAATATTTAGAAAATGTTGAATATGGGGACGGTTCTTGAGTTGAATGGATAATAAATTGGCAATAGCTAAACGTTTCATCGAATGATTACTACTCCAGCTAAAACTTAAAGGTAATAAATTTTTTGGGGCGTAACCGCTCTTTTAACCGCCACAATGCACATCTGCCCATTCAAGTCAAGAACCGTCCCCAACTTGCGCTCCCATTCAATTCAAGAACCGTCCCCAACTTGCGTCCAATTGGTGATAAATGTTTTGATAAAGGGTAAACATCTTCTGGTATGCAGGAACTTCATCTGGCTTTGGCGGCAGTTTTTCCCTGATCTGAATCAGGGCCGCCGCGTCTTCCCAGCGGGGATAGAGGCCCAAATACTTACCTGCCATGATAGCTGCGCCAAAACCCGACCCTTCGGTGACCTGGGGAATAGAGACAGCCCGATCAAAAACACTGGCCAGAATTTGGCACCATAAATCTGATTTGGCGAAACCACCGGTCAGCCTGATCTCCTCAATGCGATCCATCTGATCTAACACCTGATAGATGCTGTAAATGCTGTAGGCAATGCCTTCCAGGACAGAGCGGACCAGATGCTGCTTGGTATGGGTAAAACCGAGGCCGGCAAATACCCCGCGAGCATCGGCATTCCAGTATGGATTTCGTTCCCCGTTTAAAAAAGGCAAAAAAATCAGTCCATCTGAACCAGCAGGGACCTGTGCGGCGTATTGACTGAAAATCTCGTCAGGGGCTATCTGTAACCTGCCAGCAACGGCTGTTTCAGCATCCCCCACAATATCCCTCAGCCAACGCAATACATTGCCAGCATTGCTGATAATCCCGCCGGAAACCCAGTAATCTTCCGCCAGGCAGTAGCACCAGGTTCGCTGCAGGGCATCTGTTAACGGCCTGTCGGTGATCATCCGGATGGCCCCGCTGGTGCCGATATCAATATTAACCTGGCCTTTGGATAAACACCCAGCCCCTAAGTTGGCCAAGGGGCCGTCCCCTGCTCCAATCACAACCGGCAGATCGGGAACCAGGCCCATTTTGCTTGCATAAGGCTCTTTAATCCCCCGCAGGACATAGGATGGAGGAACTGTCGGGGACAACTGATCAAGCCTTATTTCCGCCACATCCAGGGCTTCTTCCTCCCAGCGCCGGCTGTGAATGTTAAAAAGTCCAGTGGCGGAAGCCAAAGACCAATCTACCACATATTCACCAAACAGGCGGAACAGGACATATTCCTTGATGGAAATAAATTTTACGGCTTTAGCGAAAATATCCGGATGGCATTCCTTCAGCCAGCGAAGTTTGGCCAGCGGGTACAGGGGCTGCAAGGGACACCCGGTCAGTTGGTAAAGTTGATTATGGTCCAGCTTCCCCCGCAAGGATTTAGCAACAGCACTGCTGCGGCCATCGGCCCAGATCAGCATCGGGTAAAGGGCTTCGCCGCTGTTTCCAACCGGGATCAGGCTATACAATGCTGAACTAATGCCCAGGCCGGCAATCTTATTTTTGGGAACCCGGGCCCCGCTCATCAGCGAGGCCACGCTTTCCAACACTGCTCTGAATATTCTTTCGGGGTCCTGTTCAGCTCCGTTGGGAGGCAGGTAAACTGTCTCATATTCTACCCCGGCCCGGTGATGAATGCGGCCAAGTTCGTCAAACAGAATTGCCCGGGTGCTGGTTGTGCCGATATCTAAGCCGATTAAATACTGCATGGCCACGTCTCTCCTTAAAGCAGGGATAGGCTAAAAGTTCAGGTCCAATTTGGCCAGGGCAGCTTCAAAGGTTGCCTTTTCCTGGGAAGTAAAGTCCCTCAAAGGCTTGCGCAGGCCGCTGAAGCGATAACCCCTTGTTTCAATTGCATATTTATAGGCGGCCAGGTAGGGACCGATTTTCAAGACATCCCGCAGTTGGCTGATCAGGAAGTTTTGCCTGGTAGCTTCAACAAAGTCTTTTTTGTTAAAGGCATCGTAAAGCTTCACAAAAGGCTCCGGGTAGGGGTTGGCAATCGCCGACACAACGCCATTGCCGCCAATATAGAGGGAGGTTAAAACCATCCCGTCGGTACCGATAATAGAGGCATAGCCGTCTTTTTTAATTACATCAATATATTCCTGGAACAGCATGATATCCTTGCTACTGTCCTTAATACCAATCATATTTGGCCATTTATCAGCCAGTTCGGCTGCCAGCTTCGGGGTAATATTATTGCCGGAGCGGCCAGGGTTGTTGTAAAGATAAATGGGAAACTCAGGTACTTCCCCGGCAATTGCTTCAAAAAAACCTCTCAGGGCAATGCTATCGAAAGGATAGAAACTCGGCGCAATTATGGAGATGCCATCAGCGCCAACATCACGGGCATGCCTGCTGAGTTCGATGGTTTCATCCTGGTTAGTTGTAGTTACTTGAATGACTACAGGAATTCTTTTGGCAGTCTGGTCAACAACAATCTCCGTTACCAGTTTTCTTTCATCATTATTTAAAACCATGCCTTCGCCCATGGTGCCATTGACGAAGAAACCATGGACACCCTTCTCAATCATGAAGTCTACATGCTGTCTGAGGGATTCTTGATCGATGTCTTTGCCATTGTTCAAAAACGGAACCATTACAGCTGGGATTACACCATGCAGCATTACAAACATCCTCTCCTGGTTGAGTTATTATATTGACTTGACAGGCCTGCTTAGCAGGCCAGCCAGCCGCCGTCAACATAGATTACTTGTCCTGTCACATAATCGGAAGCCTCGGATGCCAGGTAAACCGCTGCGCCGGCCAGGTCAGACGGTGACCCGGTTTTCCCCTGGGGGATCCGCCGCAGAGCGTTTTGCTCCCAGCCTTCCCTTTGGAACAGCTCTTCGGTCATGGCGGTACGGAAGTACCCGGGGCCGATAGCATTAACGTTGATCTTGGGGGCCCATTCTACAGCCATTCCCTTGGTCATCTGGACCAGCCCGCCCTTGCTGGAACAATAAGGGACAATCGTAGGAATGCCCATAATGGCACTCAGTGAAGCAACATTGATAATTCTGCCTTTGCCTTTTTGCAGCATGACCTTGGCAGCTGCCTGGGAGGCAAAAAATACGCCTTTTAGATTTACTCCCAAAACCCGGTCCCAATCAGCCTCGGTCATCTCTACCGTTGGCTTGCGCACATTTATTCCGGCTCCATTAACAAGGATATCCAGGGTCCCGTATTTTTCCGCCACCCAGTCGACCATGTTCCTGATCTCAGTTACATTCAGCATATCTAATTGGTAACTGGCACTGTCAGTGCCAAGGTCTTTTAGCTCTTTCGCTGTTTCGGCCAATTCATCGGCCGATCTGGCAGCTACTACCACATCTGCTCCCGCCCCTGCCAAACCAAGAGCAATACCCTTACCCAAGCCCCGGCCGCCACCGGTAACCAGGGCCACTTTGCCTTTTAATGAAAATTTTTCCAGCACCTCATTTGCCTCCGTTTACTCCCGTTACATGGCCCGCAGGCAGATATCAATCAGGTCCTGCAAGGTCGGCGTGCGCGGGTTAATTGGGATATTAACATTTTTCATTGCCTCGGCACAAACAGCCGGCAGCTGCTCTTCCTCCACCCCAAATTCGAGCATTCCGGCCGGCAGCCCGATGTCAAGGGATAGGCGCCTGATCGCAGCCACAGCTTGCAGAGCTGCCTGATAGGCTGTCAACCCCTCCGTGTTTTCCCCCAAAACCTCGGCGATATGTGCATATTTCTCCAGATTTCCAATCAGGTTAAATTCCATTACATATGGGAGCAAAATAGCATTTATTGTTCCATGTGGCACATCGAAATAACCGCCGAGGGGGGAGGTGATGGCATGGACAACACCCAGCCTGGTATTGGCAAAGGCCATCCCTGCCAACAGGTTCCCCAAGAGCATCTGGTAGCGGGCTTCCAGGTTATCGCCTTTGGCTACGGCCGGCCGCAAGCTTTGGCCAATTAACCGGATCGATTCCAGGGCTAGCTGCTCAGAAACCGGATCGGTAACGGTATTGGTATAGGATTCAATGGCGTGGGTCAGGGCATCCATCCCTGTTGCCGCCGTAACCGCAGGGGGCATGGAAACAGTCAAGAGGGGGTCGCAAACTGCAACAGCCGGAGCCAGTTTGGGATGGCCGATACCCATCTTGACCTTGCGCTCGGTGTCTTTGATCACGGTAACCCAGGTTATTTCGCTGGCAGTACCGGCAGTAGTCGGCACCGCAATAACCGGCAGAGACTGGTTGGGAGGTTCCTTACCCCAAAAGTTTTTTATTTCCCCAGGGTTTGCCATCATTAAGCCAATGGCTTTAGCTGTATCCAGTGCACTGCCTCCTCCTAAACCAACCAGCACATTTGCCCCGTGGTCATTGGCCAGATCTACCCCTTTTTCTACCTCCCGGGTAGTTGGATTAGGCACCACATCGGCAAACACGGCCACCTCAATCCCCGCTTTTTGCAAGCTGTCTTTCACTTCATCCGCCATGCCGGCCCTCATAACCCCCGGATCGGTAACCAAAAGCACCCTGGTTCCGCTCAATTCTTTTACACGATCACCGATCTTCTTAGCCTCTCCGATGCCGAAAAAGATTTTTGTCTTAAGCTGCCACTGGAAGGTCCTTGTGTTCACTTAAGCTTCACCCTCTTTCATCTATCTATTGTGAACATTATCTAAATCTTCGAGGGTAACGTCAAAGACCAGATCATTAGGAGGGAGTTTTTCTTCCAGCATATAGCCGGGGATCCGGTCGTGGACTTTGGTGAACCCTGCCTGACGGTTGAATTCCAGTTCATTCTTTAATACAGAAACCCCAAGTTGATACATGTAGTCATCCGGCTGCGGCTGACCTGTAAGTGCTGTCGCCATCCTGGCCACCGCACTCAAGTTTTCATTGATGACTGCTCCGGTAAAAACACAAAAACCCAAACTGTCATAGGCGGCGATCATGGCTTGGCTGCGAGACGAGATAGCGGCCCTTCCTTCTGGAATGTGATGGTCTTTGCCCCTGATGGTGTTGGCGGCAGTATGGTCAGCACCCATAGGTGAAGTAGCATAAGTCACTCCGTTTCCTTTAACTGCCCGCGGGTCATAGGCGGGCATGCCCTGCCCCTTCACTACCGGAACCCTCTCCACGCCAAAAACCCGGCCGGTTATTAATGCACCTTCGGCAATCACCCGGCCCAATGCAGTACCTTGCCGTACTTCTTCCAGCATTTTTTCGGCCGCAGGGCCATCTCCGAAGGGAATTATTCCCGCCTCCATGGCTACCCCGATTGCCACGCCAATTTCAATGGTATCCACGCCCAGATCATTACAGACGTAGTTCATTCTGGCAATTGTGTCCAGGTCGCCGATCCCCAGGTTAGAGCCCAACAATCCCAAGGTCTCGAACTCCAGCGGGGAAACCAATGCCTTGCCGTTTTGATCGGGATAGATATTGGAGCACTTGATGATACACCCGGTCATACAGGCATGGCTGGGATCCCCTTCCCCGCCCCTGGCGAGAATGGTTTCGCGCAGCTTGTCTCCATTTATTTGCATGGCCTGTTCAAACCTGCCTGTGCGGAAATTGCGGGTGGGGAGCCCGCCAACTTCGTTAACATAATTCAGGACGCCGGCGGTGCCAAATTTCGCAAAGGCTTCCATGCTTGGGTGGCCGGTCATTTTCTGATACAGCATCTGACAAATGCTCTTAAATTCCTGTTGGTCATGAAAATTGATTTCGGAAGCACCGCTGTCATCAATAACAATTGCCTTGACACCTTTACTGCCCATTACCGCACCCAGTCCGCCCCGGCCACAGAAGCGGCTGGGAACCCCTTCTCGATCGGTATTGGTGATGCCGGCTGACGAAGCTAGTCTCTCCCCAAGGGGGCCGTTAGAGATAATGGCAACCTTATTCCCATATTCATCCAGAAGGCTGGCAGCCAATTGGTAGTTGCCCATTTCCCTGTATTTTTCTCCCGGAATAAGAGCTGCTCCGCTTCGATCAATTTTTAAAATAAACAACTCCTGGCTTTGGGGTTTGCCTTCAATAATGATGGCCCTATATCCAAGTCGAGCCAGCTTCCGGGCTGTCTCTCCGCCGCCGTTCGCCTCTTTAATTCCTCCTGTCAGAGGGCTTTTAGCCCCGATGGAAATTCGCCCTCCGCTTGGGGCCATGGTTCCGGCAAATAAACCGGCAGCGATCACCAGCTTGTTATGAGCGCTGAGGGGATGGCAGGTTGGCGGAACTTCATCGGCAACAATTCTGGAAGTCAGGCTGCGACCGCCTAAAACCATGTATTCGTCCCCAGGAGGTGCAGCGGCAATAACGCCCGTACCTACATTTACCCGCAAAATCAAACCCATTTCCTAACCCTCCTTTAAGATTCTTTAAGGCCTCTTTTTTTTATTAATTAGCCAGGCCTAAAACCACCAGCTCAGCGGGACCAGCACCAATGACGGAAACATAACCAGCAACAGCAGCACCCCGATCAATACCAACAAAAAGGGTGTCAGCTTGCTGATCAACTGCCCGAAGGTCACTCCGCCCACTGCGCAGCCAACGTAAAGCACTGTACCAACCGGCGGAGTAATCAGACCGATCACCAAATTCAGCACCATGATTAACCCGAAGTAAATCGCATCAATCTGGGCAGATTTTACTACTGAGGCCAGGATGGGAGCAAAAATCAGGATTGCGGGAGTAATATCCATCACCATCCCCAGCATCAGCAGGAAAGCGTTGATTGTCAGCATTAAAGCCATTCTATTCTCGGCCAGACCAGAAAGCATGGCTACAATCTCCCGCGGAATGCCGGCAATTGTGATCACCCAGGCCACGCTGAGTGCGGCTGCCGCTACCAGCAAGACCTGACCGGTGATTTTTGAAGCCTCTAAAAGCACCTTGGGGATTTCTTTAATAGCTAATTCCCGATATGCCACGGAAACAATTAAAGCATAGACTGTAGCAATGGCGCCTGCCTCGGTGGGGGTGAATACGCCAAAACGAATGCCGCCGATAATGATTACCGGCATGAAGAGAGCGCCGATAGAACCTTTAAATGTATGCCAGAACTCCTGGCTGGTAGCCTTTTTCCCGGCAGCATAGTTGTGTTTCTTGGCAATAAAGTACCAGCAGGTCATCAAAGCTATTGCCATAATGAGACCTGGCACAATCCCGGCCATGAACAGCCGGCCGATAGATACTTCAGCGGCAACACCATACAGGATCATGGGAATACTGGGCGGAATAATCGGCGCAATGGTGGCGGCAGCAACAATCAGTGCGGTAGCAATGGCCCGGTCATAGCCGGCAGCAACCATCATGGGAATCAATAGAGCACCCAGGGCAGCGGCATCCGCCACGGCTGAACCAGAAAGGCCCGCAAAAATAACGCTGCTGAGAATCGCCACATAGCCCAGGCCCCCGCGGACATGGCCAACGAGAGCATTAACAAAGGCCACCAACCGTTTAGAAATACCGCCATGGGCCATAATATTCCCAGCCAGGATAAAGAAGGGGATAGCTAAAAGGGTAAAGGTATTGGCGCCAAAGATAATAGCTTGAGATATAAAACGGGTGTCAAAGTTACCCATGGCAACAAGCAGGATTGCCGCAACAAGAAGCAAAGAAAAGCCAATGGGGACCCCGATAAATAAAAGCCCAAACAGTGAGCCCAAAAAGAGCAAAACCAACTCAAATCCCGCCATAATTTTCCTCCTAGCTCCAAAGACAATTTATTTTTCGCCAACTATCATGCTGCGAAGTGTCAGGTACATTTGATGGAGCACAATTAAGGCCATCACGACACCGGAAATCACCATACTGACAGTGATATAGGAAAAGGGCAGCCCGGTAGCGGCGCTGATGGTCTTATGGACAACCATGGTAACCTTATAGCCGCCATCGATCAGGATATAGAGGGCAAAAAGCACAAAAGAATTAGCAATAAGTGATAGAATTTTCTGCACCTTTGTTGGCGCCATTTTTACAAATACATCCACCGCAATATGCATCTTGTTTGCCATCGCCAAAATTCCGCCCATGAAAATAACCCACACAAACAGGTTTACCGCCAGCTCCTCGCTCCAGGTAATGGCGAATTTAAACACATACCGCAAGAGTACATTAATAAACACCAGCAAGACCATAGCCACAATCGCACTCATGGTAACATAATTAAGCAAGCTCTCACTAGTTTTCAAAAAGTTTCGCACAACTTTATCCATTGCTTCACCCCTTAATAGGCCTCTTTGAGGAATCAGGGGGGCCGGGAGGTTATCCCCGCCCCCAATTGGTTGCCAGATTTACTTGTTACTTTTTCAGCTCAGCCATTACCATATCGTAGATAGCTTTGTCCATTTTAGCCTCGAAAGCAGGATACATTCCCCGGGCCGATTCGACAAATCTTAGTTGTTCGGCAGGCGTGATCTCAGTGATCACATTCTTGCCCTTCTGACGGATTGTTTCCAAGGAATCAACAGCTTGTTTTCTGTTGACTTCCCGCTGGTACAATGCCATCTCTCTGGCAGCCTTTCTGATCATTTCCTGTTCGGCCGGAGTAAATTTGTCAAAAATTTGTTTGCTGAACATCAGCACAAAGGGGCTGTAGACATGGCCGGTCATGGAAATAAACCGGTTAACTTCGAAGAAACTGCTGTTTAAAATAGTAGGAATCGGGTTTTCCTGTCCGTCCACAACTTTTTGCTCAAGAGCGGTAAACACTTCGCCGAAGGGCATGGGGGTAGGAATTGCTCCCCAGTTTTTAAACACCTCAATATGGACAGGGTTTTGCATTACTCTAATTTTCAGTCCCCTCAGGTCTTCAAGTCTTTTTACTTCCCGGGCGCTGTTGGTAAGGTGCCGGAAACCGTTTTCTGTAAACTCAAGGCCGACAATGCCTAGTGGCTCAAGGGTTTTTAACATTGCTTTCCCGGCCGGGCCGTCCAAAATCCTGTCGGCTGTCGCAGTATCCGGAATTAAGTAGGGAAGGTCAAACACCAGGAAGCTGTTGGTCAGGTTGGCGATGGGCGCTGTTGACGGCATGGTCATTTCCAAGGTGCCCATCTGTAAGCTTTGCATCATGGACAGGTCGGCTCCCAGCTGGCCGCCTGGGAACAGTTCTACCTTGAAACGGCCATTGCTTTCTCTTTCCAAAACTTCTTTAAACCTTTGCGCACCGATAAAACTTGAAGATGTTTCTGGGAGACCCATTCCGAACCTGATAGTATAAGTCTCTACCTTCGGCTCGGCAGGTTTTTGGGCAGCCGGCTCTCTCTGGCCACAGCCAATTACGCTGAAAGCAAGCAAAAACACCAACATTAATACAAGGATTTTTTTAAACATTAAGAAATACCCCTCCTGCAATTACTATAATCAATACCAAGCTCAAATTCCCACAGCCACACGATCGAAAACAATCGCCCTTTGGCTTCCGATCTGCCTCCCCCTATATTGCTATTTCTGACCATCACCCCATCTTTCTGTCGGAGGTTTACAGGAGACCATTTAAGAATTGGCCACAACTGTAATATTTCCTGCCTTGAGAGAGAATTTTTTTCGAAACAAGAATAATATTTCGCAAAGGGTTTTGGCCTGAAATATCATTGCGATTCCAGAATATGATTAAAATATTCTTTATTCTCAAGGCAGATATCGCTCCGGAGAAGGGTGATTGGGTTAGGTTTTAGCATAAAGAATGTATTTGCATTTTAATAATTGCAGGATAGTTTTTGAAATATCAGAATTATCTCGCATTCTTTTAGTTCATATCATTTTGGCGTCAGGCCTGACTCTGTTCTGTTAAACCAGTGCTAACAGGGGGGGGCCTGGGAGGACAACCCTGACCCCCTATTGAACTCTTCTCCAGCGGATGCAACGGGGCAAAACTACTTCCTTAGCTCTGCCATAACCTGATCGAAAATCGCCTTATCCATTTTCGCCTCAAAGGCAGGATACATGGCCCGGGCAGAATCTATAAACCTTTGCCGTTCAGCCGGAGCAATCTCAGTAACTACATTCTTGCCACCCTGGCGGATTCTCTCCAGAAAATCATTCTTTTGTTTTCTGTTAACCTCCCGCTGGTACAATGCCATCTCCCTGGCAGCCTTCCTGATCATCTCCTGTTCGGCTGGGGTGAACTTATCAAAAATGGATTTGCTGAACATAATCACAAAGGGGCTGTAAACATGGCCGGTCAGGGAAATGAATTTATTTACTTCATGGAAACTGCTGGTGAAAATAAGCGGGATGGGGTTTTCTTGCCCATCGACAACCTTTTGCTCAAGGGCGGTAAATACTTCGCCAAAAGGCATGGGAGTAGGAATTGCCCCCCAATTCTTAAACACATCAATATGAATTGGGTTTTGCATGACCCGGATCTTAAGTCCCTTCAGGTCCTCCACTTTCTTAACTTCCCGGGCACTGTTGGTCAGGTGGCGAAAGCCGTTCTCGGTAAATGCCAAGCCAACAATCCCGACAGGCTCTAAAGATTTCAATAGCGCTTGCCCGGCCGGACCGTCCAATATTCTGTCGGCTGTCGCGATATCAGGAACCAGGTAGGGAAGATCGAACACCAAAAAGGTATTGGTCAGGTTGGCGATGGGAGCTGTTGCCGGCATGGTCATATCCAGGGTGCCCATCTGCAGGCCTTGCATCATGGAGAGGTCGGCCCCTAGCTGGCCGCCTGGAAACAGGTCTACCTTAAAACGGCCCTTGCTCTCCCTTTCCAGAATCTCTTTAAACCTCTGAGCGCCAATATGGCTGGAAGACCCCTCCGCAGCGCCCATTCCAAACCTGATGGTATAAGTCTCCACTTTCGGCTCTGCTGGCTTTTGCGCAGCCGGCTCTCTCTGTCCGCAGCCTACCACACTGAAAGCAAGCAGCAGCACTAACAACAGGGCAATGGTTTTTTTATACATTGAAAACAAGCCTCCTTTACAATCGTTAAAGTTCACCCGTTTTATGCCATTGTAACGAAAGAGAAGCCAATAATCCTCCGAAACTGCCTCCTTTCCGCTGTTATTTGCAGCCATGCCTCTCTTTCTGCGCGAAGGTTCCGAATATATTAAATATAAATATTATCCATAATTAGCGAATCTCCTGCTTTATTAAGATAGTTTTCTCAAAACAATGCCCATTGTTTCCGAAAAGAATTTTCAATGCATTTCAATTATTGCTCCTAAACATTACCTATCTCTTTCATCAGAACTTTTATGACATCTTCCTCCGCATTTTGTTGAGCGGGCAGCTATCTATGATCAACAGGATAATATTTTTCTTTTCCGACAGGATTTTTACTAAAATTGCAGAATAGGCTGATATATTTCATCCTTAATTTGCTTTGCAGAAAATCGCAGTGGGGGAAAATCGCATGACAAAAAAAAGATTGAATATTGAGGGCGTTTTGGTTCGCCTTCGAAGCATTGAACCCTCTTTAAAACCTGCGGAGGGCAGGGTAACCAACTATATTATGTCAAACCCGGAGGCTATCATCCATATGCCAATTACGGAACTGGCCGAAAGATGCGATACCGCCGAGGCAACCGTGGTCAGGGTGTGCAAAAAAATCGGCTGCAGCGGATACCAGGACTTGAAAATTGCCCTGTCTAAAAGCCTGGTAGAGCCGCTAAAAAACATCCATGAAGAAATTTCCGTTGGCGACGACACCAGGTCACTGGCAACCAAAGTCTTTGCCAGCGCAAAAAAAAGTTTGGAGGATACCTTTCATATTCTGGATTTCCGCCAGGTGGAAAACGCTGTTACGACTATGGCACAGGCTTCCAAAATCGATTTCTACGGCTCCGCCTCCTCCGGCATCATTGCCATGGATGCCCACCATAAAATGCTGAAGACAGGATTAATTACCGCAGCCTACAATGACCCCCACATGCAGGTAATCTCCGCCAGCTTGCTAACCAGCAAGGATGTCGCTGTGGGTATTTCCCACTCGGGCAGCAACAAAGACGTAATCCAATCCCTGCGGGTGGCCAGGGAAGCCGGGGCCAAAACTATCTGCATCACCAGCTACATGAAATCCCCGATCACCAAGGTCTCTGATATCCAGCTTTTCGTTGCCGCCAATGAAACCAATTTCCGCACCGAAGCAATGGCAGCCAGGTTATCCCAATTGTGTTTAATCGACTTGCTGGTAGTGGGAGTTTCCTTTTTGCGGCAAGAAGAAACCCTGCGGGCCATCCAACAGATCCGGCAGGGTATTGCATTAAAGCGTTTTTAAATTATCAGTAATGCACTCATTGGCTTCGTTGCCCGCTGCCGTTTAATGGCCTTGCATTATAATGCTGTTAACTATCAGTGCTGCCCGGCAGGAGAAGCGAGAATGTTGTCTTCCCCGTCAAATTCTATTGAGAAAGGTTCACCCAAGACTTCGATGTCCTCCCGCCCCGCCAGATCTGCCAAGAGGGGCTCTGAAACAAGGATGTGATTTAGCTCCAGAGTATTCTTTATCATCACAATCTTGGCCTGTTCCGGCTTCACCCTGTTGCAGGTTTTTACCGCCACCAACAAAGCTTCTTTTTCAGTATTCAAGAACATAGGGATTTTTGCCGCCCCTACTACCGTGGAAGTGATGGAGTTGGCGTAGGTATAGCTGAAATTAATATTTGAAACTACTTTCCTGGTAGTAACGTCCGCCATCCCAATTCCCACGGCGCTGCCATGGGTCCTTTCAGTCAGGCCTAGCACCAGAATTTTTTGGATCGGGGGAGCGTTAAAACCTTCCTTTAATCCAGTAGTAACCCGCCCGGTGATGTTGGGATCCATGCCGGAACCGCTGATATCTTTCCCTATCTCATCAACTATCAGCACATCAATCGCATCCATCAAAAGCCGAGGCATAAAGCTTTTTGCTTCGGCAAGCAATTCGGGCTCCCTGTCCGGGATGGCGTGCCCCGGCACGGCTACTATTTTAGCTGTTTCGTCATAGGCATTTTCCAGCACCGCAACACCGACCGCCGGCGGGATTTTATCCAAAATGAGCGCGCCAGCCCTGGGAATAAGTTCGCGGAAAAGATCAAAGCCCATGCTGTGGATAGCGGTTGCTCCCTTGTGATTGCCTAATCCAATAACCAGCATCTTCAGCAGGCCGCTCTCAACCGGGCCTTTAAAGCTGGTATGGGGCTTGATCCTGTTAATCATCACCACCGCATCAGCTTCAAAAGCAGTTTTGTCGAAATACAGCGGGCAGCCGTCTACCGAACCCAACTCCACCACTTCCATGGAAGAGATCAGGGGAACACCCATTTCTTCGGCCGTAACTCCAAAACTGGCCAACACTTCTTCCTGGCCCTCCGCAGTGGCGCCCCCGTGGCTGGCCATTCCCGGAACAAGGAACGGCTGCAGGCCCAGAGCCTTTAATTCTTCTACTACAGCCTTGACAATTTCCTTCAGGTTGGCAATGCCTCTGCTGCCTACTGCTACGGCTACTTTTGCCCCGGACTTCAGTTCCCGGGTTATTTCGGGTTTGATTAATTCCCGGTGAATAGCATCGGGAATATTGTCTACCCGCTGGGTATTAAATTTTTGTTTCACCGGGACCATTCTAGGGAATACAACATCTTCTGCTCCTTCAATATTTACGGTAAATTCCTTAATCACTTCCGCTAGCCCCCTTTTTTGTTACGATTTACTTTCGGACATCAACCATAAATCTCAAGCAGCTCATTGTCAGGTCCGCGGAACATGGCCCGGTGCCCGGTCCCTTCCCCGTAGCGTACCGGTACTTCCACCGGCTCAACCACAACAGGCAGACCTGCTTCCTTCATGCGCTGGTAATCGGCCAGGAAACTATCGGTTTTGAAGCAGATATGGATACCTTCCACCGGCATTGCCTCCGGAATATGCATTAATTCAATCTCCGATTCTCCGCCTTCCAGGCGTAAAAACACTATTTTTTTCACGTAAGAGTTCAGCATTTCTCTTTCCAATACTTTTTTAAAGCCAAAGTTATCCTGATAGAACTTCACGGAAATGTCCAGGTTCTTTACCATTACGGCCACATGGTCAATGCGTTTGATCATCTTAGTTTCCTCCATGTTAAATCTATTTAAACTCTCATGGCATCTTTTTCTTTAAATAAAGCTAAATTCCTGCCCAAACCGGCATTGAAATCATAAATAAGAACAAGCTTTTACTCCAGGTTTTTGTCCCAAAAAAGCCTCCAGGCGGTCGAGGCCCTCCTTGATGTTTTCCAAAGAATTAGCGTAGGAAAAACGAATATAACCCTCACAATTGCGCCCGAAATCGATACCGGGAGTTACGGCTACTTTAGCCCGCTCCAGAATTTCAAAGGCAAAGGAATAAGAATCCATGGTATAACCTTTAACATTTGCCAGAGCATAGAAGGCTCCCGTAGGTTCAACCCGGGTGGCAATCCCCAGGGTGTTGAGCCGGGATAAGAGGTAGCGCCGGCGCTCATTATAAACCGCCTTCATTTTAGCAGCGTGGTCATCACAATCTCTTAAGGCGGCAATCCCACCGGCCTGAACAAAAGACCCCGCGCAAATAAACAGGTTCTGTTGAATTTTCTGCATCGGCCGGATAAACTCCTGGGGCGCAATCACATAGCCAAGCCGCCAGCCGGTCATGGCATAAAGCTTGGAGAAGCCGTTTATTACAAAAGCTTGATCCGTATATTCCAAGATGGTGTGCTCTTCTCCTTCGTAGGTCAGGCCGTGATAGATCTCATCAGAGACAATATAAGGACCAAGGGCTGCAATATCTTGCAGTTCTGGCCCCGAAAAAACATTACCAGTCGGGTTGGCGGGAGAGTTAATTAATATCCCCTTTGTGAGCGGGGATATTTTTGCCTGGATGTTCTCGATACGGTATTTAAACCCGTCCTGTTCACTGACTGGTATAAACACAGGCTGCCCGTCAACATACCGGATAAAGTTAGGATAGCAGGCATAATGGGGATCTGACAAAATAATTTCCTCTCCCCTGTTCAACAAGGCTGAAAAAATTAAGAGCATGGCCGGAGAGGTCCCGGAGGTTACAATTATGCGGTCAGGGGATACTTCCACCCCGTATTTGCGGCAGTAATACCTGGAAATTTCCTCCCGCAATTCTAGCTTGCCAAGACTGTGGGTATAGTGGGTATCCCCCTCCCGCATGGCTTTTACCGCAGCTTCCACAATTGGCTGGGGGGTGTCCTGGTCAGGTTCCCCCACCTCCAGATGAATAATATGTTCTCCCTTAGCTTCCATTTGTTTAGCTTTTTCCAAAACGTCCATGACGATAAAAGGAGGTATTTCCCGGGCTTTTGTTGCTACCTTGCAGTTGTCAGCAGACAAAACAATCACCACTTTCATAAGAAATGTCCCCAATTGAGAGCTTAGCCCTATCAGAAATTGGGCAATTCAGGGATGCTGTCCATAATCTCGCGCATTGTAAAAAAGACGCAGCTAAGTTGCTGTGAATGAACAGGTTGGTTTTCCTGGTAGACCTCAAACAGCTGATACTGCTGATCCGTCAACAGGTATTGCTCAAGCAGCTCATTATTGATATCTACGATCCAGTATTCCGGAATACAGTACTTGGCATAGGCATGCAATTTTTGCTGCCGGTCGCGTTTGGCCGAGAAGGGTGACAGGACTTCTACGATCAGGTCAGGCGCTCCTTCAACACCTCTTTTCGTGATCAGAGACAGCCTGTCACGGCGAATCATGATCAGATCCGGCTGGCGCACCTCCGTTTCCGAAAGGATCAGATCAATGGGCGCCAATAAAACTATAAAATCCTTGGCACAGTTTTGCAGCAGGTGGTGCTCGATTTGCTGCAAGACCAGCTGGTGCACCGCGTTTGGACCCGGTGACATAACTTCCAGCCGCCCGTCGTTTATTTCATAGCGCACGCCATCGTCCGGCAGATTTGCGTAATCCTCGTATGTTACGGGTTGTTCTCTGATCAGGCAAGCTGACTTCGCAGCTTTATCCTGTCCCATCCAGAATATCCCCCTTATCAGACTTATTTCATCCTATATTATACCAAACAGCCTTTTACCGTTCAATCAGCGGGGCGGTCCTGCCTAACATTTTCGAATAATGCCGGGCTACAAAGCAAGCAGGAAAAAGAGCAGCGGAAAAAGAACAGTACACTGGTACACCAGCAAAGTGAAGAAACAGCTTCGAGTGGAGATGGCATAATTGGAAGATCTATTATTGTTGTTTTCAGCGGGTATTCTCGGCTGGTTATTGTTTTCATTGCTGAATATTTCTGCGGCAGCCATGTTGGGCCCTATTGCAGCAGTAGCAGCTATGAATTTAGCAGGTTTTTCCCTCCCAAAAGCGCCGGAATTTCTCAGCCCAGTGCTGCAGATTGTTATAGGCCTCTACCTGGGAGGCAAGGTTAAGCAGGAAGAAATTGCAGGAATTAAATCTCTCCTGAGACCGGCCCTCCTGATGCTTTTGTGGGCACTGTCCATCACTTTCGGCCTCGGTTATTTGCTTACCCGAATGACAGACATGTCTTTCCTCACTGCCGTTTTGGGGAGCAGTCCGGGTGGAGCTGCGGAAGTGGGAATAATTGCTGTCGCCACAGGAGCCGATGTTGCTACTGTAACTATATTGCAGGTGATCAGATTATTTGCTACTCTTATTTTTTTCCCTTTATTTCTGCCGCGTGGGGGCAAGAAGATTAAGTTTAAAAAATATAATCCACTGCACTCCAAATCTTATCTCGAAAAAAACTGGCAAGAGATCAGATCAATAGCTTTTGGCCGCTTGCTGCTAACCCTTAGTATCACCACTGCAGGGGCCTATCTTTTCTATAAGATGCATTTCCCCGCCGGCTGGATGTTCGGAGCGATGGCCACAGTGATCGCCCTTTCCTGCAAAGGTTATCCCATCCAGCTGCCCCCGAAATTTCTGTTAAATATATCTCTGGCAGGCCTAGGACTTCTTTTAGGGCAATCCTTCAGCAGGGACCTTTTTTTAGGTTTAGGGTCCCTGCTTCCCGCAATTATTGTCAACACCCTTATTCTTTTTCTGGCTGCCTGGCTGTTAGCCAAGTACTACCAGCGGATTACCAATTGGGATGCCAGTACCTGTATCTGCTCAACCGCTCCGGGAGGTATCAGCGCCATGGTAGCGGTTGCCGAAGCCTATGGCGCCGATTCATTCAAAGTAAGCCTGCTCCATTTAGTACGGCTTTTGGCCATTAAGGCTTCCTTGCCTTTAATTGTGATCATCGCCCGGCTTTTCGACCATTAACTGATGGCATCTGATAGCCGTCTATTTGTTCTTTTGTTCCAACCTTGGTATAAAAAAGAGGAATTTTTTAACACGGGTAGAATGTAATAAGCGTTATGAACACAAAAGCATAACCAAAAGAAGGGGCGAAAGCAGATGAAGGCCCGGTACAGGTTGTGGTTAGAAGGTGACGGCCATGTTTTCGGTGACGGGATGGCAAATATGCTTAAAAGCATAGATGAACTAGGGTCTATTTCCCAGGCTGCGGCGAGTTTAAACATTTCCTACCGCAAGGCCTGGGGCATGATCAAAAAATCAGAAGGCCACTTGGGAATTAGACTCCTCAATACCCAAGCAGGAGGTGAGCACGGCGGCGGAGCTTTTTTAACCCCAGAGGGACAGGACCTGGTCAAAAAATACTTTAATTTCAAAAAGGAGGTGGATCTGGCCATCAGCCATAGCTTTTTAAAGCATTTCAGCCAATAATTTTTTACCTTCGTTATGCATCTTTATACATAACGGCAGGTATTTTTTTGTACTGAAAAAAGACTTTTCCTCAAAAATATTTTTAAGGAGGAAGCCTAGCATGTGGAAAAAATTCCTTTTGCCAATCTTGTTAGCCTTTACACTTACAAGCATGATCGCAACAGGCTGCACCCCCCAGGCTGCTACGCCAGAACCGGCTAAAACACAACCGGTAATAAAAGAAATCATCCTGGCTACAACGACCAGCACCCAAGACAGCGGCTTGTTAGATACGTTAATTCCCACGTTTGAGGCCAAAACTGGCTACATAGTAAAGACGGTGGCCGTTGGATCCGGTGCGGCACTAGCCTTAGGCGAAAGAGGCGAGGCTGACGTGCTCCTGGTTCACGCCCCCGAGAGAGAGAAGCGTTTGCTGGCGTCTGGCAATGCTATCACTCGTCAGCTGATCATGTACAACGATTTTGTCATCGTTGGCCCTGCCAGCGATCCTGCTGGAATTAAAGGCTTAAAGGCAGCAGAAGCTCTTGCGAAAATTGCAGGCAAAGAAAGCCTGTTTATTACCCGTGGTGATAATTCCGGCACCCATATTATGGAAATGTCGCTATGGAGACAAACCGGGATCACTCCCAGCGGCAAATGGTACTTGCAGACCGGCGCCGGCATGGGCCAGACTTTAAGCGTTGCTTCGGAAAAGCAAGGTTATACCCTTACCGACCGGGGCACTTACCTGGCACGGAAAGGACAATTGACCTTGGAGGTATTAGTCGAAGGCGAGGCAGCCCTTTTAAACATTTATCATGTGATGCGGGTAAACCCGGAAAAATTCCGCAAGGTTAATGCCCCCGGAGCTATCGCATTTGCCGATTTTATGCTTTCGCCGGAAGCTCAGCAAACGATTAAAACATTTGGAGTGGATAAGTTTGGCCAGCCCCTCTTCTTTCCTGCTGCCGGCAAGAAGGAAGAAGAACTAGGAAATTAATTTAGACTTGGAATGGAGGATGACCATGATATGAAACGCAAAAAAAATTATTTTTTGATCTCTGGGATCCTGATAATTTTTCTGCTTGCAATGTCCGGGTGCGGCGCTCAGCAAACCGCCCCTGAAAAAACCGCTCCAAAAGCCCCGGTGCAAATAATCATGGCCAGCACCATCGGCCCAATTGATGCCGGTATTGTTGGCGTCTTTGCAGATGAATTTGAAAAGAAAACCGGCATCATCGTAAGGCCCGTCGGGGCAGGAACAGGAGAGGCCATTAGAATTGCCCAAAGCGGCGCTGCAGACCTGGTTATGTTGCATGCGAGGGAACTTGAAGAAAAATTCGTGGCCGATGGCTTCGGCACAAAGCGTTACGACCTGATGTACAATGACTTTATCATCATGGGACCGGCTGCTGACCCGGCCAAAATCAGGGGAGAAAAAAGCGCCGCCGAGGCCTTTAAAAAAATCGCAGAGGCTCAAGCTTTGTTTATCAGCAGGGGAGACAGGTCCGGAACCCATGTCAAGGAAATGGAAATCTGGGCTAAGGCTGGCCTTAAACCCGAAGGGGACTGGTACCGTATCTTTGCCAGAGGAGCTGAGGGGAACACCGTAACCTTAAAACATGTAAACGAACAGAACGCCTATACCATAATTGACAGGGCAACCTACTTGAGGCTAAAGAAAGAGCTGGCACTGGAGGTTCTCGTGGAAAGTGATGAAATCCTCCTGAATTTCATTACTGTGATCCCGGTTAACCAGCAAAAATTTCCAGCTGTCAAAAACACGGAGGCCATGAAATTTATTGAATGGCTTACTTCCAAAGAAGGCCAATCCATTATCAAGAACTTTGGAGTAGACCAATTCGGCGCCCCGCTGTTTTTTCCGAACTCCCCCGCCGGAAGAGAATTAAAATAAGAAAACTGGCACAGCAAGCGGCGCCCCTTTGCCGGGGGATTTAACCGGCTCCAGGCAAGAGCGGGGGAAGAAATCCCTTGCTCTTGCTTTTATCATAACAACAGTCTGTGATAAAATTTATAGCAAGAGATGGCCACTTTTTACCATGAACTGCCCAATACATACTCTTTTGGAGGAAGCAGATGGAACTAATCTGGGAAGGTCTGGTCCAGGCCCTGAAACTTTTGCTTGCCGGTGACCCGGAAATGATCCAGATTACCCTTTTAACCTTGCAAGTTTCTGGGACCGCCACCTTGATCAGCGTAATCATTGGCGTACCCATTGGCGTTTTCCTGGCCCTGCAGCGCTTCCGCGGCCGCAATTGGGCGGTAGGAGCCGTCAACACCGGGATGGGGTTGCCACCTACCGTCGTGGGGCTTTTTGTCAGCATTTTAATGTGGCGCTATGGCCCTTTAGGATTTTTCGGCCTGATGTATACCCCCACCGCCATGATCATTGCCCAATCTCTCATCGCTTTGCCCCTGGTAACCGGATTTACCATGGCCGGGGTACAGCAGTTAAACCCCAAATTAACCCTGCAGATCCTGGCCATGGGCGCTTCCCGGTGGCAGCACTGGTGGTTATTGATTCGGGAAGCCAGGCTGTCCCTGCTGGCCGCAGTCATCGCCGGATTTGGCGGCGTGGTATCTGAAGTTGGCGCATCCATGATGGTAGGAGGTAATATCCGGGGGCATACCAGAGTACTTACCACCGCAGTTGTGATGGAGGTTTCCAGGGGTCATTTTGCCATGGCCATCGCCTTAAGCATTATCCTCTTAGCATTGGCTTTTGCGATCACCATGTGTTTAACCAAAATTCAGCAAAGGGGTGGCGGGAGGTAATGGAAGAGGTCTTGCTGGCCAGAGAACTTCAGGTTACTAGAGGAAATCGCACCATCTTGGACATCCCCAATTTAGCCATTCAACCAGGCGAGGTCATGGCCATCATCGGGCCAAACGGAGCAGGCAAGAGCACCCTTTTGCAAGCCTTGTCGTACTTGATTAAGCCGGATAAGGGGGAGGTCTTGTTTCGCGGGCAGCCCTGCCGGACGGGAAAAAGCTTGTTATCAGCCAGGCGGCGGATGGCAACTGTGTTTCAGGATAGTTTTTTATTGGATGGCTCAGTTTTTTTCAATGTGGCAACGGGCCTGCATCTGCGGGGATGTTCGTCTCCAGAGATAACAACGAAGGCAAACTACTGGCTGGAGCGGTTTGGCATTGCCCATTTCGCTAACCGGCATGTCCGGGGATTATCCGGGGGAGAAGCTCAGAGGGTGAGCCTGGCCAGGGCTTTCGTTGTTGAACCGGAAGTGTTGTTTCTGGATGAACCCTTCACATCCCTGGATGCCCCGACAAAGGTCTTCTTAATGGACGAATTGGAGCAGGTAATCAAAAACACAAAGGTTACCACCATTTTTGTCACCCATGACGCAGAGGGAATTCCTTTCTATGCCAACAGGTTGATTGTCCTGGAGCAGGGCCGGATAGATCTGGATGGGGAGCCACTGCAGATGTTGAAAAACCCTGCCACACCATTTTTGAAGGCCTTTTTCAGGCATCTCCTGACTGGCAGCAGTTTAGCAGCCAACTCCTCCACCCAACAGACCGCTAGCGAATAATAATAGTTATGCGGCCAAGAGTAAATTTAAGGTTGTTTTGATTAAAGCGACGATAAAAGCAGAAAAAACTCCAAATACGATCACCGGGCCGGCCAGCTTAAACATATTTCCGCCGACCCCCAGGACAAGCCCCTCGCTTCTATGTTCGATTGCCGCCGAAGCAATGGCGTTGGCAAAGCCAGTCACGGGCACCGCCGTGCCAGCCCCTGCCCACTGAGCGATATGATCGTAGCGGCCCAGTGCGGTGAGCACCACCGCAAAAAATACCATCACAGCAACCGTGGGGTTTCCTGCTGTTTTCTCGGTGAAATCGAAATTCCAAATAAAGAAGTCCTTCACTCCCTGGCCGATCAGGCAAATTATCCCCCCTACCAAAAACGCCTTAACACAATTGGCTAACACAGGGCGCTTTGGCTCCCTTTTCTTGGAAAAGGAATGATACTCTTGCTGCACCGGAGACAGCTTCTTCTTCTTTTTATTAGACAATATTCTCCTCCTACCTTTTTAAAAGCGGCTCCAGTTCTCTGGCGGCTGCGGCTACTTCACCGGCAGACTGTCCGTACATCTTTTTTGCCTCTTGGTTTAATGTGCTTAATGCGTAAGTCTCCAGAGCTGCCTCGCATTGCTTTAAGGTAGCATAGAGCAGCTCTTTGGTTTGTGGCTGCGGGGCTTGAATCGCATCATCAAACAAATCCAGGTAAAGCTGGCCAACGGAATCGACCTGAGCCAGAAAGATATTTTCCAGCGCCACTCCCGCTTTTTTCAGTTCCGTATGCAACCAACCCATGTTCAACCCCATCGCTGCAAGGGCTTCATCCATAATGACGCCATCCATGATAACGGTTTGGGGTACGCTTTCTTGTCCTGTATTTAACCCCAAGGTTTTGGCTGTGGCGGGCTGGATGTCTTTCTTCAACATCACGCTGACATCGCCGGCAGGCTCCATCACAGCAAATTCAACATCGGCAGTCTTAAATACATTTCTCCTTCTCAGTTGGCTTAACAAGTCCTCCGGTGTCAGGCGGGCCTTTAACAGGTTATCTTCCATGATCTTGCCGTGATTGATCAAGACGATTTCCTTTCCCTGGACCAGATCCCGCACAGCCTTGTACTTGATAGCCGCCCAGTAGACAGCCATGGGAAAAAGGGTCCAAACAGCCAGAGCTATAAATCCTTCAATAATTCCAATCAGACCCAGGGAAGTAGCACCTGCTAAAACCCCAATCACGACAACGTTTACAAAATCAAAAAAAGTTAGCTGGGAGTTCTGGCGTTTCCCAAACAGGCGAACCAGAAACAAAACAAGGACAAATATTCCAGCTGAGCTGAGAAAAACCCTTAATACATCCGGCATAACACATCTCCTTAAAGGAAGACAAGGGGACGGTTCTCTTGTCTACCTAGCTCTTGTCTCTTCTTGCTCTTGTCTCTTGCCTCTTGCTTCTTGCTTCTTGAACGGGACAGGAAGACAAGGGGACGGTTCTCTTGTCTACCTAGCTCTTGTCTCTTCTTGCTCTTGTCTCTTGCCTCTTGCTTCTTGCTTCTTGAACGGGACAGGAATGTCCCCGAATAAGGGAATGTCCCCGAATAAGGGAATGTCCCCAATTAAGCATCCCGTTCTAAAAACCTTTATACTGCGGCTCTGCAAATTCCAGAGTTTGCAGCCTCTTTTCCAAGTCAATAATAACCCTGCCAATACGCCCGGCGTTTTGTTCGAATACTTCCTGCGCCTCGGTTTTCTCAAAGGAGGCAAAGGTTTGCAGGGTTGCCTGGGCTCCCTTCAGGCTGGCGATAGTCTGTTTTACCTGTCCGGCTACTGTCACCTCTTCACCTCCACGGAAATATGCTCAGCGTTGAATTAAGTTTGGTTTAAGTCAATGAAGGCGAGCATGAAATTCGCTTAGAGGCCACATTTAATCAATGAATACTTTGTGGACTAGCTAATTATATTTTGTTCAGATCTCTTTTTTGTATACCTAAGGCTGGTTGAACTTTCCGCAATTAATTAACACCTGATGACGCAGCGGCCCTATCAAGAATAAAATAAGCCCCTTCCCTCTTTGGCAGGGAAAGGGCCGGTAAATTAACAGGTTGCTTAATAGGCCAGTTCAAACAGCTGGATGATGTCTTCTACGCCGGCTTGCCGGGGATTAACCTTCACGTTGCCGCTTTTCATGGTATCAACTGCCATCTGGGGAATTGCTTCCCGCTTAACCCCGACAGAAGAAATCTTAGCAGGGATACCCAGTGCTTTGTTTAAATTCTCCACGGCAACAATCGCTTGTTGCGCCTTCTTTTCCGGCTTTAAGCCATGCAAGTCTTCACCCAAGAGCCGGGCAATCTGCGGATATTTGCCCTTGTCAGCCAGGAGGTTATACTGCATGACATAAGGCAACAAGACGGCATTGGCCATTCCATGAGGCACATCAAAGAAACCTCCCAGGGGATGGGCCATGGCATGGACTAAGCCCAGCCGGGCATGGCCAAAAGCGATGCCCGCAAAAAGGCTGGCCAGAAGCATTCCCCCGGCAGCCTCCAAATCCTGGCGATTGGCGACAAAGTTCTTTAAATGCCGACCGATTAAAAAAATTGCCTTCTCTGACATGCTCTCAGAAAAGGGGTGGGCCGTCAGCGACAAATAGGATTCAATGGCATGGGTAAGGGCATCCATGCCGGTAGCTGCCGCCACCTGTGGCGGCAAGGTAGTGATCAAGACCGGATCCAAAAAGGCTACGCGGGGGATCAAGGAAGGACCAGCCACCGGAAACTTATAATTAGTCTGCCGGTGGGTAATGACAGCAAAAGGAGTTACCTCACTGGCTGTGCCGGCGGTAGTGGGTACAGCAAATAATGGAGGCGGCGGGTTTTTAAATTTTCCAACTCCTTCATACTGAGTCAATTCGCCCCCATTGGTGGCCAGGACACCGGCTGCTTTGGCCACATCCATCGGACTGCCGCCACCAAAAGCCACCATTCCCTGACAGCCGTTTTCCCGGTACTCTTCCAAGGCTTTCATCACAGTCTCCACACTGGGATTAGGCTCCACCTGGTCAAATAATGTAAACTTAACCCCGGCCTCCCTGAACAAACCAAACATTTCCGCCAGCAATCCCGCTTTTACCACTCCAGGATCGGATACAACCAATACATTATTGATACCATTCTTCACCAATTCGTCGGGGATTTGTTTAATAATCCCCACGCCAAAACGCACCTGACCTGGGACCGAAAAAGAAAAATCAGCAAACGGCAAAGAGCATCCCTCCCATTTAAATGAAAACTGCTAAAACCTGTTTTCAACGAAGTGTCAATAAATTCCTGCATGGCCCGGCAATTTTCAATTGGGTTTTGGCTTTTTGCAGGGGTGCTTACCCCGGCTTTTGTTCAGGTCAAAATATTTAAGCCATATGCATCCCGCCGTCGACAACAATTGTTTGGCCGGTAATCATCCCGGCATTGGTAATCAGGCTCATGACCACCTCCGCCACATCTTCCGCCTCGCAGGCTCTCCCCAAGGGCACATCCTTGCTCCCACGCAGGATATGGTCTTCCCGCCCGGCAACCCACCTGGTCATCACGATGCCAGGAGCGACTGCATTGACCCTGACCTCCGGAGCCAAGACCCTGGCCAGAGATTTAGTAAGGGTGTTCACCGCTCCCTTGGAGGCCGCATAAGCCATGGAACTGCCAACTCCGGTAAGGCCTGCCCTTGAACTTACATTAACAATTGCCCCTTTGCTGGCCTTTAAATAAGGGGCTGCTGCCCGGCAGCAGAAGAAAAGACCCTTGACATTAACCGCCATCGCCCGATCCCAGTATTCTTCCTTCAGCCCTTCCAAATCTCCTAAGGGAACAAAATTTGTGGTACCGGCGCTGTTGACCAGGATGTCCAGCCGCCCATACTTTTCGGCAACTGCTGTGAACATTGCTCTGATCTTTGCATCATCGGCAACATCGGCCTGCCAGGTCATGCCCTGCCCGCCGGCTGCTATAACCTCGTTCAGGGTTTCTTCGGCTTCCGGCCCTGACCGGGAGTAATTGATGACGACAGTTGCCCCTTCTTTTGCCAGGTTAAAGGCAACTGCCTTGCCGATTCCCGTGGCTCCTCCGGTAATAATCGCAACTTTTCCCTTTAAAGACATAACTGTTCATCCTTTCGACTGCAACATTTTTTTAGATTCTGGCCTGATCAGGACAACCCATGTTTTTCCATCCGGTACAACAGGGCAGAGCGGGTGATGCCCAGCAATTTAGCCGCACCTGTCCTGTTTCCGCCAGTGCGCCGGAGGGCCTCGAGGATTAGCCCTTGTTCAACCTCATCCAGAGAAATCCCTCCGGAAGGAAACCGGATAATCAGGCCGTCCGTTTCAAAGGGCTTCCTGTGGGATGCGGCGGCAGAAAAAGGCAAATGCTCCGGCAGGATCGTCTCTCCGGAAGCCACAATCAGTGAGCGTTCAATGGCGTTTTCCAACTCCCGCACATTGCCCGGCCATTGATAGGCCTGTAATATTTTCATTGCCTCAGGAGATATCCCTTTAATTTTTTTTCTGACATCGAATTTACTTAGAAAAAAACGGGCCAAAGCCGGAATATCTTCTTGCCGCTCTCGCAAGGGAACCAGGTGCAGGTTAATCACATTCAGCCGGTAATACAGGTCCTCCCTGAAAGACCCCAAACGGATGGCCTCGGGCAAATTCCTGTTGGTAGCCGCGATGACTCGCACATCAACCTTGAGAGTCTTTGTCCCGCCAACCCTTTCAAAAGACCGGTCCTGCAGCACACGCAAGAGCTTTACCTGCATTAACGGGGGCATTTCCCCGATTTCATCCAGAAAGATAGTCCCCCCATCCGCCAGTTCAAACCTCCCTGGCTTTTTGGCCACCGCTCCGGTAAAAGCCCCTTTTTCATGGCCGAATAATTCGCTTTCCAAAAGGGGTTCTGGCAAGGCGGCACAATTCACAACCACCAGCGGTTTGTCCCCGCGCTGGCTGCTTTTGTGGATGGCCCTGGCCACAACCTCTTTGCCGGTACCGCTTTCTCCTGTCAATAATACCGTTACCTGGGTGCCGGAAATCTGTTCGACAGCCTGGCGCAACTGTTTAGTTGGTTCACTCTCTCCAATTATCTCTTCCGGATGCCTGGATTGAACTTCCTCTTGCAACAATTCTACCTTCTGAACCAGGGCATTTAGCTGTAAGTTCCGCCCAACGGCCAAACGCAGCTCCTCGATATCGAAGGGCTTGGTCAGGTAGTCTGCCGCGCCGGCTTTGATAGCTAGAATAGCTGTATCAATGGAGCCGTAAGCAGTAACCATGATCACCTGAATACGGGGCGATCTTTCTTTGATTATTTTCAAGACCTGGATGCCATCCATGTCAGGTAACCGCATATCCAGGAGTACCAAGGCAGGTTCTTCTTTCTCCACCAGGTTGATGCCTTCCTGACCGGTAGCGGCAGTGATCACCCTTCCCTGCTGCCGCAAGGCCCGTTCCAGCAGATTTCGCATATGCCCTTCATCGTCAATTGCCAGGATTAAGGGTGTCACTGCCGCTCCTCCCTTCTTCATACGCAGGCAGGATTACCCTGAAGACTGCTCCCGGGTCACCCTGCAAAACCTCGATTGTACCCCCGTGCAGGGCTACAATTTGATGCGAGATAGCTAAACCCAACCCGGTGCCCTCGTTTTTGGTAGTAAAAAACGGATCGAATAAATGGGGCAAATCGGCAGGACTAATTCCCGGACCTGTATCCCTGAAAGTAACCATAACTCTGCCAGGAACCCCGGCGGTTTCTATGGTAACCTTGCCACCCCCAGGCATGGCCTCTGCAGCATTCAACAACAGGTTAAGAAAAACCTGCTTTATTTTTTCTCCGTCCGCCAAAACTGCTGGCATACCGGCCTCAAATCTGGTAGCCAGTTCCACCTGTTTTTGCTGCAGGAATTTCCTGCTAAACAACAGGACAGACTCCAGTACCCCATTGAGATCAATTACCTGCATTTGTGGTGGCGCAGGTCTGGCAAAATCTAACAACTCCTTGATCACCCGGTTTTGCCGGTCAACCTGTTCCAGAATAACGCCTACGTCCTGGGCTAGCCCTGGTACATGCTTGTATTCCTGCGCCATCAGCTGGGCGGTGCCGCGGATTATCCCCAAGGGGTTCCGCATCTCATGGGCTACGCCGGCAGTAAGATGCCCTAATGAAGCCAAGCGGCTAGAGCGCTGCAGCTCTTGTTCCAGCCGGCCTTTTTCCCACAAACCCAAAGCGAGTTGATTAATTGCCGCCGCAATCTGTCCCAGTTCTCCCGACATCGGCGGCAAACGATAATTCAGGTCATTTTTTAAGGAGGCCAAGCCTTTTTGGATCCGGTTAACGCCACTGGCCAGCCGGCCAGAAAGAAAGATGGCGGCGGCAAAGGCAACAACCAGGCCGAACATGGGCAGAAGGAAACCCCATTTCCGCACCGCCCGATGATGGAGAAAAGCTGGCTGTAGCATTTCTTCCGCCCAGACCACTGCTTTTTCATCCGCCAAGGAAACGGGCACGGCATAGACCAATTTTTCCCCTCTAAAGAAAGGGACCAACCCGGAGGCCGCTTCTCCAGCCGTTATGGCTTGCTGAATAACCGGGTTTTTATGCAGGATAAAATTTTCTTCTTCCTGTGGCCGCGGTTCTGGCCGGCGGGCGAAAGAGGCCAGGTTTCCAACCAAAATCACCCTGCGGGAAGGATAGAGGATCACTCCGGCCCTGACACCCTCATAATCAACCAGGCTAGTTTTTAAAGTTCCCTTAACCTGTTCATCAAAGGCCTCACTGGTTGCGTCTATTTCATTCAAGCCGTCTCCAATCACTTCTAGTACGGCCTGCAAACGCTTCCCCCGTTCCTCTACAGCCAGCCTTTCCACACCGGCGCCGGTGTATAAGCCATAGATGGCAAAGCCAAGGGGGAAAATTAATGAGATGATCACAATTGTCACCAGTTGAAATAAGATACTCCTGGCCATTTTACTCCGACCTCAGTGCTTCGATTGGGTTTAAATTGGCCGCTTTGTTGGCCGGGTACATGCCGAAGAAAATGCCCACAAAGAGCGAGAAAACAACAGCAACCAGTACTACTTGGGGAGAAAACACAACCGGGAGACCGGCCAGGTTGCTGATCGCCCGGATCAGGCCGTAACCCAAGGCCAGGCCAATCACCCCGCCGATGCTGCTGATGACTGATGATTCCACCAAAAACTGCATCATGATATCCCTCTTTTTTGCTCCCAATGCCTTGCACACACCTATTTCCCGCGTCCGCTCCGTAACCGAAACTAGCATGATATTCATAATACCAATACCCCCTACCACAAGGGAAATTCCCGCAATTCCCGCCAACATCATGGTTAGGGTACCCGTAACCTGGTTCATTGTATCCAGGATGTCAGCCTGGTTAAAGATGCGAAAAGCATTGGCATCCCGGAAGCGGCGGATCATGCTTGCTTCCAGGGAAGCAACGGCCCACTGCACAGCATCCGGCGATTCGGCCTGGACAAAGATGGTGCGAATGCCTGCAGTGCGCAACAGTCGCTGGGCTGTGCTGATCGGAATCATCACCTTGTCATCCATGGACCCGCCCATACTGGTTCCTTTTTTATTCAATATGCCAACTACAGTAAAAGAGACGCCATTGATCCAGATTTCTCTCCCCAATGGATTGACACCGGAAAAGAGCTTATCTGCAACCTCTGCCCCCAGCACAGCCACATTCTGCCGGTTATGAATGTCAATACCAGAAAGAAACCGGCCCTCCTCGACAGAATGGTTGCGAACAGACGGATAATCTGGGGTAGAACCCTCAACAGTAGTTTCCACACTGGTGGTACCAAACTTAACAGTAACCCGCCCGGTAACAGTAGGAACGGCAGCCTGGACCCCTGGCCTGGAGACCATTTCTAAAGCCTCCTCATAGGTAAGACTTGTTAACGGCCCCCGCCCCGTAATGGTTACCGTGATCAGGTTCGATCCCATTTCCCGCACCTGGTCTGTAACCCTTTTGGTTGCACCCTGCCCCAAGGAGACCAGGGCTACAACCGCAAAAACCCCAATGATGACACCCAGCATGGTCAGAAAAGAACGCAGCTTATTAGCCCAAATTGCCCCAAAAGCCAGGCGGATTCCTTGCGTCAGGTTCATGAGGCCACTCCCTCCCCTGCCTGTAAAATCAGGCCGTCGTGGATCCGCACCTGGCGCATTGTATGACGGGCAATCTCCGGGTCATGGGTAATAATCATGATGGTCCTGCCCTGGGCATGGAGTTCTTTAAGCAGACGCATCACGTCCTGGCCGGATTTACTGTCCAGGTTGCCAGTCGGTTCATCAGCCAGAATCAGGGCCGGATCCCCAACCAGAGCCCGGGCTATTGCCACCCGCTGCTGCTGGCCGCCGGAAAGCTGGGTCGGCCTGTGAAGCATCCGATCCGCCAAGCCAACCTGGGTCAGAGCTCGGATTGCATGTTCCCGGCGCTCCTTCCCGCCCATCCCACGGTAAACCAGTGGACGCTCAACGTTCTCCAAAGCCGTCAGCCTTGGCAGAAGATTAAAGCTTTGGAATACGAAGCCAATCTGTCTGTTTCGCACTTCTGCAAGTTGATTGGCAGACAACCGGCTGACCTCGTGGCCGTTCAACCAGTATTTTCCGGCAGTTGGCACATCCAAACACCCAATCAGGTTCATCAGGGTTGACTTACCCGATCCCGATGGCCCAATTATTGCCATAAACTCACCCGTGTTCACGGTGAGGTCAACCCCTCGTAATGCTTCCACTGTTACCCCGTCCATACGGTAGACTTTTTTCAGGCCTTCCATCCTGATCATCACTGGCTACCACCCCTTTGCTGGGACGGACGGGGTTGGGCCCCTCCCGGGGCACCCATTCCCGGAATGCGAATACCGGGTATGTTTCCGGCCCTGCTCTGGGCAGCCTGGATGAGAACCTGTTGCCCTTCCTGCAATCCTTCGATAATTTCTATTCTGGCCGCGTCATATGCTCCGGTCCGAACCTGCACCGGCCGCGGACTGCCTGGTTTTCCGTCTTCTCCGGGTTCTCCCGGGACCATCACTATGCTGCGACCTCTTTGCTCATTCACAGCTTCAATGGGAACTAACAAAACGTTTTGCCGCTGCTCGACAAGGACTTCGGCATTTACTGTCATGCCCACCTTTAATTCCGGATTTGCTTCAATCTTAATAGTCACGTCAAAGGTCGCCACCCCGCTCTGGCTGGTCCCCTGGCTGGCTACCTTCAGGACCTCCCCGCTGATATTTTTCCCGGGAAGAGCAGCAGCTGTAAGGCGTACCCGCTGGCCAGGACGCACCTTGGCCACATCCAACTCATCCACCGGGGTCACTACCTGCAGCTGGGAATAATCCACTACTCTCCCAAACACAGTGCCCTGGTTAATGCTGTCACCGACACCTACCGGTTTAGCCGGCAGAACTACTGTGCCGTCAATTGGAGCCACTATCAAGCGGTTCTGGCTCCGGTCTTTTTGCTGCTGTTCCCTATCCTCCAGATCAAGCCGGGCCTGCTGCAGGCGCAACTCGGCAGTTGCGATCTGGTTAACAAGCTTATCTGCCCGGTCTGGGTCGGAGATCTCCGCCAGCACCTGTCCCGCAACCGCACCCCGGCCGTTTTCAACCTTTATGGTTTGGATATTCCCGGCTATGGATGAGCGAATATCCACCGGCTCTGACAGGCTGAGGATACTTTCCTCCACCGCCCCCAAGACCCCATTCGCGGTAATCACACTCATGCGGGCTTTCATTCCGGGTGATAGCCCACCCGGGTTCATTATTTCTGCCCTGACATCAAAGAGAATGGCCCCGGCAGTCCCTGCTTTCGGCGCTGTGTTGACCTCAACTACCCTGGCGGTCAGGGTGGAAAGGAATTCCGGCAGGAATATTTCTGCGCTCTGCCCTACCTTGATGTGTTGTATTTGGTCTGAATTAAACCGGCCCACGATTTCCATCTTGGATCGATCCTGCAGGGTCCCAATAATGGCTCCCTCCTGCACCCGGTCGCCAGCCCTCACCCTCCAGGTAACTTCGCCTGCAGCAGTGGCATTAATCGTATCTAATGTCTTTTCCTGCCGCAGACTAGCCAGTTCCCGTTCCTGGATGGTAATATCCAGCTTTAACCTGGCAATCTGCAGGCTCAAGTCCTGAACATCCAGTTCGGCTAGAACCTGCCCGGCCTTAACCTGCTGGCCGTCTTTCATGGCTATCATGTTAACGGTGCCGCTCATTCTGGCGCGGACTTCTTCCTGATTGACCGGCTGCACTGCTCCGGTACCATTAACCCTGACCAGCAGGTTCCCCCGCTCCACCTTGACTGCCATTGTTTGCGGTCCCTGATTGGCGCTGGCCCGCCCACTTGAGTATTGCCGCCAGCCGTACCAGGCAGCTGCGGAAATTAAAACCATTACCAGAACCCAGACTCCCCATTTTTTCAGCAACAGCATTATTATTACGCCCTCCTTAACAGCAAAACATGTTGTCATCTACTTAAACATGCAATATTCGTGCCGGAAGCAATTCGTCTGCCCCAAAAAGTATTTTCTGGCCATTGCGCTCGGATTCCTGCCCGAAAAAAAAGAAAATTGTCTGTTCTCAAACAGCTGGTGTTCAAAAACAGCCAGTCCGCAAGCAGTTTAATATGTTCAAGCCATTATTACAGGATTTGCTCGCTTGATGGTATAAACAGATTCGCTGACCTTCGCCAGAAACCGCGCATGGGAAACCAACATCTGCGTGGCTTCATCCGAAACAACTATGTCATAGCGTCTATTTTTGTTGTCCACTCCCAACCTCCAGGATAGCGGCCTGCATGGTGACATTATCATTATCACAGATTAAACACACAGTGGGGAATTTTTATTGACATCAACACATGCCAATGACATAATAATAACATCCTTATTTGGAAATAATTAACATTTTTCTGTGCAATTGCTAAAAGGTTAGGCAAATCCTCTGCTTTTTTATGAGCAGAGATGCATAGAATGTCTTATGAAAACCACCCAACAGTGAATTTACTGTATCTTTTGCATGACAGCGCCATGGATGTAAAGGAAAGGGGGTGGCTGACAAATAAACACCAATAATGTTGTGGACCGAAATTGTAGCATTAATTTGGAAGCAAAATCGGCAGTTAACCATGATCATTGCGGATAGCGACTTAAGGCATCAGGATTTAAGTTTAAAAAACGAAAGGGATGATTGCAGATGTCAAAAATAAAGATATGGGTAACTTTATTTATGATTGTATCGCTGACTGTCATGGTGTTAGCCGGTTGCGGGCCTAGACAAGAACAGGGTCCGGCAGCAGTAGAAAAAGCGTGGACACCTTCGGGTACAGTAGAGATAGTGGCTCCCGGAAGTCCTGGTGGCGGATTCGACCTATTGGCTAGGAGTGTACAGAAGACGCTTGACGTAGACAACATCGTGCCTAATGACATTATTGTGATGAATAAACCAGGCGGAGGCGGTGCTGTCGGATGGGGCTACCTGCATGAAAAAAGAGGCCAGGGAGAATTTCTGGCAGTAAACTCCACTCTCCTGATCTTCAACAACCTTCTTGGTAGAAGCGAACTAACGTTTAGAGATTTTACTCCCATAGCAAACCTGCTTACCGAATGGTTAGTTGTAGCGGTAGACATCGACTCTCCTTACAAGACTATTAAAGAGTACTTCGAAGCTATGAAAAAGAATCCCGCTGCAATGCCCATAGGCGTGGGGCCTGCGCTTGGCAATGCTGATCATATCCATTTTCTGAAGCTGGCAAAAGCTCACGGTATTGACCCCAAAACGATGAGAACTGTGGTATATCCTGGATCACTAGGTGAACTGATTCCGGCTCTGCTGGGTGGTCATGTGACGGCCATCCCTATCAGCCTGGCTGAGGGCATGGAGTATAAGAGAGCCGGGGAAGTGCGCATATTGGGCATTTCTTCCGATACGCGATTGGAAATAGCCCCTGATGTTCCAACATGGAAAGAACAGGGGATTGATGTGGTATTTGCTCCTTGGCGCGGCATCATGGGGCCTCCGGATATGACACCTGAGCAGATAAAATTCTGGAGTGATGCAATTGCCAGGATGGTACAGCAGGAATCCTGGAAAGCAACCTTGAAAGACTTGGGGTTATTTCCCTACTATATGCCGGCTGAAGAATATAAGGCTTATCTGGAAAAAAGGACTGTAGCATTTGAAAGCCTGTTGAGAGAGGTAGGTTTGATAAATTAAAAATAATAATAATAATTATCTGAACAAGCTTTCTATTCTAAGCTTTACCTGACTGATTTTCATATAAACTATCAAATTGCCTCAGGAAGCAGACTGCTTTGACTCCAATTTATCACAGGATGGAGTGTTTGGTGTGGAGAAGAAGTAGTAAAAAACATAAACCCATTCTTTTTTAGGGATATGTTTTAAAAAGTTCTATCCTGAGGCTCTTTGATAGTTTTTTTATAAAACAAGTTTCCAAACAAATTTACGGATGGTGAAATAAATGAGCAATAATGCGCTGACCGGAATAATTTCAATCATCCTTGGCACATTTTACTACTTTATGTCTATGCAAATACCTGTGGTAACCATAGGAGATCTGGTAGGACCCAGATTATTTCCGCAAATTGTTGCCGCAATCGCTGTCATAAGTGGTGTGTTGCTGTTATTAGGTGAAATCATATCAAAGAACAAGAAAAAACAGAAGATATTATGGGATTTTCAAGAAAGAAAAGATGTATATATCAGGATTGTGCTTACTGTTGTTGCTGGTTTAATTTACGGTTTTTTATTAGTCCCGTTGGGATATATACTTTCGACAATCCTTTTTATGAGCATGATCATGCTGATAATTAACGGTACCCGGCGGATTTTTGAAAGCATCAGTTTTTGCTTGGCTTTTTCGATAATAACATACGTAGCATTTGCTATGTTATTGAACATAGGCCTTCCTCGCGGCATTTTAGCGTTCTAGAAAGGAGTGAGATAACGGTTGGATACAATATTCCAGAATCTGGCACTGGGTTTTCAGCAAGCATTTACTCTTGAAAATATAATCTGGATTTTCATCGGAGGCCTTCTGGGAACTATAGTAGGTATGTTGCCTGGCATTGGGCCTTCAAGCGGTATTGCAATTCTCATTCCCATCATTTATGGCATGAACCCTACCACTGCTCTGATAACCATGACCGCAGTTTACTATGGTGCCATGTTCGGCGGCTCCAGGGCTTCTATCCTGATCAATACTCCAGGTGATTCATCCTCAATAGTGACTTGCTTTGACGGTTACCCGATGACTAAAAATGGCCAGGCTGGAAAAGCGTTGGCTATTACAGCTATTGCATCTTTTATAGGTGCTATAATGGGTATAATCATGATCATATTTTTGACACAGCCGGTAGCAAGCGCTGCTCTAAAGTTCGGTCCTGCTGAAAGGTTTTCACTGATGCTTTTTGCCCTTACTGCTGCTGTGGTCCTTTCTGAGGGGAATATCCTAAAAGGATTTTTTTCTATGGCCATAGGATTTATGCTCAGTACCGTGGGTATGGATCCTCAGACTGGCGCTTTTAGATATACATTTGGGATAATAGAACTGCATGATGGCATAGATTTTCTTGTGGCTATGATTGGCCTTTTTGCTGTGGCAGAGGTATTCAGAAATTATAAAGACATTGATTTGCGATTTAATTTTGATAGCAGAACCATCGGCAAGGTGATGATCACAATTGAAGATTTTAAAAAATGTTTTATACCGATGCTGAGAAACACTCCGCTAGGATTTGTAGTAGGAGTGCTGCCTGGCATGGGTGGTGCGATAGCAACTTTTATGACTTATGCCATGGAAAAGCAATTAAGCAGGCATCCCGAAAAATTTGGCAAAGGGGCCATTGAAGGAGTGGCAGCACCAGAAGCTTCAAATAATGCCTCTGCCTGTGGCGCAATGGTTCCCCTGCTGACGCTTGGCATACCAGGTTCCCCATCAACCGCTGTGATGCTGGGTGCTCTGATGTTGCTTGGTGTAAAGCCAGGACCGCTTCTTTTCCAGGAACGTCCTGAGATAGCATGGGGTCTTATTTCGGCCATGGTTTTAGTTGCCGTCGTGCTTCTGATTATTAACCTTCCGCTGGTTGTGCCAATGGTACAGCTCTTAAAGATCCCTCAAAGGCTAATGTTGCCGCTTATACTGGGGCTTGGATTTATGGGGGCATATTTCCTGAACTACAGCTCATTTGATTTTATTCTGCTTTCTTTATTTGGTATTTGTGGATATTTTATGTCAAAATTGGAGATTCCCATCCCTCCTTTGGTACTTGCGCTCATCCTGGGTAGCTTTACAGAGCAGTCCTTTAGAAATGCGATGGTCATCTCTAACCTGGATATTTCTATATTTTTCACAAGACCCATTTCCCTTGCTTTAATTATTTTAGCGGTTATATCAGTTATGTATGCTGTACATCGAGAAATAAAGATCGCCCAAAAGAGATCTAGGGAATTTTAGGGTGCACGAAATGTTGTTATTTACTTAAATTGGTCGCTTGATGGTACAAAATGTTTTGCGCAGTACTCCGGTCTTTTTGACCTTGTCTGTACTATAAAAGCCACCCATAGTCCTGACGCGTATCGACAACTGCATCAACATACACTACATTTTCCTTGATCTGATATATCAGCAGATAACGCTTTTCAAACAAAAGTTTTCGATATTTTCCAGTCGGGATCAGTGGGTCTTTCAACCAGGGATTTCTTTCGGGAAACACCTCAAGTGATTTTGCTTTCTCATAAAATGTTTCCATTAACCGCAATGCCGCAGATTCGCTGACCTGCGCCAGAAACCGCGCATGGGAAACCAGCATCTGCGTGGCTTCATCCGAAACAACTATGTCATAGCGTCTATTTTTGTTGTCCACTCACAACCTCCCGGATAGCGGCCTGCATCATGGTAGCAACCTCGTCAACAGAATAACCGGGCTTCCCGTACAGCCTGCCTTCCTCAGCAGCTATTAGATTTTCCCTTAGCCGAAGCATACTTTCCCTTCTAGCAAAAGTATCCAAATCCATTACTACGAGGTCGCCCTCACCGTTTTTAGTCAGAAAAACGGGTGCTCCTGTCCGCTTGCATAAATCGGAAATTTCATTGTAGTTTTTGCGGATCGCCGCAGACGGCTTAATGTTCAAAGCTATCACCTCTTTGTGTAGTAATATTATATGCTTATAGTATGCTTATTATATTACCATTAAACCGATATGTCTATTATCGAAGCCCGCAAGGAAAGCCTAGGATAAGAACAAAAATGTTAAAAATCAAGACCTGACCCCTATAGTTGACCCAGGAACTGTCAAAACTACGGCGAACATCATCAAATTAGGAATGATGTCTTTAGCAAGAAACTGGTTGAAGAATATAAAAATGCGGACTGCCGGGCTGCAATTTCTGAATTATAGGCTTAGGAGTCTTGGGGGATGTAATAAATGAGTGATTGCTCTGGGTTTTGGGTCTACATGTTGAAATGCTGCGACGGCACCTTGTACACCGGCCAGACCAACGATCTATCCCGCCGGGTGCTTTTGCATAACGCCGGGAAAGGAGCCACTTATACCAGAGGGCGGCTCCCTGCAACACTCGTTTACGCTGAAAAAATGGCCAGCCGGGGAGATGCTTTAAGAAAAGAAAAGGAGATTCGCAAGCTGCCTAGAAGAAAAAAAGAATTGCTGCTTAAAATCGGAGCAGGATCATTGATAGAAACACAAGTCTTAAGCAAGCAGACGAACACCTAAAAAGAAAAGGGCTGCAATCCCAGCCAGTAAAACCAGCTGAATGGCCCAGTATTCCCGGTAAATTTGCATCAGCTTAATTCCAAAATGGTCGTTAGTCAACACCTGGCACACATGTAAAGGTGAAACCATATAAGAGATCAAACCGACAGCGTACAGGACAACCACGTAAAAAAGCTTGGTATCAAGCGGAACCAAAGGCATCAGCAAAGGAAAGACCAAAGCCACACAAGTGGTGGGATCAGCCGTAAAAAAACCGACTACCAAAGGCACAAGAAAAACTAAGATGTTAAAGGGGATCCCATAATTCACAATGCTGTGCAATAGGTTAGGCAATGCCTCGATACTTTGTACGGTCTTCGCAAAAACAAGAATGGCGCACATGGTCATAATCAGATCCAGCCTAATCCCCCTGATCACTGTTTGAAACTTGAAGTTAGGATGGCCAAAGGCAAAGAACAAACAGAGGATTAAACCTAACAACAACGACAAGTCAAGCCTCAGACCAAAGGCACTCCCTGCTAAAATGGCGCTAAGGGGTGATGAATAGAATAAAAAATCCCGGCCAGCCAGCAGGCGATTTGGTTTTTGACCATTTCCATCTTCTTTTACCTGTGCTTTCCGCAATAAAAACCAGTACCCGGCCAAAAAACCCAGGATTGTCAAAGGAGCCTGGGCCTTGACCAAATCAAATAAGGGTATAGCTGAGAAACTGGCCGCCAAGAAGTAGTGAGCGCGAAACGGCATTACCCAAATGCTGACGTGGCGGAAAATAATGTTGATTGCCGCCAGGCGGGCATTGCTCAAGTCCGTGCTTGTGCCGACCTGGCCCACTAGCGGAGCAGAGATGATCGCCCCGCCAGTAACCGGGATGCCTCCGGCCAGGGCCGGGATACCCATCAGGGTTAGCTTGGGATTATGTAAAAAATCTGCCAGTTTTTCAACCATCCGCTCCAAGAGATTGATCGAGGACATAACCGAGATCATCATCGATACAATGGTTACGGCTAGAACTAACTCCAAGGTCTTGGGTGCTGACAGGGCCAAGCCAACTATCTTAACTGTATCGATTAAGCCATTGCCATTAGCGATGCTTAAAATGACCGATCCGCCAAGAAGTCCCCAATGCAGCTGGTGTCCTTTTTGGATGAGATAAATGATAGTAGCCATAACTATAATTAATATAACTACAGAAAGCATAGGGCAGATCTCCTGTACATCTATTTGTTCGTTATGAATTCACTTTAACAAAGAAATGGTTTGGAGGCAATTTGAAATAGCCGCGGCCTCAAACCGTTTAGGCGAATTTTTAGCCATAAAGCCGGTTTTTTCCATAATCGGCTTATATCTAAAAATTCCAATTGTTCCTGTGTGGTGTTTTTGTGCAGAGAATTAAAGCAGGAAAAAAGAAGAAACTGTAGAAATTGTCAGGCATCATAGCAGAAACCACTGATTGGAGATGAAACAAATTGCCAGTATTTGATACCCGTTTTCGCAGCTGCCTCCGGGAAAACCGCCCTTTAGTAGGCTTCTTTACCGGCATTACCAGCCCCGCCCTGGTCGAAATGGCCGGCTACGCTAACTTTGACTTTGTAATCATTGATAATGAACACGGCCCTGCCGGTATTGAAACAACGGAGCACATGATCCGGGCGGCCCGCAGCGCCGGGATTGTACCCCTGGTGCGGATGTCCGGCGCCAACCCCCAGGAGATTTTGCGGACACTGGACATCGGCGCTGCCGGTGTTCAGGTGCCCCAGGTCAATACTAGAGAGCAAGCCAAGCTGGTTGTAGATGCCGTTAAGTTTCCGCCGATGGGCAACCGGGGTGTAGCTTATTCTACCCGGGCTGGTGGTTATGGTTTTTTTGGCGGGCTGGAACATATTCAAGCCTCCAATGAGCATACTGTGGTTATAACTCATATCGAAACAGTGGAAGCAGTAAATAATCTGGAGGCCATCCTGACAGTTAAAGGTATCGACGTCCTGTTCGTTGGCCCATCGGATCTTTCGGTATCCATGGGTTATCCCGGCAACCCAGGTCACCCGGAGGTTCAGGCTACTATTGCCAGTTGCCTGAAACGGATTGCTGCAGCGGGTATCACACCCGGGGTCCTGATCACTAATAAAGATGAATTCCACAAATATGCTGCTCTCGGCGCCCGTTTCATGCCGATAATGGCCACAACGGTAATCATCGGGGCAATGAAAGGGCTGATTGCCGGTACTAAAGAAACCCTAGGTATAAAATAGCGGGAGAGTTTTATGGACGGCATTAAATCATTAAGGCCCGCTTAGGATTTTTGTTTGAAGGCTGGAAAGAGAAGATGATCTTGTATAAAGGCCAGCAACCGCGCCACCTTCTGCTGTTTGTTTTTCTTGCTTTGTTGCCCGCAATTTTATCTCTTGTGACAGGATGTTTTGCTGCGCCAAAAGAACGGATCGATCAAAAAAAAGCCCATCCAAGCCAGAATACACAAGCGGATCAGGAAAAAACTCCGGATAAAAGCGACGTGTTGCCTGTTTTACGACTTTCTACAACCACGATTGCACCTGGGGATATTTTTATCCTGTACCTTGAACATGCTACTAAGAATGACGTCCTGGAGTTCCATACCTCTTTTGCCGAAAAGAACCCCCTGTTTTTTGACTATCCAGCAGGCAAGATGGCTATTTTAGGAGTAAACTACCGCACTGTTCCCGGGGAGTACTATGTTCAAACTAAGCTATCCAGAAACGGTGAAACGATCCTAAATGCACGAAAGACTGTCTTAGTAACCCCAAAAGAATTCCCTGCCCAGTTCCTAAGAGTAACCCAAACGCAGCAAGCCATGCGCTGTGACAAGCTCTGGCAGGAAGACCGGGTTCATATTATCAGAGCCAGATCAAGCACAGCACCAATGCCTCTGTGGCAAGGCGCCTTTTTGATGCCTGTAGAAGGAAGAATTTCTACCGGGTTTGGGGTGTTCCGCTATATTAACAATATAGAATCAGGCAGGCATTCCGGCATCGATATCGCAGCCCCCGCCGGAACCCCCATTAAAGCAGCCAACAGAGGGTTGGTTACCTTATCCAAGTCCCTGAATGTGGTTGGCAAAACCGTCATTATTGACCACGGGCTGAACCTTTACAGCGCCTATTCTCACCTCAACCGTCTCCTGGTGGAAGAAGGTGCTTTGGTAGAAAAAGGAGATATTATCGGAGAGGTCGGCTCTACCGGTTTCTCTACCGGTCCCCACCTCCACTGGACCATCAGCGTAGGCTCTGTCTTCGTCAACCCCTGGTTGTTCCTCGCAGAAGACCCTTTATTAAGGCACTCAGACTGACTATTAACTACTGATTTGCTTAGCATCGAGATAGGACTGGTAACGCCCAATCTTGTCCTTAGGCACCACTGCGTCCACTACTATTGCTTCTTCCCGGTAATTGACGGAAATGACTTGTACCGTTTTATACAGTTCATTGAGTACTCCTGCCTGATGATAAGGCAGGAACAGCTGTGCCGGCCTCCTGTCTTGCTGCAGCAAATTGGCCATCTCCCGCAAGAGCTGCTCCAGGCCAGTGCCTTTCGCCGCTGAAATCAAGACCCATGGATTGCCGTCCGCCAGAGGTATTGGACTGGCACTTGACGCCAACAAATCTATTTTGTTTAAAATATTAATTACCGGCCTGTCACCAACCCCTAATTCTCCCAGAACTTTCTCCACCGTTTTTTTCTGTTCCTCCCACCTGGGATTGCTGGCATCAATGACATGGAGAATAAGGTCGGCTTCCTCTACCTCTTCCAGTGTAGCCTTAAAAGCAGAAACAAATTGATGGGGGAGCTTGTTAATAAAGCCGACCGTATCCGCAACCAGCACTTCCTGACCTCCAGGCAAGTTTATTCCCCGCAAGGTGGGATCAAGGGTAGCAAAAAGCCGGTCTGTGCCTCTGTCTTCGAGTTCCAAATCAGTTTCCCGGCTGCCGGCCGACTGCAAGAGACGAAACCGCAGAGTTGATTTGCCAGCATTAGTGTACCCCACCAGAGCCACGGTGGGAAGATCCTGGCGTCCGGAGCGCTGCACCTGGCGGCGATTTTTCACATCGGCCAGTTGTTCCTCAATCTCCTTGATACGGCGGCGGATGTGGCGCCGGTCTGTTTCCAGTTTCGTTTCACCCGGACCACGGGTACCGATTCCTCCCGCCAGGCGGGATAAAGCTCCGCCTTGGCCAACCAGCCGGGGCAGCCTGTAGCGCAATTGGGCCAGCTCCACCTGGAGTTTTCCTTCCCTGGTTTGGGCCCGCTGGGCAAAAATATCCAGGATTACCGCTGTCCGGTCCAGAACCCTTACCCCGGTTAACTGCTCCAGATTACGCATCTGGGTACCCGTTAATTCATGGTCTACCACAAGTACATTTGCCCTCAGTTCCTGCAGCTGTAAACTTAATTGCTGGGCAAAGCCCTTGCCGACAAAAAATGTCCCATCAATGCGGCTCTTCTTTTGGCAATAGGAACCCACCACGATGGCTCCCGCAGCTTCAACCAGCTCGACCAATTCGGACAGGGACTCTTCGGGCTGCAGCACATCGTCTTTCTCCGGCGGCAGAACCAAGGCAACCACAACTGCCCGCTCAGCTGTTTCGATTGCTGTTTCTGTTACTTTGGCTGAACGGGCCTGTTTTTCAATATCATCGATAATTTCCTGGAGGTTAAAGCTCTCTAAATCCGGCAAACTAAATGGCCCTTTCTCCAAACGGCTCCCTGAGGTTACTTCTGTGCCGGGGCAACAAAAACCCACATAGACATCCGCTACCTTTCCATTCTGAACTCCGATCGCGGCGATACAATCAAACTGCATCGCCTCCAGGGCTGCCCAATCAACACCCGAAAGCATCCCGCTACTTCCGGGGTGGGTATGGACCAGACGCACCCCGTTTAAGCGGTTCGCCTTCCGGCGCACTGCAAAAGGAGGCAATCCAACCTGATTACGGCTCCCGAGGGCTACTGCCAGCACCTTTCCCTGGCGGTTAAGGTAAACTGCTACTTCTCTTCCTATTAGATCAGAAATCCAGGCCATCCTTTCGGCCAGTTCCGTTGAAATTAAAGAGGCGCGCTCTACCGCATAGAGATAAAAATCCTCCAGTTCTCTTATGATATCTTCCTTCAGACCAGTTGTTTCACCATATAATACCTGTTTGATCTCGCTCACGCACCTTCTTCTTTCTTCATAATTTTATTTTATCATAAACATGGTTTTAAAGGTTAAAATACAAGAACCAGGGCTTGAAATATAAAACCCTGGTTGTTAGTGGCGTAATCCCTCTTGTTTGCCTGTGCGTGTTCGTAAGCAGACAAGCGTTGCGCGCGGACAGGGGTCGCCGCTTTTAAATAAGCAAGGATACAAAAGTGAATATTTTGCCGGTTTACTGGACTTTGTACTCCCTGAGTTCAGCTATTATTTTTGATTCTTTAGCCCGGAATTCGGATTTAACCATCCCTACATTAGGAGCATAATACTGAAAAATTTCATGTTCACCAGCCTTAAAGGTAGAGTGGATTTTAAGGCAATCCTTAAAAGTGCCGGCCGGAGTGGTTACTGTAGCGTTGGTTTCCACTATTGTATAGGTTCTTTCGCCTGCACTCCAGGTTGTCCCCACCTTAAAGGGTCTTTTTAAGATTATTTCCCGCTGGTTTTCTTTAAAGGCAGCAAGCAGGTTTTTTTCTTCGTAAAATCCTTCTTCACTGAAGACTCTGGTAATGCTGTCCTCTGTTACCTCGTAGATAAAGGCCAGAGTTGTCCCCGGGTTTGCCCTTTTAAGCTGGACCAGATTGCCTTCTCTAAACAAAACCCGATCATCATACTCCGCATGCGCGTATCCCTCGCCCCGGTAGTCCCAGAAATTACCTGGCTTTAATGGGAGGTAGGTCTCCGCCGTCGCCTCCTTAGCCGGAGGCTGTGGGACGGGCCTTGCTTGTTCCGGCGGGCGGGGCCAACAGCCAAAGGAACCCGCCAGACCTCCAATAATGATTAGGAGCGTCAATACCCCCAGTCTATTTATTAATTTCACAATCCTTCACTCCTGATGTAAATTTCTGCAACCTTCTGCCCCTGCGGCAATATTTATTTTCCCCCGCCAGCAGCAATCCATGCATCCCTATTTCAATTATTTGCAGATTACGGCAGCGTTCCCTTTTCATGCCATATTTTTCTGGGGCATCATTAACCAATCATCCCGCCCCAACATATGATGTTAACAAAGACTGAAAGGGGGATGTTAATTTGGATAGCCAATTTTTCGGACCGAAACCGCCAGGATCATCGATGTCTACGTCCAGGCTGTTAATGATTTTCTTGCTAATCCTGTTCCTCTTCGATTTTAGATAAGGGTTTGTCCCAAATTCCAAGCCATTGATGTTCTCTTGCCAAGTAGCCTATCGCGTCCCCAACGCTGATGGGCTACTTCTTTTACTCTTATAGCGATAAGCCATAGTCTTTGATCCAATTAAGAGAAGCCACAGTGTCCGGTTGAGGGATGTATTCCAAAGAGACATAGCCTTGATAACCAAGGGTGTCAATTTCTTGCAGCAAAAACTGATAGTTGATCTCCCCGGTTCCCGGTTGATGCCGCCCAGGGTTGTCGGCGATCTGAATATGGCCAATCCTGGCAAAATGCTGCCGCAACAACCCGGTCAGTTCCCCGTGGGTCCTTTGCATGTGATAAACGTCAAACTGCAGATAAACATTGCCGGCGTTAACTTCATCCAGGAGCCGCCAGGCATCGTCGATTCTATGCAAAAAGAAACCGGGGACATCGAACCTGTTAATCGGCTCAATTGTTAAGAGAAGGTCCTTTTCTCTCAGTTTTTCTGCGGCATACTTGATGTTATTTGCCAAAGTGTCCCATTGTTCCTTAAAAGGCGTCCCCGTCAGCGTTTTTCCCGCTAAACAGTTGATTCGCCGGTTACCCAGGTCAAGCGCCCAACCAACAGCCTCCGCTACTCCGGCGCGAAACTCCTGCACCCGGCTGGGGTCACTGGCGATTCCCCTTTCCCCGGCTTCCCAATTTCCGGGAGGCAGATTAAATAAAACTACCTCCAGCTTGTTCTCCGCGATGGTTTTCAGCAAATCCTCCCGGCCGCAGGCATACGGATAAGGAAATTCCACCGCAGTAAAGCCTGCTCTTTTAGCGGCAGCAAACCTTTGCATAAAAGGGACCTCTGTAAACAAGAAACCTAAGTTGGCTGCAAAGCTAGGTATTTTTATTCACCTCCGTCCATTTACTTCAGCAGGTGTGTCCCCGTTCCTTTAGAGATTCCTTCCTGCTTTTCTCATTGCCATTATAACACTGGTTTGTTGGAAATCAAATGGGGGAAGCACGGGGACGGTTCTCTTGCTTCCTTTGGAAGCAAGAGAACCGTCCCCGTGCTTCCTTGACAGAAAATATCAGGCAAGATAAAATATTTGTATTAAATAAAATATTCAAAATATATAATAAGGATTAAGAATAGTTTAAGGGATCTGCCTGGGGAGGTGAAAATCTGAAAATGACCAATAGAACTTAATACTAGCGAGAAACCGCCATGAGAACATGTTAAATGGACTTGTTTCAGGTCAAAAAAGAGGGCTGTCTTTTCAACATTTTGTGCCTTTGCGCAGCGAAAGGAATGGTTATCAAGATGAAGGACTACAAAACGGAAATGTGGATCACTGTGATTGTTTTTACGTTGGTTGTCCTGACGGGCGGAATTCTAAGTGTTTTTTTTGTATTGGGGAAGGACGTTTTTTTTGGACCATCGCCAAATTTTAAGCCTCATACTCATGTGCTGGGTTTCCCGCTCCATTATTTCCTGCTTTTAATCTTAAGCTGGATTGGCGTGACGGTGTTGGGAGGCATATGGAGCTTCGTCATGGACCGGATTGACAAGAAAGAAGTTTAGGAGGTGCTGTGATGTCAGAGACTATTTTTATCCCAGGCATTATCGCCAGCGTTATTGTTCTGGCGGTTTCCATTTTAATTGGTTTCTGGGGACGCAAGCTAACGAACAACCTGGCTGACTACTATGTAGCTGGGCGTACTATCGGCGCAGTTAATAACGGCTTTGCCATGCTTTCGTTGTCGCTTAGTTTAACGACTTTTTTAGGGCTAACAGCCTTGATCATTTACGGGTTTTATTTGGCGGTGGCCATCTACGCATCTTTTACCGCTGCTTTTATCGCCATGCTGGTGTTAGCGGCGCCATACCTGCGCCGGCACAGGTCGTTTACGACCATGAATTTTATCGGTGACCGTTTTTATAGCCGCAACCTGCGTTTACTTTCTGTGGTAATTATGTTGGTGGTCAGCATTTTGTATATGGTTGCCAACATTAAGGGTGTGGGCATTATTTTTGAGATGATGCTCGGCTTGCCGGAGTTCTGGGGCATCTTGGTGGGAGGCCTGGTCGTCACCATTTATGTAACCATCGGTGGCATGTATGGTGTAACCTATAATCAGACCTTCCAGAGTCTTGTGATGCTGTTTGCCGTCATGTTGCCGGTAATGATTATTTTAAAGGCACTTGGTGCTAGTGGCTGGTGGTTCCCGCCTCTAGGCTACGGCGAGATGGTGCCGGCCATGGTCCAGTTAACACCGCATTATTTTTTCCCGTTTATTGTCCATCCCGTTTGGTATATTGCAGTCTTTCTGGGATCATTTTTTGGGATTATCGGCCTGCCGCATTTTGTGATGCGTTTTTTTACCGTCCGTGACGCCAAAGAAGCGCGCTGGAGCACGGTCATATGTGCTTTCCTTGTTGGCATAATTAATACAAGTGTTTATGCTGTTGGTTTTGCTGGGGTTTATTATATGGCAACACACGGGGTGCAAATAGACCCGCGCCATTATGACCGGTTTGTCTTTATCCTGACGGAGGCGTTGGCTGGCAGCGGCTGGCTGGCCATTGCTATTGCCGGGGCTCTAGCTGCTGCTCTTTCTACGATTGCTGGGCTGTTGATGATTATGGGGGCCGGCTTGGTGCATGACTTCTACGGCGTGCTACGTCCCAATACAAATCCGGACAAGATGCTGAAACTGGCCACGTGGGTGATGTTTGGAGTTGGGATCGTAAGTACGCTGATTTCTTTGCGTCCGCCGGAGTTTATTTTGGTGACGGTGATGTGGGCCTTTGGCATTGCTGGTGCAGCTTTTGGAGTGCCGATTGTGTTGGGTATCTGGTGGAAACGGGCCAACAAGGAAGGCGCAGCTGCAGGAATGATTGTTGGCTTTCTAACCAGCTTTATCCCTTATATCCTGATTGAAATCTTAGCCTGGGAACCAACAGCCATTTCCCGCTTTCTTTATGGTCCGCTCGGCTGGGTTAAGAGTATTGCTTACAGTATCCCGCTGGCCTTCATTGCCATGGTAATCGTTTCCTGGCTGACAAAGGAGCCGCCATTGGAAGTCAGGCAACAGGTCGATAAGATGCACGGCTGGTCAGACTACCGTGAGGAGCGCTACAATGGTAAAGTCTTGCCGGTAATTATCCTTATTCTTTCCATCCTCTGCATTTTGTTCAGCTTTACTCTATACGACATCTTTTCCAAGATCGGCAGTTAAGGAGGTTTGGTATGGAAAACTGGCAAAAGATTTGCAAAACGCCTTGGCGGGAATTAAAAAAGATGCAGGATCGCAAGTTGCGTTCTTTTTTGATAAACCAGATTTACCCTTACAGTCCTTATTACCGGCGTCTTTTTGACAAGCACAAACTTGATCCCTATAAATTTCAAGGTGTGGACGACCTGGTACACATCCCTTTCTCTTATAAGGAAGATGTGGCGCCAACCAATGAAAGTCCTAAAAAACACAGGGATTTTATCATCAGGCCCGACGAAGAAATCTCGAAGAAATATGGGCACCTGGCCAAACTTTCTCCTTATGGCGGAAAGCAGGTAGTGGCGGAAAAAGTTTATGAGTACAAGCCGGTACATATGCATTTTACTACTGGGCGCACAGCTAAGGCCACCCCGTTTGTTTATTCGCTGCGTGACCTGGAGAACATCCGGGAAGGCGGGCGGCGACTGTTTGATGTGTTTGCGTTATCAAAAGATGACGTAATGATCAACGCTTTTCCCTACGCGCCGCATTTGGCCTTCTGGCAGGCTTTTTTTGCCGCCGATGCACTAGGGGTGACTAGCCTGCATAGTGGTGGCGGCAAAGTGATGGGAACGCAAAACTTGATTGATGCTGTAGAAATGCTGCGTGGGACTGTTCTGGCCTTTATCCCTGGCTACGCCTATTATTTTCTGCGCCAGGCCGCCGAGCAGAAAAAAGACTACTCCTCTGTGCGTAAACTGCTGTTCGGCGGTGAGCGGGTGCCACCCGGCCTAAAGGACAAGATCCGTGCCACCTTGCAGGAGATGGGGGCGAAAAACCCGATGGTACTAGCTACTTATGCCTGCACGGAAAGCCGTCTGGCTTGGGGCGAATGCCCATCGGAATCGTCTTTCGGCTATCATATTTACCCCGATCTGGAGATTATTGAGCTAGTTGACCCGGAGACAGGAGAGCGGGTGGCGGAAGGGGAAGAAGGGGAAGTTGTGTATACAGCGCTGGATTGGCGTGGCACTTGCATGCTTCGCTACCGGACAGGTGATGTGGCTAAAGGCGGCATCACCTACGAACCCTGTCCCAACTGTGGCCGTACTGTTCCACGCATCAGCGCCAACCTGCAGCGCAAATCGGAGTTTAAAGAATTTAACCTGACAAAAATCAAAGGAACGCTGGTTAACCTGAATAACTTCTTTCCCTTGCTGATGGGTCACCCGCAGGTGCTGGAATGGCAGGTGGAGATACGCAAGCGCAACAACGACCCGTTTGACCTGGACGAAATTTACCTTTACCTGGCCCCGGCTGCGGGCGTTAACCTGGAGGAACTGAAGAATGAATTGCGGCAAAAAATATCTCGGGATACAGAAGTATCGCCTAACGAAATTATAGTAACATCAGTGGATCAGATCCTGGGCAGGTTGGGCATGGAAACAGAACTGAAAGAAAAAAGAATTCTCGACAGCCGTCCATGTAAATAGAGCGGGGAGGAGTGTGGCTATTATATGGAGAATTTGGAAAAATTAAGCCGTTTGTCAGAAAAACAGGTTAGAGAACTGCAGGAACAGCGCCTACAGTCCTTTCTAGGTGGGGAGGTGGCGTCCAGGCACCCAGCTTACCGGGAGGCATGGCAGGCAGTGCCACGTTCCTTGGCCGACCTGTCCATTCTACCTTTTACAACTAAGGATGAACTGCTTCCAACGCCTGGTAACCCGACAGGGTACCTGCGTTATGTATTGGAGTCGCCGGCTTCTGCCGAGGCTGGCGGCGGGTTTTTGAGTATTCTTTTAGCCAAAAAAAGGAGCAACAGTACCCCTGAAAAATACGCTACCAGTCAGATCTTTTTTTCGGCTGGGCGCACGGGACGCATTACGCCTTATGTTTACTCTGTCTACGATGTGGATCAGCTGCGGGAGGCTGGATTGCACCTGTTAAACGTGCTCGGTTTAACTCAGGACGATACCATGGTTAATGCCATGCCTTACCTGCCTAACCTTTGCTTCTGGCAAATCTATTACGCAACCGTCAGCATGGGGGCTACTGCGCTGCAGACTGGAGGCGGCAGGATCTTGGGTGCGGAAAAGATTATCGCTGCTTTGGAAAGCATGGAGGCCTCTACCCTATTCTCCACGCCTGGCTATGCGGAATACTTGCTGCAAAGTGCCATTCAACATCAGATAAAATTGCCACATCTGCAAAATATCATTGTTGGCTATACACCTGCTCCGCTGCCTGTTGTCAGTCGGCTTGAGATGTTGGCAGGCATGGCCGGCAGTCTTTCAGCCAAGGTTAAAAGAATTTATTTTCTTAACGAGGCGAAGGTCGCCTGGCCGGAATGCTCGCCTGGGAGCGGTTATCATTTCTACCCTGATCATAGCTTGCTTGAAGCGTTAGAGTTAGCCTCTGATGAACGGAAGAGGTCGGAGCTGGTTTTGACAAACCTAGATGTTAAAGGCTCCTGTGTCGTTCGTTTCCGTACTGGGGATCTAATCGACGGCATTACTTTTGATACCTGCCCAAATTGCAATCGTAGACTGCCGCGCCTGGTAGGCGAAATCGAGCGTCTACAGGAATTTAAAACTTTTAGGTTTAATGGCAAGGAAAAAAGCCTAAACTTAAATAGCTTGCACGGGTTACTGGCCGCTGAGCCGGAGGTCCTGCTTTGGCAGGCTGTTGTCTCACCTGTACAGGGCTTGGGCCTTGACGTTTCATTGCGTAATAAGAATGATGCGCCCAAAGTATTGCCACGATTGCAGGAAATGCTAGCTACTGAACTGGGTGTGGTGCCTCAGGTTACTGTTGTCTCTTACCGGGATTTGGTAGAACGGCTGGGTTTGGAAAAATTTCCGGTAGAAAAAAGAATCATTGAGTGGAAGCACGGGGACGGTTCTCCTGCTTCCAAATCCTATGCCTGACGCTAACATTTACCCGGATTTGCGCTAACCTAAAGGAAGCAAGAGAAGAAACGTCCCCATGCTTCTTTTCTTCAGCAAAAAACTTTCTTTACTCTCCTGATATATTACAGTATAATTAGGCAGCCGGTAAAATTAAAGCTGAGCTGAGTTGAGAATTAAATAAGCATAGTTGAGCTGAGCGAGCTGAGATGAGTTGAGATGAGTATCGGGCGGAATTGTGATGGTTTGGCCAAAACAAGTATTGGCTAGACCTTAACATTACTTCTAAGGTGCTTTAATGACTCCAGGGCGAGCTAGCCCTGGAGTTTTTATTTTTAAGCCGCCAGTATATTCAACCAATTGGGGACATTCCTGTCCCGTTCAAGAAGCAAGAAACAAGAGCTGGGCAGACAAGAGAACCGTCCCCTTGTCTTCGCGGCATAAGAGGAGTGTGGGAGAGTGTTGCAGATACACCCGTCAAGTTCAGAGGAATTTTTTGATTTAGCCCAGAAAGGCAACCTGGTGCCTGTTTATGCCGAGTTTTCGGCAGCCTTGGAAACCCCCTTGGCCGTCTTTTTAAAACTGAGACAGGGTCCATACGGGTTTTTGCTGGAAAGCGTGGAGCGGGGGCAAAACCTTGGCCGATATTCTTTTATCGGCACAGAGCCTTACCTGCTTTTCAGTTCTAAGGACGGCAAAGTGAAGATTGTGGAAAATGGTCAGCCAGTATTGTATGAGGTCAAAGACCCCCTGCAGGAATTGGCAAAAATCTTAAAGAGATACCGACCGGTTAAAGCTCCCGGCTTACCCGGCTTTGCGGGAGGGGCGGTAGGCTACCTTGGTTATGACATGGCCGGTTATTTTGAAAAACTGCCACCTGGCAAAAAAGGGGAACCAGATCTTCCTGATTGCATGTTTATGCTTGCCGACACCCTTGTGGTTTTTGATCATGTACGGCAGGTGATCCAGGTGGTGGTTAACGCCAGGGTGACTGAAAATCCGCGTCAGGACTACCTGAGGGCTGCAGAAAAAATTGCACAGATCAGGGCAAGGTTAAATGTTGCTGTTCCGAATTATCTGCTTAAAAATTTAAGCAGCCCGCAAAAAAAAATCAGCTACAACCACAATCTGACGGCAGGGCAGTTCCAGGATATGGTTAGAGCGGCAAAGGCATATATCCGGAAAGGAGACATCTTCCAAGTGGTCTTGTCCCAGCGGGTTGACTTCCCTTTGGAGGCTGATCCCCTGAACGTCTACCAGGTTTTGCGCTCTTTAAACCCTTCCCCCTACATGTTTTATTTGCAGCTGGATGACCTTTATTTTGTAGGTTCCTCGCCGGAATTGCTGGTAAAGGTAGAAAACGGACAAGCGGAAATCAGACCCATTGCCGGCACCAGGCCCCGGGGCAAAAACGAGCTGCAAGAAAGGGAACTGGAACAAGAATTGCTCCATGACGAGAAAGAAAAAGCTGAGCATTTAATGCTGGTAGACTTGGGCCGCAATGACTTAGGCCGGGTTTCCAGGTACGGCACGGTCAAAGTAGCAAATTTCATGGAGGTGGAAAAGTATTCCCATGTCATGCACCTGGTCTCCAAGGTTACGGGGACATTACTGCCCCACTTGAACTGTTTTGACGTCTTAAGGGCCAGCTTTCCCGCCGGCACCGTTTCCGGCGCCCCCAAAATCAGGGCCATGGAGATCATCGCTGAGCTGGAGCCCACGCCCCGGGGCCCCTATGCCGGAGCAGTCGGTTATATCAGCTATGGCGGAGATATGGATACCTGCATCACCATCCGCACCTTGATAGTGAACAAAGGCACGGGTTATATCCAGGCCGGGGCCGGAATTGTGGCTGACTCTGTTCCTACGCAAGAATATCAGGAAACTTTAAATAAAGCCAGGGCTTTGTTCAAGGCAGTGGAAATCGCCTCTGGAGGTGAAGCTGATGTTGCTGGTCATCGATAACTATGATTCCTTTACCTATAACCTGGTCCAATATTTGGGAATGCTGGGGGCAGATATCAAGGTGGTGCGAAATGACCAGGCCAGCCTTTTGGATATTATCGCCCTGCAGCCGGAAAAGATTGTTATTTCGCCCGGGCCGGGGACTCCCGCTGCAGCAGGGGTTTGTAACGAAGTCATCCGGCAGCTTTCCGGGAAAATCCCGATTCTTGGGGTCTGTTTAGGCCACCAGTGCATCGGGGAGGTGTTTGGCTTTCCCGTTGTTCCGGCCGCTACCCTGCTCCACGGCAAGACCTCCCTTATCTATCACTCGGGGGATAGCCTCTTTTCCGGCATCCCGCAAGGCATCCGGGTTGCCCGGTATCATTCCCTGGTCTTGGAAAAGGACCATGCTGCCCTGGATTTGCAGATAGTTGCCAGGACGGAAGATGGGACCATTATGGCGGTGCAGCACGTAAGTCATCCGACCTTTGGCGTCCAATTCCACCCGGAATCTGTCGCTACTGAATATGGTTTTGACATCTTACAGAATTTCTTAACGAGAAGCGGGCTTGACACCAGCGTGAAAGAGGTGGCCAGGAATTGATTAAAGAGATGATCAAGAAGGTAGTAAGGAGAGAAAATTTAAGCACTGGCGAGGCCAAAGAGGTGATGGAGGAAATAATGGAAGGAAAGGCCACTCCCGCCCAGATCGGCAGCCTGATTACAGCCCTTAGTATGAAGGGGGAAACTGTGGCAGAAATTGCCGGTTTTGCCCAGGCGATGCGGGCCAAGGCCTTGCCAATCAAAAGCAGACACCCTACCTTCATCGATACCTGCGGCACAGGCGGCGATGGCAGCGGTACTTTCAATATTTCCACAACCGTCGCCCTGGTAGTGGCCGCTGCCGGCCTACCTGTGGCCAAGCACGGCAACCGGTCCGTATCCAGCAAAAGCGGCAGTGCCGACCTGCTGGAGGCCCTGGGAGTAAGAATTGACCTTTGCCCCCGGGAAACAGAGTCTATCTTAAATGAGCTCGGGATCGCCTTCTTGTACGCGCCTTTCTTTCATCAGGCCATGCGCCATGCCGTAGGACCTCGCCAGGAAGTAGGTATCCGCAGTGTCTTTAATATTTTAGGGCCTTTGACAAATCCCGCTCAGGCTCCAGTGCAGGTCTTGGGGGTTTATGACCCCAATTTAACGGAGGTCATGGCCCAGGTCTTAGAACGCTTGGACACAAAAACCGCCTATGTGGTCCATGGGGCCGGCGGTTTAGATGAGGTCTCCACCCTCGGACCTACAAAGATCAGCTGCCTGTGCCAGGGTTCCATCAAGAATTTAACAATTTATCCCGAAGATTACGGCCTGGACAGGGCTAACCTAGCAGAGCTACAGGGGGGCGAGGCCAGCCAAAACGCCCTGATTACCATGAATATCCTGGAGGGACAGCCAGGCCCCTGCCAGGACATCGTCCTTTTGAACAGCGCCGTGGCCTTAGTAGCCGGAGGAATCGCGGAAGACATCCGGGAGGGAATAAAAATTGGGAGAGAAACCCTGACCTCTGGCCAGGCCCTGGATAAGCTCCAGCAATTTAGAAGAGTTACAAACCGGCGGGGCCAGAAAGGGGAAGAAGCATGACCCTGGAACGCATCCTCGCCCATAAAAAAAAGGAGGTAGCCCAAAGAAAACAGCTCTTTCCCCTGCCGGAATTAAAAAAACAATTGCCCCGGCAAAGGCATGAACCGGCAGGCTTTCAGATAGCCCTGGCCCAGGACGGCGCAAGCCTGATTGCAGAGATAAAAAAGGCCTCCCCGACCAAGGGGGTATTGCGACCAGACTTTGACCCGGTAAAAATTGCGCGCTGCTATGAGGAAAATGGCGCCTCCGCAATTTCTGTCCTGACTGATGCAGAGTTTTTCCTGGGCAGCCTGGACTGCCTGAAACAAGTCCGGGAAGCGACCCGGCTGCCCATCTTATGTAAAGATTTTATCATCGACCCCTATCAAATTTACGAGGCTAGCCTTTATGGTGCCGATGCGGTTTTGCTCATTGCCGGCGTTTTAGACCAAGAGGACTTGGCTTCCTTTTACCGGCTGGCCACAGACCTGGCATTAGCGGCCCTGGTAGAGGTCCACTCCCCTTCGGAATTAGGCCTGGCCCTGCAAGCCGGGGCAGAAATAATCGGCATCAACAACCGGGATTTAAAGACCTTTAGGACTGATTTAAAAACCACCCTGGAGATGGCTGCCATGGTGCCTGACCATTGTCTTTTGGTCAGTGAAAGCGGCATCTCCACGGCCGATGATATCAGGCGGCTGGCCGCGGCAGGCGTTGATGCCGTCTTGGTGGGAGAAGCCCTGGTGACGAGCAAAGACATCGGCCAAAAAGTTCGTGAACTGGCCGGGAGGTGAACACAGATGGTATGGATCAAAATCTGCGGCATCACTAACTTGCCGGATGCCCTGGCAGCAACAGCTTTAGGGGCCGATGCCGCCGGCTTTGTTTTCGCGGCCGGCAAACGGCAAGTAAAACCTGAGGTTGTCCGGATGATCGTCCAAAACCTCCCCCCGCGAGTTGCAAAAGTAGGTGTCTTTGTCAACAAGAAAATTAGTCTGGTGCGGGAAATTGCCGATTTCTGCGGCTTGACGGCCATTCAGCTTCACGGTGAGGAATCCGCCGCTTACTGCTCTCTTCTTAGGGGTTATGAGGTGATCAAGGCTTTTCGCATCCAGGACAATTTGCCAGAGGGTCAAATGCGCGATTATCTCCAGAAGCAGGTTGTCCAAAAAATCCTGCTGGATACCTATCTGCCAGATCAACTTGGCGGCACCGGCAAAACCTTCGACTGGAAGCTGGCTGCAAGGCAGGAATGGTTGCAGCTACCAGTAATCATCGCCGGGGGCTTAAACCCTGAGAACATAAGCGAGGCCCTCCAAATAGCCCAGCCTTTTGGCGTTGATGTCAGCAGCGGTGTAGAAAAAGCGCCTGGGCAAAAGGACTTCTTTAAACTAAAAACCTTTATTGAAAATGCAAGGGGGTTATAATTTTGCAAGAGACTGGTTATTTCGGGGAGTTTGGCGGCAGATATGTGCCGGAGACCCTGATGGCTGCCCTGACGGAGCTGGAAAGAGCCTATGAACAATACAAAAGGGACCCCGTTTTTATGGCAGAAATGGCACACTATTTCCGAACCTACACGGGGAGGCCCACCCCCTTGTACTTCGCTAAAAGGCTGACGGAAGACCTGGGAGGGGCCAGAATCTACCTGAAGCGGGAAGACTTGAACCACACCGGGGCCCATAAAATCAACAACAGCCTTGGACAAACCCTCTTGGCCAAAAAGATGGGCAAAAGCAAGATTATCGCCGAGACAGGCGCCGGGCAACACGGGGTAGCCTCAGCCACTGCGGCGGCTTTGTTGAATTGCGAATGCACTGTTTTTATGGGGGCGGAAGATGTCAAACGCCAGTCCTTAAATGTGTTTCGCATGCAACTTTTAGGGGCAAAGGTAATAGAAGTAACCTCAGGCACCAAGACCCTTAAAGACGCAGCTAACGAAGCCTTGCGCCACTGGGTGGCTTCGGTGCAAGACACCCATTACGTTATCGGCTCTGTCGTTGGGCCCCACCCCTACCCGGCCATGGTGCGGGATTTTCAAAGCATTATCGGAGTTGAGGCCAGACAGCAGATACTGGAGCGGGAAAACAGGCTGCCAGACTATCTGGTGGCCTGTGTCGGCGGCGGCAGCAATGCCATGGGCCTTTTTCATCCCTTCGTGCAGGATCAGGAGGTAAAAATGGTGGGGGTGGAAGCCGCCGGCCATGGCATCCATACCGGCCACCATGCGGCCACACTGACCGCCGGGACCAAGGGTGTCCTGCACGGCGCTTTGAGCTATATCTTACAGGACGATGACGGCCAGATCCTGCCGGCCCACTCCATCTCCGCCGGACTGGACTATCCCGGCGTAGGCCCGGAACACAGCTATTACAAAGACAGCGGCCGGGCAAGCTACCAGGCCATTACCGATGCAGAAGCCCTGGAGGCATTTCAGAAGCTGGCTCGCCTGGAAGGGATCATCCCGGCGCTGGAAAGCGCCCATGCCCTGGCCTATGTGATGAAATTGGCCCCCGGCCTGTCCCCTGAACAAATAATTATTGTTAATTTATCCGGGCGCGGAGACAAGGACGTTCAGTCTGTCAGTAAAATCCTGGGAGGTGCAGTCTGTGAATAAGCTTGCCCAAACTTTTCATAACCTGAAAATTAAAGAACAAAAAGCCCTCATCCCTTACGTCTGTTGCGGTGACCCCAGCCTGGAGTTCACAGAAAAGCTGGTCCTTCAGCTGGCAGAGGCCGGTGCAGATGTGATTGAGCTGGGGATTCCCTATTCCGACCCGGTAGCCGATGGACCCATCATCGAGAAAGCTGCCCAGCGGGCCCTGGCCGGCGGCATCTCCCTGGAGAAAATATTCGGGCTGGCAGCCACACTGGGCGAAAAAATCCCGACACCCCTGGTCCTGATGACCTATTTCAACCCTATTTATCGCTATGGAGCAGGGAAATTTGTCCGCCGGGCAAGAGAGGCAGGGGTGGCCGGCCTCATTGTGCCTGACCTGCCGCCGGAGGAGAGCGGGATCTTACGTCAACTGACGCAAGAAGCAAATATGGACTTGATTTTTTTCGCGGCTCCCACCAGCACACCAGAACGCTTGCAGAAAATCGCGGCTTTGGCCGGCGGTTTCATCTACTGTGTCTCCGTTACAGGCGTGACAGGAAAAAGGGATCATGTCGCCGCAGGACTGGACGACTTTTTGCAGCGAGTTCGCTCAATAACAGATCTGCCTCTAGCCGTAGGCTTTGGCATTTCCAGTCCGGCAACAGCCCACCAAGCTGCCCGGCAAGCCGACGGCGTAATCGTCGGCAGCTCTTTGATTGAATTAATTGAAAAGAATCTGGCTTTAATCAGCACTACCCCTGAAACCGTGATCGAGGAAGTTTGCATATATACGGCAAGCATCAAGACAGCAATCGTAGCAAGTGACAAGTATCTACTTGCTAAAGACCATTTTTGAAAAATATTCAATGATTTCCCTGCGGCGGATAATGCCTATGAATGTACCGTCATCATCGGCTACCGGCACAAAGTTTTGGTGGATGGAAAGATCAATCAAATCTTTCAGCTCAGTGTTGATGGATACTGACTGGTTTTGGAAATGCCGGTCAATATCTTTAATCAGCACCCGCTCCGCATCCAATAATGAAAAAACGGCATAATTCTTGATGGTCCAGAGCAAATCCCCTTCGGTCAGGGTACCCACGTATTTCCCTTCATTATCCACCAAGGGGACAGCAGTCCAACGATGGTATTCCATCCGTTCTAAAGCCTGCCGCATGGTGGCATTTTCGTTTAAAAAAACTACCTCGCTTTTCGGAATGAGGAAAAATGCTATGTTCATTTGTAAGTCTCCCTCACCCTTTCTCAAATTCTTATGGTCATCCCATGATAAAAATATTCGCCAGCACAGTTATTTAAGGGACATATGCTTTCAATCCCTAAGAGCTTTTGTCTGCCCAGGAACTACAGATATTTTTTGAAATCCGCCAAAGACAGGCCTTCTAATTGGAGTAAAAAAGCCTTGATTTCCGTCCTGGTACCGGCATAACCCACCAGGGAGCCGTCTTTGCCAATTACCCGGTGACAGGGGATTAAGATTGGTAACGGGTTATGCCGGTTAGCCTGGCCAACAGCCCGGGAGCCTTTTGGTCTTCCTGCTGCCGCAGCCACTGCCCCATAACTGCGCACCTCTCCGTAAGGAATATTCCCTAGTACCTCCCACACCTGTTTCTGAAAGCTTGTCCCCTCGATGATTAAAGGAAGGTTAAATTCCCGCCGTTTACCTTGAAAGTATTCCTCAATCTGCCGGATCGCTTCCCGGCACAGCTTTGGATCTCTTTTTATTTCCCCCAACTCAGCCTTGTAAGTCTGCCATTCATTTTCAGTCGTTGCTACTTTCCTGACACCATGGTTATCTGCCACCACATAAATCAGGCCAATTGCTGCCGGGTAAACGTCATAACCGATGTTCATCGTTTCACCTCACCACCTGAACATATTGAATAATATTTAATCATGGAATTAGCCCGCTAGAATACAACATCCGTTTCAGCATAACCGCCGCTTCCGCCCGAGTGGCATTACCTTGGGGATATAGCTTGCCATCGTTATTTCCACGCATTACTCCGGCCCTGATCGCGTCTGATAGCTCGGCCATCGCCCACGGGCTGATATTTTCAGCATCCTGGAACCGATCCATACCCACCTCCCCAGTTAAGGAGTTGTTATTATATCCAGCCTTTTTCAAGGCCCGGGCAATTAAAACGCCTATCTCTTCCCTGGTAATAGGGTTATTGGGCCCAAAGCCCCCGTCCGCATAGCCCCGGACTAATCCTGCTTCGGCGGCAGCCTTGACCACCCTTTCATACCATCGGCCGCCTACATCGTTAAAGTAGCGACCGTCTCCTTTGGCAGTTAACCCAAGAGAACGGACGATCATGGCAGCAAACTCAGCCCGGGTTACGCTCTTATCGGGATCAAAAAGCCCATTGTCCTTACCGTGGATAATCTTTCTTTTCGCCATGCTTTCAATCTCTGTTCTTGCCCAGTGGCTTCTGATATCGAAAAAATTCTTCGGCTGCAGGCGGATCAGGGCATAGACACCAGTACCCCGATGCCTGATAGTTACTTCCGTCTTTTCTTCCCGGATAGCAATAGAAGTGGGAACAGGGATCAGTTCATTGCTGACAGGGTCTATCCAGACTGCTGTTAAGTTCCCATGCTCTGTGCCATAAAGCTCAATCCGGCGGGCAACAAAGGATTTAAAACTAGCAACCTCTTTTTTATTGCCATTGTTCGCAGCTAGAAAAACTTTAAATTCGGTCGCAAGGCCCAGCGGTTCTCCCCCTAGCTTTACGATCATTTCCCCGATATTTGGAGCCGCATCTATGTCTGACGGCTGCCAATAGAGATGAATTTTTAGATCCTTGGCCGAAGAAACGCCCAATTCCCTTGTTAGAGAAGGAATGTCCATCTCCTTTAAGGGAAGGAAAAAGGATATTTTGCCATTAACTACAGGTATTACCCCCAGGCTATCTTTTTCCGCCATAGCCTGATACTGGTCTGCATCAATAATTGCCGCTGTCCTGGTACCATCAACCCTAAATTCAATTAAACGGGGGGCTATGGGCTCCTGTCTCCGCGGACGAGGCCGATCCCTGATTTCTTCCTGACGCGTATCATTTGGTTTGCTTTGGCTTACAGTTACAATTACTTGCTGTTCAGCCGAAAGATTCCCAGCCCCGTCTACCGCCCGGAAGGAAAGAAGGGTTTTGCCATCTGTAATAATCACACTGGTTTTTCCGTGGGTCCAGTCAATTCCGCCGTTTAAGCTATACTGGTAGGAGACACCGGTCAGGTTATCAACCGAACCACCCAATGTAAATTTCACCGGCTGACTAGCCACCGCACCGGGAAGATATTCGGCGCCATCTTCTTGGAAGAGATTTATTATTGGGACACCCGGCGGCTCACTATCGATAATAAAAGCGGCGGTCTCCCGATAAGGGGAATAGAGAGAACCATCAAAAGTACGCACCCTAAACTTGGCCTGATCAGTATTAAGCTTTGGCAAATAAAAATTTAGTGTGGTCAATGCAGCCTCTGCCTTATCCAGACCTCGCACCGGATGCCATAGGCTGCCGTCATAAAAATCCACTTCATAGCGCACCAAGTCCTGATTGGGATCTCCGGCAGGGGACCAGCTCAGGGAAACTGCGCTTCCACCCCGAAACAGGTTGCCAAAATCGTTAAATAAGCCGGGTTTTTCAGGGGGGTCGTTTGCAATGTTAAAGGTCCGCTGCAGGGAGGTGGTGACGAGGCCGTGAGCATCCTGCACCATAACCCACCAATCATACATCCCTGCCGGCCACAAAACCTTGTTTTCGACGGAAAAGCTGTGGGATTGCCCTCCGGGGCCGCTGCTTGGGACCGATGCTATCCCATCTGCAGCCCCAGGCGGCCTGATCAGGATAGTATGGCTTAAATTATCTCCCAGGTCTGGATCGCTGGAACTCCAGGCCAAGGTTATCTTACCCCCTCCGGCAGAAAACCTCATCCCATCTTCAGTTAGCAATGCCACCGCCGGAGCAAGATTGCCTGGGAGAGTGGCCTTGCTTTGGACTGAGGACCATCCCGTCTCCGTTCCCTCGCTGTTTCTGGCCCTGACCCTAAAGTAATAAGTAGTGCCAGGCTCCAGGTCAGCAGCAATAAAACCGGTGCCAGGCGTCCAATATTGGATTTGAGTCACTCCAGACGTAAAATCCGGAGCAGCAGACATTTCTAAATTGTATTGAGTTGCCTCAGGATTCCCGCTCGGAACAATAGTCCCATTAATTGACGTCCTGCTCCCTTCCAGCAAATTAATGCCTGGCAGAGCGGCTAAGGTAATCTTGCTCGCAGCTGGAGAAAAATCAGACCAGGTACCCGCCTCAGATCTGGCTCGAACCTTGTACCAATACCTGGTGTTGGGATTTAAGCCCCTATCCGCATAACTTAAGGTGCTCGTGATGCCAACCGGGGCAAAGGGACCAGCTTCCGCAAGAGAAGACCAAACCTCATAGCCCCCGGTGCCAGCAATGGTATCATGGCGAAAGCCGCGATCGCGAGAAGGAGATACCAAAACAGGATTAGCTCCATCCGCAAAAAGCTGCGGATAATAATACCTGCCCTGGCCAGCTGTCACTGAGGCAGCGGCAAAAGAAACCTCCAATGTGTCCGGAGCGGCATATTGTTGAGCAACTGTGACAGCACCAGGCGGGTGAACAAGATAGATCGGGGCACCTGTATCTAAAAAAGAACTGCTAGTCGCCCCCTCCAGAGGGGCAAAGCTCAAAAAATGATCCCCAAGGGAACGCATCCACTGAAACCCAAGTGGTCCGGGCCTGCGGAAACCTGTGATATTAATGCTTCTGGCACCAGTACCAGATGCATTAAACGCCGCTACTTGGTAGCTGTGGCTAAACCCGTTATTGGCTCTGGCACCAGTCACTGATATAGCGACATGATCAGCATGGGTCCCTTTCGATGCTGTAACAGTCCCAGTTGAAATGGTAGGAGCAGAGGCTAGACTATCTGCGAATAGGTTGACATCGCCCAAAACGGCAATGGAGATATTATTCCGATACACAACATATCCCACCGCTCCTGCAGCTTTTGTCCAGGAGATGGTTACCATAAAAGGATCGTTTGTTGTGGCGCTTATTCCTGTGGGAACACCAGGCACCGTAATTCTGTTTGCCGGCGGCGACCAATCGCTTTCGTTTCCCCCTGGGACCCTGGCCTTGACCCTGAAAAAATAGACGGTGCCAGGCGTCAGGCCTGAGGCAGTAAAGCTGGTTGACGTTGACCAGTTTTGCACCTGGACAACTCCAACCGCAAACAGGTTATCAAGAGCCCGCTCCACATAAAACTGAGCGTCTGGCTGGTTGCCGTTAGATAAAATAAGGCCACTGATGGTAGTAGATGTAGCTGCTGGCAGAGAGATTCCAGGCACAAACACCTCGCCCGCAGAGGCTGTCCCTGGAAAATGATTAAAAAGCCAAAAAAAGCCAATTAACAAACAGGTTAATAATATGCGGCATCTTGCTTTAAGGTTCATCTGTCCCCACATAATTATTAATAATTAGGTGCAGTTGTGCTGATAGGTTAAAATACCGGACCCAGGAAAAAGGGCTCCAGAGGGTCGGTGTAGCGAATAGTTTCCCCTTTTACCAATTCGCCTGAAGCGACGCTGATAATTTTTTGCAGGAGTTCTTCCCCGGCCTGGCTAACTGACCATTCTCCAGTGATAATCTTACCGGATGAGAAGTCGATGCTGCGGGGGGCTTTGGCTTCAGTCCTGGGATTACCGGTAATCATCATCAGTGGGGCCACCACACTCGTGTTGGTAGCCATCATTGGCGGGTCGTTGGACGGCAGATCTTCCCCGCCCAATTGATAAATCGTTACTTGACAGCCCGCAGCTGCAAGGCTCATTGGTAAAGAGAAAGAGGACATCCAGCCATCCATGAAGTGCAGCCCCCGTTTTTTTGGCCGGCAGGCATACTCCAGGACCCCCTGAATGGGCATGGTACCGGCTTTGGCGACAGCCCCCAGGGACTTTTCTTCCAAGGTGCTGATACCGGCAGCTATATTGGAGGGAAGCGGGTTAATCGTGCGGATATCTTCCCCTGTCATTTTGGCGGCATTTTCTACTTCAGCAGCCATCTCCAACAGCCTGGCAGCATCCCTGGGATCCACACAGCGGGCCGCCAGGTCGTGTTCAGCGCCAATAATCTCCACCGTCTCGGAAAAAATTGCCGTACCACCTGCAGCAATCAGGCGGTCGGTGGCATTGCCGAAAGCCGGATTGCCGGCAATTCCCGAAGTGCCGTCAGACAGGCCGCATTTGACCCCAATCGTCAAGTAGGAAGCAGGCACCAGCTCGCGCCGGACCTTGGAGGCATCCGCCACCAACCTGCGGGCAGCTTCAATGCCTAGTTCCACCAGTCGTTCCAGCCCCCCTGCCTCTTCCACTGTCAGCACGATAACCGGCTTTCCGGCTTGAGCGATCTCCTCCGCAATCCGGTATGGTTCCAATTCCCGGTAGCCAAATCCTCTTCTAACCCCGAGGACGATGGTGGCATAGGTATTCGGGTTCTGCCCCAGTCCGATTAAAAGTCGCCCTAATCGCTCCCGGTCTCTGGATGGTCGCCCGATCTCCCCTGATGTGATCACTGTGGTTGTCCCATAAACATATTGGGCAATGCGGGTAGCCGCAATATTGCATCTTGAGGTAGGAATCACCAGTACATGGTTCCGGACCCCGAACTGATCCTGGGGACGGGGGTAGCCATAAAATTCCATTAACATCCGCCTCCTCTCGCCAAATCGCCCCGGCCTCTCATACCCTCTATATTGGCTACATGGACATGTGCCCCTGCCGGGATGGCTTTTGTAGCCCTGCCGATAGGCTTTCCGTATTTTACTATGATCTCCCCGGCTTCAATAGGGTGAAGGGCCGCTTTGTGGCAGTAAGGCACCCGGGAGACCAGCGCGAGTGAAAGCGAATCTTCCGGAGTTTTAACGGCAATAACCTGGCCCGCTTCCCCTTCAACAATCATTGTCGCTACGTTGTCATCCTTGTGGAGTTGTAATGCCTGAAAAATCATCAAATTCCTCCTCCTATTATAGACAGATTAGGCATCCCGTTTAAACCCTATTTTCAGCTACTGGCTTAATACTTCACCCGCTATCTCTTCTCTTGGACCGATTGGCGCCGCGCCTGGGACACTTTCAACCATCACCTCAACAGGGCTGTAAAAATTTACTTTTCCTTATCGATGATTTAGTGTTTTATAGTTTTTCTGCAAATTTTATCTATTCCCTGCCAATAGTTCAAGTTTTTTACCGCTTATGGTATTTGCCTTCCGCCTCGCAGCTGATTGATGGGCCAGGAGGTATTCAGGATAAAATGTTGACATGTTTAAATACTCTATACATACTGTTATTGGAGGTGTTTTTTATGTATACCACCATCAAAGGCGTAGGTTTATGAAAAAGCTGATGAACAGGCGCCGTTTTGTTAAACTGGGGCTTATTACCACCGCCGGTGTTAGCTTGGCGGGCTGCACGCATTTTTTTAATCAAGGTGCGCCGGAAGAAAAAAAGTCGCCAGAGAAGCTACCAGGCGTAAAGCCGCATCAGCCAGCGGCGGAAAAGCCTGTGGAACATGGACCTGATCCAGGAATACCACAGCGTGAATTTGGCCGAACCGGTCGCCAGGTGAGCATCCTCGGCCTGGGAGGTGCCTTTGCAGTAGCCCGGTCGGGATCCCCTGAAGAAGCTGCTGCCATCGTCGAACGATCGATCGACTTGGGCGTGAACTTTATCGATACAGCACCTACCTACGGTGCAAGCGAGGCCAATATTGGCCGGGTAATGCTACGCCGGCGCCAAGAAGTCTTCCTGGCCAGCAAAACCATTGACCGCAGCTACGACGGCACCATGCGTCTCTTTGAGCAGAGCCTGAAGCGCCTGCAGACAGATCATCTGGATCTCCTGCAACTCCACGGTGTCCACACTGCTAACGACCTGAAAACGGCTCTCCGGCCCGGAGGAGCAATGTCGGCACTGGAGAAACTGAAAGATGAAGGGCTGATTAATTTCACCGGTATTACCAGCCATAGGAACCCGTCTGTTCTCTTGCAGGGGATCAATGAATACGATTTTGACTGTATCATGCTCACCCTTAACGCGGGAGATCCTTATTACCAACCATTCCAGGAAGATCTGCTGCAGGCCGCTGTGGCAAAGAATTTGGGGATCATTGCCATGAAGGTGGCTGCATATGGGCGTATCTTCCGGGAGGGAGGAATTACCACCATGAAAGATGCGATGGGCTATGTTCTCAGTTTCCCTGTCAGCACTGCCGTGGTGGGGATTTCTAACCTGGCGGAATTGGAGGAAAATGCCAGTATCGCTGCCTCATTTAAGCCATTGGCCGCAGAAGAGCTGCATCGCTTGGAGCGTTTAGTGGAACCTTACCAGCAGGAAGTCAACTTCTTTAAAACACAGTGGTAGTACGAAAGACTCAACTAAGAGCGAGTGCTTTTGGCTGAGCGTTGGCCAGTGGCGCCTTGATAAACCAGAGCTAAAAAGTATATTGGAATTGCTTTCTGTAACAAACAGGTCGTCTTTTGGAGGCGGAATTGCTTGCAGAATAAACTTAAGGTACTAAAGCAGTATTTCGGGTATGACCACTTTCGTGAAGGTCAAGAGCAACTTATCGACAGCATTTTAACCGGACGCGATGCTTTGGGCATAATGCCTACCGGCTCAGGTAAATCCATGTGTTTTCAAGTCCCAGCCATGATTTTTACTGGCATTACCCTGGTAATATCCCCCTTGATCTCCCTGATGAAGGATCAGGTCAACGCCCTGATTCAGGCAGGGATTAGAGCGGCATACATCAACAGCTCACTGACTGAGGAGCAGATCTATGCCACGATCAACAATGCGCAAAACGGAAGATATAAGATCATCTACATTGCTCCTGAGCGGCTCCGGTCGTCAGACTTCCTGGGCTTCGCGTGCTCTGCCGATATTTCACTTTTGGCAGTAGATGAGGCCCACTGCGTCTCCCAGTGGGGGCATGACTTTCGTCCGAGTTACAGGGAAATCGCGAACTTTGTAGACCGGCTGCCCAAACGGCCAGTTGTATCAGCGTTTACGGCAACTGCTACCCCCGAAGTGCGCACAGATATCCTCAGTCTGTTACGGCTCAACGACCCCAAAGTTTTAGTTACTGGCTTTGATAGAAAAAACCTGTATTTTGAGGTGCAAAAACCACAGGACAAGCCAGCCGCCCTGGAAGAGTTCCTGTCCGATAAAAAAGACAGATCCGGCATCGTATACTGTTCCACCAGGAATACCGTAGAGGAAATATGCCAAAGACTGAAGGAAAAGGGCTACAATGCATCACGCTACCACGCCGGCCTCTCCGATGGTGAACGCCATGCTAACCAGGACGATTTCCTCTACGATAGAATACAAATCATGGTGGCCACCAACGCTTTCGGCATGGGTATCGATAAATCCAACGTATCCTTCGTGGTGCACTACAATATGCCCAAGAACATCGAGAGCTATTACCAGGAGGTCGGACGCGCAGGCCGTTCCGGTGAAGATGCAGAATGCCTGTTGCTCTACAGCGGACAGGATGTACGAACAAACATGTTTCTAATAGAGAGCAGCAAGGATCTCGAGTATCCAGACCTGGAAACAGAACAGCTGCTAAAAGCACGCGACCGCCAGAAACTAAAGGAGATGACCTACTTCTGCCACACCACCGACTGCTTGCGGAGCTATATCCTCAAGTATTTCGGTGAAAGACCAGCGAACTTCTGCGGCCGCTGCAGCAACTGCCACAGCCACTTCGAGACTGTGGACGTTACCATCGATGCCCAAAAGGTGATCTCATGTGTGTACCGGGCCAGGGAGCGCTACGGTGTGCAGATGATTATTGACGTACTACGGGGCAGTAAAAAAGAGAAGATTACCCGCCTCGGCCTTGATCAGCTATCAACCTATAACATCTGCAAGCTCCCGGAAAACAGCATCAGGGATATCATCAATCACCTGGTGCTGAACGACTTCTTGGCTATCAGCAACGATGAGTATCCAGTACTTAAGCTCGGCAGGCGATCAGCTGAGGTGCTCAGGCAAGGCCTGAAAGTTGAGATGAAACTTCCCAAAGAAATTAAGAAGGCCAGAGACAGCGGCAAAAACCTCCCTGCCTCAAAGCATGTGAATAGTAAGCTTCTCAGTGCTTTAAAAGCCCTACGCCTTTCCATCGCCAACGAACAGAAAGTTCCCGCCTTTGTAATCTTCCCGGACAGCACGTTGGCCGACATGTGCCTGAAACTCCCCACAACCAGTGAGGAGCTTCTCAAGGTATCTGGTGTAGGGCAAGTAAAACTGCAGCGTTATGGAAAGAGCTTTCTCAATTTAATTGCGGAGCACCTTGCCGATACCCCGGAAGGCCAGGTAGCACAACCGCCAGAGACATCCACAGACCCACTTCAAACGGCGATAGAAATCTCCGATGAAGCAATCACAATCAGCGTTATTGCAGATAGACTGAACTGCCACCTGATCCAGCACGGCCTAAAGAAGCTAACCGCAGCAAAGATCAACGAATGGCTTATCTCAGAAGGCTACCTGCAGGCTAGCACTGATGAAACAGGCAAGAACGTTCGCAGGCCCACATCCAAAGGAACAGAGCTTGGCATAACAACAGAGAAGCGGACAGTTAACGGTGTGGAATACGACACCAACTTCTACGGCAGGACGGTGCAGACCTTGATTGTGGAAAGAGTGAGGGACATTCTTCGCTTTGCACAAATGTTGAGTTAAGCAATACTCAGAAATGGCTGGGAAAACCCCTGCCTTTTTGCCTTTTCAAGCGCAGTGGCCGATTGAGTGAGCAGGAGTTTTTAAGGCAGCCGGAGAAGATATATTTAGCAGGAGGGGAAGAGAAATGGACAGCGAACAGTTCCGGAAGTTTGGGTACGAGTTTGTTGACTGGGTGGCCGATTACTTTGCAGAAGTAGGGGACTATCCAGTCCGTTCCCGGGTAAAGCCAGGTGAAATCAAGGAAAGACTGCCCGCTAAAGCGCCGCAAGCCGGAGAGCCGTTGGAAACTATTTTTCGCGACTTTAAAGAGATTATCCTGCCCGGGATGACTCACTGGCAGCATCCCGGCTGGTTTGCCTATTTTCCTGCCAATAACAGTCCGGAATCTGTCCTAGCCGAACTTTTAACGGCAGGGATGGGGGCCCAGTGCATGATCTGGCAAACGTCGCCGGCGGCCACAGAGCTGGAGGAGGTGGTCATGGAATGGCTCCGCGATATGCTGGGACTACCTGCCGGCATGGCAGGAGTACTCCAGGATACCGCATCCACAGCCACTCTTTGCGCCATTCTTACAGCCCGGGAGGCGGCCTCCGGTTTTGAAGCCAACAAAAAAGGCGTCAAGCAACCGCTGGTTGTGTATGCTTCTCAGGAAGCCCACTCCAGCGTAGACAAGGCGGTAAAAATTGCTGGATACGGCAAGGAATACCTGCGCCATATTCCGGTTGATGAAAATTACGCGCTGATTCCCAAAAAGCTTGAAGAAGCGATTGTGGCTGACAAAAAGGCGGGTCTGGTCCCTGCGTGCGTGGTTTCGTCTTTAGGCACCACATCGTCTGCGGCCTTTGACCCGCTGGAAGAAATAGGGCAAATCTGCCGCCGGCACAATATCTGGTTACATGTGGACGCTGCTTTTGCCGGTACTGCCGCCATCCTGGAAGAAAAACGCTGGATGCTGCAGGGAGCGGAATATATAGATTCCTTTGTTTTTAACCCCCACAAGTGGATGTTTACCAACTTTGACTGTTCAGCATATTTTGTCAGGAATCCGGATTTGCTGGTAAAAACCTTCGAAATCCACCCTGAGTATTTAAAGACAGCTGCAGATACACAGGTAAAAAACTACCGTGACTGGGGAGTGCAGCTTGGCCGGCGATTTCGAGCCTTAAAACTCTGGTTTGTCATCCGCTCATACGGCGTTGAAGGTTTGCAGTCGATGGTAAGGGAGCACCTGCGTCTGGCCCAGTTGTTTAAAAGCTGGGTAGATGAGGAAGCCAGGTTTGAGGTGATGGCGCCGGTGAACTTAAGCCTGGTTTGCTTTCGTTTTAATGACGGAAGGCCGGAGCCGGAATTGCATAACAAAAACAAGGAACTCCTTGAGAAAATCAATGCCACAGGCTCTGTTTATCTGACCCACACAACACTTAAAGGGAAATATGTGATGCGGATGGCCATTGGCTCCCGCCTGACAGAGGAAAAACATGTCCGGCAAGCGTGGGAATTGATACAAAAGATGGCAAAAGAGATATAAGGAGTTGGTATTATGGCGGAGATAAAATTTGAAATCAAAGAGCACCTTGGCGTTCTATCCGAATCGAACAAAGGCTGGAAAAAGGAAATGAATCTAGTCAGTTGGAATGATAGAGAGCCAAAATATGATATCAGAGAATGGGATCCGGAATATAAGAAGATGGGCAAGGGTATTACCCTGAGCTTGCAAGAATTAAAGAAGTTAAGGGGAATTCTCAATGAGCTTAATATTTGAAACTTAATCGTTTTGGGCAGCGCCACCATCAGATCTACATTTCGAGCATCTGTTTTATCTTGCCGGAGAACTCGCTGATAAATTTCTCCACGTCCTGTAACTGTTGCCGAATAACCGTCTCGTCAAAAGTTACCATGGGCATGTAATCCCCTTGATGACGCGCATGAAACAATTCATCATACAACTTGCCGAAGGTTTTATCTACTTTACCTGTCCGGACATATTCCCGGTGAAAAGAAGACCGTACGGCGGAGTGTTTACCATGGTTCTCTCCTTTTACAGCCAAGGCCGCTGTAACCAAATAAAACAACGCATAGTACAACCGGTTAACTACATAGGCCAGTCTACCTGCATCAAGTTCACTTCTGGCAGACTCCAGGCTCTCCACCGCTCTCCCCAGCCAGTGATAAACAAGATCTTTCATGTTCCGGTCCTTAGTCATACTACCACACCATCTCGCTGGACTTCTGAGTAAAGTGGTATCAGAGAGTAAACTCCATTGTTCCAGGAAAATGTATCAACCACTATAACGCTCAAATTGGTGCCATAAGAGTAATTAACCTCAAAAATAATATCCGATATGGTATTTCTATCCCGGTGGGTCATTACTTTCCTGGTAATCACCAGCAGGTCAAGATCCGATTCCTCATCATTCTCACCCCGGGCCACTGAACCGAATATTACCAGCATCTCCACAGGAAACTGCTTCATTAACCGCTTCTTTGCTTCCAATACAGCTTCCCTTTGCTCTTTGACAAGTATAAGGTCGTTAAAACCAGGCTTCATTTTTCCGACCTCCTCTAAAATAGACCGATTTTACAACAATCTTCAGATTTGATTTGTTAAAAAATTATACCTTAGACTCAACAATAAAATCAACAATAGTCCATGTAAAGCTGTGTTCATGTAAAGTGGGAATTAGGAATTATGGGAGGAATTATAGGGATACCATACCGAATTATGGGCTAGAAGTTAGACCCCTTTTCTTTTCGGGGGCCTTTGGGGCTGGGTTTATGCGACCACAAATCCTATCCCAATATCGTTTCAAAGCCTGCAAGGAAACTCTCGTCTGCTAGATAATTTAGTATGGTCCCCATAATTCCCGACTTCTTCTTTTGTGCGACCCTTTTTCTCTGCTTTTTGGACATACATAGGATAAACGCTGGAAAATGTCGTCTTGTACATACGCTCGTTTTTCATCGTGTTTTTTCTCCTTCCTCATTTTGGGCTTGTTCATTCTCCATCAGCGTCAAAGCAACCTTCAGGACGGCGATTCGCCGTGCAAGCAGAGCCTGCTGTGATTTGCCCAGTTTCGTGACGTCAACATGGAGTTTCGTTATGTCGTTACGGATAATGGTAAAAGCATTTGCGGTTCACTTTATATTCATCACAATTCCTTTATCATAAGGTAGTCCTCATGCCCTTCGTGGTCGAGCCTTTCGCCCGTAATTTTATATCCGAGACGTTGATAAAACCGCGCGGCGGGATTATCCTTTTGCACAGAAAGCGAGGTTTGCTTATAGCCATTTCTTCGTAATAGCTCAAATAGTTTTTTCATAAGGTTTGTTCCTATGCCGTAGCCGCGGAATTCCGGCAATATCGAAATGGCAAGTTCAGGCGTATCGCTGTCGATGTGACCGTAAGCCGGTATAATTCGTGTCCACGCCGCGCCGATTACTTGCCCGTTCTGCTCCGCGACCACACCTAAGTCAGCCGGCTGCGTTCCAAAATCCTTGATGTAGACAAATATCTCCGGCTCTTTAACGATTTCTCTTGACGGCCGCTCTACTCCCTCTGGAATGAATATCGCTTGATATAATAATTCATTTAAGCATTCATAATCCGATTCTCGCATAACACGAACCTTGGCGGTTATCTTATGCGCCGTGATAATCGCAAAGCTATGCGCGTTAATGGTTATAACAATACCACTCCCATACACATACCAATTCTTGCCTTGCCCGATAATAATGTCCGCCCGTTTTAAAGCATCCTTGCACCAAGACACAATGTCATCGATTTGCAAATCAAAGTTTCGCCTTATACGTTCAGCGCCCATTGGTGTGGTGTGTATCTTGTCAATGTTTTGAGTTATATCATTTTCGACTTTCATAATCAGTCCTTCCAGTCCCACCAATTTTGTTTGTCGGGCGGTAGTTGCCCGTCGTGGTCGGCGTAATGCACCGCCAGTCGATAGCAGTACAGCGCACATCTATCCACGACCGCGCCTTGTGCAATGCAGTCGGCGGCGTAGACCTCATCAGGGCTTTTGCCTTTCAGCGACTCTATCGTCGGAAAGCCTGCCTTTGTCAAATGTTCCGCCATATTTTTTCCGATGCCGGGTATTTTCGTTAGTTCAGATTTCATAGTCTCAAACCCCTATAGGAAAATTCTCCAGAGCCACCAACAGGTGAAACACCAGAAACACGATGCTGACCGCTGAAATCGGATACACCTTCTCCGCAACTCCGGCGCAGAAGAACGCAATCGGCGGCAATATAACCATCGCGTAAATTACCGAGAGCGGCTGAACCGTATAGAAGTATAAAAGCCAGCAAATCCAGTACATTCCAATAGCAGTATATGCCGCTATTGCGGTCTTGCTTTTCGGCAACCTTTTCTCTTGTCCGCGTTGTACCAAGAATAACAGAAGGATAACTATTGACACACCGAGGATATGTTCTCCATATTCGATAACCGGCACGGAAGATGCATTATCCTTAAGTGAGTTAACCGATGGCGGGAACAATGCCCAGACAATATTAGGCAAGGCTTGAAGCACCACGATTATCAGCCCGTACAGCGAAAAGCCTATGCGCAAATTCGTCATATCTGGTTCCTCACTTTCGGCTTAATCAGGTCGTAGCTGCCCTGAAAATTATGGGGACACCATACTGAATTATGGGTTAGAAGTTAGGCCCCTTTTCCTCTTCGGGGACCTTTGGTGCTTGATTTATGAGGCCACAAATCCTATCCCAATATCGTTTCAAAGTCTGCAAGGAAACTCTCGTCTGCAAAATAATTTAGTATGGTGTCCCCATAATTCCACGTTTTTGCCAGGAGCCGACTGAGGCAACCATTTTATGCAAAAAACCGCAAAAGCTATTCCCGGTCGGCTCGATGGCGTTGTTATGACAGGATTTTATGCTTCCATTTCTCCTTCTGATTCTTGTTTTCTTTTCCTTGTCCTCTTATTATTATTTTCCTGCTGTCTGACTTGAGCAACTTTTTGCACTAAGAAAGATCCGACACTCACGGTGCCAATAAGCACCAAAGTCATAGCCCCAGCGGTACAAGTCGTAAGCAACGCTGCTATATAATTACCTTGAGCGAGCAGGTTAACTGCTTGAGCACCGCCCATCGCCAAAGGCGCAATGCAAACCTTCTTCGATGTTTCCAATAGAGAAAGAAGACTGTCAGTTTTTACTTGGGGACTTTGACCCAAAGGTATATCATAGGTAAATACTTCTGTGATGAAGCCGTCAATTTCCTTGCTGCGTCTAAGCCTCGCGTTAAGACATGTGAATGCGGTGTTTAAAGCCTCGTCGTTTATTTCAGGTTTAATCCGATCTTTCAATTCTGGATAGAATACGAATGGCCATGCAAACCAATTATTGCTCAACGACGACGATGTGCTTATTAGGGAAAGGAAGTCTGAAAATAATTCTTTTTGGGTATGTTCTTGAGGAAGTTTTTCAAAAAAACGATAGAAATATTTTTCATGTTGTGGATGCCAAAATGGATAAAAGGAATCTGGAGGATAGTCGCGCAACGCGCGGGCAATGCGTTGATATTGATCAGTTGATAAAACCGTAGAAGAAGGAATGCCTAGTATATCAGCGAGTAAATCTTCAACTAGTTCTTCGGACAGTTTAAGTTCTTCGAGCGGGACAGACGCTATATGGATAATATTTGATACTTGTCGGCCCACAAAAGAACGTTGAATTACAGTACCCCCAATAAGTTCGCCCATTTTCTTCTCCTTTTAGTATTTTAATTTTGATTTTATTGCAATAAGTAATATTTAGTGAATATCTATTAAAATATTGAGATTTTGCGCATGAATTGGCCCGGTAACGCATGTTTATGCATGATTTTCTAATAAATTAGGGTTCTTGCAGTAGAATCAATTTTGTTATAACGCGCCGCTTAACCAGTCTGAGCCTTATCCCGTTCAGGTTAGAGCGGTTGTTAGTATCAAAGCCTTTTGTCACATATATTTATAACGCTACACTTATTGCATTTAGCACGGTCCCGGCAAAAGCCATAGTTCTCGCGTTCCGTCAGTGAGCAATAGGTGTAAATCCCCTTGTTAATCTCTCGAAGGCTATATGGGATTCCGAGTCGTTTCAGAAAATGAACCGTCGCCTCACGGTCGAAGGGTTCTATGAGATGTGAGATGCCCGTTACTCTCAGAAAGTGCTCGTTAGAAGAATCCCATTTGTAAGAGTTCTCGACAAAGTGGGCCTCCACAATATCTCCAAATAGGAAGTCGAATACATTAGGACCAATGCCCTTTAACTCAGTCCAAGGCTTCGCCCTCTTGAGAAAATACTCCCATTCTGAAACTGACATATTAAGGAACTCGTGTTCTGAGATATGATGTCTATTCGAGAATCTTTCGTACTTGGAAATGATATAAGTGGCAAAACTGGACGAATGGTTTTGCCTCAAAAAAGCGCATGCCTGTAGTAGGTGATAGAGGAGTATCCAAAATTTTCGGCCAGTATTACCCATTCTACGCTCCAAGAATTGGCGGACAGCTTTTTCAAATAGTTGGGCCTCTTTCCCAATATCCCCATTTCGAGCAGAAGTATAGAATTCAGAAGTCAAGGATCCGACAAGCTCCCTGTCATATTTCCTGGGACAAGAGTATCTTTGAAGGATTTTTCCCAAGCTATCAATTGAGAGAATGCAAAAATCCTCCAATACCGGTCTCATTTTGAATAATTGGAAGCCTTGTTGTTCATAGCCGCGTAGAATAAAGATCGTGTCTATGTTCTTCCAGGATTCAGCATATTGCACCCATCTTGAACTTGTGGACTCGACAGCATTCTGAATGATCAGCTTTGCTTGACCTTGGTCCATCGCCATACCTCCTGCGTGCTATAATATGTTTTTATATTTCTTCTACCTTTAGAAAAATGTTATGTTGCGACATATGTTTTGTCAAGCAAAATTCGCCTAATTCTCAGAAAACTAAACATTTTACCTTGCTTAGTCTACGAGAGTGCAATTTAATGATAAAATATTATTAATATGCGTAGGTGTGGTAAGTTATGAAAATTGATAATTTAGATGACTTTAAAAGCTATCTTGAAATTGTGGGAAATTATGGGGACACCTTACTGAATTATGGGTTAGAAGTTAGGCCCCTTTTCCTTTTGGGGATCTTTGGGGCTGGGTTTATGAGGCCACAAATCCTATCCAAATATCGTTTCAAAGCCTGCAAGGAAACTCTCGTCTGCTAAATAATTTAGTATGGTGTCCCCATAATTCATCATAATTCATACTTGACTACCTCGCCAGAGGCAGGCTTTTAGCCGGCACTGCCAGGCCGATTGTCTCCCCGTCTTTCTTATTGGAATCTTGCAATGTCCCAAAGATTACCCCGACTACCCGTCCTTCCCGGTTAACGACTGGGCTGCCGCTGCTGCCCTGGTGTATGGGGCCTTTAATTAACATTACCGGCTGCTCCCAGCCCTGCAGTGGCGCTAGGCCCAGGAACTGGCATTTTGCAACTACTTGAGAAAAACCAAGGGGGTTGCCGATAACCAGCACTTCTGCTCCTGGTGTCAGATTTACTGCTTGATCTAATTTCAACACAGGCAGATCATGGCCTTTAATATGGACCACCGCCAGGTCAACCTCTGGCCAGCTCGCCCATTTTGTCCCTTGATACAGGTCACCGTTGGAAAACCTGATAAACACAGCCCTGGCGTCTTTTATAACATGGTGATTGGTAACGATAACGCCTGCCGCCTCAATATTAAATCCTGTACCCCGGCTGTCTGCTGTTTCAACCGTCACTACGGCCTGCTGAAGTTCCTGGATCCAAGGGCTGTCGGCCACCAATTCCCTGGACTTGAAAACAAACCCCAAAGAAGGCAGGTTAAAAGCCTGGAACCAGCTCCCGGCCATTAGCAATAAAAAAGCAAAAAAAGTAAGAACACCGACTAATTTTAAAACAGTTCTTTTGCCGTCAGCCTGTGGCTGCTCTTGATCTTCTTCCGGCAAATCATTTAAATCCTGATTTTCGTCCAAGCCCAAATCTGCTCTTTGTTCGGGAGTAAGCGGCACGTCCCAATATTCTTGCTCTTTATTCATCACCCCCCCTCCCATCCAACAAATTTCTAGATCTATCGCCCCAGAAGTGGAAGCAGCGCATCCTGGTAGATGGGGAGGCCGTTGATGCACCGGCAGGCGCGGCAGTCCTGGCAGCGATGGATCCCCAGTTCCCTGGCCTGCTGGCACCGGTCCTGGTGATCCCTTCCGTCCAGATAGAGTTGGGCCAGCTTGACAAAAAGATATGGCCCTCCAAAATCTCCCTTAAAAGTATACTGGGGGCAGGTAGAAACACAGGCCAGGCAGTCGATACAAGCGCTAAGCCGCTGCCTTTCCATAACATCTTTTGCCACATAATCCCTGCCGCCAGGAGCATCTTCCGGGAGATACAGCTTGTTTTGGCTCAATAAATCCAGCACAGCCTGCCTATCTACCACCAGATCGCGGATCACCGGCAGTTTAGGCAAAGGCTTGACTGCCATATTCTCCTTTACCTTAATTAAGCAAGCCAGCCCGGGTTTTCCATTGATCTCCATGGCGCAAAGCCCGCAGTGCTTAAAGCGGCAACTGAAACGAAAAGCCAGGGATGGATCCAAATTTTCTCTGATCCAGATTAGAGCTGCCAGTACGGTTAGCCCCTTTTCCCATGGGACTGTATACTCTTGCTCAAAGGGATTTTCCCTGTGACCCGGCTGCCGGCGAGTAATTTTCAGGGTAACTTCCCTTAGGCCATTCTCTTCCATCAATTAGCCACCTCCACAAAGCGAGCCTCTATCTGCCCATTAACCTGATTTGCCACTACATTACCCAGGTATCTGGCATCGGTTGCTGGATAATCCAGGCGAAGATGTGCCCCCCGGCTTTCTTGGCGAAGCAGGGCGCTTAAAACTACCGCCCTGGCCGTCACCAGCATGTGCTCCAGTTCGATAGCTTCCAACACTTCCAGGTTATATTCCCGACAAGGATTAATGGAAAGATTTTTACTTTTGCTTTCCAAGAAAGATATACAGTCTAACCCACTCCTTAGGCTTTGGGCAGTCCGGCCTGGACCGGCCAGCTCCAACATCGCCTGCTGCAGCTCTTGCTGAAGCTTAAGCGGGCTGTAGGCACCGCCTCTGCCCTGCAAGCCTGCCAGCCCTTTTATTATTTCTTCTCCATTCTCCGGCAGGTTTATCTCTCCTGTCTCACCCGCATAACCGGCAGCCGACTCCCCGGCAATCCGGCCAAAAACGAACAGTTCTGTCAAAGAAACAGAACCCAGTCGGTTGGCGCCGTGAACACCGCCCTGGCTTTGCCCGGCGGCATAAAGTCCCTTAATTCTGCTTTCGCAGTGGTGGTTAACCTTGACCCCGCCCATAAAATAGTGGGCTGTGGGTGCAACCTCCCAGGGTTCTTCCCAGCGATACGCCTGTTCTCCGTAGGCTAATCGAACAGCCTCCAGCTGGCCCCTCTCTTTCATACTAGACCAGGCCTGCCGGCCTTTTTCTGTTTTCAAATTACCCGAAAGATCTAAAAAGAGCCCGCCCTTTTCAGTACCTCGTCCCTGAACCAGCGCCTCCACCATCGCCCGGGTGACCTGAGCTCTGGTCATCGTATTGATTTCTTTCAAGACTAACTGGCCGGATTTATCTAACAGCACCCCATCCGGACCTGCCAAATTTGGTTCCCCTAAAAAAATGCCGCGCATAGATGCAGGATGCGTCAGTGCGAAGGGTACAAACTGAACCTGTTCCATGTCCATCAGTTCAGCACCCGCCCTTAAAGCCAGGGAGTACGCATCACCGGTTGTTCCCCGGCTGCAGTCGGTTTGGGGGTAATAAAGCCACCCCCCGCCTCCGGCGGCAAGAATAACAGCCTTGCTTTTTATTGTGATAACTTCTCCGGTTGGGAGGGAAAAACAGGCCACACCTGCAATCCGCCCTTGATTGACTAGCAATCTATAAGCTATGGTTTCCTCCAATACGGATACCCCGGCTCTGGCCAGAGCGGCCCTTAAAGCTCCGCCGATGGCCACCCCCTTTCCCGGAGGAGTAACTCCCCTGGCAAAAGAGTGTCCGCCAGCACGGGAAATTACCGCCGGGCCAAAGGTGCCGTTTGCATCCCGCCGGAAAAGACAGCCGAAATTTTCTAGCATTTCTACAGCGACATGGGCTTCGTTGACTATCACCCTGGCCAGATCACGGTCGTTAATATGCTCTCCTCCATCGAGCAGGTCCTCATAAAAGATATCCGGAGTGTCATCCGGCACCAGATAAGGATAAGCGGTTGCTCCAACAGCCAGCCTGGTATCGCCATAGCCGACCGGTTCTTTGCTGATCAAGAGTACATTGGCCTTCTTCGCTGCTGTTACCGCCGCCGCTACCGCAGCGCCTCCCCCGCCGATACAGACCACATCAAAATCCAGCACCTGCACTATCTCACCGCCTCGAAAATATTCACTGCGAAATAATTTTGAGAGGTTAAAAAGAAAGAATAGAGTATAATTTAAGGGAGAAACAAGCAATACTTGTTTTGGAGTAGGAACACTATTATGCCTGAGGAGTTGAACCAGGGTGATACCGCTAAAAGACACCCCAAAAACCCGGATTTTTCCCTATGTTAATATCAGCCTGATCTTGTTCAATATCTTTGTCTTCGCATTTCAGTTAATGCTTACTGAAAGAGGGTTAATGCTTTTCGCCCATACCTACGGCCTGGTGCCTATCCAGGTTGATGCCTCACTGGCCGGGTTAATGCCATTTATAACGTATCAATTCCTGCATGGCGGGTGGCTGCATATTGGCAGCAACATGCTTTACCTGTGGGTTTTCGGGGATAATATCGAAGACCGGCTGGGCCACGTCAAATACCTGGTTTTCTACTTGCTGGCCGGAACCCTTGCAGGCTTGGCCCAAGTCCTGGCCGATCCTGCCAGCCAGACGCCCATTATTGGCGCCAGCGGGGCAGTGGCCGGGGTGCTGGGGGCTTACCTGATCAGCTGTCCCCGGGCCAGGGTGATTGCTTTGGTTCCGATTTTTTTCTTATTTACCATAGCGGAAGTCCCGGCGATTATTTTTCTCGGTCTGTGGTTTGTTTTGCAAGTATTTTCCGGAGTTGCGTCGATCGGCATGAATATAACCGTAGCCTGGTGGGCCCATATCGGCGGATTTATTGCCGGGCTGGCACTGGTGGGCCTGTTTGGCAAGCGGATTAAATGCCAGTAGCAACTGTCATAAAGAAGTGGATGATCATCACGACAGCAATCCCCAGCTTAATCAGGCTTCCCCCCAAGAAACCGATCAGGGTGCCAAAACCTACCCGCACCGCTAGTTCCGGCGATGTTCCCCGCAGAATTTCACCCAGGACTGCTCCCAAAAATGGGCCGAGGATGGCACCAAAAGGCCCCAGCAACATTATTCCAAACAAGGTGCCTAACACCGCGCCCCAGGTGGCGGCCCGGCTGCCGCCAAACCGCTTGGCACCGATCACTACTGCCAGGTAGTCTACCAGGAAGGTCACTCCCACAGCTAAACCCTGCCAGACAAAAAACAAGACATCTAGCCTGGCAAAGCCGGTGAGGAAACCATAAAGGAGCATCCCAGCATAGATCAGGATAACCCCTGGCAATGCCGGCAGAAAAATGCCGGCCATACCGATGATAAAAAGCAGAATCGCCAGTCCCAGCGCCAAAGCATCCATCGTTTTACCTCCTATCACTTACTAGAGGGGTACGGCACAGGGAATATGGTAAAAATGGGCGAAACCACGGCTGTTCCAGTTGACTACGAGAAAAAGGTTTTAGCCAGCCGCCCGAACAGAAACAGCCTGTCTGTTTTTACACCTAATCCAGGGCCCTGGCCAGGATCTGATAGAGACGTTCGACCATGCCCTTGGGGTCTACGATTAACCCGGCAGAAATCTGAGCATTGATCAAAATTTGTTCTGCCGCAATACCGGCAAAGGGATCGCCATTTTGGCGCAGCTCATTAATCCGTTTGACAACCTGGTGTCTGGTGTTTATTTCCAATACACCGGAATCCTGGGGGCTAAAGTCTTTTTTGACCAGCTGCATCCATCGTTGCAGGCTGTATGTTCCTTCTTGGCTCAAAACTATGGCTGGGGTACGGACCAGGCGTTTGGAAGGACGCACATCTACCACTTTTTCTCCCAAAACCTCTTTCAGCCACTGGGATAGAGCGGTTGCCTCGGCCTCCGCCAAGGCTTCCTCGCCATTTGCTTGCCCTGCCCCCGGTGGTAGCTCCAAGTCGGCCTGATCGGCTGAAACGGTTTTCTTTCCTTGGAACTGGCCCAAGAGACTTAAAATATAGTCATCCACCGCTTCACGGGTATAAAGGACTTCCAAGTTGTGCTCCTGGAAGATCTCGAGGTAAGGACCAGCCTCAATGACCTCTCTGGCCGGGCCGTTTAAGTAGTATATAAATTCTTGCTCTGGCTGCATCCTGTCCACATATTCTTTTAAAGATACCAGTTGGCCAGGTTCCCCTTTAGAAGATTCAAACCGCAATAGTTTTACCAGATCGTCCTGATGGGTAAAATCGCTGGCTGCCCCCTCTTTGATAAAGAAGCCGAACTTCTCCCAGAACTCTTTATACTTCTCCGGCTCAGTCCTGGCCTGCTCCTCAAGGAATTTCAGAAAACGCCCGGTAATTACCTTCCGCAGCCTGGCAATCAGAGCGCTGTCCTGCATGGTTTCCCTGGAAATATTTAGGGGCAGCTCCTCGCTGTCAACAACTCCCCGCAAAAAGCGCAGCCACTCTGGCAAAATATCCTTGGCTTTTTCCTGAATCAACACCTTTTTGCAGTAAAGGCTTGTCCCGGGGTCCAGGCGGCCAAAGCCGTGGCGCTCCAAATTATCCTTGGGCACAAACAAGAGGGCATTGATCGCCAACGGTGCATCAGAGGAGAAGTGCAGCCTGAACATCGGATCATCATAAGCAGTAGCTATAAACTTGTAAAACTCATTGTATTCTGTTTCACTGATTTCGCTTTTATTTTTGGTCCACAGGGCCTGGATGGTATTTGCTTTCTGGCCGTTGACCAGGATTGGATAAGGGACGAAACTGGAATACTGTTTAATTATCCGTTTTACAGTTTCTTCCCGGGCAAATTCCTGGGCCGCATCTTTTAATTTAAGCACAATTTTTGTGCCCCGCGGTAAATTCATCCCTTCACTGATATTGTAGCTGCCAAAACCTTCCGAAGTCCAGATCCAGCCTGGTTCATCCCCTTTATAGGAACGGGTGTAAACGGTAACATTTTTTGCCACCATAAAGGCAGAATAAAAGCCTACGCCAAACTGACCAATGAGATGGAAGTCTTTTTGATCCCCCGCAGCCAAACGCTTGATAAACTCCCTGGAACCAGAATGGGCGATGGTCCCCAGGTTTTCTACCAGTTCCGCTTCGGTCATGCCGATTCCGGTATCACTGATGGTTAAAGTATGGGCAATATTGTCTGTGGCGATGTTAATCTCCAAGGGCAAGCCGGCATCCTCCACTTCCTGGCCTGTCACCTGCAGGTAGCGCAGTTTTTCCATGGCGTCGGCAGCATTGGATATTAACTCCCGCAAAAAGATCTCCCGGTCAGTGTAAAGAGAGTTTACAACTATGTCCAGTAACTGCCTCACTTCCGCTTGAAATTCCCTGGTCTGTCCGCTGATACTGTTGTCCATCTCCCTACCTCCTCACCAAATTGCTAAATAGTTGTATAACGCTACTAACATAAATTATGATAGAAATGTCTGCCTCTGCTGTCAAGAGAAGGCCATTTCTCTATTTAAAATGGTGTAAATCAATATGATTTTAGTTACCAACAAAAAGCTCTGTTGATAAGTAACGCTCTCCGGTATCAGGCAGGACGACCACAATCCTCTTGCCCTGGTTCTCCGGCAGCCGGGCAAGTTCTAATGCGGCATAGGCGGCTGCGCCTGCCGAAATTCCCACCAAGAGACCTTCTTTTTGCGCCAACCTGCGGGCAGTTTCGTAGGCTGCAGGGGTCTTGACCTGTATTATTTCATCGATCAGAGATGTGTCCAAGATTATAGGAACAAACCCGGCCCCGATGCCCTGAATTTTGTGAGGAGCCGCTTGGCCGCCGCTCAACACCGGCGAGTCTGCGGGTTCCACCGCAATCAGCTTTACATGGGGCAGCCTTTCTCTCACATATTGGCCTACCCCAGTGATGGTGCCGCCTGTCCCGACACCGGATACGAAAATATCAAAGTTCCCCCCGGTATCTTCCATTATCTCGACAGCAGTGGTTTTCAGGTGGATTTCGGGATTAGCTTCATTCTCGAACTGCTGCAGCATCAGTGCATTTTTGTTTTCCCTGACCAACTCTGCCGCCTTTTCGATGGCCCCGCGCATCCCTTTCTCGCCCGGAGTTAAGATCAGTTCGGCCCCATAAGCTTTCAGCAAATTGCGCCGCTCCATACTCATAGTTTCAGGCATTGTCAAGACCAATTTATAGCCTTTGGCTGCGGCAACCATCGCCAGCCCCACCCCCGTATTGCCGCTGGTAGGCTCTACCAGTAAAGTATTTTTGCTCAGCAAACCTTGTTGCTCTGCCCTTTCAATCATATTGACGGCAATCCTGTCTTTAACACTGCCCCCGGGATTGAAATACTCTATTTTTGCAATTACCTCAGCTCCAAGTCCCCGGGCCAGGTTGTTCAGCCTTATTAGCGGTGTACGGCCAATCAATTCTGTAATGCTGTTGTAGATCATAATCTCCCTCTATTCCCTATTATTCCTATCGGTTTATATTATATAAAACAAGGAAGCGAAATTCAATATTCTATGCCAGACATCAGCCACTAAATATATATAATTTATGGTTTACCTTCTTCGGGTACAGTGATGGTTTTCATTGCAGCCATTCTGCTACTGCCTGCCAGAAGGAGCCATCCTCATATCCCAACCTCCAGATCCCAACGCCCATTAACCCGTATTTGTTGACCAGATCCAACTTTAAGCGGGCCGAATCAGCGTTTTCATACCAGACCTCATGCTTCACCCCGTCTTTATGGTAGTAAAAATAAGGCACTCCATAGGTATTATGCCACTTTGGTTCAATGCTGTACTTATTGATCAGGTTTTGGACAGAACGATAAGTTACAACTCTGGTTTTGGAATAAGACCAGTCATAGCCGTAAGTTGCGATCCCCAACAAAATTTTTTCCGGGGGGATTAAACTAACGGCATACTTGATCACTTTTTCCACCCAGGGAAGGGAAGCAACCGGACCGGGCTTACCGCCAAACCAGTGCTCGTCATAGGTCATGATCTGGACCCAGTCCGCATATCTTCCGATCGCAGCATAATCAAAGGCTCCAGACCAACGATTTTTTTGATCATCCCAGGTTTTAGCCGGAATCGAAACCGTTGTCAAATACCCCAAAGGCTCTAACGTTTCTTTGAATTCCCGCACCAAAGCGGTGTAATGATGCCGGTCTGCTGGAGGAACATTTTCGATATCGATGTTAACTCCTTGATAACCCTCTTTTTGCAAAAGACTGACCATATTTTTTATTAAACGCTGCCTATTAGCTCTGCTGGACAAGAGGCTGTGGGCATCCTCTTTATTGAAGCCCCCGTCCCGGTAGTTATGGATTAAGGCAAGGGGAATAATGCCGTTATCCAAAGCCACCTTCACCCCATTTCTGGGTGTGGTGTCAACTATGTTGCCGTTCCCGTCAACCAGTACGGTAAAAGTGGCAATACTGTCAATCAGGTCAGCGTTTTTTTCGAGGGAACTGTAGGAACGGATATCCCTCGGGTAATCTACGGTGTAATAGCCCAGCACATGGCGTTTGCTGCCAGGCTTTAATATGGGCTCCGGTTTGGGCTTGGGCTCCGGCCTGGGCACCGGCCTGGGCTCCGGCCTGGGCACCGGCTTGGGCTCCGGCCTGGGCACCGGCTTGGGCTCCGGCTTAGGCTCCGGGGCCGGCTTTGGCACCACTGGTTCCAAAGAGGGGTCAGGGGCCGGCTCAATTGGCGGGGAAGAACCAGGCTCTGGCTCAGTGACCCCGGCGGGCGGCTGGCGCAGCTTAGCAATAACTTCAAAATCGGCTTTCTTGACAACACCGTCAACGGGCAGATTATTTGCTCTTTGGAAATTAGCTACAAGCTTTCTGGTTGTATTGTCAAAATAGCCCGAGACACGGTTTGTCAATAAGCCATAATCAATCAAAAAAGCCTGCAGCTCTTTGACGTCCTCTCCAGCCATGCCTACTGAGAGGTTGCGGCTCCCAAAAGCATTGTCGGCAGAGGCAGGGATACTCAGTATAAGCAATAACAAAAAAAATACATAGATCAGGGCTATAACCCTACTCAAATTATCCTCCTCCAATCTTAACGCGAACAAGGCGGCCATACACTTGCGCTGAACTTGCTGCCAATGAGATTTTCGACAATCTTCGACAATATCCTCCGGCCGGTGCCTTATTGCCCTCTGCAATTTCTGGTAAAAAAGCTTTCGGAACAGGCAGTCGGATTTTTCCAAGAGTTTGTCTGTACTCCCTCGTGCCAAGGCAGCAATGTACTATTGTTCTTAGTAAAATTTTAATCTATAATATTTTCAATGAACGATGGGAGGTGGCCTTCGTGAAGTTCAGACTGCCTGTTGTGTTTCAGCCGGGGAAGCAGGGGCTATGCAAAGTGCTTGGGGCATTGGAAAGTGAAATTATGGAGATAATCTGGAGCAAGAGCAGCGAGGTTTGTGTGCGCGATGTTTATGAAGTGCTGGCAAGCCGCCGGGAGATTGCTTACACCACAGTCATGACGATTATGGGCAGGTTGTCAGACAAAAATCTGCTGCAAAAGCGCAAGGAAGGCAACACTTTTTATTTTAAACCGGCTGTATCACGGGAAGAATTTACGGAAAAAGTGGTAGGTAGCGTCCTTGACGCCTTGCTAGACGATTTTGCCGCAGCCACAATGGCCCACCTGACCAGCCGCGTCACTGCCCGCGATCTGGAGACAATCGCCAAACTGGAAAAGCTGGTGGTGGCGGTAAAAGACGGTGAAAACAATGTTTCCAGGTGATTGGCACTCCTTTTTTATTTATGTTTTTTTTGGTTATTTACTGATTTTTCCTGCAGCAATTGCTTATTTACGCCTTTTTGCCGTCAGCGACCCGGGACAGCGGCTGCAGATCTATCGTGTAGCCCTCTTTACGCCCTTTGCCGGCTTCATCCTGTATCACACTGTGCTGCTCAAGCGCTGCGAGACCGGCATTTTGCCGTCGGGACTGTATCGGCACCTGTTTGATGCCCTCTGTCATGCCGGATTTCTGGCTTTCAGCTACCTTGGCCCGCTCCTTGTAGCCCTGTTGTTCATTGGCTTGCTAAAAACGGCGGCAGGGGCCTTTTTCGCTTTCCGCCTGCGCCAACAGGCTGTTACACCACTGCCGGAAGAAAAAGAAAGGATCAACCGGCTCCTGACCAGGCACTGTTTCGCCATGGATCTGCCCTGTCCAGAGGTTATTTACAGCCGTAGGGATGATTTTGTCGCCCTGACTGTCGGCGTAACCCGCCCTGCACTGGTTCTTAGCAAGCCGTTGCTGGCGGAGTTTACCCTTTCTGAGCTCGAGCACATCTTACTCCACGAGTTAGCCCATATCCGCCGCCGGGATGGATTTTGGGGATGGTTGTTGAGCCTCTTGCGAGATCTGACTTTTTTTAGCCCTTTCAGCAGCCTTTTGTTGGAGCGCTGTCTGCTGGAAAAGGAGCGTCTCTGTGACCAGGAGGCAGTACGCCAGGCAGGCGGCGATAGTATCGCCTATGCAACAACGCTGCTGAAGGCCTGGCGATTGCTGGCACAGGGGCAGAAAATGAGGAACGCTTTTACCACCGGCTTGACCGGCCCGCCAAACAGCCTGGAACAAAGGATCAAAGGCCTGCTTCTCAGTGCTGCCGGTAACCAGGGCAAACTGCCAGTTCCGATATTCGTAATTTCGCTGGCAACTCTTGTCACTGTAACTTTTTTGTATCTGGGCTATCTTTGCTAAAAAGCTGCTTTGAATACAGCACGGCTTTTTTCATCCTCCTGATGGGGCCGCCATGGCGGCAGTCTACCCTAAAGGAAGGATGTTTTTTTTAAAATACTGTTATTTCTGAGCTTGTTTTTTGATCGGCTGGCAGTTATACTAACCTTATCTACTACAGATATTAGTAATGTGGTTAAGGAGGAGTAACTGTGTCTGAGCAGTTTAAGGGGAAAAAAGAGCAGTTCACAGAGCGACCAAAGCTGAATATCCCGTTATTGCTGGTGTTGTTGGCGGCGACTCTGGCGATTGTTGGCGTAGGGGTAGCATTGCCGGCATTCCTTAAGCCGAACCTGGTCAGTGAGGAGTATTTAGGCGAGCCGGTGGCTTCCCCGCGGTCTTATGTGGGGAGGGTTGTCTCAATGACCCCCATCAAACCGGTTGTTTCAGAAGGCCAGATTAAATTTCCTTTGGCCATAGTGGACAAATATCATATCGTTTTCTTTGAGTTGCAGAACGACCAGGGCTTTCAGGTACCCCTAATGGCTTACATTACACCTACAGGACGGCTGTTTGCCGGCAGCAGTATGTGTGAGCCCTGCCGTGGCCGAACTTTTTCTTTGGCCGGAGAAACCCTGGTTTGTGATACCTGCCGCACCACCTACACGATTGAAGGCCGCAAATTTATCTCCGGTGCGGCCATCTGTGGCACATACCCGCCGGTAGACATGAACCCGGTTGTCAAAGACGGGATGGTAATCATTGATCAGCAAAAAGTCTTAAGCTGGCGGATTCGTGCCCTGTAAATCCTAGCCAAAATAATACTGATGGAGGGAAACTAAAGATGCTTAAGGATTTTCTACCACCAAAAGAGACAGCAGAAACAGGCCAAACCAGTCCTGCCGACGTGAGCCGTGACGAGAGACCTCCCGGCAAGGACTTTTTTTCCCGGTTTAAAGACTATCTGCTGATTGCCTTGCTGGCAGTGCTCATCTTTACGGTAGTAAATAACTATACCTTTGCCCGCCCTGGCTACAGTGTAGGTTGCGGCGGGTGCAGTACCGCCTCCGGGGCTGCCCTTTCTACGGAACAACTGCGCCAGCTAGGGCTTAAATACTACGCCGCTAACTATGGAGATACCGCTGTGGAGGCAGAGGTGCGTGACTTTGGCTGTCATCAGGAAATCTATATTTACAAAAACGGGCAGCTGGTTAAACGCCTTGCTTATCAGAGCGGTCAGCTTTACGTAATTCCGGAGGTGTAAGGATGACCCTGTACCAGATCGCTGTCAATAACCTGCTTAGGCGCCGGAAAAAAATGCTTTTCCTCATGCTCGGGCTGGTTGTGGGTGTGGCCACGGTGGTTGGGCTTTTAACCATTGTCTGGGCCATGCGCCTGGAGCTTGGCGACCGGATTGACGAGTTTGGTGCCAATATTGTGATCACTCCGCAGGCCAAAGGGGCTACCCTAAATTATGGCGGTGTGCATGTTTCCGATATTACCTTTGATGTCGAACGGTTGATGGAGCATGATTTACCAAAGATAGACACGATCCCGGAGCGGAAGAGCATTAATATTATCGCCCCGAAAATTATCGGGGCGGTGGAAACTAACGGGCAAAAAGCACTGCTGGTCGGCGTGGACGCCAGGCTGGAGTTTGCTCAGAAACCGTGGTTTTCCCTGCGCGAACAAGCGGGGCTGGCAGCCGGCGAGAAGCCGGGCAGTCTGTCATTGCTGGATGTCCCTGCTGATGGCCTGGTACTGGGTTCCTCCGCTGCCCAAAGACTCCGGGTCGCCGCCGGTGACACTTTAACCCTTAACGGCCAACCCTTTCAAGTCTTCGGCGTGTTAAACGAGACCGGTGGCCGGGAAGACGGGGTGCTGTACGCAAACCTGGATGTAGCCCAAGGGTTGCTTGGACGACCGGGTGAGCTTTCGCTGATTGATATTTCCGCTTACTGCAATTTCTGTCCGGTAGAGGAGATTGCCGCCCAGGTGGCTGCCGTTTTGCCGAACGCCCGGGTAACACCGCTCAGGCAGGCCGCCCTGTTTCGCGAGGAAACGATTGACCGCTTTGCCTCCTTTGGGCTTGCCCTGTCCGGAGCAGTGGTATTGGTAGCGGCATTGCTGGTGATGACAACGATGCTTTCCTCCGTTAGCGAGCGAACCAGGGAAATCGGTATTTTCCGCGCCCTTGGTTTCCGCCAGGCCCACATTATGCAGATTATTTTTCTGGAAGCGGGACTGGTCAGTTTTTTGGCCGGCCTGCTCGGTTACCTGCTGGGTAGTTCTGTCGCGCTGCTGGCAGGACCTTATCTGGCAGAACTGCAGGGATCGGTGCCCCTGCGCACTGACCTGATCCTGCCGGCCATATTGTTATCTATCTTCCTGGCTGTCGCTGCCAGCGCCTATCCGGCCTTGAAGGCCGCCCGGCTGGACCCGGCGGAGGCTCTCCGGTTTATCTAAGCCCTGCCGAACATTATCATAGATAGCTACCCGCTCTAACCCTTCGCTTCTTAAAGCGGCGGGATAAGAGCGGCTACGCTACTATATTAACTGGCTCTAAGCTTCAGTGGGGGTAGCAATCCCCCTCTGAAGCCAAGACCCAGTTGAAGTAGCAGGATAATCTCTACTTGCGATTTAGGAGGTAAACTCATGGCAGAAGTGATGATTGGGATCCAGGAACTGAAGAAAACCTATGGCTCTGCCGAAGGCGAGGTGCACGCGCTCCGTGGAGTTACTCTGGATATCCTTAAAGGTGAGGCGGTAGCGATAATGGGTCATTCCGGCTCGGGAAAAAGTACCTTGCTTAGCATCATCGGCGCCCTAAACCCGCCCAGTGCCGGTACGGTGAAAATCGACGGCATCGACATCTATGCCCTATCACAAGAAAGAAGGGCCGATTTCCGGCGCGAGTATCTGGGGTTTGTCTTCCAGCAGTTTCAGCTGATTCCCTATCTTACCGCCATGGAAAACGTGCTGCTGCCACTAGTGACCACCAGGTTTTCCAACAGGCAAAAAAGGGAGATGGCGGAGCAGGTGCTTTGCCGCGTAGGATTAGATGGAAAAATGCATCGCCTGCCCAACGCCCTTTCCGGCGGCGAGCAGGAACGGGTCGCTATTGCCCGCGCCCTGGTCAACAAGCCGCCACTAATCCTGGCCGACGAGCCGACGGGTAACCTGGACAGTAAGACAGGCGAGGAAATTATGACGTTGTTTCGCAGGCTTAATGCAGACGGTCTGACCATCCTGATGGTAACCCACAATCCTGACAATACCCGTTATATGGGGCGAACCATCGTGGTTAAGGACGGGCGGATCTGTCACGACAAGGCAGAAATCATGGCCCTTGCCGCCAGCAGAAACGAACAGCAGGGAGGGTAAGATGCAACTATACCATATTGCTTTAAATAACCTGTTCCGGCGCAAAGCCAAGACAATGTTCCTCCTGCTTGGTCTGGCCATCGGCCTGGCCACAATGGTTGCCGTCTATAGCCTGCTAGAGGCGATGAAAGCAGAAATAACCCGCCAGGTGTCTCAATTTGGCGCTAATGTGGTCATTACGGCCGAAACGGGAGAGATGGCTTTTTCCTACGGCGGAATTACTCTGCCGGAAGTATTGTTTGATGTGCAACAACTGACCATGGCCGATGTAGAGGCTGTGGAGAGCATTCCCGCCCGCAGGAAGATTCAGGCAGTCGCTCCCAAGCTCCTGGGTGTGACTTCGATTAACGGCAGGGAACTGATGGTAGCCGGCGTCCACCCGCAGGAAGAATTCCGGGTTAAGCCATGGTTGCGCCTGCAACAAACACCGGCCGCAGCCGAACGAATGCAGATGGCCAAAGAAGACGGCAAGGTGATGGAGCTTGATATTTACCTCTTGGACCTGGCCCGCCAAGACCCGACACAGATAGTTTTAGGGGACCGGCAGTTATTACTGGGATCCAGCGCCGCTAAAGCCCTGGAGGTTAACCCTGGCGACCGCCTGAACATCCAGGGCACAGAGTTTGTGGTCTTTGGCCTGCTTAAGGAGAACGGTACCCTGGAAGATGAGCAGGTAATCATGAATCTGGCCGCCGCCCAAAAACTGCTTGGAATGCCACAAAAAGTAACAGTAATTGAGCTGGCGGTTGACGACCCTGCAGGTACAGAGCAAGCCCTGCTGGCTGACCTTAAGGCAAGGCTCCCCCACGCCAAAATAACCAGCGTGCGCCAGGAAACACTGCGCCGCGACGAGTTGTTAACCAGAATGGCCCGCTTTGGGTTGACCCTTTCCGTCCTGGTCCTCTTTACCAGCATCCTGGTTGTCACCCTGGCTATCTCCGGCGCCGTCCGCGAGCGGACCCGGGAAATCGGCCTTTTCCGGGCACTGGGCTTCCGCCAGTCCCATGTGGCAAACATCATTTTATTGGAAACCCTGTTAATCAGCCTGGGCGGCGGGGTCTTGGGCTATGCGGCGGGGATGCTGATAGCTCATGGTACCGGCCCCATGCTCATCTCTGGCACTCTTACCGTCGCCTGGCGGCTTGAATTGCTGGCTGGCACCATGCTGCTGTCAGCAACCATCGGCCTTTTAGCCGGCATTTTTCCGGCACGCCAGGCCGCCAGGCTGGATCCGGCCGAAGCCTTGCGCTTCATTTAACAGCCTGGAAAACTGGCAGCCATCGATGATATAATTAATCAGCTCCAAAAATAAAAGAGGTGGATCCCCGTGGAAAAAGACAAAAGCGCTGCCGTCCGGGAGAAATACGACAGGAAAGCGGCCAGCTACGACTGCTTGCTTTTGCCGATGGAAAAAATGGCGATGGGAAAGTGGCGAAAAAAGTTATGCTCTAAAGCCAGGGGACTTGTTTTGGAAGCAGGGGTAGGCACAGGCGCCAACCTTCCTTATTATCCTGCGGATATTACTGTAATTGGAGTTGACTTTAGTCCCAAAATGCTGGCTAAGGCTCAAAAAAAGCTGCCTCATACAAAAGCGCAGGTGGAACTAAGGCTAGCAGATATCCAGGACTTACCCTTCCCGGACCATACTTTTGATAATGTCATCACTGCCTGTGTTTTTTGTTCTGTGCCTGACCCAATCCAGGGGCTGAAAGAGTTGCGCCGGGTAACCAAGCCAAACGGCCAGCTGTTTTTTTTGGAGCATGTCCGGAGCAAAAACTTCATCCTTGGTCCGGCAATGGACTGGCTTAATCCCCCTTTGCATCGGCTGTTTGGGACCAATATCAACAGGAAGACTGAAAACAATATGGTTCTGGCAGGCCTGACTATAATTGCGGTCGAGAATTTATTTGGCGACATCGTGAAATTGATTACGGCGGTACCATAAATACCTCTCTCCCTCCCGCGAAAAAGCTAAGAAAAAGCTGTAGCTTAATCTCACGCGGCCGCTATGACAAGACAAAACCCGCAGCGCTACTCCGGTCGGTAGAGCGCACCTCCAGCCTAGCGTCGATGCACTCTTTCAATTGAAAAACTCTTTTTTAAAAAGAGTCTCCAAAATCACCTGGCGGTCTTTAGAATCAGCAGTCAGCAGTTTCCGGAACTCGCCCTGAGGCAGCATTACAACCTGGCGAAACTGGCTGCTTCTAAATCCCAGGAGTTTTTCTATTGCTTCAGTATAAACCAGCACCGCATGAAGTATGACTATTTCCGCTCTCTTGGCCTTTGCGTAGGTTCTGGCGTAGTGGAAGCGAGCTGCCGGGTGGTCATTGGTCAACGCCTCAAACAATCTGGGATGTTCTGGAGCTTAAATGGTGCTAACGCTATCGTTGCACTGCGCTCCAGTCTGCTAAGTGGCAGATTTGACGATTTCTGTGCACGCTACAGGACTAACAATTACAGGGTTCCCCAAAAGGCTATTCCATGATAAGTTGCCAGTTATTTACTCATAAAATTGTCGTGCACCCATAACTTGGTTGCAGGTATTTGCCTGCAAATTCAGCAATGGTCATCACCTCTGGTCTTTCGATGTCAACCGCCGAAAAGTCCTTATCGCCGGTAACAAAGACATCAACGTCAGCAATGATTGCCGAAGCCAAGATGGGATAATCCTTTTTATCCCTGATTTTCGGGTAGATGTCGGGGTCAATTTCCGTAGGAGTGAACGCTATCTCGAAGCTTAGCCTGCTCATGAATTTGTCGAATATAGATTTTTTATGAGGAAATTTCATCTCGATAACCATCTGCAATTCTTCGATGATCTGGCTGCTTAACACGATATTGAATTCGTCCGCGATCTTTTGCGTCAACTCCGCGAGGCGCGTGCCGCCGAATATGCCAACTGATATAAGAATGTTAGTGTCAAGCATTACCCTCATATCTTTCCTCCCAAATCCTCTGTCTCACCTCTCTAACCAAATCAACGATGTCCTGCTCGCTGTTGATTCCGGCTCTTTCGGCTTCTCCGGCCATTTCTCTTTGAAACTCATTAAAAGCAAGCCTGTTTGAATTGATCAGGATGACATTGTTGTCCTTTTCTAGAAAAATAACCTTATCGCCCTCTTTTAAACCGAGCTTTTTCCGGATTTCAATGGGGATTGTTATCTGTCCCTTCGATGAAATTCTCGCGACATCCACATTAACACCTACCATCTTTATTTTCTTTACTTTCTTTATTATACCGCAATCAGCGAGAAGGTCAATTTTATTTTCCTGCAATTAGGTAGTTATAGGCATTCCATATCTAAATATTTAAATCCCGGCAATCCCCCACCCGCAGCAGCTTCCCGATGAAACACTGATCAACTCTTGGCCGTCAGCAGATCCGCCAATTTCCCAGCTTGTTCCTGGATATAGAGGTGGTCCCTTTCTTCTCTGGGCCGGTCAAGGTCTAACCTGGTTATGACCCGGCCCGGTTTTCCAGCCAGAATGATCGCTGTGTCGGCTAGCAGCACAGCATCCTGTGGTTCATGGGTGACATAGATCATGCTGGCAGGACGCCAGGCCAGCAATTCCAACAGCATTTGCTGCAAAGAACCTTTAAGTCCAAGATCCAGCCCTGTGAAAGGCTCGTCCAGCAAAAGCAAATCCGGTTCTATAACAAAGGCCCTGGCTATTGCCACCCTTTGGCGCATCCCGCCGCTTAGCTGAGCCGGGTAATAATGTTCAAAACCCTGCAACCCCAACCTCTTAAGCATTGCCGCAGCTCTTTCTGTCTGTTCTTTGCCTGTCAGCATTTTATTGCTTTTAAGCACAAGGGTGACATTGGCCAGAGCTGTCCGCCACGGGAGCAGCCTGGGTTCTTGAAAAATAAAACCGATTTTTCGCCGGTCAGACCGTACTTCCCCGGCATCAGGTTTGATGGTGCCGGCAGCAATGCGCAAGACCGTTGTCTTGCCGATTCCCGAAGAGCCGAGGATGGCCAAAATCCGGTTATCTTCCAGTTTAAAGGAAATAGCATCCAAAATGGTGCGTTTGTCAAAGGACTTGGTAACGTTATTAAATTCCAGCATTGCAGGTTACCTCCCGGCCTGCCACTTCAAGAGATTTCTTTTTACCAGATAAAGCAGGCCTCCTTCAATAATCAAAACAGCAGCAGCCATGATCAAAAGCCAGGCAAAAATCTCCTCCGTTGCCAGATGCACCCTGGCGATGCTCAAGGCATTCCCAATTCCTGTATTCATACCCACAATAATCTCGGCCATAATTATCAGCCGCACTGTCAACCCAGCAGCCAGCAGAACAATCGGCAATACCGAGTATATTACCGCAGGCAAGAATCCCTCCCAAAACTGTACTGCTTTAGATGCCTTAAAAGCCCCGAACATCTCCATGAGATCCCTATCCACTGATCTCATGGCAGTCACTGTTCCGCCATACAGCAGTGGAAACCCCAGTGCTACCGCTGTCGCCACTGTTTGCACTGTACCGCCGCCAAATAAAAAAATTACCAGCAAGGTCATGGCTACCGGAGGAATGGCAATCAGGATATCCCTGGCCGGTTTGATGATCTGCTCAAGCCATGGATTGAACCCGGCTAACATCCCGATAGCTATGCCGGTAACTGTCAGCAAAATCAGCGCCAACAGCACCCGGTAAAAAGTATTAGCGATATCAGCTACTGCCTCAGGCGAGCTTAACAGGCCAACCACAGCCGTCAGGGTCTCGCCTGGTGACGGCACAAAAATCGGGCTGTAGATCAGTGACATCAGTCGCCATAACCCAGTTAAGGCTAAAGTGCCGAGGATCATCCAAAAATAAGATGGTATTGTTATTGATTTCCATAGCTTGATCATTCGCCAAAACCCGCCTTCATTATTTTACCCGGCAGTCTCCACCGCTGCAAATGCCTGGCGACCGGCTTTACTATTGCTAATTCTATCCCGGCGACTACCAGCAAGCAGACTGCCACCCAGGCGAAAAGCTCAGCTGTATCCAGGCTGAACCGGGTCATAGCCATGGCATAGCCCACCCCGTCGTTACTCCCCAGGAGCTCTGCCATAACTGTCTTACGAAAGGCTGTGCCGGCAGCAAAAGCAAAGCCGGCTAAAATTGCGGTGGCCAGAGCCGGCAGGTAAACACTCCACCACAAGCACCACTTTGAAATACGGTAAACCGCCGCCATCTCAAGGAGATGTTCGTCGATTAACCCCACCCCTTCTACTACACTGATATACATGATCGGAAAGGTAAAAAGGGCGGTGATAAAGATGGCCACCCCGGAGCCTACCCCGAACCACACCATTGCCAGCATCACCACGATCACAGCCGGAAAGGTTAACAATGCCCCGATCAAAGGCTTAAGCAGATAATAAAGAGGCTTGCTGAAACCCGCAGCAGCGCCGGCAAAGAAACCGAGCGCTGCGCCAATGGCAAATCCGGTTAAAGACCTGTGCCAGGAAACCGCAAGATGTTGCCATAGTTTACCTGTTTCAGCCAGATGGATCAGGCTGTCCATAACCGTATTCAGGTGCGGCAAACCTCCAGCAGCAATTCTAATGGCCAGTATCTCCCATACCAGCAAGATAATTGCTAACCCCACCAAATAAAAGAGCCTATTTAGGCTGCCAATAGAAGCCCGCATCTGGCAATTTCCCTCCGATAATATCAGGTGCTAATTCCTGTAACCGGCTAAAGTAAAACTCCAGCTCCGGCCTGACTTCGATGGCAGGAATCGCTCTCAGCTCAGAAAACTGCAGGGCGCTTGCTGCCGCCGGGGCTCTTAAGCCCTCGATCCCCTTTTCGGCCAGGGCTCCCATTCCGTCCGGGTTTGATAAGGCCCAGGTAGCTGCCTGGCTGTAGGCTTCGTTGAAGGCCTTAATCAGGTCATCCCGGCCAGTAATCGCAGGCAAGGCTACGATGCCGGCCTGGGGCATCCGGTCGGCAGTTCTTGTCACCTCTCCCCACACTTTCCGCAATGGGATCAACCTTTCCAGAGTCCGCCCCTCCTGGCGGGCCCTCTGCAGGGCTGAAGTCGCGGCAGGCTCGGATAACACGGCAAACCTGGCCCTGCCCGTTGCCAATAGGCCTGCCGCCTCCATCGGTGAAGGGACGTACTCGATCTGTAAATCCCTGGCAATATCCAAGCCTTTGCCAGCTGCCAGGAAACGGAAAACAAGATCGGGGGTGTCTCCTCTGGAAGGAATGATGAGCCTTTGCCCTTTAAGATCCGCCAAGGATTTAACCGGCGCTCCTCCCTCGCCGACGATATAGAGGTTCCCCCAGACAGAAACATTGACCAGTTTGAGTTTGATCCCCCTGTTATACAGGTTTGCCGCCACATATGTAGGCATGGCCGCAAAGTGCATCTCTCCAGTTAGAGCCTGTGCCCGCAGCATATCAACCGTACGGGCAATGTGCACTTGAGTCTGGCTGGTGATACTACTTAAAGCATCGGTATCCATAAGACGCAGGAAAGGAAAGGTCAGCGGAGCTATCGGCCCGAGAAGGTTTAGCCGGTCCAGCCTGCTCGTCAGGGAAACCCTCCTGGCCTTGCCGTCCCACGTTACCCCATAGCCCAGGGTCTCACTGATAAACCTTAATGGAACCAGGGTGCGCCCGCCTGCTATGACCACCGGGGAGTCCAGCGCGACTTGCCGGCCATTATGGGTGGCCTTATCTGAGCCAACGGTCAGGACGATCCTGTTGCCGCCTTTTTCGACTGTTACCGTTCTCCTTGCAGCATCCCAGTCCACTGCAGCTCCGGAAATACCGGCAATCGCTTTTAGCGGCACCATCACCCTTTCCCTGACTATTTGCGGGGCCACATCAAACACCACCGGCCGCCCGTCTATTCTAACGGTGACATCCCTGCCGGTAGCCATGGCATTTTCGCCTGACGCAGTTGCCAGCAAAAGCACTGCCAATACAAGCAGAAATACTTTAAGGAACCTGTTTTGAAGCATCAAATTCATCTCCTTTCAAAATTAAATTCCTGTTACTGGGCTATGCCAGTTCTGGCAAGATCAAAAAACCAGTCCCACCCCCTCCATAGTAAACGGCAATCGTTCAATTCGGCTTCCGGCAGCATTGGCAGCCCATCGATCACAGGGATATAGCCTTGCCTGAGAAAAAAATCCTGTACCGGCACTGAGCGCAAGTATTGCCCTAAATCCAGCAAGGCCGCATCCGCCCCCTGTTTCCAGGCCATGATATTGGGAAGGCAAAATGCCCCTTCGGCGGGCCAGATCATGGCTACGTTCTTATGGCGGGCATACCTGGCAAAAGAAACCTTATTGATGCCCAAAGGAAATTGGCCTTCGTCCACAGCATTTTTCACATCTACCGGAGAACCCTTGAAAACAATATTTGCCAAAAAAGCTTGAAAACGGTCTGGGAAGAGATGCTGCAACAAGGCTAAAATCGCCCTGCTGGCAGGCAGATGCCGCTCAGGAAACAATATCCTGCCGTGCCATCTTGCATCCAGCAGATCCTCCCATGTTTGCGGCACCTCTTTCTCTGTGATTAGCTGCCGGTTATAGATGATGATCAGGGGAATCAGAAATATGGGATGAAAATACCCTTCCGGGTCAGCCAGGCCCCTGGAAGTTAATTCTTCGCGCAAGGGAAATTGCCCCGGGCAGGGACAAAACACATCCCGCGCCCCTGCTCTGCCAATTGTGGCAAAGTCACTGCCGTAAGTAATAATCATGTCCTCCATCTGGGTGGCAGTTAAGGGCAGCAGTCCATCTTCCCGCTGATAGCAGGTTGCGGACTTAACCTCGATTAAAGTGTCATGTTTGGCCCCAATCTCCCGGGCAGCCGCTTTCACCATTTCGGCTAAAGAAAGATTTATATTTAACGGACTATGCAGAAATACACTGGCCATGTAGATATACCGCCTCCTTGATCATTTCTTGATTTAATTCTCCGCCCTGACGGATCCTTTCCCTCAGTTCACATAACACTTTGTCTGTTTGCAGCAACCGGCTGAGCAGCACCTTTTCATTGGGGCTGACAGTCAACAACCTGCTCATCCCGCCATTTTTCATCACTACCCTTTTGTCCGCTAAAAGCGCCAGCATCGGATCATGGGTGACCACTAACACCACCTTTCCCTGTCCGGCCAGCAGCTTTAAAGCCTCCAGGCGGTTGATGCCGGCATTTTCAATTTCATCGACCAACACGATGGGGGCATTGCTTAGAAGCGCAACATCGGCCACCATCAAGGCCCGGGACTGCCCCCCGCTTAAAGAAGTCAGGCTGTCGTCCATTCTTAACGGCTCTCCCGTTAGCTGGTTAGCACAGTCCACCACTTCCAGGGCCATGTTTTCAGCATTATCAATCAGCCGGCTTTGGGCATGCAAAACCAGGAAATCCCTTACTGACATATCAATGACAAAATTCATATTCTGGGAAATCTCGGCTACCAGCCTGCGCAAGGCTGATTGAGCGGCATATGCTCCTGGCAACAGGCCGTTAATCAGGATCTGCCGCCGCGAGGGCGTATCCCCATCCGCCCAGTACTCGATGTCTGAAATCAGCTGGCTTTTTCCGGAACCGGTAGGCCCAACCACTGCCACAATCTCGCCGGGCTCAATCTCTACCATTGGAATGGGCTCAAGCTCACCGCTTTTGTTAAGCCCTCCCATGACTGTTATTTTTCTAATCATCGCTCACTCTCCTGAAATCAATTTTCTTCACGTTCCCCATTTGATAGCGGCTGCCGATCACAGTCTCGCCATTACAATAGGAACAAACCGCGGACGGCATGGGATAGCGCAGCTCTTTTCCTGCAAGTCCTTCTATTGACGGGCTGGCCAGCACATATTTTTTCAAACGCAGGGTTCCCTGCCCCGTCAAGCCGTTGATCTCAATCACCTCGGCAGCAGGGTTAACCATTTCAATCCTTCTGCGAAAAACCTCCCGTTCGGCCTGAGAAACAATATCGCCTTTGGTCACCACAATCACATCGGCAGTCGTTAAAATCGGCCCCACTTTTTTAGGAGTATCGATACCGCTTAAATTATCCACCACACAGATCGAAAGACAACCTCTGATGCCCGGGGCACAGCGGTGGCAAAGACCCGCCGTTTCCAGCACCAGTATTTCCGCCGACTGTTCCTTGCCCCAGGCGTAAATCTCTTCCAAGTTGGATACATAAAAATGATCGGGGCAAATATAATCGCTTAACCCTGCCGTCACCGGAACGCCCAGGCGGCGGTAAGCCCTGTCGTCCGACGTTTCCAGGCAATCAATCTTGCACACCGCTACCCGGGTCCCATCTTTTAGGATCTGCCGCAAGGTATGCAGCATCACCGATGTTTTTCCTGCTGCCGGAGTGCCGGCCACAATTACCACTCGCAAATAAAAACCCTCCTTATCTCCTGGTAATCAGTGGACATAACCATTGGCCCACCGTATTTACACCCCAAAAGTTACTAGATACTTTAATATCTATCCGCGCTGGATTGACTATGATAATCATTTTCATTTATAATCGAATTATACAGCTGATTATTTTAAAAAAAAGTATCCCTTGTTACACTTTTTCTTTTCCGGTGAAATATTTTTGAACGAGGGGGCAGGACTTTGGACAGTATGATCCGGCTGCTCAATAAATGCTGCCTGTTTAGCCACTTATCTGTTGCGGAGATAGAAGGACTATTAAGGGATGTTGCCTCCAGCATCAGATGCTACAAAAAAAATGAGGTGATATTTTCACCTCATTATCCGGCAGACACCTTGGGGATTATCTTGAAAGGAAGCATTGACGCGCAGAAAATTTTTGCCTCTGGAAAAGTTATCACAGTAAGCAGAAGGTTTCCCTACGATCTGATTGCCGACGTTTCCGTCTTTGCCAACATTAATTACTATCCCTCTACTGTTTTGGCCTGTGAAAACAGCCACATCTGGCTGATAAATAAAGCTAATCTCTTAAAATTATTTGCCAGGGATCACAGGATCATGGTTAAATTTTTAGAGACTGTCTCCAACAGGGCTTTAGCCCTCAATAATGTGATTGAAATTCTGTCTTTAAATTCTGTCCCGGCTAAAATAGCCTATTTTCTAACAATGGAACAGAAAAAGCAAAAAAACAGCACCATCACGCTCAAGTTTCCCAAAAAATCTTTGGCTGAGCAGATCAATGTATCAAGGCCTACTCTATCCAGGGAGTTGAAAAAGATGCAGCTTATGGGCATCATTTCTTGCCATAAAAGAACCATTAAAATCCATAGCTTAGAAAAATTGGCGGACCTCTGCCCCCATTAAATTCTAAACTGCCGTAAATTTAAATGCCAAGGGCTGAAACTCTGGTTTCAGACAGGTGCTTATGCTTTTACAACCTCTACCAGATTAGTATGCTGGGGGTTTCCTTTGGCAAGTGGCGTAGGATAGTAACGAGTAAGCACATTGATGCATCCTCCCTGATCAACTCCATTTTCATCCGGACTGTACCAGGCTCCCTGGGGAATGGCCACAACACCTGGCATGATCCGGGAAGTTACCTGTGCCTCGATCTCCAGTTCACCGCGGCTGTTGAAAACCCGGACCCGGTCTTTGTCTTTAATCCCTCTGGTTTTTGCATCCGCCGGATTTATCCACATCGTAAGGGGAACTACCTTTTCTGCCCAGGGGAGATTGGCAAAGACAGAATGAGTGCTCCTCTTGCTGTGCCAGCCAATTAATTGCAAGGGGTACTTATCTTTAAGGGGGTCAGATGGGCCTTCCCAGCTGGGAATATATTTTGGGATAGCGGGAATTTCCACAGGATTTTGCATCTGATAAAGTCTATCGGAAAAAATTTCTATTTTTCCGGAAGGGGTAGGAAAAGGATGTTTTACCGGGTCTTTTACTTGATCCTGAAAAGCAATTAATGGTTCCTGGCTGTCCACACGGTAAATTCCACACCGGGAAAACTCCTCAAAGCTGGGAAAATCCCTGTAGACCTCCCGGGTTTTCTCCACGATGTAACGGGCCCAATCCTCATAACTCTTTCCTTCAGTAAATTCTGCCTTTACACCTAACTTTTCGGCCACCTCTGTTATCCAATCGTAGCCTGTCCGGCGCTCAAACTCTGATTCAACCGCCTTGTTCTGAAAAATGGCGCAGTCGGCGTATTCCCAGGGAGCTACAATATCGATCCGCTCCAAAAAATTAGTGCTGGGCAAAAGCAGATCGGCAAAGCGGGCAGAGGAGGTCATGAACTCATCTGCCACCAAAATAAATTCACACTTTGTTTCGTCTGCTAAAATTGTGCGGATGAGATTGATGTCAGAATGTTGATTGATGAGACAGTTACCAGCCAGACTAGCAAGGAACTTTATCTCGCTGCCTAACCTGTCTGCATTTCGGACCCCATCCTCTGGTCCCATTCCGGTACCCCGTAAAATGGCGTCAGGCCACATAAAGACTGGAATAGAGGTGCGCACAGGATTTCGATAGGGGATGGAAGCAAGGATAAGGCGGGAATAAGAACCCGCACCCGAGGCCCAGCCTCCCAGGATGCCAACATTGCCGGTAATAGCCGCCAAAACTGTAGCGCCTCTGACAGGCTGTTCTCCATAGGCGTGTCTCTGGGGACCCCATCCTTGGATTAAGGCTGCAGGTTTACTTAACGCGTAGTCCCGAGCCAACTGGCAGATAGTATGGGCCGGAACTCTGGTTATTTTTTCTGCCCATTCCGGGGTCTTGGGCACACCGTCAGCTTGGCCCAGGATATAGCTTGTCAAGGAATTGCCTGTAGGAATTCCTGCAGGCAATTGCTCTTCATGAAATCCCAGACAAAATTTTTCCACATACTTTCTGTCATAAAGGTTTTCGGTGATCATCACATAGGTCATGGCATCCATCAGAGCATTGTCGGTAGTGGGTAAGATTGGGACCCACTGATCTGCCAGAATACTGGCTGTGTCCGAATAACGCGGGTCAATCACGATTATCCTTGCTCCCTGGGCCTTAGCCTGTTTCAAGTAGCGGAAGGTATTTGTGCCAAAGACGGTCTCAGCAGGGTTATGGCCCCAGAGGATGATCAATTTGGCATAAAGCCAGTTATCCCGGGAGCTGCCGGTCTGGTCTGTCCCATAGGTATAGGGGGTAGCAACCCTGGTGCAGGCGGAACTATAGGAATTATGGTAATTGAGATAACCGCCTCCGTAAATACATAACAACCTGCGAAAAAACTCCCTTTCCGCCAGCTTGCCGGAGATTCCCGAGGCATAGTTTATGTATCTGGATTCGGGGCCGTATAGCTGGGTAATGCGTTGAAGCTCCCTGGTGATTATATCAGTAGCTTCCGTCCAGGAGATCCTGGTAAATTGTCCCTCGCCTCTTTTGCCGCTGCGCTTTAACGGATATTTTAGCCGGCCGGGATGGTAAAGTCTTTCTACATAAGCGCTGCAGCGGATACAAGGCAGCAACCGCTGATGTTTTTCCGCCTTGCCATCGCTTAAGGCTTTTATCCTGGTAACAGTATTTCCTTGCACATGAACCTGGAGCAGACATCGCCCGCCACAGTTATGCCCGCCGGATGTAATTATAATTCTTTCCTGGCTTTCCATCTTTTCCTCTTTTCTAAGACCGGATCGGTTTGTTATTGTAAAAAATCATCTGGCCAAAGCCTGAGGAAGCCTTGCTATTTCCTGACAAAATGTGGCAAGTCTAAAGGTATTGCAAAGGATAACTCAACGAATCCATTAAACTCTTGATCCTGATACCAGGGGGCCTGGTAGATCATTTTCTTTATGCCGTTTTTTTCGGTGGTGTAACAGTTGATAGTTTCCCCTGCTGTCATTTCTACCAGTTTTTTGCGGGCAGGCTCGGGATGACATTCAAAAACGTCTTTTCCGATTAATTCTTTGCCGCCGTCTTTGGCAAACAGTTTAATTGCCTGGTCGTTCATCTCGATAATCTTGCCACTTTGATCCGTCACAGTTATTGCCATAGAAAACTCCTTTAACCATTGTCCATCTGACATTAGATCTTCACCCCTGTCGTAAAATAAAAGTGATGGCACCGCTTTAGCGGCATGGAAGGCTATCTATTATAATAATAGTAGCCTTTGTTTGGGCATTTATCTCACCTGCTAGATACGATGGAGTCTTCTCGCGGCAATGAAGGAGAGGCCCTTCTCCGTCAAGGCCTCCGCGGTTTTGTTGACGGCGGCGTGTTTGTCAAGGTAGTTAAGCGTGAGTTTCGCCATGTCACCAGAGGATTCTATTTCTGTTTTGCTGCGGAAGTAGTCCAAGATATCTGAGGGATGCTCGCGGGTGACCTCGACCTCGGGGTCGCCGCCTTCGTGTTTAGCGGCTACATTTGGCACACTCATCGCAAGCGTCAGGAGTTCCTCGCGCCGATTATAGGGCTGACGCACGATACTCTTGTAGGCTTCGGTGATATGATGCTCTAGCCGCACGTTGCTCTCAAGCCCAAGTGCTTTGCGCACGTAGGAGCTCAGTTCAATTGTTTCGTTATTGACGGAATTGCCCAAGTTAAACCCTGCCAAAGGCGTAGTCCCATCCTCGCGCGCCATGAGGCGAGCCATGAGCAATGTCCACAGCACCGAGTAGGGATTGTCGTTGCCCATGAACACGGAAATCTTAAAGCTGATGTTGATCCCCATTTTGTAGAGCATGTAACCGAGGAAAACAGTGCCGGGGTTGATATTTAACACCTGACTGATGCCATAGTTGGTATAATAGTAGAGTCACTCGTCTACCCACTTCAGGGCATAGTCGTTAGGCTGCCCAATACCCCCAAAGTAGCCGGTAATAGTAGCGGGGCCACAAAGATGTACGTTGGAGCCGTCTGTCCCCTTGGTGTCAAGCGTCTCGACATAGCTCGCGCCGATAATTTGCATGGCGGCGGCAATCGCTAGCGTGTCCCCTTGATCGGCTTCCTGTTCTTTCATCCTGCGTACACGGATGTAGCGCCCGGGCATAATCTCTTGCCGCTCAATGGCCTGTTTAGCTTCGGCGATGAGCCATGGGAAATACTGGAGAGCGCTGATTTCCAGTGTCACTGCGCGTCCCTCGTCAAAATACATGCGGTCGGCCTTGTCACCAAGCACTTTGCGGCGATACTCAGACAGCGGCACAAATGCCCCTTTGTCCCTCTCCCGCATCAGCCACTGCAAGTCTTCGCGGTAGGGGGAACGCATGTTCTCAAGCCTTGCCAGCAAGTTTGGCAAATGTGTAGCCTCTTTTGCGCGTGTATTGATCTCCTCTGCGGTGCCGTACTTATGTACCACCCGCATGAGTTCGTTGATTAGCTTGTTGTCAGGACGGGTCAGAAACTCGGCAACTGCGGTGAAGGCTTGCTGATTGATGCGGAAAATGTCGTTAGTCAATGATCCATTCCTCCTTTTTTTCCGGTTAACGGTTAGTTGAGACCGCAAAAGGCTCCTTTTTGGACTTCCCTTTTTAGCAAGTCCTATTAGGTTAGCCTACCTTGGATCGCGAACGCCCAGGTACTCAATCAAAGCTGATTGCAGCACTTTAGAGAAGTTGACTCCTTGGGCTTCTGCCAATTCCTTTAACCACGCCGGTATCGTCAGATTAGTCTTGACAGCCCTATTATCCAGCTCATTCTTCACAAGCTCAGGGAAAACCGAGATAGGAACCACAATGTACCCGCCTACCGTCTCAGGGTCGATCTGCGGCCGTTTCGAGGGCGCTGGTATTTCATCGCCATCTTTCTCCATTCCGTAGATGTGTAGACCCAATGCCTCAGCAGCGTTTAGCTGTGCTTGTTCAAAGTCTTCTCCTAAACTCACGCACCCCGGAAGATCGGGAAAATATACGCCATAACCCTCTTTTATGGGCTCAAACACAGCAAAATAAGTGAGTTTGCGCATTTTCTGACTCCTTTCTTTGTCAGTCAGGGCTGTCATTTCAGCCCAGCCTGCTTGAGAATGCTGTTTAGTGTTCCTGGAGGGATGTCGCCTGAGTGGTTCGGGATTGTGACTTTACCTTTTTTGGTCGGGTGTTTTAGCTGTATGTGGGACCCCTTGGTTCGGTTTTCTACCTCCCGCCACCCGTCTATATGCAGTAATTTCAGTATTTCTCTGACCTTCATTATCGCTCTCCCTCACCTCAATATTATACGCATAAAAAATACGCATGTCAATCACGATCATGGGAACACGGCAGCCAAGGTGGTACTGATGTGACCGCATCGGAGCATTGTCATCAAAAGACAGTACCTGCTTTAGGCATTCTGATAAGTCTTTCCGGGCGCATTGCCTCAACTTCGCCAAAAGTTTGCGGTCATTTCAACTGGCTCTCAGCACTAGAAGGCCTGTTTGAAGTCTGATCAGATAACCTCCAGGACGAGATTGCAGCGCCAACCATTGCGATAAAACCCATTACCCAAAAACCACCTGCAAGCCCTGCCAGATCAGAAATTATCCCGGTCAGAACCGGGCCCGAGGTCATCCCTATTGCATAGGCAGACTGAAAGAAGCCTAATGCCACAGCTCCCCGGTCATTTGGCACCGAAGCCAAGGCAAAAGCCATCAGCTGCGGCACCAAAAGCCCGCGGGCCAGACCGCCAATGGCCTGAGACCAATAGAGGGATTGAAGATTCGGTAGCAGAGGGATAATCGCTATGGTTAAAGCAGAGACGAGAAAGCCGAGAACAACTGTGAACCGAAAGCCCCATCGCGGAGATAACCAGGTGCCACCCAATAATGTAGTTAACAAGGCAGGAATGCCATTAAAAAGAGCCAAAAGGCCTAATTGATTGGTTGTCGCCGCCAGGTGTTGTTGAGCCCAGTCGTTAACAAAAACAACTGAGCCGCCCCAATGCAAATAATTAGCGGCTACCGCCAAAAAAGAGGCGAGAAGGATTTTCGAGTTGCCGCCTACGCGGAGGAGCTCACTGACCGAAGGAGTAAGCTGTTTAGACCCGTGTGCAGAAAGTTTTCGGTCGGGTACAAATATTACAATGGCCGTGGCAACCAACCCTGAAAAGAAACTCAAAAAGAAAACCGGGATCAATCCAAAGCTTGATGCTACATACGGACCTACACTTTGACCTACTAAAATGCCAAGGCTCATGATCGTGGCAATAATGGCTACAGCCTTAGCCGTAGATTGGGGAAAATATGTGTGGAAAAGGACCATAAAGGCCAGCCAGCAGGTCGCCGCTAGTCCCGCCAGCAGACGCACAATAACCAGCCCCAATGGACTGCCTGCCGCTATCAACAGCAAGCCGCTCAAAGATGCCAGGACACACCCGGCAAGAACAAAAGGCTTATATCGCCCAAGCCGGTCTGCCCAGACACCTGTAGGTATCCTCAGAAATATTTGCACAAAACCATAAGCCCCAGCAATTATCCCAATAATAGTTGCACCAGCGCCAAGGCTTCTGGCATAACCGGGAATAAGGGGGATATATGCATGCAGTGAAATCCAGTACAGAAAGGTCGCAACTCCCAGGACTACAGCGGGCTTCAAATCAACCTTTGCGGCAGAGTCGGAACTACTACTGCTGGTCATGCTATTTCACCTTTTCAAAAATTGGCCGAAGCCAATTGGTATCCGTTGATATGGCCTCAAGATAAATCCTAGACTACAACAAACAAATGGTGCCCACATTAATACTTGCTTGCAAATCAACCTCCAGGGTTTTCCTAAGCTTTCCCTCAACCAGGATTTGGATAATATACTTTTCGTTATTCGCTTCCAGGTTGTCAAACTTAAAATCGCCAAAAATGTCTGTGGTTGTTTCACAAACCAGACGGTATCCATTAAAGAGATTAACCCTGGCCCCTTCCACGCAGTCGGTTTTTCCGTTATGTTCATAAGCTATGCTGCCGGCTATAAAGCACTTGGCATACCGGTACATATTCTTGTAATAAACACGGGGTTGGGTGTTTTCCTGTGAATTCAACACTTCCAACTGTTCTGACCGGATAATCTCCCTGATTTTGTCCGCGTTCACATATTCCACCCTTAAAGCTCCGGCAGGGCAGGCCTGCACACAGCGAGGTTCTTTCCAGCCCCCGTCGATTAAATGGGCACAGAAGCTGCATTTCTGCGGCACTTCTTCCTGTTCGTTCCACCAGATTGCTCCGTAAGGACAAGATTGCCCCAACTCTCTTAACCCTTTAGCCCTGATCGGATCAATAATTACAATTCCATCATGCCTTTTGCACACAGCACCGTTTGCGGCCCGGATACAAGGAGCATTGTCGCAGTGCATGCAAAGCTTGGGCAGATATACCACATCAATTAATGGATAAGAGCCTCTTTCTTTCCGTAAAATATCGATCCACCTGTGCCCGTGCCGTGGCTGCGGCTTAGAGTATCCGGGCCATTCGTTATCGACGTGTTCGTCTTTGCAGGCTAAAAAACAGTTGTTGCAGTCGTTGCATTTTTCCAGGTCAATGATTATATTCCACTTTTTCACTGGCTGCACCTCCCCCTCATCATGTTTTTAGCGTCTCTCTCTGACATGAATTAGCGGGCATGCCAACATAGAGTTACATGGATCAACCCGCTTTGTATCAGCGGGTTGATCCGAAAGTGTTTAGTTTAATAGTTGACATTGTTTAGCCCTTTTAGATTGAGCATCTTCCTTGCGTCATCAGGTGAAGCAGCCTCAAGGCCCAGCTCATGGGCAATCCGGACTGCTTTTGCAACTTGTTCCGCATTGCTTTCTGCCAATACACCGCGCTTTAAATACAGGCTATCCTCCAACCCCACTCGCATATTTCCACCCATAATCATATTGGTAACCCCCATGGGAATCTGGTGTCTGCCGGCTGCACATACTGACCACTGGAAATTGCCCAAGGCCTTTGTTGCTGTGTTATACAAAAAGAGCAAGTTCTCTACTGTAGCGGGTATCCCGCCCAGGATCCCCATCACAAACTGCAGGTAAACAGGTCGTTGATTTAGCACACCTTCCCTGATTAGCTGAGCCGCGTTGTTGATCATTCCCACATCATATATTTCCAGTTCTGAAAGTGTATTGCATTCTTGCATTGTTTGGCAAAAATGTTTCAGCATCTTAAAAGTGTTTTTAAACACAAAATCATCAGTGTTCTGCAGATATTCCTGCTCCCAGGGATGCTTGAATTCTGCAATGGTCTTTACAATAGGATAGAGGGCAAAGTTCATTGAACCCATATTAAACGAGGCCATCTCCGGTTTATATCTGCTGACGACGGCAATTCTATCTTCCGCTGTCATCGTATAAGTTCCCCCGGTGGTGACGCACACAACCACATCCGATTTGGCCTTAATGCCGGCTAAAATTTCACCGTATATCTCCAACGAAGTAGTAGGTTTGCCATCTTCAGGGTTCCTGGCATGAATATGCACAATTGCCGCCCCTGCCTCCCATGCCCTTAGGGATTCTTCAATGATCTGCCGGGGAGTTAGCGGAAGGTAGGGAGACATTGAAGGCACGTGGATGTTCCCAGTAATGGCTGCTGTAATTATAACTTTAGACATCAAGGTTCGCTCTCCTTTGCTGGATTAATTTTGTAAATCGGAAGCCGTTTAAGCAATGATCAAACATCCCTATGGTATTAGCCATTCAGTCCCTGCTACTCAATATTTAATAAGCAGACCTAGTATCCTTAAGCTTGCGGCGGCGGATAACCTGGACTAAAACAAGGGCAGCAAAAACACCCATGCCGATAAAAGTTGTCAGTCCGTACACGTCAATCATCAACAGGGCGCATCCCAAAAGCAATAACCTCTCCAGCGGCCCAATATTATTTAAGAGCCATCCTTGCGCGGCACAAGCCAGGCTTATTGCCCCAATAATAACGGTAACAACAGCCAGGGGGATGTGGGCCGGATTACCCAGCAACAACAGCTCAGGCCCGTAGACAAACATAAAGGGGACAATGTAGGCAGCAATTCCGTACTTAAAGGCTGTGTAACCCACCACGTTGGCATTGGCCTTGGCTACCCCTGCAGCGCCAAAGGCAGTCAGGGCCACGGGCGGTGTAATTGTCGAGATGCAGCCGAAGTAAAAGACAAACATATGGGCAACTAAAATCGGCACCCCTAACTCTACCAGGACTGGCGCAATAATCGTAGCTGTAACAATATAAACTACTGCTGTCGGCAGCCCCATGCCCAAAACCAATGAAACTAGCATCGCCAGAAATAATGTGAACAACAAATCTCCTCCACCCCACATCCCCACTAGGGTGGATGCCCTCATGCCGATGCCAGTCAAATTAATTACTCCGACAATGATCCCAGCCGCTGCACAGGCGGCAACCACAGATCCGATATTTTCAACGACTTGGGTAAATGCTCCGATTAAATTTTTGGCTACCTCTAGCAGCTTTCTAGTTTTCAATAACCATACCACCACAAGGAAAACCGTGGAATAAAATGCGGCCAGGGTAACGGAAAAACCGCTTAAAACCAAGTAAATCAAGGTCACGAGCGGGGGAATGGTATGCCAGCCGTCCTTTAAGGTTTGACGCATATCTGGCAAGCTTTCCTTTGGCAGCCCTTTGATTTTTTCCTGAATTGCTTCAATATCAACCATTAAGTACACGCAGAAAAAATACATGAGCGCCGGGATTAAAGCTGATAATGCAATGGTCCCGTAGGGAATCCCTGTGAATTCCGCCATAATAAAGGCAGCCGCCCCCATAATCGGTGGCATGATCTGTCCGCCGGTAGAAGCAACTGCCTCAATCGCACCTGCCACATGGGGCCTATACCCCGTCTGTTTCATCGCCGGGATGGTGAATGTCCCAGTCGTCACAACGTTAGCCATGGGAGAGCCCGAAATCGTGCCAAACAAGGCACTGGCAAAGACGGCTGCTTTGGCGGCTCCGCCGCGAAACCTGCCGACCATGGCCAATACAAAGTCCAGAAAAAACTTGCCTCCCCCGCTGGCGTTTAGCACTAAGCCAAAAATAACAAAGACGATAATAATTGTCGCGGAGACCCCAATAGCAAAGCCGTAAATCCCTTCAGTAGTAAAATACAAGAAACTGCCAATCCGCATGAAAGAATAGCCGCGGTGGGCAAAATCCGGCGGCAGGTGCTGTCCCAAAAACACGTACAGCAAGGCTAGCATACAAACAATCGGAAGGGCCCAGCCGGTAGTCCGCCGCGCGCTTTCTATGGTTAAAACTATCGCCACAACTGCAAAAAAATAGTCCAACGATGTAGATATTGGCAGACCCATGGCAGCTGGGCCTCTCCATTGAATCATCAGGTGTATACCCGATGCGACCAAAAGGATGATAATTATCAGATCAATAACTAAGCCAAACTTGATTTTTGTGGGTTTAGCTAAAAAGACGGCGCTTAAAAACCCCATCCAGTGGATTGCCCTTTGATCAATCATGGACAGCATGCCAAAACCAGCTGTGTAAAGGTGAAAAAGACAAAGAGCTACCGCTAGCGCAACTATGCCGTTTCTTCTGATCTTCTCTTCATAGGCTGGATATGATCCATCGCTCCCTACCAGCTGCTTCATTCTTTAAAACCCCCGCTATCAATTTTCTTCACACGGTATCTCCTCTAAGACTCGTTAATTTTAGAAAATGCAACCCTCCCCCCCTAGCAAGCAAAGTGATTAGACACTCTTTCATATGATCAACTAGTCTAGAAGGGGAGGGCTTTGGGTAACCACCAGCAGCTAACCTGCGCTCATTAAAATACCATGATGATGATTTTAGAGCTCCAGCCTGCGCCAATGCAGGTCAGCGCAAGGCAATATTTATTTAATCACGCCTTTTTCTCTAAAGAACCTCTCGGCGCCGGGATGAAGCGGGGCTACAGTCTGCCAGCCGGTTTCCGGTCTCATTAACTCAGCAGCTCTTACCGCGCCGACAAGGACACTGATGTGCTGGTAGACATTTTTCACAATTTGATAAGCTAACTCATCCGGCATTTTAGTACAGGCAAACATCACGTTCGGAACAGCGATGGTCACTACATCTTCATTAATACCTCTGTAGATACCCTTTGAAATTACATGTCGCTGCAGATATGGAAATTCCGCAAGGATCCTCTCCATCTCCCGCTCAAAGCTTAAAATCCTGAAGGAAACGCCCCTGGCCCCCAGTTCCAACACTGCCGAATTAGGAGGTGACCCATGTAGTACTGCCGCATGAACATGACCGTCCCGCATCGCCGCTACCCCGTCAGCAGTGGAAACAAAACTGGGAGCGATGTCCTTCATTGTAAGCCCATAAATCTTGCTGGCATACTCGGGAAAAAGCGCAACGGGTCCACCGCCGGCAGGTCCAATCGCTACCCTTCTCCCTGTGAGGTCCGCAATCGACCTTATTCCACTGTTTTCTAAAACGAGAATATGGACTACACTGGGCATAATGTTTAACAGGCCCCTCAAGTTGGGGTAAGCCCGATCTTTGTAGTTACCAATCCCCAGGAGGGCTTCATGCATCAGATTGGCATTGGTAAATGCTACTGGAATTTCTCCAGCGCCTACCATCCGCGGGTTTTCACCGGCTCCCCCGGTAAGCTCCACGGTTGCTCTGGCGCCGGGTATATTCTTGTTAATTATTTCTGCTATAGCGCCCCCAACAGGATGGAATAGGCCGCCTAAAGCCCCAACTCCTATGCTAATAATAGCATCTCTTCGTGGCGGAGGCGTAGGGGCCGGAGCCGGTGCAGGGGCCGGAGCCGGGGCGGCAGGAGACGGGGCAGGAGTAACTACGCCAGGCCGCGGTGTTGGGGCTGGCGCAGGAGCAGGCGCCGGTGCCGGAGCAGGAGTAACAGCGCCAGGTCGCGGTGCCGGAGCCGGTGCCGGAGTTGGTGTTGGAGTTGGTGCCGGAGTTAGTGCCGGGGCCGGTGCTGGTGCTGGCGCCGGAGCAGGGGCCGGGGCTGGTACCGGAGCAGGTGCCGGTGCCGGAGCAGGGGCAGGTGCCGGCTGCTGCGCTGCCTGCTGGGGGGCACAGCCAATCAGTGAAAAACTCAAGGTAAACATGACTAACAACAAAACTACCAGCCCGGTCTGTTTCCTTAACCTTCTCATCTTCATTCCTCCCATAATAATTTATTTGATTGATCTCTTGCAAGGACATCAGGGGCTTTAAAACAGATTCATGTCATAGCCAAAATCTGCCGGTGATATGAAGGAAATATATAACAGTATCGCGCCAGTTCCAACATCTTCATTAACGGAGATTATCTCAAAGATCTCTTCAATTAACGAGAAATGATTCGATACAAAACTATGTGGGAAACTGTCACTGCACCGAATCAATCGTTTCCGACCAAGGCGACTTTACTTACCCTTCCATCGGTCATCAGCATGTGCCTCGAACAACTTGGGAACAATTTTCTCAAAGTTCTTGCACTCTTCCTGGATATGCGTGAACGCCACTTTATAACCCTCTTCGGTCCTAATCTTCAGCCTTTCGGCCAATTGGGCGTTTTGTTCCTTGTCGTCGGAACCAAAGGTGAAGTTGCTGAAGATTCTGGTCCCTCCGGGCATTACCTCAAATCTGTGATATATCACAAGGGGGAGTTCAGCCTGGCGAATCCTCTCTCGAAAGACGGCTTTGGTTTCATCAAGGTCTGCCTCCAATACCTCCGCCACCGTGTCCATCACAGGTCCACCTTCCCACTGCTGCTTGATCAGATAAATGGAACCGACTCCGCAGTCTAGCGGCTGAGACAGCACCTCAAAACCAATATGCTTGGGGTGCCACATGAGGTATCGTTCATTGGTGCGGTTCAGGAAATTCCATAACAACATCCGCGGGGTCACTCCACTAACCTCATTAACACAGGTCAGTTCTATCTTACTGTTGTCGATAACCCTTACCTTGGTATTTGGCATATAGCTGAATTCTTCAAAAAAAGCCATGATATCTCTCCTTTCGAGCTTCACTCAGTTTGTTTATAATTGTGCAAAAGCAGTCTGTAATTACAGCCTTTTTTTCTCAAATCAAAATATCAAAAACACCGCTGGATAGGAACTCTTCCGGATAGTTAACCTGATGATTTTTTGTTTGCAAGACCCCGTTTGTCAGGTAACCGGCGCGCTCATACAGATCGAACTGAGGCGGGCTGGCACAACCGGAGGCAATAAACTTCGTATCACCTCCTCCGGTACCGTGCTTGACATTTGCCGGTGCATACAAAATGTCGCCGGCAGCCATATCAATCCACCTGCTCTCAAGGTAGCCCTTGCCTCTCCCGGCGACACAGTAGATTGCGTCTTCGGAGATAGGGTGATAATGGGGCTGAAATACCTGATAGGGAAGATGAAAGGCTACGTGCTGGTTGCACAATCTGGTGCCAATGCCTGGCCACAGGACAAACCTCATTTCGGAAATGAATTTTGTGAATGGTACTCCTGTAAAAATATTAAAAATTCCGCCACTTTGGCTAACACTTTCCGCGCCTTTCAAATAACCCCGTTCGGCTCCCCCCAAGTCGTTTGGCCGCATCAAACACTCGCTGGTCAGTTCGCCATGCTTGGAACTGAGCAACAACTGGTCAACCTTCCCATAATTAATGGACCCATCCTGAAATAACCCAATTTTTTGATAGTAATCCATCGGCGGAGGGCAGTTGAAAGATAAAATAACCAAGTCTTCCTTTGCGCGGGAACTGTTGCGGAATGCATGGGCGCAGTTATGAGGTACGTAAACAACATTGCCGGCGGCGATTTCATTCCATTTATTAATTAGCTTTACTTCGCCGGAACCTCTGATGCAGATCATACTTTTTTCTGTGATCGGATGGGAGATATCGTCGAAAGTCGCTCCTGGCGCACAGGTATGGGTATGGAAGCTGACCATGCGGGTACCATTTCCCGGCCAGCCAATTAGCCTGGTTTTACAACCCTCCCCCTCAATTACTTCGATGCCTTCATTAATACTAAAAAGGGCTCCCCTGGTAGCTATTTCTGCGATAGAACGGTTATGTGCCCTGGCAGGATCATTGTTAAACACCAATCTCCATCCCCTTTAACGTAAGTTTTGTCTCAAACTCAAGTCAAGCGAATATCCCCGGCAAATTGCTGCCCCCAGGCTGTTTCCCGGCAAACTGGAATAAGACTTATACCTTTTCCGGACTGTTATTGACTTTATCCTTATCAAGACATATCAACAATTCCAGATCCTGTCCGTAGAGATCGCTAATCACGTCGAACGCTTTGTTCAAGATCTTGTTGACATAGATGTCGTGACGAATATAGTTTGCGATAACCCGGACAATGGCTTTGTTTGACGTCCAAAATCCCTCCCAATCCCGGCCACTTTCCTGGCTCATCAACAACCCGTAACTGTCATCCACACTAAGGAGCAGTTCTGACCCATGGCGCACGTACATATTAGACAACTTCACGTGGCGGTAGACCTGCCCGACCGGCCAGAACCCGTTGCCGGCCGGATCATCCCCCATCTGCATACTGATAATGCTGACACCCCTTGTTTTGGCAGCAAACAAATTGCCGGCCAAATCCTCGATTTGCGGAGTCCACATGGAAACCAGCACCTGCCGGTCGGCCCGCTCAATCAGTTCCCGGGCCTTTTGCATTAGATTATCATAGCCACGAATATGCCAGAGCACTTCTACGCTCGGCCTTACGGTTACTTCCTCAAGTTGCTTGGCAATGCTATCCAGGGTTCTTTCATAGCGGCCCCGGTGCAACTTGATAAACTCTTCCGTTGGCAAAGGTTCATACATTATCGGGTCGCTGTTAACAGGTACTGCCAGACCTTTGTCTGCCAGGCGGGACAATGTTTCATAAACACGGGCGGCCGGTACGCCTGAATTCTTGCTTACTTCCTGGGCCTTGGCCGGATGTTGCTTTAGTAAAGCCACATATGCCTTGGCTTCATAGATGGAAAGCCCCAGTTCCGCTAGAGCATGATATAATGAATCTCCGGTCCTCATTTCGTGCAACAGATTCTCCTCCGTTTTTACTATTATAGTGGTTATATAATTTACTACTACAATAGCAATTTACCTGCTGAATATTTCACAGTTTTCAAAAATATTTTCACTCGCTCCATTTTCGCATCTCAACCAGGCATGAGTTTGCCGCCATGGCGTGGGACTTTTTGATTGCCATCCGGCTGGGTGTGAGCAGGTTGATACACCCGCCCCGGTCGGCAGACTCTCCTGGTTTTCCCACTGGATCATAGATGGCGGAAGATTCGTAGGAATGAATTGTGCCTGGCCGCACCCGCTCTGTTAACTGAGCGGCGCAAATTACCGCACCCCGGTCATTAAACACTTCGACCAGATCCTTTTCCTTGATCCCCCGCTGAGCCGCGTCCAAGGGGTTTATGCGCACGATCCAGAAGTAATAAGCGCCGATCAGCACCCTGTGATCCTTGATGTCATTAATAGTGCTGCCCTTCCCGTCGCTCTGGGTGTGGAATGTAAAGCGCGGATGGGGGGATATGAGCTGCAGCGGATACTTGGCATACAGCTCGGCAGTATGGGGACCTTCCCAAGCTGGGTTGTACTTTAGAATCGGCGGCCGCTCCGGGTCATCTGGATCAAATCGTTTCAGGCTGGAAGATTCAAATTCCAGCTTGCCGGATTGGGTCTGCAGGCCCCGGCGCATTCCTTCATTGTAGTCGCCTGGCAGCGGAGTTAACTCCGGCGTATCCTTAGGACGGCCCTCGGCAAACCAGCGGTAGGAGACAGGGTCACGGCGCCCCTCTGCTGGTGCGGGCACCACAAAATAGCCCTTCTTGAGAAACTGCTTCCAGGAGATAAAGCGGGGCAAATCAGTGGCATCAAAATACCTCTTGCACCAGTCCAGCTCTGTGGCACCCTCAGAGAAGGGAATAGCCACCCCCAACCGTTTGGCTAGCTCAAGGAAGATTTGAAAATCTGACTTTGATTCGCCTAAGGGTTCGATGCATTTATGCTGCATTACGACCACCCGGTGATTGCACTGGGTAAAAGCATGCTGGATATAACCGCCGCAATTGGCAAACTCGCTGATATCCCAACGCTCGAAGTTGGTGCAAGCCGGCAAAATAATATCGGCAAATTTGGCTTCCCCTTCGAACCAGATCGACTGGTTAACCACAAACTCCAGTTCTTCAGTCCGGTACATTTTTACATAACGGTTGGTGTCAACCATGGTGCCAATATGGGAACCGCCGTATTTATAATATATTTTGACTCTGGAATGCCCGGGTGCGGGGTAGGCAAACTTCATAAACTGGCCTTCAATGGTTTTGGAGTCTGTCGGGTAACCATCGCATTTGCCTTCCATGATGGCCTCCGGGATTTTTAGCCGGGGCACAGCTTGAGATACCGTGTTCATGCTCAGTATTTGCGGCATCCGCTGGTACATGTTGATGGCTGCGGCAGTACCCACAATGTCTCCCGAAAAGCCGCCTTCGGCGTAACCAGGAAAGTAAAACCGGGTGTCCACCGGTGTTCCCTGCTGCAGGCAGCCCATGTTAATCCCCGGCTTCCCCAGTCCTTGCATCGCCATCAGGCAGACCATGCCTCTGGCCCAGTCGGTTCCTGTGGCAGTTCGGCAAGCGCCACCAAAACCGATGATGCCACCGGCTGCCAGGTAGGTCTTTTTTTTCCCCCACTCCCGCGCCAAGGCCCTTACATCCTTGGCCGGCACTCCGGTTTCACTTTCCTGCCATTCCGGGGTTTTCGGAATGCCATCCTCTTCGCCTAATATATAATCCCGCCACTTTTCAAACCCCACGGTGCGCTCTGCTACATATTCCTTGTCGTACAGGTCTTCCGTGATCCAGGTATAGGCGATGGCCAAAACCATTGCACTGTCGGTTCCCGGTTTCGGTGCCAGCCACTTGCCGCCCAGTAAAGTTGCGGTATGGTTATAGTAGGGGTCGATATGCACGAATTTGATACCCAACTCCTTAAGCCACTGGCGGCGTACAGTCCCTTCATGGGCACCATAAACGCCGCTGGTTGCTTCCGGGTCGCTGGACCAAAATACGATCATTTCACAGTTTTGCAGGCAGTCTTCTACTGTTCCGTAAGTCTCTCCGCCACCGTTACGGGCGCTTTGTCCCCAGTGATGGACTGCTCCCCAAAACCACCCCTCCCAGCTGTCAGGGTTATGTACGACCGGTGTCCAGCCGATAGTGTTAAAAAACCTCATCCTGGCGCTCAGCCAATAGCCCAAGGATCCCCAGGTATGGTGTGACCCGCTGCCGTTCATAATGGCTCCGGGGCCATAATCTCTTTTGACCCGCTTTATTTCTTTGGCAACAATGTCGAGGGCTTCATCCCAGCTAATCCGTTCATAGGCCGATATCCCGCGGTTTTGACAGTTTCTTTCCCCGTTGGGATCAAAATCCACCCGCTTCATGGGATAAAGCAACCGGTCCGGCGAATAGACCATAGACCTCCAAGCTAAAGTATGGGAGCTGACGGTTGTTTTTCGCGGCGGAGAAAAACTTCTGCCCCGGGCTTTGATGGTCCATGGCTGAGCATCTTTTTCGTCAAACTCGATGGGGGTGATGCGGATGATTTTCCCATCTTGCACATAAACAAAGACAGGCCCGCCATTCGTATTGCTGGTATACCTTTTAACACCTTTTTCTAGCTCAAGCCCGTAGACCATCCCGGCCGTCAACATCATACTTAAGGTTTCCGAAAACCAGATCGTCAGTTCATCAGGCCCTGCCATTTCCATCTGAAAACTCTTGGCGGCACTGATAAAGTCCAGCATATTGCGATTGGGCTGCATCAGCCTGGCAGCTACAGCAGCAGTATCAAAGGACATGCCAATATCCGGCCCGGGATGCAATCCGGCTTTTGAGCTGACGCGACCGTCCTGAAAAACAAAGTACCTGCCCTGGGAATTGTCCCGCAGCTTGATCTGAGCCACCATGTTTTTTTCTTTCAGCCGGCCGGCGAAACCGGCATGCCGCTTAGCTGTCAGCCGCAGCAGTTTTTCCAAAGCGTAAAGGACTGCAGCGAATTGCATTTGCTTAAGGGGCATGGGGACACCTCCTCTAGTGTTCTGCCTGTCTTGCTTATTAACCTGATTAACCTTATTAAACTTTAAAGCAAGATTTATGCCAGGAACAGATGTTTACCGTTCAAGAGGCAAAAGACAAGAACAAGAAGAGGAAGAAAGCAAGATGGATAAGCGGTTTTAGTCCCTAAGCATCTGGCTCTTGCGTCCCGCGTCCTCATTTCTGGCAGGTGTGTCCAGGTCAAGAAGCAAGGGACAAGAACAAGAAAAGATAAGAGCCAGGCAGTCAAGAGCAGACAAGAGAACCGTCCCCTTGTCTCTCCCCATAATACGAAATTGAATTGCTTTGATTATTAAATAAAAAAAGCCACCATATCAATCCTTTTTTCTGATACATTTTTGCATTAATTACAATTCGATCATGGTTCATTTTACCGGAGCAACAAATTGTGTCCCAATCATTTACCTGTTGTTGCCGCATAAAAAAAAGAGTTCGCACGAACTCTTTTTCATATTAATCGTATAAATGATCTCTGTCATAGATCCCTAATGTCTTGGCTTTCCTGAATACAGTCGGCTGGCTTACTCCGAGGGCTTTAGCGGCTTTATGGGTACTCTTGTATTTTTGCAGGGCTTTTTGAATAATTTTTCTCTCTAATAATTTTACCGCCTCTTGCAGCGATGTATTATCCCCTTCATATAAAGCCGGGTCAAAATCTGCTGGCAGCATGTTCAGCACATGGACATTGGTGATTTTTTCTTCAGGCACGATAACGATCAGGCGTTCAATAACATTTTCCAATTCGCGGATATTCCCCGGCCAGTCGTAACTTTCCAGCATTTCGAAGGCAGAATAATCCAGCACTTTGTTTTTCATGTAGTGATTATTGAACTTCTTCAAAAAATGATCCGCCAGTATCGGGATATCTGCAATCCTCTGCCGTAAAGGTGGAATCTTGATCGGCACTACGTTTAATCTGTAGTAAAGGTCTTCCCGGAATGTTCCTGCTTTTATTGATTGTTCCAAGTCTTTATTGGTAGTGGCTATAATCCTGACATCTAATTTGATCGTGCGCGTATCCCCTAAGCGCACCAGTTCTTTTTCCTGGATCACCCTTAATAGTTTTGACTGCAGCTTCAAAGGCATTTCGGCAATTTCATCCAGAAGAATGGTTCCGCAATTGGCCATTTCAAAAAAACCTGGCTTGCATTTGCTTTGCGCACCTGTAAAGGCACCTTTTTCATAGCCAAACAGTTCAGATTCCAACAGGGTCTCTGGAATTGCCGCGCAGTTTACCTTAATATAAGGTCCGTTTCGTCTATGGCTGTTTCTCACAATTTCCCTGGCCACAACTTCTTTGCCCACTCCGGTCTCACCGGTGATTAAAATCGAGGCATCCACCTTTGCCACTTGGACAATCAAGCCCTTGACCAGCATAATGCTTGGGCTTTTGCCAATCAGCGACAACTTGTCCAATTCTTGCTGCCGCAAATATTTGATTTCATCCAGGTATTTCTGGTTTTCTTCTTCCGAACGCTCTAATTCTTCCTTAAATCGCACCAATTCTGTAATATCTCTGATGACAGTGAGCACTTCCACCAGCTCACCCCTGCTGTTAAACAGCGGGTTGCTTGTAGCCAAAACTTTTTTATTGCTCCTGACAATTGTGCACATGGCTGAGGTTTTTTTGCATGCACTCAATGCTTGCATACTGGTCTCTTTTTCAAAGATCCTTTTTTCCAGCAAAACCTGCACCGGCTTACCAATCAATTCTCTTTGCTCGATCCCGGTCATTTCCATATAAACCTTGTTTACGGCAACAATGGCACCCTTTTTGTCGATCACATAGATCCCGTCGTAAATTGCATCTCCGATTGCCAGGGCGTGGATTTCTCTCTCTTTCAATCGTTCAAATTCCGCCACTACTTCTTTTAAAGAGGTTTGCCCATGTTCATATTCCTGCAGCAAGAGCCAAACAAATTCCCTCAAGCTCATACCCTTGTCCCCGGCCATTTGCCTCAGTCTTTCATCCAAATCCCGATCAATACTTAGCTCCCGCAACTCACCTGCCACAGCGTTCTCTCCTTCCAGCAATCCGCTTGCGCCTGACGGTAAGCAGGTACTATGCTACTGCAATCCGGCAATACAATATTATATCTTGTAAAGACATCATAAGCTAACCACACAAGTTATGTAAAGATTTCCGCCCCAATGAAATTTTATACCGGCACCTTTACTCCGCCCGGCTGATAATGTACCTGTAGGGGTCCACTTCTTCCCGCAAGATATTGAGCTCCTCCTCCGTGGGAGGGTCAGTAACAGTAAGGTCATGGATCCATAACAACTCGAAGCCTGTGTTGGCCAGGATCTGCTCCCTGGTTACGCCAGGATGGATGCTCTCGACCTGCATCCGGCAGGTCTTTCGATCATAGCCGATCACACACAGGTCTGTGATAACCTTATAAGGGCCGGTCCCCGGCGGCAGGCCTGCGGCCTCCCGCGCCCCCGGCCCGGTGAGGTATCCGGGAGTAGTGATAAAGTCGCATTTGGCCACAAACCGCTTGGGATTTTGCACCGTCATCACCATGGTGCGCCAGCATAAAGAGGCCAGGTCGTTAGCCCCGCCGCTACCAGGCAGGCGCACCTTCGGCCGGCTGTGGTCTGTCCCAATCATGGTGGAGTTTAAGTTGCCGTACATGTCGATCTGGGCCCCGCCGAGGAAGGTATAGTCGACCATTCCCCGCTGGCAGGTCTCCATGATCTCTGGCATGCTGCCGGCAGCCAAGGCTTTGTGGAAGGTGCGGGAATCTCCTACTGAAATAGGCATGGAGGGCAATAACGGACCCATCCCGCCGGCTTCAAACAAGACTAAGAGGTTGGGGGCGGTGGTTTTCTGGGCCAGCATGGCAGCGGCACACGGCGCCCCGGTGCCCACCACCACGATGCTTTCGTCCTCCAGGTTCCTTGCTGCCAGGCAGATCATCAGCTCGATGCTGTTATAGGTCATTTTGCTTCCCCCTCGCTGGTCTTGCTGCTGTTTAAAAGTTCCAGCTGTCTTAGCCCGGGCATCTTTTTAAGGCCGCCGGACAGCTCCAGGTATTGGTTAAAGTCTGTTGTGTGATAGATGTATTTGTCCATAAACTCTTGATGGGTTTTTTGGGTTTTCTCTGCCTCCAGCCACTCTCTTATATGCTCTTCATCGGAAAAGTATTCGTAGGGCATGTTGCCGGGGTAGGAGCCGTAGGGCACCTGGATGACGGCATCGACGCAGTAGAAGGGGATAACCGTCCGGTCTGGCTGCCGCCGGATCTCCTCATGTGGTATCAGGCGCTCGGCAGTAATGATGAGTTTTTTGGCGGCTCTGGCCATGTCCTGGTCGGAGACGATGATGCCGTCGATCTGGCAGTTACCGTACACGTCGGCCCGGTGCACATGGATGAGGCCTACATCCGGGTATAAAGCGGGCAAGGCTGCCAGCTTGATACCGGTGTAGGGGCAGGTGATCTCTTTCATGGCGCTGTACCTGGCGGTGTCTGTTCCCAGCATGACGCGGGCCGGCAAAAAGGGGACGCCCATTGCTGCTGCCTTGTACCGCCAGGCCAGGGCGGCATTGCTCCATTCCACAGCCTTGATCTGCCCGGTTTCATAGGCCTGGCGAGCAACCTTGGAGAGGCCGCGGGCTTCCAGACCCACCACGTAGGCCACGTCGCACCGGTCTACGCATTGGCCAGCGGCTAAAATCTGCATGTCGTGGGTGGCGGTATGGCCGGATAAGCCCAGGTTTTTCTTTCGCTGGCGCACTATCTCGTGCAACACGGCGGCGGGTATGCGGTTGGTCCCAAACCCGCCCACGGCTATATAGTCGCCGTCTTTAATCAGCGCCTCCACTGCTTTTTGTACTGTGGTTACCTTATCTCTCATCTGCCTGGTCTTGTGCCGGAAAAACTCGCGGGCCTTGTCCGCATCGGGGTCCATAAATAACTGGTTTTTGCCCGCAGCTTCTATGTCCATTCCGTAGTTCACCTCTGTCTCAGTGTTGTTGGATTAGCTTGTTATAATCCAATTCTTCGCCCCGCAGACAAAACCTTCTTTTCCACACAATGTTCTTAAAATATCATTTCTGCTTTAGGTTGTGCCGTACCTGTATACCCTTGGCGGCACATTGTTGAGATCTTGTTCATCGATAAAGGCCACCAGTCGAACGATAGAACCGTCACCCATGTACCATCGGATTGGGAACCCGGCAATTGTTACCCGTTTCCCCACAACCATTTCAATGTCGCCGCCGACATTTTCCCAGCCCATGATGCCATTTCCGAACAACAAGTTATGGCAGGGCTCCCATTCAGGAAAGTCTTCAAGTACATCTTTGCCAGTCTCTCTTTTATATTCTGCGCAGATATCCCGGCGGAGCGGGCCGGGCCCGTGGGGTGCAATTGCTGTATGGAGAGGATGATCGAGGGCTTGCTGGTCAACCCCTACGGCCTTTACCCCTTTCTCAACAAACCATTCCCCGGCTTCCCTTCCCAATCCCGGAGAATAAAGAAAATACTTCTGGCTGTCTCCCCAATGACGGTGCCAGCCCGTATGAATGATCACAATATCGCCCTTTTCAATTTTGGGAGTAGCATTTTCTAAATCCTTAGCCGTGATCAGCTCCCATTTTTTCTTGGGAATATCTACAACCACACCTGTACCATAGTATTTCTCCAAGGGAATCTCGTGGGTATACTCTTTTCCTTCAATTACATGACCCGGAGAGTCCGCATGGGTAGTGCAATGCATTACAGTGGTGACCTTTTGCGAAAGCACTCCGGACTTGGCCATATAATGCATTCTTTCAATTTTAACATCCTCAAAATACGGCCATAAAGGACACTTATCTCCGAAAGGATGGCTTAAGTCTACCAGTTTTTGTTTGCCCATCTGTTTCTCCCCCTTAAATAATTTGAAGTTATGTGTTATTCTTGTTCAATTTCAAAAGATGTTCTATCAGTCTGTTTTTTGAGGCAACGGTCTCTTCGCTGGTCCAGCTTTGGAAGCCCTGGCCCGTCTTAAAACCAAGTTCATTTCTAGCTACTTTCGCTTCTAACAACGGTGATGCGTCCGGAGAGTTCTCCAGGTGTTTCAGGATGTACTTGTGGATGGCCAAGGTTAAATCGAGACCTACCATATCCGCAGTTTCTATTGGCCCCAGCACCGGCAGCCTCATCCCAAAACCGTACTTGATGCACTCGTCCACCGTTTCTGCGTCCGCAATGCCTTTTTCGACAATTGAAATTGCTTCCCGCCAGAGCGCGTGCTGCAGCCTGTTGCCAACAAACCCTGGCACGTCTTTGTTCACCCGCACAGGGTGTTTGCCAACCATTTTCAGCAATTTAACTGTTTCGTCCATCGCTTGATCCGAGGTGTTTTCTGTTTTAATTACTTCAACCAGGGGAACGAGAAAAGGCGGATTCCAGAAATGCGCCCCTAAAATTCTTTCCTGACATCTGGTTTTTGCTCCGATCTCCGCAATACTCATCACCGAAGTATTGGTGGCCAAAACCGTTTCCACCGGGCAAACGGAATCCATCTGGCGGAAAATCTGTTGTTTCAATTCCAGATCCTCAAATACACACTCAATAACGAATTGAACGTCTGTTAGCGCCAGTTCAAAGTCCATAATCGGGTGGATTTTTCCGAGGATTGTTTCCATTTCGGCAAGATTTCCAATGCCGCTTTTTGCCATCATTTCCAGGTTGTTACGAATGCCGGCCAAAGCCTTGGGCAAAGCTCCCTCCATAGCATCATAGAGTTTTACATGATACCCCTTGGAAGCAAAGACCAGCGCGATCCCGCTGCCCATCATCCCGGCTCCGATTATGGCTACATTCTGAACACTTCTGGCTTCCACTGCTACCCCTCCTCAAGTTAAATCAGCCTGCGTGAGACCCTCCGTCCACATACAGAATATGACCGGTTACCATTTCTGCAGCATTTGAGGCAAGGAACACGGTAGCGCCAATGAAATCTTCCGGCTCTGCCGCCCGTCCCCACGGGATTCTCTCCATAAAGATTTTGTACAGCTTCTCATCTTCCAGAACCTGTTTGGTCAATGGCGTCCAAAAGATGCACGGCGCTACGGAATTTACGTTGATGCGATGCTTTGCCCATTCAATTGCCAGCTGCCTTGTCATCAAGTGCACAGCCCCTTTACTGGTCCCATACCCGGCATACCCTCCTGGATGCCCCAATAACCCTCTGATTGAAGAGACTGTGATTATTTTACCTCCCGTTTTTTGCTCAATCATTTTTTTCCCAACTGTTTTGCAGCAGATAAAGGTCCCTTTGACATTGATGTCCATAATTTTTTGCCACTCAGCAACGGGAAATTCTTCTGCGGGGAACCGGCTGGCGATACCAGCAGCCGCAACCAGAATATCTATCTTGCCAAAGGCCGCAACAGTCTTGGCCACCATTTCCTTAACGCTATCCTCATCAGCCACGTCGCACGAAACAGCCATGGCGCGTTTTCCCAGTTTTTCTACCTCCAAAGCAGTATCTTCCAAACTTGCCAGGGTCCTGCTGGTAACCACTATATCAGCGCCATATGCTGCCAATCCGATGGCAGCAGCCCTGCCGAAACCACCTGAACCACCTGTAACAACTGCAACCTTTCCGTTTAAGTCGAACAGCCCTTTAATATCCCCCAGGCCTTTTGTTGCTCTCATAATTTTCTCTCCCTCAAGATAGTTTTTGTTTAAGCAGGATAGTTGTAAATTACCAGCATGCTTGCCGGTTGATTGGTTTTATTAATAATTTCTCTGCCTTCTAAGGGAGCGATATGGATCGAATCCCATTTTCTTAAAGTAAATTCTTCAGCTTCAGATTTAACGGTAAGTTCTCCATCCAGGATAAAATACACTTTATCACCAGGCGGATGAGCAAAATCGGCCCCGCCACCGGGCAGGAAATGAGAAAGTCCGATCCAAAAACTCTGGCAATTAGTCTCCTCACGACCATGCAGTTTTAGTGCCACCATTTTGGAGTGGCCCGGGGCTTCATATGGTTCGACGTCTTGCAGTTCCACTTTTTTCATATCTTTAGCAAACCTCCTTTCAGCCTAGGTTGTTTTTATTTTCTTATGCAATATACATGCCAAAAAAGTTCTTAATATTAATGAAGGATTAGAAACAGCTGGTAATACATTTATGCATTGATTTTTCCTGCCTGGCTTTTAAACAGTTCAAACTAACTCCCCTTGTCAATGCAATTTTTAATCACATTAATCCATTGTTGTATCAAAATCAAGGGCCGCCCCGTTTGAGGCGACCCCTTGGCCCTGATGTTTTCCCCTAATGTCTGTCGCGATAATTTTTTTTAGAAAATGAATACCGGTCAATACCAATGATATTGCATTTTAGAGTGCCCGCAAAAAGTTACAGATAGCCTCATTAACGGCCTGGGGCTGCTCCAGCATGGCCATGTGGGCTGTTCCCGGCAGCAATAACAGTTTCGCCGCCGCAATGTTTTCCGCCAGGTACCGGGAATAATTGACCGGGGTCGCCAGATCGTCCAGGCCGCAGATTACCAAGGTGGGGGTGACAATATCTCCCAGCCGGGACATGACATCGAACCGGTCGCAGGCCAGGAAATCGGCATACCTCACCGCCGGATCTAAAGCCATGGCTTCCTCTACTCCCTTTTCCACCAGCTCAGGCGGTGCTGCGGGCGAATAGGACATCCGGGCCCATTCCGCCCGGAATTCCCCGTTGCGATAACTCTCCAGCCTGGCCGGATCGACTTTAAGCTTGGCGCCTGTGCTCACCAGGATTAACCCTGTTAAACAGGATTGGTAGGTCAGGGCAAAATCCAGGGCAATGGCGCCACCCATGGAATGTCCGGCCAGGACGAACTTTTTCAGCCCCAGGCTGTCTGCGAACTGTTTTACCCACTCCCGGTATAAAAAAACCTGATCACAGGGCTGCCCGCCGGACAAACCGTGCCCCGGCAGATCCAAGGCAAAGGGGGAGTAGTCGCCGGCCAGGGCCTTGACCTGGTGGCGCCAGCGGCTGCTATTCCCGCCTGCGCCATGCACCAGTACTATTTTTTGCTCCCGCCCTGGTTCGCTCTCGCCGGGATCGTAGAAAATATTCACTCCGCTAACATTAACTGTAGGCATCCCATCACCTCCTGACAGATTATTTTGATTCTTTGCCAGGGGACATGGTTGTTGACAATTGTTTCTAGGCATTAAAATACATTAAGTTGCCCTAAACCGGATGATGTCGTCAATAACCCCGTCCCCTCGACAACCACTCGACAACCATTGTTAGTGTTGAACCGGCTCTGGCAAGTATTTTGCTTTAGGCATCGTTTCTGGCTAAACGCCGTTGAAAGTAGATGAAAATCGGTAGAGGAATAGCGATCCATCCAAAACTCTTAACCAGAGCATTTTTTGCTCTTGCACTTTGTCTTTCTTTTTCTGCTGCCACCATTGCATTATATCTTTCTTTTAACTCTTCTTCAGAAAGATTGGCTTCTTGAGGGACTTCGCCAGGGACACGTGGCTTTTCATGGCCCCAACGCTTAAAGTCCTCGAAAGATTGAAAGTGTGGCTGAGGGGCAACGATATCCGCAATCGCCATGAACATCCCTACACTCCCGCCAATAGTCATCATCAACGTAGCAAACAGCACTAAATATATATAAACATGCTTAATCATTTCTGCTCCCCTTTCTTTGGATTGAACCTTCACTCCGGCGACCGCCATAATAACCAGTATAACCAGTACTATAATTACAGCCACCACTAACAATGATAACGAACCAGCCATTTTTCATCTCTTTTCTGCTCTCAGCCGGATTGTAATTGGAGCTTCACCGCACTGCCCATAAGAGCGTCATTATTGTGCGTTATTATTTTGATAATTATCTATAAGCCGAACAAAAGGCATATCGTTTCTCACAGAGTTATATAGTCGGCGATCTGCCGTAACTAGTTCGCTTCCCATGAGCTTAGCGGATATAATATAGGAAGCATCATAAGATGATATGTTGAATTTGCTGCAGATATAAAATATTTCCAATGGGTGATTTTCTATATCCACCCATTTTATCTGTAAACCTGACAATTCCTCAACCAATTTTTCGAGGTTCTCTTGACTTATCCTGCCGCGCCTTTTAGCTATAAGACAGGAATTCAGCAATTCCAAAATAATTAAACTGGGGCCGTAAAAGTCAACTTTACCCAGAGCATAATCTTTCATCAGCAGTTTGGCTTGATCCGAGGCTTCATCGGGAAATACCGCACACAATATTGCACTTGCGTCTGCTACGATATTCAAATTATTCACTTCTTTCAAGTTCAGCTTTAGATGCTGTATAAACCTCTTTTGCAGTGATTCCCGAGTCCTTTAAAGTATTGGCTAACTCTTGTAAAGCGATATAACTTTTTATGCGGTTTAAGCTGATATATTCGCTATAAGGCAATATAGCTGCGACAGGTTCACCCTTTTTTTTGATCACTATGCTTTGATGTTCTTCCACCTGGCGCACCAGTTCAAGAAACTTTTTCTTTGCATCGCCTACATTGACATTTAACACAAATGAGCACCTCCCTTGACTATATTATATGACCATTATAATATAAAGGCAAGAGGGTTGCCAAGGGGGTTGGGTTGCCCGAAGGGACTGGGGTTGCCCGAAGGGACGGGGTTATTGACAACACCTTCCGGTTTAGGGCAACTTAGATTGGGATGAGTATTTTTATGCCAGGAAATAAGTGTCAACAACCCCGTCCCCTCGACAACTGTGGACAGATATACTGTTGGCGTAGTCATGCGGCCGGAGGGTAACCGCCCCCGGCCGCATGAACCAATTTATTCGACAGTTACACTTTTGGCGAGATTTCTGGGTTTATCAACGTCGCAGTCCCGGCAGATAGCGGCGTAGTAGGCCAATAACTGCAGGGGCACCACGGTAAGGACCGGTGTGATCAGGGGGTTAGCCTCCGGCAGGTAGAAGACTTCGTCCACTGCTTTGGCGATTTCTTTGCTGCCCGGAAGTGTGAGGGCGGTGACATAGGCACCGCGGGCCTTAACCTCGGTGATGTTGCTGACCATTTTGTCATAGAGGTCGGGTTGGGTGGCCAGGGCAATTACCGGCACTCCTTCAGTTATCAGGGCCAGGGTACCGTGTTTAAGCTCGCCGGCAGCATAGGCCTCGGCATGGATATAGGAAATTTCCTTCAATTTCAGTGAGCCTTCTAAAGCTACGGCATAGTCCAGGCCCCGGCCGATGAAGAAAGCATCATCCCATTGGGATATTCTTTCCGCCCATTTCTTGATCGTACTTTCTTGGGCCAGCACATCGTGGACCTGCTGGGGAAGGCTCTGCAATGCCTTTGCCAGTTCTACGGCTGCCTCAGGAGCAATAGTCCCCCTGGCCTGACCCAGGAAGCCGGCCAGGAGATACATCGCTTCCAACTGGGTGATATAGGCCTTGGTTGAAGCTACGGCTATTTCCGGTCCGGCCATGGTATAGATCACATCATGGGCTTCCCGGGCAATCGAACTCCCCACCACGTTGGTGACTGCAACTACCCGCGAGCCCCGTTGTTTGGCGGCCCTTAAACCGGCCAGGGTATCTGCGGTTTCACCCGACTGGCTGATAATCACTGTTAAGGTGTTCTCATCTACCAGAGGATCCCGGTAGCGAAACTCGGAGGCAATATCCACTTCTACCGGCATCCGCACCAGTTTTTCCATGATATATTTACCGACAATCCCGGCATGAGCAGCTGTTCCGCAGGCCACGACTGCAACTTTTTGCAGGGAGCGGATCTGGGCCAAAGTGAGTCTTACTTCCGGCAAGAGGACCGTGCCGTCTTCTTTCAGCCTGCCGCCAATCGTATCCCGCAAGGCCCGGGGCTGCTCATGGATCTCCTTTAACATAAAGTGGGGATACCCGGCCTTTTCCGCTGCCTGCAGGTCCCACTGCACATAGAAGGGTTTTCTGGTAACCTGCTGTCCGTTTTGATCATAAACGGTCGCATCTGCCGCAGTCAGCACTGCTACTTCGTGGTCTTCCAGGATCAGGGCATTTCTGGTATGGTTTAAAAGGGCCGGAATGTCGGATGCCAGGAAGGTTTCTCCCTGCCCCAAGCCAATAATCAGGGGGACGTCTTTTCGCACCGCTACAATTTTCTCAGGATCCTTGGCACACAAGACTGCCATGGCATAGGAGCCTTCCAGCCTGGCGACGGCCTGCTGGACGGCAGCCAAAAGGTCCCCCTGGTAGAACTGTTCTACTAAGTGAGGTAAGACTTCGGTATCGGTTTCCGAGCGAAAAGAATGCCCCTGTTCAAGCAGCCACTCTTTTAAAGGCTGGAAGTTTTCGATTATCCCGTTATGGACAACGGCGATTTGCCCCTGGCAATCCAAATGGGGATGGGCATTGCTGTCGGATGGCTTTCCGTGGGTAGCCCACCGGGTATGGCCAATCCCGATACTGCCTTCAGGCGTTTCCCCATTTAAAGCTTCCGCCAGCGAACTTAGTTTTCCCTCCTTTTTCACTACTTTCAACTGCTGTTCTTCCATCGCCACGATCCCTGCCGAATCATAGCCTCGATATTCTAATTTTTTTAAACCCTCCAGCAAGATTGGGGCAGCTTGCTGGTGGCCTACATAACCAACGATACCGCACATGGGGTTCACTCCCTTTTTTATTATCTAGACTTAGCATTCAGTAGTCAGACCCCCACGCCACCTATGGCGGCACCATCAGAGGAACGAAAATGGGGTCTATTTTCAGGGCAGTAGTCAGTATTCAGTAGCAAGTAGCCTGTCGTAAGAGACGCAGAGTTTGCCCTCTTTGTACTTTTAAATTCTGACCACTGAATTCTGAATACTGATTTCATGTTTGGTCACCAACACCCTTTGGCGCCGGGATTGCTCCCGGAATTTGCGGTGTCTTTCCGGCCTGACCGGGCCGAGGGGCATCCGCCGATTTTCGATCAACCCCTACCTCGTCAACCACTCCGTCAAAAACCTTTGCCGGGTGGTTCAGGCGCTTACTGGGGCAAACTGGCTTCTCACTAAATCACCCCTTTCATAGTTCTTGCACTTTTTGGCATCACCTCCTTCACTTCTGAATAGCACTACAGCCTCTTGGCAGCCTCCGCTATTCCCCCTACTAACCGCTCCAATTGGGCCTGATCCGGGCCCTCGGCCATAATGCGGAGCAGGGACTCGGTACCGGAGGGCCGCACCAGCAAACGGCCCTGACTCCCTAAGATTTGTTCAGCCCGGGCCAATGCCGCCATTAATTCCGGATCAGATAGAGCCTTGGTTTTGTCCTTCACCGGCACATTAACTAAGACCTGTGGGAATTTGGTCATCTGGGCTGCCAACTCAGCCAGGCTGCGGGAAGAGCTGGCCATGATCCTGATGAGCTGCAGGCCGGTCAAAAGGCCGTCCCCGGTGGTATTGTGCTCCAGGGAAATAATGTGGCCGGACTGTTCGCCGCCCAGCACGGCCTTGCTATGCAGCATTTCTTCTAAAACATAACGGTCGCCTACTTTAGTTTTTTTAGCCTTGATGCCGGCTTTTTCTAATGCCTGAAAAAGCCCCAGGTTGCTCATTACTGTAACCACAACAGTATTGCCGGCCAGTTTTTGATGCTGCTGCAAGTCCAAAGCATAGGCGACTAAGATTTGGTCGCCGTCTACCAGATTGCCATTGGCATCCACCGCCAGCACCCGGTCGGCATCCCCGTCGAAGGCCAGGCCTAAATCAGCGCCTTTTTCCACTACGGCGTGGCAGAGCGCCTCCGGATGGGTAGAACCGCACCCGGCGTTAATATTTACCCCATCAGGCATGTTAAAAATTGGATACACCTGCAGGCCCAAAGATTCCAATAGTCGCGGCGCTACACTGCTAGCTGCCCCATTCGCGCAATCTACAACAACCTTAATTCCGGCAGCATTATTAACTGTTCTGTGTAAGGAATCCAGATAGAGTTCGATTGCCTCAATCTGATCGGTAACCTGTCCGATTCTATCAGCGGTAGGGCGGGGCAAATTATCTGCCTCAGCAAGAACCAGTTTTTCAATTTCCAGTTCCAATGCATCGGGCAGTTTATAGCCGTTACCGGCAAAGAATTTGATGCCGTTATCACTGTAATGGTTGTGGGAAGCCGAAATCATTACACCGGCAGTGGCTGCCAGGGCTTTTGTCAAATAGGCCAAGGCCGGGGTAGGCAAAATACCCAGGTTGATCACTTTTGCTCCTACAGAACAAAGACCAGCAGTCAAAGCTGCCTGCAGCATATCCCCCGAGATGCGAGTGTCCCTGCCTACGGCAATAGTTGGTCTCGTTGTTGCCTTGGCCAGAACATCGGCCCCTGCCCTGCCCAACCGGTAAGCCAGTTCCGGAGTTAAGTCCTTGTTTGCCACTCCTCTTACGCCATCAGTACCAAATAATGTCACTTTTGTCAAGTACCTCCTCTGTCAGATCTGTTTTTCAGGCAGAGTATACCGCCGGATGATCGCCTCAGCCACCTTGATGCCATCTACGGCAGCGCTGATTATTCCTCCGGCATAACCAGCGCCCTCACCTGCCGGATACAGGCCTGGTGTATTAATAGAACAGCAATCTTCATCCCTCAGGATACGCAAGGGGGCAGAAGTGCGGGTTTCTACCCCGGTTAATACGGCCTTATCCTTGGCAAACCCGCTGATCTTGCGATCAAAATCCTGCAAGGCTTCCGCCAATACTTCCCCGATTTCCTTTGGCAGGATTTCTCTTAAGTTTGCGGGAACGGTCCCGGGTAAATAACTGGGAATAAGGCCCGGAGGCAGTTGTGACGGCTGGCGGTCCGCCAAAAAATCCGCCACTGGTTGCACAGGTGCCTTAAATCCGCCTCCGCCAGCACTGAAAGCTGATCTTTCCAAAGCCCTCTGAAAATAGATGCCGGCCAGAGGATGTCCGGAATTGAAGTCTACTTTGTCTACGTTTACTACCACTGCGCTGTTGGCAACCCCCGTTGCCCGGTCATGCCTACTCATCCCATTTGTTACCACCCCTGCAGTTTCAGAGGCAGCAGCCACAACCTGACCACCGGGGCACATACAAAAAGTATAGGCATTGCGCTGATGTTGCCTGCTGTGGCAAGTTAAATGGTAATCAGCGGGACCAAGCTTCGGATGACCGGCAAAATCGCCATACTGGGAATGGTCAATCAGGGATTGGGGATGCTCAATCCTTAGACCGATGGCAAATGGTTTTTGTTCCATTGCGACTTCATGTTCTAATAGCCAGCTGTAAGTATCTCTGGCACTGTGGCCGATAGCCATTACCACTGCACCGGCAGGAATTTCTTTGTTTCTATTAACTGTTATTCCCACCACTCGCCGGTTTTTCTCCTGCAAAAGTCCAGTTGCCCTGGCCCCAAACTGCACCCGTCCTCCCATCTGCAATAACTGCCGGCGAAGTCCTTCCACCACTTCGCGCAGGATATCAGTACCGATATGGGGCTTGTGGAGCCATGTAATCTCTTCCGGAGCCCCTGCCGCAACCAAGCGGTTCAGTACTTCATCCACCCGGTGATCTTTAATGCGGGTTGTCAGTTTGCCATCAGAGAAGGTGCCGGCTCCCCCTTCACCAAACTGGACATTAGATTCCAAATTAAGTTCACCGGTCTGCCAAAAATTGAGCACGTCCCGGGTCCGCTGTCTTACCTCCGGGCCTCGTTCCAATAACAGCGGGCGGTAACCAAACTCAGCCAGTTTCAGGGCAGCAAAAATCCCTGCCGGGCCGGCGCCTATTACAACCGGAGGCCAAGCCAGGGGTTGACTTCCTCTGTTCAGAGGCAGGGTTGGTCTTTCGTTAATCAATCCTACACCCGGCAGGTTTTTACCCAGCACTTTCCGGCCAACGGCTTCCTTTACCAGCACCTCGACAGTATAAACGAAACCTATCTGCCTCCGCCGTGCATCAACAGATTGCCGGAGTACCCATAGGCTGTGGATGTTTTCCGGGCTGATGCCTATCCTCTTTGCTACCCCTGTTAATATATCCTCCCGGCTGTGCTCAAGTTCCAGCCGCAGTTCCGCTATCCTTAACTTCATGCTCTTAACTACACCTCAAAAGAAACATTATCAACAATTTCCCGTCTAAATTACTAGCATCCCTAGGGGTGACAATAATATGCCCGGGTGAGGCTTAGCATAGTGGCATCCTATGTCACCCGGGGTAGAAAGGTGCCTCAAGCTGCACTGTTTTTGATCAAATTCAATTCAAGAACCGTCCCTGGATTTACCCTGGATTTACCTCTGAAGGGGGGCGATTTCAATAATTGCCTTTACCGGGCGGATTAAAACAGCCTCAACATTCTCCGGCAAAGCTAAAGGGATATCCTGCACCACATCAGTATTGGAGCCATTTAGCTCAATAGGAACAGTCAAAACATAATCAATCGCATCCAGCAATGCCTGTTCTCCGGTAATAGTAACCACATCGGGTTCTAAAATAATTCTTTTAACATGGTGGCCCCTGGCAGGGTTTCCTTTTACGTTTGCACGAATACGGACAACTTTTTCAGGCATCTCTCTGATTACTGGAATGATTACTTCCACCGACATCGGGTTTAAATTAACCCAATCCCAGGCCCTGCTGCCCTCCTTCTCTGAGGCCACTCGCACTGGCAGTTCGCGGCGGATAGTATTCCTGGTTCCATCAAGATTAATCGCAACATAGGCTGTATTAATCTGCTCCAGGTAACCCCCCGGCCCGGTAACCACAACTTCCGCTGGCCGGATCACCGGTTCCCTGGCCTTATAACCGGAAGCAGCTCTCCCTTCAAAGGTAACCATTACCGGCACCTGCTTTTCCCTCAGATTGTCCACTGTAATGCTGGCCTGGGTTGGTGTAATATTAACCAAACTTACTCCCGAAGGCAGGGAAACCTGCACCTGGAGCAAGTGGACCCCCTCCTTGAACTGGCTCATCTCCACAAAGGCTTGAATATCCCTTGAGGTAACATCCCGGATCAATCCTTCCCTGCCCTCGATGCGGATATTTACTATATTAGGCCCTTCTGACACCACTAAATCCGCTGGGAGATGGCGGACTTCCAAAGGAACTGTAAGCACATGCTCTACTGCCGGATTTTTATCTTCAGCTACATATATCCAAAGCCCAAGAGCCAGCAGAATAGACAAAATCCGGTACAGCATGTTGGTACGGAACCAGGCGCCCATAGGCTATGACCTCCAATGCCAGAAAGAATGGTTGCTATTGTTTTTAGGCAGCAAAAGGTTCTCCAGCATTTCCTTCAGGTTTTTTTCATCAAGGTACCGGGTTAAACGGCCCTCATCAGCCACAGAGATGGTACCGGTTTCTTCAGATACTACGATCGCAACCGCATCAGAAATTTCCGTAATCCCCAAAGCAGCCCGATGCCTGGTTCCCAGCTGCTTGCTCAGGTAAGGGATATCGGTTAAAGGTAGAAAACAGGCAGCAGCAACCAGTCTGTCACCTCTGATTATTGAGGCCCCATCATGAAAAGGGGTATTCGGGGAAAAAATATTTACGAGCAGTTCGCTGGACAAAAATCCATCCACCTTGATGCCTGTTTCAATATAATCATTAAGACCGATTTCTCTTTCTATTACTATCAGCGCTCCGGTCTTGGTCTTGGCCAAAACTTGTACAGCTCTGATTATTTCATTAATCAGGCGAGACATGTCTTCAACACCCAGGAAGGTGATGGAACCAGAGAAAAGCTTGCCCCGGCCTAACCGCTCTAAAGCCCGGCGCAGCTCCGGCTGGAACACCACCGGTAAGGCCACAAGAATAATTAATTGCAGCTGAGATAAAACCCACCCGATAGTTGCCAGATTAAGGGCCTTGGCCAGGAAAGCAGCAATAACCAGCACAACCAGGCCCTTGATGAGCTGAACAGCTCTGGTTCCCTTAATCAGCATAATCAATTTATAGATGAAAAAAGCCACCAGGCTGACGTCAAGGATGAGGCGCAAGACATCCAGCAAATCAAAAGTCTTGATATATGACCAAAGGGTCATCATTCTAACACCTCCAACCTTGAGACACTTACAATTATTATGCCATATAAAACAAAGCAAACAACCTGTTTGACTGTAAATCTTTTCGACAATTTACAGGTCATTTCCTTGTAGTCCAATAAATTTACCGCAGTATATTTCTGGATTGTTTCAACTTATTGTTAGTTGCCGAGTTGTGCTGATTAAGTTAAAATTGAGGCAATAGGGGGGGGGTAGCAAATGGCCAATAAACGCCGAGGGCAAATTTATTTAACTATTTTATGCATAGTTACCGGCATGTTAATTGCGTGGCAGTATGCACTGACTGTTTCTGCGTCGGCAGGTGCCCCCAAAGGCAGGAACGCGATGCTTGTTTCGGTGATTGAAGGACTGGAAGCCGAAACATTAGTGTTGCAAGAAAAAATCCTTGACCTAAGGAAGCAGCTCGATGCCCTCCACGACGCCCAACTGGATGACGAAGAGGAAATCACTGGTTTGCAGGAAGAACTGCAGTGGCTACGCAGCATCGCGGCCTTAACAGAGGTGCATGGCCCGGGTATTACTGTCACTTTAGATGACAATGTGGCCGGTTCAAACGCAGCAAGGAATCTGCCGGACTATAACCCAAACAATTTTATCATTCATGACAAGAATATTTTATACCTGGTAAACGAGATCAGGCGGGCAGGGGCTGAGGCTATTGCCATCAACAATCAACGAATAGTTGCTGTTTCCGATATTCGCTGTGTCGGGCCGGTTATTTTCGTAAACTCTACCCGGATGGCTCCGCCTTATATTATCCAGGCTATCGGCGACCCTGAGCGCCTGGAAAAACTCGTATCCATGGGAGAGGAATTCACCTATTTAAAATATAAGGATTTTCCGATTAGGCTGGTAAGGGAAACAGTAATCTCTCTCCCGGCATATATCGGCGGTTATAGCCTGAACAGTGTCCAAAAAGCGCCGGAAGGAGGATCCTAGTGGCAATTAATAACAAAAGGTCTCCTCTGGCAAGGTGGCAGGTAACTTTTACAATTGTCCTGCTATTTACGGGGATTATGCTTTCGATGCAATTCCGCACCCAGCAGGACTTCCGGCAAACCCTGGCTGCCCAGAAAACTGAAGACTTGGTAGTAATTTGGAAAAGACTGCTGGACAAAAGAGAGCGACTAGAGCAGGAAGTTGAAGGGCTCCGGAGAGAAAAGCTGCTTTTAGAGCAAAAGTCAACTGCCGGTTTGGATTCCCTTTCTCAGGTAACAGCTGGCTTGGAACGATTACGGATGTCTCAGGGATTAATCCCGGTGAAAGGACCTGGTGTCACCATCACGCTTATTGGCGACGCCCCTCTTTTATATCTGGACTTAGTAGATTTAGTTAATGAGTTGTGGGCTAGCGGAGCCGAAGCAATGGCCATCAACGACCACCGGCTCATTTCTGCCTCTGCTTTTGACGACAGGGAAGGAATCGATAATATTTATATCACAGTCAATGGGGAACGGCTGTACTTCCCGATAGTGGTGAAAGCCATCGGGGATCCGCCTACACTGCAAACAGGTTTAAGCTTCCCGGGAGGTATCGTCGATAACTTCCGCACCTACGGAATTACCCTGAATATTCAGCAGCACACGGAATTAATAATTCCGTCGGCGAAAAATTTATCTTCCTGGATCCATGCCCAGGCAGGACCCGCGCCACCTCCGCCGCCCCCGCAGCTAAATCAGGAAGTTGTTTCCGGGGAAACGGCCAAACCATAGCACAGGACTAAGACCAGCCCCATCAGCCGGCACCAATTACAAATCCCTATGGGGCCATACCCGCCGGACCTAATGCAACCTTGGTTGCGGAAGGCTCCGGCTTTTTTAATATCAGAACCGCGCCTGCGATTGGTTATACGTCTACCCCTTGACGTTTTGACCAACTATTTTAAACAATAAGCTCTACCACATCATGATCTGCCAGAACATATTCCCGGGGAACCGACTGCCCGTCAAACTTGGCTGAGCCCCAAATACGAGCGCCTTTCAGCCGCTCGGGAAAGTCCCGGTGGATCAGGTAAGCCAGGTCAAGGATACTGCTTCCCTCAGGTAAAACCATGGGAGCGGTACGGTCCGCCTCCTTGCCTGGAGCCCTTGTGTATACCCGGATCACTTCAATCATTTGAAACAGCCGGTTTTTAAGCTGCTCCAGGTTAATACCCGTCCGGGCGGAAACCAGCATTAATTCCGGCATCGCAGGAATTAATTCCCGCATAATCTCCGCATTCCCGGCACTGCCGGGGAGATCACCTTTATTGGCAGCTATCAGAACCGGGATACCTTCAGCCCTCTTTTGCGCAGGCTCGGAGCCAATGATCCGCTTGGCCTGCAAATAGTCTAAAGCGATCTGTACCTGCTCTGGGCAGTCTCCATCCGATGCATCGACAACAAGCAAGATTGCATCCGCCCTGCGCAAAAGGCCGCTTAATCCCGGCGGATGGGTATCCGCAGTTATAGGCGGAAGATCGACAAGTTGGACCATCACATTTTCATAAGGCATCATTCCTGTTACCGGGATGGTGGTTGTAAAGGGATAGTCGCCGACCTGAACTTTGGCCCGGGTAAGGCTCCCAACCAGAGAGGACTTGCCGGTGTTCGGGCAACCGAATACCGCCACCTGGCCCGCCCCCTCTTTGGGAATGTTAAAGGGGTCGAAACGGGCCGAGGTCTTTTTCTTTTCCCCTTCTTTTCTGAGCTTGGCCAGGCGGCTTTTTATATCTGCCTGAAGTTTTTCGGTCCCCTTATGCTTAGGAATTACCGCCAGCATATCTTCCAGAGCGGCGACCTTGTCTTCCACACTGGCGGCTTTTTTGTAAGCTTCTTCCGCAATGTAGTACTGGGGGGTAAGGTTGGCCGGCATGCTAGTCTACCTCCCTAATCCTGTTAAGGCATTGCTAACCAGTAATTAGCCTTTTGCTATTTACAACTTTTCCGATGCTACCGCCAAGGGCTTTTCCGCCTCATATGCCTTTGCCAAAACATCAACAAGATGAACCACCTGTTGTTTATGCCCGCCTATATTTAGCCGGCCCTGGATGCGCAGCATACAGGCCGGGCAAGCCGTCACCACTGTATCCACTCCGGCCTTAATAACACCTGCCAGCTTCCGCTGACTTATTTTAGCGGCTATTTCCGGATAAAACCCCTGGAACATTCCACCTGCACCACAGCAGCTATCAGCACCCTCCATTTCCACATATTCAATTCCCGGCAGACTGGTTAAAATCCTTCTTGGCTGAACGGCAATTCCCTGGGACCTGATCAGATGGCAAGGGTCATGGTAGGTTACCTTGCCATAAATCCCTGGCAGCGAAGTCAAATCAACCTGCAATGTGTCAACCAGAAACTTGGTAATGTCGACAGTCTTAGCGGACAGTTTTTGGGCAGCCTCGTTTTCAAGCAGATCGCCATAGTTTTTGAGCATTGATCCACATGAAGCACAGCCAGTAACAACGACATCAACATCCAGCTTGTTAAATAGCTCTATATTATGTCTAGCCAATTCCCCAAAGGTTTTGCCCTCACCGTAAACAAACTGCGGTGTGCCGCAGCAGCGTTGCTCTTTCGGCACTACTACTGCTACGTTATTGGCATGCAGTACCTTTACAAGATTCCTGGCTGTAGGAACTATGGTATGGCTCATGAGACACCCGACAAAAAACGCTGCCTTGAGCCTGGGATTTTTTAATCCAGGCAGTTTTTGGGAGCTATTTATAAAGCTTTCGTCTGCTACCGGCAGTCCTGCAAGGTCAATACCTCTGAACTCACGGAACCATTTCTTGTCTTTAATCATTTTCAGGGACCTGAAAGCCATTTTCTGCATGGTATTACTGGGAAAGACCCTTCTTAAGGCTATGCTTTTCGCAAGTGGGAGCCCTTTAGTTGCTGCAAGATCCTGCCGGGCAGCCAGTATCAACTTTGCGGTAGGTACTGCGCTGGGGCAAGTCTTTGTACACTCCAGGCAAAGTGTGCAGCTGTTAACGGCGTCTTCATAAAACCTGCTTCTCGCTAAAACACCGTCTGCCACAGCCTTAATTAGCCTGATCCTGCCGCGGGCACAATTAAATTCATTCAAAGTTGCCTTATAAACCCGGCATGTGGCCTGGCAGAAACCACACTTGTTGCAGCTGTTGAGTTTTTCATATATTTCTTTGGTTTTTAATATGTTCATGCCGCTCACACCCCCACTACTTTTCCGGGATTCAAAATATTATTAGGGTCGAACAGCCTTTTAATGCCTTTCATTAAATTAAGCGCCGTGGCCGAAAACTCCCACTCCAAATAGGGCAGTTTTAGGCTGCCAATTCCATGTTCACCGCTTAAAGTACCTCCAAGTTCCAGGGCAGCCCTGCAGATTTCACCCTCCGCCTCGTGAACCTTTGCTACCTCCGCCGGGTCTCTTTCATCAAATAAGACCAGCGGGTGCAGGTTTCCGTCACCGGCATGGGCCAGAACTCCAATCGGCAGCTGGTATTTCTGGGAAATTTCTACTATCTTATTGACTATTGCGGGCATTTTATTTCTCGGCACAGTAACGTCCTGCAGGGAATAGGAAGGCCTCCTGCGAGCCACGGCACCTATCACGGTACGCCTTGCAACCCAGAGCTGGTCAACCTCCGCCGCAGATGTTGCCAATTTGAACTCGCGCATCTTATTTTTCCGGCAAAGCTCACGGATGGTTTCAACCTGTCTGGGCAAGTCTTCCTGATAACCGTCCACCTCGATTAACAATATGGCGGCAGCATCCCTGGGCAGACCTGCCCTGGTATGATCCTCAGCACAATTGATCAAGAGGTTATCCATCATTTCCAAGGTAGTTGGCACAATGCCCTCACCAACCATATCCGCTACCGCGTTAGTGGCATCTTCAATCCTGGCAAATGAGCACAGCATGGTTTTTTTGGCTGCGGGAAGAGGACTGATGCCGACAATTATCTTGGTAAATACTCCGAGTATCCCTTCTGAGCCAATCATCAGCCTGGTCAGGTCGTAGCCATCGGTGACCGGTTTGTTTTTGCTGCCCGTCATGACCACTTCCCCCGTGGGAAGCACCACCTCCAAACCGCGGATATAATCCCTGGTTACACCATATTTCAAACATCTGGGGCCACCGGCGCATTCGCCCACATTGCCGCCAATGGTACAGACTTTCATGCTGGCCGGGTCGGGCGGGTAATAGTAGCCCAGGGGAGCCAGCACTTCCTGAAAATCTGCATTTACCAGCCCTGGCTCAACTACCGCCAAAAGATTGTTTGTGTCAATTTCCAGGATGCGGTTCATCCTGGTGAGGTTAAGCACTATTCCTCCCCGCCATGGTACGGAGCCGCCGCTTAAGTTTGTTCCCGCCCCCCTTGAGACAACCGGTATCAATTCGCGATTAGCAAGCTTGATAACCTGCGCGACTTCCTCTGTGCTTCCGGGAAAAACAACCGCATCGGGAGGATATTGTGTAAGAGTTGCATCATAGCCATAGACCAGGTTTTCATCGCATTTGCAATACATAGTTCCCACAATTTTTTTCAACTCGGCAGTTACAGCTGAAGACAGCACTTTAATTCCCTCCCTCTTAACCCACCATGATCCCATGCGGATCAAATAGGCGCCTTAAACCAGCCTCAAGCTGCTTAAGTTCCCCAATATGGGATAATATCCCAATCTTTTCGCCGGCCATTCTCCCACCTATGAGGCGCAGTTCTTTTAACACCATTTCTTCAAATTGCATCAGGCCGGATAAATCCTGAGCATCAATAAACACATCCATTGCTACCACACCACAATGGATAATCATCTCATGGGAAATTCCAGCCTGCCCGGCGGCCTTATCTAAGATCCCAATGAGGAGTTGGGTTTTGGCCGGGAGAACGGTAAAGCTATATGTTGGCGGATAAGCATGTGCCCTGGAGAAATAGCCGCTCCACACACATGGGGACGGTTCTTTTGTGCTCTTTTCGATCTCATTTTCCTCACTTATAATCTGTCGCCTTTTAATTCCATATTTCTGGTAAACAACATCTATTTCGGCCAATTGGCGCTGCAAGGACTCCGCAAAGCCTTCAACTTCAGTTAAAACAGCGATTTGCCCTTTTTCAATACCGGGCAGCTGCATTTCCAAGGCCAACCGGGACGTGATAACTTCATTGCGGGCCGGGAGCAATCCCCGAGGCCCCAGGCTATTGGTCGCGTTGACAGCATCAAGCAGGCTGCTGGCACTCGCAATTAACAGTTTGCGCGCTTTTGGCTTTGGCAAGAGGCGCACAAGCACCCTTGTAATAATACCCAACTGAGAATGTGAGCCAATAAACAGTCCCATCAGGTCAAGCCCTGATACGCACTTAATGTTCTTACCCCCCACACTCAGAACTTCGCCGGTAGGCAGAACTGCTTCCACACCCAAAATGTACTCTCTCCATTTTCCGTACCTGCCGGTGTTAAGGCCCGTATGGTTTGCGGCAATAGCTTCGATCATGGGTGAAGTATAGTCCCAGATTGATATAGGAGGAAAATAAAAACCCTGTTTTTTCATCTTTGCCTGAAAAGTACTCAAAACAATTCCTGACATTACCGAGGCAGTCAAATTTTCTTTGTCTACCTCAATTATTTCGTTCATCTTGCTTAAATCCAGTATCAATACAGGTTCCCGCACGTTTGCTCCGGCTCCGGACTTTTTAACTACAACTTTAGCGTTGTTTTCATGGGCCAGTTTTACAATACTGCTTACTTGACCGGTACTGGCGGGAAAAACAAGCATATTGCCCTTTTCCTCTACATATTGACCTGCTCCAAGAATTGCCGGCAGTTTAGCCCACCAATCTTTCATCCTGTCACCTCTTTCGGATTAAAATTTTCGCATACCTGACGGTGGTACTCCTGAATCGACTTGATACCCATTTGTTTCTGGTTTAGCCTTTCTATCGCCGTCACAGCTGCCAGAGCCCCTGCCATTGTTGTAGTATAGGATACCCGGTGCTGGATCGCAGTTCTCCGGATGGAAAATGAGTCCTTCTGGGCCTGGGCACCGGTTACAGTATTGATCACAAAATCCACTTCTTTGTTTTTAATCGCGTCTACCACGTGGGGTCTGCCTTCGGCTACTTTATTGATCACCTCTGCATCAAGTCCACGCTCCTGCAGAAATTTGGCCGTACCCCTGGTAGCCATGATTTTAAAGCCTTGACACAACAGCCTGGCGGCAATATTCGCCGCCTGTTCTTTATCTCTGTCCTTGACACTGATGAAGATCTTGCCTGAAGAAGGGATTCTGTTCTGGCTCGCCGCCTGGGCCTTGGCATAGGCCAGGCCAAAGTCCTCGTCGATCCCCATTACTTCTCCTGTTGATTTCATCTCTGGCCCCAGGATCACATCTACTCCCGGAAACTTATTGAAGGGAAAAACTGCCTCTTTAACCGCAACAAACGGTATTTCCACTTCTTTGTTCAAACCAATCTCAGCCAGGCTATGGCCCAAAAGCGCTTTGGTCGCCAATTTGGCAAAAGGTATTCCGGTCGCCTTGCTGACAAAAGGGATCGTGCGGGAAGCCCGCGGATTGACCTCCAGGATGTAAACAGCTTCGTTTTTTACAGCATACTGGACATTCATCAACCCCCGCACACCAAGCTCAGCCGCCAGGGCTTTTGTCTGGCTCTTGATTTCCTCCAGCACCGCGCTCTGCAGGGAACGCGGCGGCAGGGAGCATGCCGAATCGCCGGAATGAATACCAGCTTCTTCAATATGCTCCATGATCCCGGCAATAACCGTGTCTTTGCCGTCTGAGATCACGTCCACATCAACTTCCACAGCATCCTCCAGGTATTCGTCAATCAGCACCGGATGTTCAGGGGATGCTTCAAGTGCCCGCCGCATGTAGTCCTGTAGGCCTGCGTCGTCATAAACAATCTCCATCGCTCTCCCGCCGAGAACGTAGGAAGGGCGGACAATCACCGGGTAGCCAAGGCTTTTGACAGATAGCAAGGCTTCTGCTACCGAAGTTGCGGTAACGCTTTCCGGTTGCCTTAAATTCAGTTTGTGCACCAGTTCTTTAAAACGTCCCCTGTTCTCCGACCGGTCAATCGCTTCATGAGAGGTGCCGAGAATCTTTACTCCCGCTTCCCACAAAGGAACGGCCAGCTTCAGCGGCGTCTGACCGCCAAACTGCAAAATCACTCCTTCCGGCTTTTCCAGCTCAATAATATTCAACACATCCTCTGCGGTGAGGGGTTCAAAATAAAGCCTGTCCGCCGTATCATAGTCTGTGCTTACTGTTTCCGGATTGCAGTTGATCATAATCGCTTCATAACCCAGTTCCTGGCAGGCAAAAACAGCATGGACGCAGCAGAAGTCAAATTCAATTCCTTGCCCGATTCTATTGGGCCCGGAACCCAGAATAATGATTTTAGACCGCCCGGAATCGACCGCCTCGCATTGGGCGGTGGCAGTCTGTTCCCCGGCCTGATAATAAGGCCTTTCGTAAGTGGAATAAAAATACGGAGTATAGGCCTTAAACTCTCCGGCACAAGTATCTACCATCTTATAAACCGGATAGATGCCAAATTCCTTGCGCCAGCTTCGGATTACCCCCTCTGCAACACCTGCAAGTTCACCGATCCTCAGGTCGGAAAAGCCGTATTCCTTGGCTCTCCGCAAAAGCTCAGGTGGCAACGTAACAGTTTTTCCGTCTTTTTTCCGGGCGAAGCAGGCTATTTCGCTTTCCAGGGAAACCATCTGCCGGATGTTGCACAAAAACCAGGGGTCCACACCGGAAAGCTTGCTGATCTCATCAACAGACAGGCCTCGCCTGAAAGCCTCCGTAATGTACCAGAACCGTTCGCTGCCTGGAATCATCAGTGATCTGCGCAATTCAGCCAGATCTCCTTCCTTGCGTTCCAACCCATAATTTCCCTTTTCCAGGCTCCTGACAGCCTTGCATAGCGCTTCTTTAAAGGTCCGGCCAATCGACATTACCTCGCCCACCGACTTCATTTGGGTCATCAAGGTTCTGTCCGCCTCCGGAAACTTCTCGAAAGCAAAGCGCGGAAATTTAACCACCACATAATCAATCGCCGGCTCAAAGGAAGCAGGAGTCTCTCTGGTAATGTCATTGGGGATTTCGTCCAAAGTCAGGCCGACTGATAGCTTGGCCGCTACTTTAGCAATCGGAAAACCAGTCGCCTTGGAAGCCAGGGCCGAGCTTCTGGAAACCCTGGGGTTCATCTCAATCACTACCATCCGGCCATTTGCCGGGTTGACGGCAAATTGAACATTGGCCCCGCCGGTCTCCACACCTACTTCCCGCATGATCGCAATACCTGCGTGCCTCATCTGCTGGTATTCCTTATCTGTCATGGTCTGCGCCGGCGCTACAGTGATGCTGTCGCCGGTGTGAATGCCCATGGCGTCAAAATTTTCAATGGAACAGATTACCAGCGCGTTATCAATTCTATCCCGCATCAGTTCCAGCTCGTATTCCTTCCAACCTAAAACCGACTCTTCCACCAGCACCTGACGCGTCATGCTGAGCTCCAAACCACTTGCCAGGATGGATTTGAATTCATCGATATTATAAGCAATCCCGCTCCCCGTACCCCCTAAAGTAAAAGCTGGGCGCAAAATAGCCGGAAAGCCGATTTCCTTTATAATTTCCATGCCCTCGGCTAACGAGTTCACCGCCACGCTTTTGGGTACCTCTAAACCAATTCTCTTCATCGCCAGCTTAAAAAGCTCCCGGTCTTCCGCCTTTTTGATGGTTTCCAGGCGCGCCCCGATCAATTCCACGCCGAACCTGTCCAGCACCCCTTTTTCAGCCAGTTCTACCGCCAGATTAAGTCCCGTCTGCCCGCCAATGTTCGGCAAGAGAGCGTCTGGTCTTTCCCGCTCAATAATTTTTTCTAACATCTCTGTGTTCAAAGGCTCAATATATACAGCATCGGCCGTTTCCGGATCAGTCATGATCGTGGCTGGATTGGAATTGACCAGGACAACCGTATAGCCTTCCTCGCGCAACGCTTTGCAGGCCTGGGTGCCGGAATAGTCGAATTCGCATGCCTGGCCGATCACAATCGGCCCCGAGCCGATCACAAGTATTTTTTTTAGATCCGTCCTTTTCGGCATTACCCTCTGCCTCCAATCATTTCTTTAAACCTGCTAAAAAGATGGATCGCATCATATGGCCCTGGTCCGGCTTCCGGATGGTGCTGAACGGAAAAGACTGGCAGTTCCGTATGGCGCATCCCTTCTTCTGTCCCATCGTACAGGTTTTTATGCGTCAGCCGGGCTTGACCCCCCAAGCTGCCGATATCCACACAGTAGTTATGGTTTTGCGCTGTAATTTCGACCCGGCCTGTTTCCAGGTCCACCACGGGATGATTCCCGCCGTGATGCCCGAACTTAAGCTTGTATGTCCGGCCACCCATTGCCAACCCCAAGATCTGATGTCCCAGGCAAATGCCAAACAGCGGCTTTTTATCCAGCAGTTTTTTAGCGCTTGCAACAGCATAGGTCACTGTGGCCGGGTCGCCAGGCCCATTGCTTAAAACCACACCATCGCAGTCCATCTCCAGCACTTCTTCGGCCGGTGTGAGCGCCGGCACCACTGTCACAGCAAAACCGGCTGCTGCCAGACAACGCAAGATACTGTATTTAACACCCAGGTCGTATACCACTACCTTAAGCTCTGCTTCGCTCTTATCTGTTAGATTGTACCACGGCCGGCAATCCTGCGGCCAACGATATGGTTTATCCGTCGAAACCTCCTGCACCAGATCAACTGCCCTGATCTCCGGGTGCGCCCTGACTTTTACAAGCAAGCTTTGGACATCAAAATCGACCGTGGAGATAATCCCCATCTGTGAACCGTAATTGCGCAGATGAATTGTTAAAGCCCGGGTATCAATTCCTTGAATGCCGACAATCCCTTGATCTTGCATGTAACCGCCCAGTGACTTGCAACCCGCATTGCCTCCGCCGGCACGCCAATTACTGGGAAAATCAAGGTATTCCTTCACCACAAGGCCTTCTGCCTGCACGCCTCCGGCAGACTCCACATCCTCGTCGTTAACGCCGTAATTACCGATCTGGGTGTAGGTCATTGCCACAATCTGTCCTTTGTAGGAGGGGTCGGTTAAGATCTCCTGATAACCGATCATCGAGGTGTTAAATACCACCTCTCCAATTGTTTCTCCTGCTGCCCCAAAGTTTGTTCCCTCAAAAACAGTCCCATCGGCCAGGACCAATACTGCCCTGTTCATAGTTTTCTCCCTTCTTCCCGGTATTCTTTAGCTCTGTTTACTGCGATTGCATCAGGCTCATAAGCACCTTTGAACTTTCGCCTAATCACAGGCTTGCAAAGAGATTTAAAGAACCATTTTCGGGATGGCTATCCAGGCAACAAAAAAGGCCAACCGCACGGTATATACCGCCTGTCAGCCTGAAAAAATATCATCCTTCACAGCCAAAGCCTCCTTTTTAGCCTCACAGGACTAAGTTAAAGGTGCCCACTTGCGATGAATGTTATCATAAAGATTTCCGCCCGTCAACAAAAAAGTGGCCTGTCGAAAAAGCTTCAAACTATTCCTTGCACATTGATTGAATTGGGAGCGGGAGCGGCTAAAGATCGCCAACTATCCCAATTTTTTTCCAGCGCTATGCCTGATCGGCAACTCTGGCGATGGGCGGTGCCAGGGCGGATAGCGCCGTGCGTTTTAGCAGGAGATAATTCATGCTATCCACCAGGGCCTGCCAGCTTGCTTCGATGATGTTTTCGGAAACACCGACGGTACTCCAGCTGGACTGTCTGTCTCTGGATTCGATCAAGACCCGCACCTTGGCTTCTGTGCCGTCTTTTTCCTCCAACACCCGCACTTTATAATCTGTTAAATGCATTTCTTTAATACCGGGGTAAAATTCTTCCAGGGCCTTGCGCAGGGCATTGTCCAGAGCATTGACCGGCCCCTTGCCTTCAGCGGCCGTATGGACAATCGCTTCATTTACCCGTATTTTCATCACCGCTTCGGAAATCAGGTTTTCACCCGCCCGCTTTTCCACCAAGACCTTAAAAGACTCCAGCTTGAAAGTCGGCCAGTAGCGGCCCAATACCCTTTGCATCAGCAATTCCAGGGATGCTTCCGCTCCTTCGAACTGGTATCCCAGGTGTTCCAGTTGTTTTATTTCCTCTACCAGACCCCTGATCGCTTTTTCATCCAGCATAAGGCCCATTTCCTCCGCTTTGAACCGGAGGCTGGCCGCACCCGCCAGCTCCGAAACCAGCACCCGCCGCTGATTGCCAACTGTTTCAGGGGACATGTGCTCATAGGTCTGCGAGTTTTTCATTACAGCGCTGGCATGGATCCCTCCCTTGTGAGCAAAGGCGCTGATGCCCACAAAGGGCAGATTCCCTGGTTGGACCACATTAGCTATCTCGCTGGCATAACGGGCTACTTCAGTTAGCCGCTGCAGGTGTCCGGGCGGTAAGACCTGGTAACCCAGCTTGGCCTCCAGGTTAGAAATAACGGAACAGAGGCTGGCATTTCCACAACGTTCACCCCAGCCGTTAACAGTACCCTGGACCTGCCGGGCGCCGGCCAGAACCGCTGCCAGGGAATTTGCCACTGCCAGGTCGCTGTCGTTATGGGTATGAATTCCTAAAGAGACAGCTGGTATTTGGGAGATCACTTCTTTTACTGTCTGTTCTATCTGAAAGGGCATGCTGCCGCCGTTGGTGTCGCAAAGGACCAGCCAGTCCGCCCCGGCTTCCCTGGCAGCAATCAGAGTATCCAGAGCATATATGGGATTACAGCGGAAACCGTCAAAAAAGTGCTCGGCATCATAAATCACTTCCAGCCCATGATCTTTCAGGTAAAAAACGGACTCCCTGATCATGGCCAGGTTCTCCGCCAGGGTGGTGGAAAGGGCCTGGGTCACGTGCAAATCCCAGCTTTTACCTACCAAAGTTACTACAGATGTCCCGCTATGGATCAGAGCCAGAATATTTGGGTCCAGATCTACCCTGGCCCCGGGCCGCCTGGTGCTGCCGAAGGCGGCCAGTTTGGCATGGCAAAGGGGCAGGTGGCGGGCCCGGCGAAAAAACTCCAAGTCTTTGGGGTTGGATCCAGGCCAGCCCCCTTCAATATAGTCGACACCAAGGTAGTCAAGTTTGGCGGCTATTTTCAATTTATCCTCTACCGTCAAACTGATGCCTTCACCTTGGGTGCCGTCCCTTAAAGTTGTGTCATAGACAAATATTTTCATGCTTTTTCCTCAAGTTGATAAGGCTCGGAGCACCAGGTTCCCCATCGCCTGAGTATTTACAGCTTCCTGTCCGGTTACCGCCAGATCCGCAGTGCGGTGGCCATCTTTCAGCACTTGTTCAACTGCCCGGCGGATGCTGGCTGCAGCTTCCAACTGGTTAAAGCTGTTCTCCAGCATCAAGGCTGCCGAAAGGATCGTGGCTAAGGGGTTGGCTTTCCCCTGGCCGGCAATGTCCGGCGCTGACCCGTGGGCAGGTTCGTAAAGGGCTACTTCTCCCCCGATACTCGCTGAGGCCAGCATGCCGATCGAGCCTGAGAGCATGGAGGCCTGGTCTGTCAGGATGTCGCCAAACATGTTTTCGGTTACAATCACATCAAACTGGCGCGGATTCCGCACCAGCTGCATGGCGCAGTTATCCACATACATGTGATTAAGCAAAACCCCGGGAAACTCTTTCTTAACCTCGTTAACTATTTCCCGCCACATCCGGGAACTCTCCAGGACGTTGGCCTTGTCAACCGAAGTCACCATACCCCGGCGTTTCTCAGCCATTAAGAAAGCCAGGCGGGCAATCCGGCGGACTTCCTGTTCTGTATAGACAAGGGTATCGATAGCCACCTGCCCGGCAGGGGTGTGTTCCCTTTTCTTCTCGCCAAAGTACAGTCCCCCGGTCAATTCCCTGATCACCAAAAGGTCTGTCCCGGACACAACTTCCCGCTTCAGGGCGGAAGCCTCCTCCAGGGAAGCGAACAAGTAAACGGGACGCAAGTTAGCATAAAGCCCTAGTTTTTTCCGTAAAGGCAAAAGTGCCCCAACTTCCGGCCGCAGGTGAACGGGATAATCGTCCCACTTAGGCCCGCCAACTGCTCCCAGCAATATGGCCTGGCTCTGGCGGCAGAGTTCCAGGGTTTCTTCCGGCAAGGGATGCCCGACGGCATCCAGGGCCGCCCCGCCGATTAATCCGACAGAGAATTTAACTCTGAAACCATAGGTCTGCCCCACTTTTTCCAGGACCATCATTGCTTCCGGGATAATTTCCGGGCCAATGCCATCCCCTGGCAGAATCGCTACTTTATACTCCATTCTTTTTCATCCTCTCTGCCACGTAGTTCATCAGGCCGCCGGCGGCAATCAGCTGCTGCATAAACTCCGGAAAAGGGCTAGCCTGGTACTTTTCGTTTTTAGACAAATTGGTGATTATTCCTGTAGCGGCGTCAATTTCCAGGAGATCCCCCTCCTGGATCGCCGCAGAGGCTGCAGGCGATTCAAAAATAGGCAGCCCGATATTAAAAGAATTGCGGTAGAAAATCCGGGCAAAGGATTGGGCCACCACGCAGGAGACACCAGCTGCCTTGAGTGCAATCGGGGCATGTTCCCGGGAACTGCCGCAGCCGAAGTTTTTTCCGGCCACAATGATGTCGCCTTTTTGCACCTTGGCGGCAAAAGTGGGGTCGGCATCCTCCATACAGTGGCGGGCCATTTCCGCTGGGTCAATGGTATTCATGTATCTCGCCGGAATAATAGCATCTGTATCCACATCGTGGCCGAACTTCCATACACGTCCTGTAATTTTCATTAGCCAACCACCTCCTCTGGAGCGCTTATTTTGCCGGTTACGGCACTGGCGGCCGCCACTGCCGGGCCGGTTAAGTAAACTTCGCTTTCGGGATGTCCCATTCGCCCGACAAAATTGCGGTTTGTAGTAGACACTGCCCGCTCGCCTTTGGCTAAAATCCCCATATAACCGCCCAGACACGGCCCGCAGGTGGGGGTGCTGACCACAGCGCCGGCCTTGATAAATGTTTCCACTAAGCCCTCATGGACCGCTTGCAGGTAAATAGCCTGAGTACCGGGAATAATGATCAGCCGCACATCCGGGTGGACGCTTTTGCCCTGCAAGACCTGGGCAGCTTCCCGCAGGTCCTGGATGCGGCCGTTGGTGCAAGAACCGATCACAACCTGGTCAATAGCAACATTGCCTACCTGGCTTACTGCTCTGGCGTTCTCCGGGGAATGGGGCAGGGCAACTTGCGGTTCCAGCTTGCTTACGTCATACTCAACCACCCGTGTATACACGGCATCCGGGTCGCTGTTATAGAGGCGGTAAGGCCGTTTCGCCCGTGGCTTAATATATGCCAAAACTGCCTCATCGGGGATAAACATCCCCGCCTTGCCGCCGGCTTCAATAGCCATGTTGGCCATGGTGAAGCGGCCGTCCATCGGGAGGCTGTCAATAACTTCCCCGGTAAACTCCATGGACATGTAGCGGGCCCCGTCAACTCCAATATCACCTATTGTATGTAGGATCAAGTCCTTGCCCCCTACCCAGGGTTTAAGTTTGCCATGATAGATAAATTTGATTGTTTCAGGCACCTTGAACCAGGCCTCGCCTGTAGCCATGGCGGCTGCCATATCGGTGCTGCCTACCCCCGTGGCAAAGGCTCCCAAAGCGCCATAGGTCACGGTATGGGAATCGGCGCCGATAATCAGGTCCCCGGGCAGGGCCAAACCTGCTTCCGGCAACAGGCAGTGCTCAATACCCATCCGCCCCACTTCAAAATAGTTGGTAATCTTGTGTTTTTTAGCAAATTCCCGCAAGGTCTTGGCAAGTTCCGCCGACTTGATGTCCTTATTTGGGGTAAAATGGTCAGGAACCAGCACAATGGCTTCCGGATTAAAAACCCGGTCCAGACCCAGTTTTTCGAATTCCTTGATGGCTACCGGAGCCGTAATATCATTGCCTAAAACCACATCAACCCTGGCAATGATTAACTGTCCTGGAGACACCTGAGCCAGCCCCGCGTGATCGGCCAGGATCTTCTCCGCAATGGTCATTCCCATAATTATTCCCCTCCCATCCTACTTTCCGTTATTCCCATTTATATTTCCCTCACCGATCTCATAGAAAATCTTGTTGATGGCATTGATATAGGCTTTGGCGCTGGCCTCGATGATGTCAGTGCTGATCCCCCGGCCTACGAATACCTTGCCTTTGTACTCAACCTTTACCGTAACCTCGCCGATTGCGTCCTTACCGCCGGTTACGGCACTTAAGGCATAGTGTTTCAGGTATACATTAACACCGGAGATCTTATCCACTACCTTAAACACGGCATCCACCGGCCCGTCACCAACGGCGGCCTCGCTGACCAGAGTTTCGCCCACAAGGATGCTCAAGGTGGCGGTTGGCACCACCTGGTTGCCACTGGAAACATGCATCGACTGTAAACGGTACTTCTCCGGCATCGACCTGGCCTCGGCATCGACAATTGCCTCCAGGTCTTTATCAGCCAGTTCCTTTTTGCGATCGGCCAGATCTTTAAAGCGGGCAAAGGCCTTTTCCAGCTCCTGTTCATTCAGCCTGTAGCCCAGTTCTTCCAGCCGCTGTTTAAAGGCATGACGGCCGGAGTGTTTGCCTAAAACAATATTGTTTACCACCAGGCCGATCATGGCCGGATTCATAATTTCGTAAGTAGATCGCTCTTTCAAAACCCCGTCCTGGTGGATGCCGGACTCATGAGCAAAAGCATTCTTGCCCACAATTGCCTTGTTGTATTGAATTGGCATTCCGGTCAGGGTGCTGACCAGCTTGCTGGTGCGGTAGATCTCCTCGGTAACGATGCCGGTATAAAAGGGGTACAGGTCCTTCCGGGTGTGGAGGGCCATCACAATTTCTTCGATGGCAGTATTCCCGGCCCGCTCCCCAATGCCGTTGATAGCACCCTCGATTTGTTCAGCGCCATTTTCCAGGGCTGCCAGGGAATTCGCCACCGCCAGGCCCAGGTCGTTATGGCAATGGACGCTTAGAATAGCTTTATCCATGTTAGGAACTCTTTCCTTGATCGAGCGGATAAACAGACCAAATTCCAGTGGTGTGCCATAGCCAACCGTATCCGGAATATTGATCACGGTAGCTCCGGCATCAATAGCCCTTTCCACCACCCGGCACATGAAGTCGAGGTCGGTCCGGGAACCGTCTTCCGGGGAAAACTCCACATCAGAGGTATACCTCTTGGCATGGCGGATGCCTCTCACCAGGGCATCCAAAACCTCTTCCCTGGTCATCCGCAACTTGTATTTCAAGTGGATGTCCGAAGTAGCCAAAAAGGTATGGATGCGGGGCCTGGCCGAGTATTTAACCGCTTCCCAGGCCCGGTCGATGTCCTTTTCGCCGACTCTGGCCAGGGCCGCTATGATCGGGCCCTGCACTTCTCTGGCAACAGCCGTAACGGCATCAAAGTCACCCTTGGAGGCAATGGGGAAGCCGGCCTCCACCACATCCACCTTTAATTTTGCCAGCTGGTGGGCAATCTCCAGCTTTTCTTTAATGTTCAGGCTGACACCAGGGGATTGTTCACCGTCCCGCAGGGTGGTGTCAAAGATGTACACCCGTTTGCTCATGATTCTTATTCCTCCCCCTGCTCAAATTCAATCATTTCCTGCAAGCCTTTGGCGTTTGGCACCATGGGATAAACCATTTCACACCTCTTGATCAGGCATTCAATTATTGTCAGGCGCTTGTTGTTCAGAGCTTCTGCCAGAACCGGCCTCACTTCGCTTTTATCCGCTATTTGATAGGCGGCCGCGCCATAACAAAGAGCCAGTTTCATGAAATCCGGGTTGCCGGTGTATTCGATGCCGATATAGCGGTTGTCGCAGTAATGCCGCTGCAACTGGCGCACCATGCCCAGATTATTGTTATTTAAGAGGAGGATTTTTACCGGCAGGTTCTGTTCCACTGCCGTGGCCATTTCAGCCAGATGCATCTGGAAGCTGCCATCCCCTGTTACTGTAACCACCAGGGCATCGGGATCCGCCAATTGAGCGCCAATAGCCGCCGGGAAACCATAGCCCATTGTGCCAAGACCGCCAGAGGTCAGGAAACTGCCCGGGCGAGCAAAACCGTAATACTGGGCCGTCCACATCTGGTGCTGACCCACGTCAGCAGTAACAATGGCCTGGTGGCGGGAAAGCTCGCCTAACTGTTCAATAATATACTGGGGGCGAAGCTCATTTCCGTCCCGCCGGTACCGCAAGGGACGCTCTTCCTTTAACACCTGAATCCGGTCCAGCCAGGATTGCCGCCGGGCCGGGGCGGTCAATCTGAGCACTTCCCTCATTACCAGGCTCAATTCACCTACAATGGGCAGGTTAACTTCCACGTTTTTTCCAATCTCTGCAGGGTCAATATCTACATGGACTTTTTTTGCCTGCGGCGCGAATTTGTCGATCAGGCCGGTAACCCTGTCATCAAACCGGACGCCTAGGCCGATAATCAGATCCGCTTCACCCACTGCCAGGTTGGCACAGGGCCGGCCGTGGAGGCCCAGCATACCCAAAGCCAGGGGGTGAATTTCAGGAAAGCTCCCCAGGCCCATCAGGGTTGTGGTCACCGGCGCGCTGATAGCTAGAGCCAGCTGCACCAGCAAATCAGACGCTTTGGAGCTGACGATGCCTCCGCCGGCGTAAATCAATGGGCGTTCAGCTTCTTCGATGAGTCTGACCAGGTTTTTGATCTGGGTGGGATGGCCCTGGTAGTTTGGCTTATACCCTTTCAGGTCAACCTCTACCGGGGCTTTAACCAGGCATTCCGCCACGGCAACATCTTTCGGAATATCCACCAGCACAGGGCCAGGACGGCCGGTGCCGGCGATATGAAAAGCCTCTTTTAAGATCCTGGGCAGGTCATTAACGTCCTTTACCAGGTAATTATGCTTGGTAATGGGAATAGTGATTCCGGTGATGTCAACCTCCTGGAAGGCGTCAGTCCCCACCATCGAAGTTGGCACCTGACCGGTAATGGCCACCAGCGGGATTGAGTCCATATAGGCCGTGGCCAGGCCGGTAACCAGGTTGGTAGCGCCGGGACCAGAGGTGGCAAGGCAAACCCCCGGCTGCCCCTTGATCCTGGCATACCCGCTGGCGGCATGAACTCCCGCCTGTTCAAGGCGCACCAGCACATGGCGGATGCCTGAATCATACAGGGCATCATAAACCGGCAGAACGCTTCCCCCTGGGATGCCGAATACCGTATCAACCCCTGCTTCTTTCAGGCACTTGATCAAGGCCTGAGCTCCTGAGATTCCCAAAATAAAAGCACCTCCGTTCATCGAAAGGAAAGCCGAGCAAAAAGCCGCCAATCGGTTTTCCGGATTTGATATGGAATAACCCTGACTCTCGAACAGAATACCATCAATTTCCGGTTGTCAGAGCCTTACTTTGGCCCCCGGACCATGGCGATCTTGCCGGTGCGGACCACTTCCCTGATGCCAAAGGGCCTTAATGCGCTTTCAATGGCATTAATCTTGCCCTCATCGCCAGTGGCCTCAATGATCAGGGAGTTTTTTCCAATGTCTACGATCCGGGCCCGGAAAATATCAACGATTTGCATGATTTCCCCCCGGGCAGCCGGGTCAGCATTAACCTTGATTAAAAATAGCTCCCTGTCCACGTATTCTTCGCTGGTGATATCCGTCAGTTTGATCACATCGATCAACTTATAAAGCTGTTTGCCTACCTGTTCGATTACCCGGTCGTCCCCTTCCACCACGATCGTCATCCGGGAGATAGCCGGATTCTCAGTCCGCCCCACAGCCAGGCTGTCGATATTGTACCCCCGCCGGCTAAAAAGTCCGGCAATGCGGGTCAGCACCCCGGGGCGGTTCTCAACCAGCACAGCTAAGGTGTGTTTCAATTAAACTCTACCTCCCCAACATTTTGTTCAGGGAACCTCCAGCGGGAACCATGGGAAACACGTTTTCTTCCCGTTCAACTACAAATTCAATCAGAAAAGCCTCCGGGGTATTAAATGCCAGTTCCAGCGCCGGGCGGACTTCCTCCGGTTTTTCCACGCGGATTCCCTTGATGCCGTAGGCATCCGCCAGCTTAATAAAATCGGGCCCTCCATCGGCTATATCCGTGTGTGAATAGCGGCGGCCAAAAAACAGCTCCTGCCACTGGCGGACCATTCCCAGGTACTGGTTGTTGATAAGGGCGATTTTTACCGGCAATCCGTACTGCCGGATGGTAGCTAACTCCTGGGACATCATCTGAATACTGCCGTCTCCGGCAATGTCGATCACCAGGGCATCGGGTTTTGCCACCTGAGCTCCTACAGCTGCCGGAAGTCCAAATCCCATGGTCCCCAGGCCGCCGGAAGAGATGAACCTGCGGGGATAGTGACAGCAGCAATACTGAGCTGCCCACATCTGGTGCTGGCCTACGTCGGTGGTAATAATCGCCTCGCCTCTGGTAAGGTGGTTAATCTGCTCAATTACATACTGGGGTTTCAAAGAGGCGCCGTCCTGTGTGTATTTTAAGGGGAACTCCCGCCGCCAGCGGTAAACCTGATCCCGCCACTTTGAATAATCCCTCGCTTCTACCAGTTGGATAAGCTGCTGCAGCACAAACTTCACATCGCCCACAATGGGAACATCTACCCGTACATTCTTACCAATCTCGGCGGCATCTATATCGACGTGAATTATTTTTGCTTTTGGGGCAAAAGTGTCAACTCTACCCGTCACCCGATCGTCAAAACGCATGCCTAAAGAAATAAGCAAATCACAGGCGGAAATAGCGTAGTTGGCATAGGCGGTGCCATGCATCCCCGGCATTCCCAGACTTAGAAGATGATTTTCCGGGAATACACCTTTGGCCATTAAGGTGGAAGTAACAGGTATACCAAGCTTTTCAGCCAGATCCAGCAGTTCCGGGGCTGCTCCGGCATTGACAGCGCCTCCGCCGGCCACAATCACCGGCCGGCTGGCCTCCGCCAGCATTTGGGCTGCCTGTTTAATCTGGCAATAATTGCCGTTTTTTGGTATTCGATAGCCTGGCACATCAAGCTTTTGGGGGTAAAAAAATTCCGCTTTAGCCGCCGCAATGTCCTTTGGCAAATCTATAATTACCGGCCCCGGCCGGCCGGTGGAAGCCAGGAAAAAGGCCTCCTGCACGATTCCGGCAATATCTTTTACATCCTTCACCAAGTAGCTGTATTTGGTCACCGGCAGAGTGATCCCGGTGATATCCGCCTCCTGGAAGGAATCTTTCCCTACCATGTCCAGGGCCACCTGGCCGGTAATGGCTACCAGAGGAACAGAGTCCATATAAGCATTGGCAATACCAGTTACCAGATTGGTAGCTCCCGGCCCAGAGGTGGCAATCACTACTCCCGGCTTGCCTGTAACCCTGGCATAGGCATCTGCCGCATGGGCAGCTCCCTGTTCATGCCTCGTTAAAATATGTTTTAATTTCTCCGCCCGGAAAATGGCGTCATATAAGGCCAATACTGCTCCTCCCGGGTAACCGAAAACCATGTCAACCCCTTCCATCTCCAGGGCCTTGATCAGGATATCCGCTCCGGTCATCTCTTGACCGTTTTCCTTGGCTGCAAAATTCCCAAGTTAACCGCCTCCGTTTTTGATTTATCATAGACAGCTACCCGCTCTAATACCCCCGCTTCTTAAAGCGGTGGGATAAGAGCGGTTACGCTGCTATATTAACTGGCTCTAAGCTTCAGTGGGGGTAACAATCCCCCTCTGAAGCCAAGACCCAGTTGAAATTGTTACGACCGGTAGTCAGAGTGACTATTGACCGGCTGGAAGCCGGCGCTACTGGCTGCCGTTTATAAAAGGGCCATCGATTTTGGTCAATTCCCGGAAACTGTGGATCAGGTCTGCTGTGACTGGTCCGGGCTTGCCATCGCCAATCTGGCGGCCGTCGATTTTCACTACCGGAATAACTTCTGCCGCTGTCCCGGTCAGGAAACACTCATCAGCAATGTAAAGGTCATGCCTGGTAAAAACTTGTTCCCGCACAGTGATGTTCTGATCTAAGGCCAAATTCATCACCGTATTCCGGGTGATACCTTCCAAAATTCCCACAAAGGCCGGCGGCGTGATTAACACACCGTTTTTCACAATAAAGATATTGTCGCCGGTGGCTTCCGCCACATAGCCTTCATTATTCAGCATGATGGCCTCGGGAACGCCGGCCAGATTAGCCTCAATCCTGGCCATAATATTATTGAGGTAGTTTAAAGACTTAATCCGTGGGTTTAAGGCCTCAGGGATATTCCGACGGGTGGCCACTGTAATTACTTCCATCCCTTTGCTGTAAAGCTCCTCGGGATAAAGCCGGATGCTGGCCGCTATGCAAAAAACCATCGACCGGGGACATTTTCGCGGGTCAAGGCCCAGGTCGCCCTTGCCCCTGGTTACCACCAGACGAATATACCCTTCCGTTAAACTGTTAGCCCGTAAGCTGTCTAAAACCACCTTTTCCATTTCTTCCTTAGCCAGATCTATCTTCAGATCAATGGATTGAGCTGACTCGTATAAGCGGTCAATATGTTCCTTTAACTTGAATACGCGGCCATGGTAAGCGCGGATGCCCTCGAACACGCCATCCCCGTATAAAAGGCCGTGATCAAAAACTGATACTCTTGCTTCTTCTTCCGGTACAAACTTTCCGTCAAAATAAATTATAAGCCCCATTTCTTCCCCTCCCTGATTAATTTTTGTTTCATTTTGCTGTCCTGATGCAAAATAAAAAATCCTCCCTCCCCAACAGAACTTATTTCTGTCAGGGACGAGAGAACCCCGCGGTACCACCCTGGTTACTGCTTAAGCAGCCACTTTTAGTGCTTTCGCACCAGCTGATAACGGTTGCAACCGGCCCAGCCTACTATAGTTCGGTGAGCACCTAGGAAGAGAGACACCAAGTATCGTTTAGGCACCGGCTTCCACCCGCCCGGTTCGCTGTCGCCCAGGGACCATACCTGACACGGCTTCCATCATCGCTTGTAGCTTTATAGTAATTTTAATGAATAGTATATGCAAAAGTCTGCCATCTGTCAATCAGGAAAACTAAAAACCTAAAAATATAATCCTTGAACAAAAACCCTGCCTTAAAGCCTTCCCTTCGGCAGGAGATTTTCCAAATCAGCTACGGGAACCTCAACAATAATGGTATTGTTATAGAGAGCCTTGAGCACCGCCACACACTCGCCCTTTTCACCGGCTTTAAAATCAATAATGCAGTAAGCAATATCATTTTTACGGGACTTATTGGTAACCAGATCGCCGATACGCATAGCACTCACCCCTTATTAACATATGCACCCATTGGGACGAAAGTGCCAGGGTTTGAAAACGCGGATTATTTTACTAACACCCGGAACAGCCACTGCAGCTTGAGGCACTGCATCCTCCCCCGGGAGACCCGCTGCCCGGAGAGGCACTGCTTTTCCCGCCTTTATTATATAAAAAACCGGTAAAGAGCTGTCGCGCTTCCTTTGCCCCGCAACCAGGGCAGGCGGCCATCTCCCTGTCTTTAATCGCCAGGAACTGGGAAAATTTTTGGCCGCACTTGGTGCACAAAAAGTCATAGGTGGGCATAAAAAGTTCACTCCTTGGCCTAAATAGCATTGTGCTGGCTGTATTTTGTTTGTTGGATCAAGGCTAGGGTCTCTTCCAAGCTAAACACTTTTTCTATTAGAATACGCGGTTCCTCAGCAAGCGCTACCTCATAAGCCTGGGTCAGAGGCTGCATCTGGGGGCCAAACATTATTCGCACTGTCGGACGATGGGTCATTCCCTTGGGAGTGTTGATCACAACTCCGGCATGGCCACTGCTCAACATTAGCAGAGTTCCCACCGGATACAAGGCCACATTGGAGAGAAATGCCTGAATTAACCCGTAGTCAAACAGATAGTTGCCTGAGCCGGCAAGCATCTCAAAAGCCTCATAAGGCTGGTAGGCCTTTCTATATACTCTGTCCGCAGTCAAGGCATCATAAACATCTATCATTCCAACAATCCTGGAAAACTCGTGGATGCCCTCGGCGGTCAATCCATTGGGATAACCGCTGCCGTTATACTTCTCATGATGCTGGTAGGCCACCAGGGCTGAAAGATGGCTAATATCCCGTTGGACTTTCAGGATCTCATAACCATACAAAGAATGCTGCTTTATTTCCGCAAACTCTTTTGAAGTCAGGGCAGCGGGCTTGTTCAAAATAGCATTGGACACCCGGACCTTGCCAATATCATGCAACAGGGCGCCAACCCCCAAGAGTTCCAAGTCTTTTTTTGGATAGTTTAAGGAGATGGCAGTCAGCAGGCATAGAACGCAGACATTCACCGAATGGGAGAAGGTATAGTCATCCACGGTGCGGATATCGGTCAGGTTTACTACTACATCTTTGCTTACGAGCAGGTTGTTAACTATATCGGTAACCGTCTTTTTTATTTTTTCCTGATCTATCGCCGGATTAACTTCACCACCCGGCCGGGACAATAAGGACAGCTGCTGCTTTACTACTTTAACGGCAGATACCCTAACCTGTTCCGGAATTACATCATCTACTTCCGCCTCTGGCATGAGCGGGTCATCCACATAAACAGAAGAGACCCCTAAATTTTTAAGGTGGGTTATATAAACAGGTTTAAGCTCCTTGCCGCTATTGATCAAAAGCATGCCATCTGCCGAATAGACTGAACGGGCGACAATCATACCCGGCTGCAGAAGCTCCAGTGGCAGCCTGCGCAAGGCCTATCCCCCCATTCAACTGAGTCTTGGGTTCAATAGGGAATTGCTACCCTCAGCTTTTGCTTAGATCCAGCTTTCTAGAGCGGGTAGCTATCTGTGAGAAAAATTTTCCGTTTTTTGTGCAATATTATATAATTCTGCATGTTAGTGATATTTCCTGTCGAAAAAATAAAAAAAGAAAAAATATAGGGCCCCAGGGATAATCCTGCGAGCCCTTGACAACCTTAATCCTCTTTTTTTTCTTCCTGCCTCTTTAAGTATCCTGCCACTTCATCGGTCATGAACTCTTCAAAAGCATAGTAGTCTTTTTCCGCTTCCTTTGCCACCTTGATGGTTTGATTGGGGGGAAACTTCAGGTTGGTAGGGCACGGGGCATAAATTTGGACATAGGTTGGGCCAAGCTCACGTGCGATCAGAATTGCGTTGCTAACCACCCTCCCTAACTTGCGGGGGCTTGCCACCGTTACCCGCGCACCGTAAACACAACCAGACACCTTGGCCATTTCAAAAACCGGCACTTTAGGAAATTTCTTGCCTGTAGGCGCCATGTTCAGGATCTGTCCCTGCACAGTCATACCACTTTCCTGGCCGCCGGTATTACCATATACTTCATTATCCACCATAATTGTGGTGATTTTTTCCCGCCTGAACCAGGAATGCAGGGTTAAGTCCAGACCGATATCTGCTATCCCGCCATCACCCACCAGCACCACCACATCTTTGTGTTGATGGGGAAAACGGATTTGCAGCATTCTTTTCAGTCCGGAGGCCACCGCATTTTGATTGCCAAAAGCAGTATTCGAGTAATTTACCGCAGTCTGGACCAGCCCGAAAAAGGAACATCCAGGGGTGCCGATAATTATAGTATCCTCGGGTGCCGGCAAAGCGGCGACCGCCAACCTGATCCCCAGGGATACCCCGCACCCTGCACAGTGAGGATGTTCCTCGATTATTTCTTTAAAGGTGCCCAAATCCTCCACCCTCTTTTTCTCAAAAAAGGGCCCCTGGGCCACCAGGTCCTGGTATTCTTTTGGCAATAAATCCGCAAACTCCTCAACCGGAGTAATGATCTTGGTCGACATTGCTTGCCTCCTTTGCTCCAGCCCAGCACTCAGTCTCGTGATCGTGGGATGACGCCTGTTGTGTTTTGCCCAACGTAACCTGTCCCGCTTATTGTTTGCGATTGAGTGCTGGACGGGTGCTCAGAGCATTTTGCACTTCATTGACGATCAGTTCTGTGGGCATCGTCATGCCGCCGAATACTCTGGGTCCGCCTACTACCCTTTCATTGTTATTAAGGGCAGCCTTGATCTCTCTGGCCAGCCAGCCCCCGGCATTGAATTCCGGCACCACAATCAAATCCGCCTGAGCCGTGGCAGCGACAATTTCGTTGGCAGGGAAAGGGCGAATTGATTTAATTTTAATCAGGCCCGCGTCGATGCCTTGAGCCTGTAAAACCTTCAGGGCCTCCCTGCATTGGGAAACAGCAGTGCCGGAAGCGGCCAGCAAGATTTTCGCACCAGGGTTTTCTGTTTCTAAAAGGCCGCCCAAATAGCGGTGAATGTATTTCTTGGCCCGTTCGGCTGCCGCCAGTATCTCTTGATGCCAACTGGCATTGGCAGCAAAACTGATAAAATTACTTTTATTCAGCAAGGGATCCCGGACAATCCTTATTGGTGGGGTTTCCATGTCAAAAGCAGGGACCGGTGCCCGCCCTGAGTCGTAAGCTGGTAATTTAATATCTTCCGGCGGAAGCATCACCCGATCCCTGGTATGGGTCACAAAAAAACCATCGGCAAAGACGCCCACCGGCAGATGCACATCAGTGTTTTCTGTAATGACATAGGCCTTCAGAATCATGTCAAAAAAATCCTGGGCATTCTCGGCATGAAACATCATCATCCCTGTATCCAAAAGCATTGCCATTTCAATGTTTTCCGGCTGGATCGAAGGCGGCAGGGCAACGCCCCGGCACATAAAGGCACAAACAATAGGCTGGCGGGAGCCGGCCCACACCGGAAACATTTCCATCGCCCGCAAAGTCCCTGGGCCGCTGGTGGCGGTGAATACCCGCCCGCCTCCCAATGCAGCTCCATGAATTGCAGCCATGACAGCGAATTCGTTTTCCGCCCGGTAGTAGTCTTTCAAATAACCATTGGCAAATAAATCGCCTACCAGGTGCATGCTTTCACTTTGCGGGGTGATCGGATACGCAATAGCCATATCCACATTTGCCCTTTTTATTGCCTCCGCAACTGCCTCACTGCCGGTGATAAATACCTGCTCCCTTGGGCTTTCAAATAACAAGTGCTCCGGATCAACCACTCGCTGTTCCCTGATCATTTACCTGGTACCTCCTAAACACCGCCAACAGTCAAAGCTTCCTTGGGACAAGTTGAAACACATAGCCCGCAGCCTTTGCAGCGGTTTTCATTTACTGTCACTTTTTTGTCTGTCTTGATTAAGATCAGAACATTGGGATCGGGACAACTATAAATACATAGTTTGCACCCGGTGCATTTTTCCACATCAACCTTAGCCACAGCATACATGGGTTACCCGCCTCCTTATCTCCTTATGCTTGCAGAGGAAACTCTTTAAGTGATTTACTGGCTTTTTCAAAAACTTCCATATTCTTTTCGATCAGTTGGGATGTCTTGGCGAATTTGCTTTTCATGGTATCGTCCAGGGCCGCAGTGGTGCCGGAAGCAATAAATTTGCCGCCGCCGAACCTCTCCGCCAAAGACTGCTTGATCGCCTCTTGCGATATGAGACCAGTTACTCCCAGCCATGCGCCCAGCATCGCGATATTGGTAGACAGTTCAGTACCCCCTACCTCCTGAGCGATCTGGGTGGCAGGCACATAGTATACTTTAGCTTTAATAGCGGCTAGCTTCGCCAGGTCTTCTTTATCTAAATTCAGAAACTCATTGGAGTTGATAATCAGGATACCTTCGGGCTGTAAACCCTCGAAAAAAGGCATGGTGTAACATTTTCCCATAGTTATTACATCGGGATGGAAAATCATGATTATATTAGGAAAAAGGATTTCTCCCCGCTCATAAATCTCACTTGTATCAATCCGGACATAGCTTTCAGCGGGAGCTAACCGCTTTTCTGCACCAAAAAATGGGTTTACGGTACTCACCAAGCCCTCCCGGGTAGCGGCTGCACCCAAAATATGGGCAGCGGTAACCACACCCTGTCCGCCTAAACCGGACATGCGGATCCACATTTTTTCCCTCATTCTTTCTTTCCCTCCTCAATCAGAGCCAATAATTCCTGGGCTGCCGGCGCAATATATTCCTTGTATTGGAAGGTGCCTTCCTTTTCCCTCTGCTTGATTCTGGCCACAGTCTCCTTGGGCGGGAATTTATAGTTGGTGGGACAGGGGGAGAACACCTGCAGATAGGTAGGTCCTGTCTCCCTGGCAACCAGAATGGCTCGCTTGACCGCCCTCTCCAAGCGCTTGGGCTGGGCTGGGGCAACAGCCGCTACATAGGCGCAGCCGGCTTCGCGGGCGATTTCCGGCAAGGAGAGCTTGGGAAATTTCTTCCCGGTGGGAGCCATGTTCAGCACCGTACCTAAAGTTGACATGCCGCTTTCCTGGCCGCCGGTGTTGGCATAGGCCTCATTATCCAGCATGATGGTGGTGATGTTTTCTCTTCTAAACCAGGAATGCATCACCATATCCAAGCCGATATCGGCGGTGGCTCCGTCTCCGGCAATTACTACCACATCCTTAACTCTGCCGGGATAACGAAGTTTCAAAGCCCGTTTCAGGCCAGATGCAACTGCGTTCTGGTTGCCGAAAAGAGAATGGATATTATGCACGGCAACCTGCGGAAAAGCCAGGGAGCTGCAGCCGGTGGAACCTACGATCACGGTATCCTCAGGATTGGGCAAAGACGCCAGGATGAGGCGCAAAGAAAGGGCCAATCCACAGCCGGCACAAAGGGGGTGTTCTTCCAGGAGTTCCTTAAAGGTCCCCAGGTCAGATATGCCATAACCTTTTTCATAGGGTCCATGCTCTACCAATTCCCGGTACTCGGCCGGCATAATGTCCTCAAAGCCTGGAGCAATCGTGATCAGGCCTTTATTCACGCGGAACACCTCCTAATTTCTGCCAAAATCATTTCGGGTGGCATGGTCATCCCGCCAAATACCCTGGGCCCGCCTACTACTTTGGTAGTATCATCCAACGAAGATTTAATCTCCCTGCTTAACCAGCCTACCCGGTTGAACTCCGGCACGATCAAAGCCTTGGCCTTTTGGGTGAGGCTTCTGATCTCTTTGACAGGGAAAGGCCGGATGCTCTTGATCTTGATCAGGCCGACATCGATGCCTTCCTGGCGGGCTATCTTGATCGCGTCCCTGCTTTGAGATACCGCTGTGCCAGAGGCAACGATGAGAATTTCAGCCTCTTCGTTTTCCGCCTCTACCAGTCCCCCCAGGTACTTATCCACATGTTTTCGCGCCCGCTCTGCGGCGGCCATGATTTCTTGCTGCCAGGAAGCATGCGCGGCATAGCTGATAAAGTTGCTTTTCATCACGAAGGGGTCCCGCATCTGCCTGAGCGGAACAGTCTCCATGTCCATCGTTGGCACCGGTGCGCTGTGGGGATCGTAGGGAGGCAGTTTAATATTCGCCTGGGGCATCGCCACCTTATCCCTGGTATGGGTGACAAAAAACCCATCGGCAAAGACACCGGCCGGAATATGCACATCGGTTTTCTCTGCAATGACAAAGGCCTTTAATATCATATCATATAAATCCTGACCATTTTCAGCGTGGAACATCATGATCCCGGTGTCCAGCAATGCTGCCATTTCAATGGTATCGGGCTGGATGGAGAGCGGAGAATTAACCCCCCTGGTCATAAAGGCGCAAACAATAGGAAGCCTGGCACCGGCCCAGGTGGGAAACATCTCAAAGGCCCGGTATGTTCCCGGCCCTCCGGTTGCGGTAAAGATCCGCACTCCCCCCATGGAAGCGCCTGCCACCGCAGACATTACCGCAAATTCGTTCTCTCCGCGATAATATTCCTTCAGGTAACCCTCGGCATAGATGTCCCCCACCAGGTGCATGCTTTCCGACTGGGGAGTGATGGGATAAGAGATGGCCATGTCCACATTGGCTCTCTTGATCGCTTCCTTAACCGCTTCACTTCCGGTGATAAAGTGCTCTTCCCGCCCAGCCTGAAAGAGCAGGTGATCTGGCGTTACTACTTTCTGTTCAATCATGCAAAGCCCTCTTTTCCTTTGCAATTTCGGTAAGTTTTTGAATTTCCTTCAAACCGGCATCCCGCAGGCTGATCATGGCATCTTCATGTCCTTCTTCGCCACAGAGGGCAATAGTGTAACAAGAGGTGCCGCCACGGATGATCTTCAAGGCCATGTTCGCATAGTGGCAGTGAACTCCCACAAAAAAGCAAACATCTATTTTGTTGTGCCATATAGTTAAGTTGGGGTGATTAGGATTGATCTCGACATTAGGATCAATCATCGGGTATTTGGGCCGGTAATCCGGCATGGGAATAATTTTAGCGCCCAATGCTTCAGCCAATTCTTTTACTGCTTTTGCTCTTTCAGCTACTCCCTCTTTCCATGCCCAGAGGATCTTGGGACCCGGGAAAAAAACCGGATTTTTGGCCGCTAAGGCTTTCTCAATAATCTTTTGCATCGCCACTTCTTCCGGAACTATCTCTCCTTCTACCAAGGCCTCGCCTTTTTCTGGCAGGACCACTCCCATGGAAGCGGCTGCCGGCGGCAGGTAGCCTTCGGGTCCGGCCAGAACCCTGTACTCAGTTGTTAACATTTACTTCCCTCCTGTAAACTTTGCGTTAGTTAAGCTGTTCAACTTCGGCAAAACTTTTTTCCTGATCAAATACAAAATAAAAATGAGTCGAAATGATTGGTTGTACGAATACCCTCATTATTATACACTAATAATTTTCTTTAGGGGAGACTTTTTATTGTCTAGTTGTACATAATATATAAGATAGCCCAAAATTTATAGTCAAGCCTTTTTTCGCCCCTCTTCATGCGTGGGGGGCAAGAGGGCAGAGTTTAGGTTAAGCTACAGCAGACATAAATTTTTTTCACTAACATGCACGATAACGACAGGCCCCATCAAGTTCTAACGGTTCAACCTCCGTCTAACGGCCGGAAAATCGCCAACCGGTCCCCGTCAAGCAGCACCCTGTCGGCTGAGGCAGCAGCCCCGTTAACTACAACCAATATTTCCTGCACAACTGGGATGTTCAACTGGGCCAGCAACTGGGCTATTGTAACACCCTCTTCCCCAGTATAAGAGAAGGTTGACTTGCCAGGAACCGGCGAATACTTTTGCAGGTCAGCAAAAAGCTGTACTTGCACAACTGGCATCAGACCACTTCCTTTTAATCCATTAAGATACCGCCATTGATATTCATGGTCTCACCGGTGATAAAAGCGGCTGCGGGGGAACAGAGGAAAAGGATAGCCTCCGCCACTTCCTCTGCTTCGCCCATCCGGCCCAGAGGAATGGATTTAGTCATCGCGGCCTGAGTCGCTTCCGGCCAGACAGCAGTCATATCAGTAGCAATCGGGCCCGGAGCCACCGCATTTACCCGGATGCCATACGGAGCCCCTAATCTGGCCATGGACATGGTAAGGCAGATGACTCCTGCCTTGGAGGCCGCATAATGGGCCCCCGCCGCTATACCTCCTACTTTTCCGGCCAGAGAAGCAATGCTTACAATACAGCCTGATTTAGCTTCCATCATCATTTTCATGGCGGCTTGGGAACAAAGGAAAGTCCCCTTCAAGTTTATATCCATCATCCGGTCCCATGCCGCTTCCGATAATTCAATAAAGGGAACAATTTCACAGATCCCGGCACAGTTGACCAATATATCTATCCTGCCATAAGCCTCTTTTACCCGGGCAGCCATTTCCGCCACCTCAAGCGAACTGGCCACATCCACTTTTACGGCTAAGTGATTGCCCCCATCCCGGGCGATTTCCGCAACGGTCTGTTGGGCTAAACCAAAATCCAGGTCTGCTACAACCACCTGGGCGCCTTCTTTGGCAAACAACAGGGCTACAGCCTTGCCGATGCCCTTGCCTCCGCCGGTTATAACCGCTACCTTTTCTCTCAGCTTCATTCTTTTTCACCTCGACTTCGAATTTTGTCCCCGATCACGGCGAGATTAAACACCTGAGCAAAATGGACGGCTACCCGTGCGGAAACCTCGCGCCAATCTGGCGCCTGCGGCAAGAGCTCCGCCAGGGAGGTAACCCGTTTATCCCGGATGCCGCAAGGGTGAATCAGGCTGAAATGACTCAAATCAGGGTCCACATTCAGGGCAAAACCATGAAAAGTCACCCACTTTTTTACCCCAATGCCGATGGCGGCAATTTTGGCGTCTGCCACCCATACGCCGGTATAGCCTGGAGCCCGGTGCCCGGCCAGGCCAAAGCCGGCTAAAGTCCTGATCAACACCTCTTCCAACCGGCGCAGGTAATCCTTCACATCTTTTCCGTGGCGATCCAGGTGCAGGACAGGATAACCCACCAGCTGCCCCGGCCCATGATAGGCAACATCACCGCCTCTGTCAGCGGAATAGATCTCAATACCTGCCTGAGCAAGGGCCTGGGGGCTGGCTAAAATGTTGCCCCTGTCCCCCGCCGCGCCGATAGTCAACAAAGGAGGGTGCTCGGTCAGGATCAGGGTATCGCCCCTCTCCCCCTGGATTACTTCAGCGGCCAGTCTTTTTTGCAACTGGCACGCCTCCAGGTAACCCATCCGTCCTGCCTCGATCAACCAGCCCCGCTCCAGCATGACGTTCTCCCCCGCCGTCTAAATATGGATGGCTTTACCCACCACTGTGTGCGCTGCTTCCATGATGGCCTCGGCCAGGGTGGGATGGGCGTGAATGGTGTGAGCGATCTCCGCCGCTGTCAGTTCGGCCTGCATGGCCAGGGTCAGTTCAGCGATCAGGTCGGTGGCCCTGGGGCCAACCAGGTGGGCCCCCAGGATCTCCCCGAACTCTTCGTCACAAACCAGTTTGACCATGCCCTCCTGCTCACCCATGGCAATGGCCTTGCCGTTGGCGTTGTATGGAAACTTCCCGACCTTTACCTTTTTGCCCTGTTCTTTTGCTTCTTTTTCCGTCAGCCCTACCCCGGCTACCTCCGGCGAGGTGTAAATACAGCCAGGGACAAACCTCAGGTCAGCCTCCTGGGAGCCGCCCAGGGCGTTTACTGCGGCCACCATCCCCTGGGCAGCAGCCACATGGGCCAAGAGGATGCCCCCGGTCACATCTCCCACCGCATACACTCCCGGAATATTGGTCTCCATTTTCCCATTCACCAGGATTTTTCCTCTTTCTACCTTAACATTGGTATTTTCCAGCCCCAACCCTGCGGTATAGGGTTTGCGGCCTGCCGCTATTAACACAAGGGCAGAGGTAATGGATTGTTCCTGACCGTCTTTGGAGAGCCGCACCAATTTATCGTCCTGATTCTCCCCGTCGCTGATGCTTATGATTCTGGCCCCGGTGATGCACTTAATCCCTTTTTTTACTAGGGCCTTTTCCAAGACCCCCACTATTTCCTCATCCATAACAGGCAAGAGCCTTGGCATCATTTCCACCAAAGTAACCTTGCTCCCTAAACTACTGAAAATGGAAGCAAATTCCACCCCGATCGCCCCGCCGCCGATAATCAGGAGGCTGGGCGGGACTTCTTTAAGATCAAGTGCTTCATCGCTGGTGACCACCCGGCTACCGTCCGCGCCGGGAACCGGCAAGGGAGCAGGTTCCGAGCCGGTGGCAATAATTACTTTTCCGGGAAAGAGGGTCTCTGGCAGGCCGTCAGCACGGGTCACTTCCACTTTTTTATCGGCTAAAAACCTGGCCTTGCCCTTAATCACTCTTATCTTGTTGGAGGACATTAAATATTCCACGCCTTTTACCAGCCGGGTAACCACCTGGTTTTTCCGGGCCATCATGCGGGCAAAGTCGATCTTAAAACCGTCCACCATCACACCCATGGAATGAGCCTTGCCCAAGCTGTCCACCAGCTCGGCGCTTTTTAACAAGGCCTTGGTGGGGATACAGCCCCGGTTTAAACAGGTCCCCCCTAGCCTGTCCTGCTCGACCAGCGTAACCTGTGCTCCCAGCTGGGCAGCCTTCACCGCGGCCACGTAGCCGCCAACGCCGCCGCCAATGATCAGGAGAGGGGCAATATCTGCAACTGCATTTTCTCGCAGTCCTGTTTCAGTAACCAATCTGATCCCTCTTTTCGCAAGTTACGTCAAAAGTAATAGCGGCTTTTCCAAGAGTTCTTTTATCCGCTTAAGGAAGCGGGCCGCCGGAGCTCCGTCAATTACCCGGTGATCAAAGGAAAGGCTCAAGCTCATCATCGTCCTGACAACTACTTGCCCATCTACCGCAACCGGCTTTGCCACCATGCGCCCAATTCCCAGGATGCCGCTTTCCGGCTGGTTAATTATAGGTGTGAAGGTATCGATCTCAAACATGCCCAGGTTGCTGATGGTAAAAGTGCCCTCACTCATTTCATCTGGCAAGAGCTTGCCAGCCCTAGCCTTATCTACCAATTTTTTGGACTCGATGCAGATTTCCGCCAGAGATTTGCTCTGGGCCCGTTTAAGAACCGGGACCACCAAACCGTTCTCCGCATCCACTGCTACCCCAATGTTAATATCCTCCTGCAAGTGAATTGCGTTTTCCTGCAGGGTCGCGTTCATCAGGGGATGTTCGGACAGGGCCCGGGACACCACTTTTATAATTATATCATTATAGGACAACTTATGGCCCGTTATTTTTTCAATTTCCGGCAACAGTTGTTTCCGCAAACTAATGGTCTCCGTCATGTCTACCTCGGTATTCAGGGTAACATGAGGAGCCGTCTGGCTGCTGGCAGCCATGCGCTGGGCAATTATTTTACGAATTCCGCTGAAAGGGATAGTGCGGGCTATGGGTTTCACCGCCACAACCGGGACCGGTGGGGCAAGAGCCTGTTCGACATCTTTTTTCATCACCTTCCCATGGGTGCCGGAACCACAAATACCGCCCACTTCTATCCCAGAGGCAAGAGCAACTTTTTGCGCCAGCGGGCTGATTCTGACAGCAGTCGCCAAAGCCGCATATGCCAGGACATCCCTTTCCACAATCCTGCCATTAGGTCCGGTACCCTGAATCGGGCTGTATTCAATCCCTTTCTCCCGGGCAGCTTTTTTGGCCCGGGGGGAGATAAAAATCCTTTGTCCAGGCTCCCGGTGAATCTGTTCCAGGGCTGGAACAACTTCAGGCTTAGCGGAGGCAGGCGCTTTTTCCTGCCCCGAAGCAATAGCCACTACCTCGCCTGGTTCCGTTATGTAGGCGATCACGGCAGTAACAGGAACCGTTATCCCTGCCGCCACCAGGATTTTGCCCAAGATACCCGTAGTTTGGGCCTCCACCTCGATGGTGGCTTTATCTGTCGTCACTTCAAACAGGGGCTGCCCCTTTGCTACCGGCTCGCCTTCCCCAACGAGCCAGCGGACAATTGTCCCTTCCGTCATGGTTAAGCCCAAGCTGGGCATGATCACTTTAGTCGCCATTAATTCCCCTCCTTGGCCACACCGTTAAATGATTCGTTTGACTGCCTCAATAACATCCTTTTCCTGGGGCAGAGTTGCCATTTCCAGCTTACCGTTATAGGGGATGGGCACATCCAGGGCTGCCACCCTCTGCACCGGCGCATCCAGGTAATCGAAGGCCTCCTCCATGACCTGGGCTGCCAGGTCCGCTCCCGCGCCGCAGCGCCGATGCGCCTCATGGCAGATGACCAGCCGGCCGGTCTTCTGCACCGATCGGATGACTGCAGCCAAGTCCAGGGGCACCAAGGTTTTCAGGTCGATGACTTCGGCATCGATCCCTTCTTGTGCTAATTCTTCGGCTGCTTTTAAAGTCTTTAAAAGCATGAGAGAATAAGACACCAGGGTGATATCCTTTCCTTCCCGCTTCACCTCAGCCTGACCAAAAGGAATGGTATAGTCTCCGTCAGGCACTATTCCCTTTGTGGCATAGAGGAGCTTGTGTTCCAGGAAAAGCACCGGGTTATCGTCTCTGATGGCTGTTTTTAAAAGACCCTTGGCATCTTTAGGGGTAGCGGGCAGGACTACTTTGATACCAGGCACATGGGTAAACCAGGCCTCCAGGCTTTGGGAGTGCTGGGCGGCATTTCCCCGTCCACCGCCTTGCTGGGTACGGATCACCATCGGCAGCTTGGCCTTGCCGCCGAACATATACCTGAGCTTGGCCATTTGGTTGGCAATCTGATCCATGGCTACCGCGGTAAAGTCAACATACATCAATTCCGCCACCGGCCTGGTCCCGGTGACCGAAGCGCCAATCGCCGCTCCCACAAATCCCGCCTCAGAAATAGGGGTGTTTCTCACCCGCTTCGGGCCAAATTCCTGAAACAACCCTTTAGTCACCTGGAAGATCCCGCCGTGCAGCCCAATATCTTCCCCCATGATAAAGACATTTGGATCCCTATGCATCTCTTCCCGCAGGGCCTCTGTTAAAGCCTGCAGGTAGGTAATTTCACGCATTAAAAGTTTCCCCTCCCTCTTTTAGCTGGCAAAGACATCTTGGAGCAGGTCTTCTGGCGATGGTTCCGGACTCTCCAGAGCAAAGGCGCTGGCCGCCGCAATCGCCTGCTCGACCTGCCGATGAATTTGCTCCAATTCTGTCTGGGCGGCGATGCCTTCTCCCACCAAGACTTTGGCCAGATGTTGGATGGGATCCCGCTCTTTCCACTGGCGCAGTTCCTCGTCACTCCGGTAAACACAAGGATCGCCCTTGTAATGCCCCTCATGCCGGTAAGTCTTGCATTCCAGGAGGGTAGGTCCTGCCCCGGCCCTGGCTCTGGCCACCGCCTGACAGGCCGCCTGGTAAACGGCCCGCACATCGTTGCCATCCACAATTACTCCGGGGATATTATAGGCTTTGGCCCGGTCGGCAATATCCGTTACCGCCACCGCTTCTTTAGCCGGGACAGTGATGCCGTACAGGTTATTTTCGCAAACAAAAAGCACCGGCAGCCGCCAGATTGCCGCCAAATTCATGGACTCGTGAAAAACCCCCTGATTGGTTGCGCCATCACCGAAAAAAGCCACCGCCACCTGATCCGTCCCCCGGTACTGGGAAGACAAGGCTGCGCCGACAGCGACAGGAATTCCTGCCGCTACAATACCATTGGCCCCCAGGTTGCCGGTATCCAGATCGGCGATGTGCATGGAACCTCCCTTGCCCTTGCAGCAACCGGTAGCCTTCCCCAAGAGCTCGGCCATGGTCCGGTTAATATCGGTTCCTTTAGCCAGGCAATGGCCATGCCCCCGGTGGGTGCTGACGATATAATCATCCTGCCGCAGGGCATGGCATACCCCGACTGCCACCGCCTCTTCGCCGATATAAAGGTGCATGGAGCCCCGGATCAGGCCTTGAGTAAAAAACTCAATGGCCTTTTCTTCGAACCGGCGGATCTTGACCATATCTTCGTACATTATTAACAACTTATCGCTAGATAGTTCCAACTAGCTTCCCTCCTGCACTAAAAATACGTTAAGGAATTAAAAGGCCTTTGATGCCTTTTCCGCTGGCGATGGTTTCGAAGGCTATCTCCCATTCATCCAAAGGAAACTTGTGGGTTATAAGAGGATCGACCCGCACCTGGCCGCTGCCGATCATCGCCAGTGCCCGCTCCCAATCCAGATATTTAGAACTGAAGCTGAAGGCCACGTCTATCGCCTTGAATACCGCCGAAGACCATATGATGCCTTGTTTGCCAACCTCAGGAATTCCCAGGGCAATGATCCGGCCTTGGGGCCGTACCATGGCAATGGCTTGATTGATAGTGACATCAAGCCCGGCGCACTCTACCACCACATCTGCCCCTCCTCCGCCGGTAAGGTTTTGCACCAGTTCAAGCGGATCTTCTTCGGCGATATTAATTACATGGTCAATACCCAGATTCCTGGCTACCGGCAGCCTTAAGTCCGCATCGGATGGAGCGCCGGTGATTACGACCCTGGCGCCGCAGCTTTTGGCGATCTGGGCACATAAAAGACCTACAGGCCCTGGGCCCAAGACTACCACCAGATCCCCCGGCAGTACCCGTCCCCGGTCCAGCATGGCTTGGGCGGCAATGGCCGTAGGCTCCACCACCGCTGCCTGTTCAAATGAGACATTATCGGGGATTCTGTGGAGCAAGGCTGCCGGCATAGTGATAAACCCGGCAAAACACCCGTCAATTCCCCATCCCGGCGCCCGCTTGGAAAGACAGATCTGCAAATTGCCTGTGCGACAATGGCGGCAATTGCCACAGGCCCTGGTATGGAGCTCGCTCACAACCCGGTCCCCTACTTGCCAGCCAGAAACCCTATCTCCTAATCCGGCAATTTCCCCGGCAAACTCATGCCCCAGGATTACCGGCGGCCAGTAAGGAAATTGATCGCTTAAGATATGAATATCACTCCCGCAAATCCCGCCGGCCATAACCTTGATTAATACCTCTCCAGGCCCCGGGCGGGGCTCCTGCACCTCTCTGATTTCAACCAGACCCGGCCCTTTAGCCATTTTAACCAACGCCCGCATCAGCTCACCTCTTATCGTCGTTTTTAAACATCACAAAAACTGCAGAACAGATTCAACACACCGTTATCAACGGAAAAGACCGCAAAACATTAATTTTCGGAATGCAGACACAGAATAAAAATTCTGCATTCACACCAAAAAACCTTCCTTCTTATCCCCAAAACCATCGATTTCTGGTATAGTAATCATTAATAGCCAGAATTAAGGAGATGGAGGCTAAGCAGATGCAGGAAATATCCCTCGGATACGGCAAAACCAAATTGTCCTTTACAGTGCCCCAGACAAATCTTTTGGGCATTATCACACCTAAACAGACTGCAGCTTTAGCTTCACCGGATGCTCTGCTTAAGCAGGCTTTGGCTTCTCCTATCGGCTGTCCGCCTTTAAAAGATATTGTCCAGCCTGGTGAAAAAATTGCTGTGATCATCAGCGATATTACCCGCCCTTGCCCTACCGCTTTGATGCTCCCTCCCCTCTTGGCCGAGCTGAACACGGCCGGGATTCCGGACTCCGATATTACCATTATATCCGCTTTAGGCATCCATCGCCCCCACCGGGAAGAAGAGATCCCAAAGCTTTTGGGATCCTGCTTTGGCCGGGTTAATTTTATGGATGCCTGGGGTGAGGACTACCGGCAAGTAGGAGTCAGCAATAGAGGCACTCCTTTCCGGGTTTTTGGCCCGGTGGTTGACGCTGACCGCAGGATTTGCCTGGGAAATATCGAATATCATTATTTTGTGGGTTACAGCGGCGGAGTTAAGGCAATTATTCCAGGAACCGCCGACCGGGCTACAATCCAGGCCAACCACCGGATGATGCTGGAAGAAGGCGCTCAGGCCGGCTGCCTTGAAGGCAACCCTGTCCGCCAGGACTTAGAAGAAATTACCCGGTTTCTAGCCATTGATTTTATCTTAAACGTAGTCCTGGACGAGAACAAACAAGTGTTAAAGGCCTTTGCCGGACACCACCGGCTGGCCCACCGGGAAGGCTGCTTGTTTTTGGACCAGATGTACAGCGTCCACTTGCCTGAAAAGGCGGACATCGTAGTTGCCGCCACCGGAGGGTTTCCGAAAGATATTAATGTTTACCAGGCGCAGAAGGCCCTGGACAATGCCCGGCTGGCTGTAAAGCCTGAGGGGATCATTATCTGGGTCGCAGAGTGCACAGAAGGCCTGGGCGAGGAGGTCTTTGCCGAATGGATCGAGCAGGCAGCCGGGCCTAAAGATATTATCCGCCGGATAAAGGCTGAGTTTCAGCTCGGCGGCCACAAAGCGGCGGCAATTGCGGCAACAGCAAATCATTGCCAAATTTTTATGGTATCCGCCTTGCCGGAGGAACTGGCTGTCAGGCTCTTTGTCCAGCCTTTTGCCACTATTGAAGAAGCATTGGCGGCAGCTTTCATTCGCAAGGGACAACAGGCTAAGGTTTTAGTTATGCCGGTAGCCCCTTCAACCCTGCCTTTAACCCCAAAGGATTGATAATACTACTATATTTACAGATTTCCAGGAGGTGCCGTATTGAAAAACGATGCATTTATTGGCGCTGATATCGGGACAGGCAGTTGCAAGGTGGTAGCCTTTGACCAGGGGGGCACCATGCTGGCTCTCCAGTCGTTGGAGTACCCCACATTATACCCTCAATCCGGTTTTGCCGAACAAGACCCCAAGGTTATCTTAAACTCACTGGCCGAATGCTTAAAACTTGTGGCCGCTCAGCTTAAAAACCTTAATTATCAGATTGGGGCTATCGGGTTTAGTTCCTATTTTCACAGTGTACTGGCTGTTGATAAAAATAACGAGCCCCTCACCAACTGTTTAGTCTGGGCTGACAGCCGCAGCGTCGGGCTGGTGGAAGAGATAAAAAAAGCTACTCCCCCCAATGCCTGGTACAGCCGGACCGGCTGCCAGCTGCACCCGATGTACCCGCCAGGAAAGATACTGTGGTGGAAACAGAATTTACCAGAGATTTTTAATAAAACTGCCAAGTTTTTGTCTATAAAAGAGTATATTGTATCCGAACTTTTTGGCACATACCTGGTGGATACCTCCCTGGCCTCGGCATCCGGCTTGTTTAACTTTAACACTATGACCTGGGATGCTGAAATCCTGGACTATGTGGGGATTAACTCCCGCCACCTGTCAGAGCCTGTTTCCTCTCAGACAATCCTCCGGGGTCTCAGGCCCCATTGGGCCGCAGCCACAGGCATCGACCAGTCGGTTCCCTGGGTCATCGGCGCAGGGGACGGTGTCCTGTCCAGCGTCGGTACCGGAACAGTAATCCCCGGAGTGATGACAGCCATGATCGGCACCAGCGGAGCCCTGCGGGTGCTGTCTCCCATACCCCGAGTAGATCCCAAGGGCCGCACCTGGTGCTACCACCTGACCGGCGACATGTGGGTCTTGGGGGGAGCCATCAACAGCGGCGGCATTGTCTATCGTTGGTTCCGGGATAAATTTGCCGGCGAGTTCAAGCAGGGAACGGAACCCCCGCCCTATGAAATTTTAAACCAGATGGTGGATGCGGTCCCGCTGGGGGCAGCCGGGATGCTGCTTTTGCCCCACCTTTCCGGAGAACGCAGCCCCTACTGGAATGCCAATGCCAGAGGCGTACTCTTCGGTATCGGGCTGGAACATAATAAATCCCATTTGGCCCGGGCGATTATCGAAGGTATTACCTACGCCATGTACAGCGTGTTTGTGGCCCTGGAAGAGCTTACTGGCCAATCCCAGGAAATCCGGGCTACCGGCGGCTTTGCCCGGTCAAAGTCCTGGCTTGAAATCGTTAGTGATGTCTTCGGCCGGGAAGTCAAGGTACCGCAGGTGCTGGAGGGGTCTGCCTTCGGCGCCGCCATCCTGGCCATGGTAGCTTTGGGATACCTGCCCGATATACAATCTGCCAGGAAAATGGTCACCATCGGAGAAACCATTCAGCCGAACATGGACAACAACGAGAAATATGGGAAACTGTTTGCCTTATATGAACGCATTTACTGGAAGCTGCAAGAAGAGTTTGCGCTGATGGCTGACCTAAGAAAAGAACTGACTGGAGGCAGCAAAACATGACCAATACCCTTAACAAGACAATCCCCCCGTATCAAAGGGCGATCCTGAAAAGCCACTTGTGTGCCAACGGGATTGAACTGAAGCAGCTGGACCGCCCCTTGATCGCCGTGGCTAATTCCTGGAACGAGATTGTCTCGGGCCATGTCCATTTAAGGCAAGTGGCTGAAAAAATCAAACAAGGTATTCTTTCCGCCGGAGGATATCCCCTGGAGTTCAATACCATTGCCGTTTGCGATGGTATTGCCCAAGGCCATGACGGGATGCGCTACTCCCTCCCCAGCCGGGAAGTGATTGCGGATTCCGTGGAAATAATGGTGCGCGGCCATGGCATTTTTGATGCCATGGTCTTGATCGCCTCCTGCGACAAAATTGTGCCTGCCATGCTGATGGCTGCGGCCAGGCTTAACTTGCCGGCCATCATTGTCACCGGCGGCCCAATGATTAACCAGATTACCCCCAGGGAATCAAAAAAAGCCCGCCAGGCTTTTATGGCAGGCGCGATCGGCGAGAAAGAACTGGTTTGCCGGACCTTGGAATATTACCCCGGTCCCGGCATCTGCCCTTTTTTAGGCACAGCCAATACCATGTGCCTGCTCACTGAAGCCATGGGCCTGAGTTTATCAGGGATGGCCTTGGCCCCGGCCAACTCCGCCAGGGCCATGCACCTGGCCGAACTAAGCGGGCAAAAAGCAGTGGAACTGGCCCGGGAGCAATTGCGCCCCCGGCAAATCCTGACCAAGGAAGCCTTAGAAAACGCCATTACTGTCCTGGCCGCGATGGGCGGTTCTTTAAACAGCGTCCTGCACCTCCTGGCCTTAGCCAAAGAAGCTGAGGTCCCCTTGACCTTGGCAGACTTCCACCGCGTTAGCTCCAATACTCCCCTGTTGACGGCTATTGCCCCCAACAGCCTGGACCACACTGTAGTTGACCTGGAACAGGCGGGCGGCCTGAGAGGATTGATGCAGGAACTGAAACCCCTCCTGCACCAGGACTGCATAACAGTTACGGGGCAGCGAATTGGGGAAATCCTGCAGGAGCCCGTCCCGGTTAACCACGAAATAATCCGGCCCCTCGCCGACCCGTTAGCCAAGGAAGGCGGGATTGTCATCCTCAAAGGCAGCTTAGCCCCTGACGGCGCCTTGATCAAAGTTTCCGCCATCCCGGGAGAAACCAGGTATTTCCGCGGTCCCGCCCGGGTCTTTGCCTCGGAAGAGGAAGCCATTGCAGCAAGCCAGCAAAAACTTATTCAAACAGGAGATGTTGTAGTGGTAAGGGGAGAAGGGCCCATCGGCGGCCCAGGTATGCGGGAATTGCATCGCCTGACCGAAATCACCCAGCAGATCCCCGCTACGGCAATAGTCACCGATGGACGTTTTTCCGGAGCCACGAGCGGCTTTGCTATCGGCTACGTCTCACCGGAGGCAGCCGCCGGGGGGCCAATTAGCTTGGTGCAAGACAAAGACATCATTGAAATCGACACCCGCCAAGGCAGGATAGACCTGTTGGTAGAAGCGGAGGAATTGGGCCGGCGCTTTAGCCGGCGGGAACAAAAAGACGTGCTGCCGGGCTATCTGCAGGTTTACAGAGAGCATGTCAGCACAGCCGACCTGGGCGCAATCAGAAGATAATATTTCTGGAACAGGAGGAAGCAAATGAACAAAATTCTGGTGACAGCCCTATCTTTTAGCAAGTACAACAAGGAGCCTCTTTCGCTTTTGCAAAAAGCGGGTTGTGAAGTGGTTTGGAATCCCACCGGCCTGCCGCTGCAAGAAGACCAACTCTGCCAAATGGTTGCCGACTGCGAAGCCATCCTGGTCGGGGTTGATCCTATCACCCGCCGGGTGCTGGAAGCGGGAAAGAAACTGAAAGTAGTCGCTAAGCACGGGGTAGGCGTTGACAATATTGATCTCCAGGCTGCCGCCGCCCTCGGCATTCAGGTGACCAACGGCCCCGACACCAACAGCGAGGCAGTAGCAGATTTGACTTTCGGCCTGATGCTGGCTGCCGCAAGAAGTATCCCCTTGGCCGACAAGAGCACCCGGGAAGGAAAGTGGCCCCGCCTGGTCGGCCCCGAACTCTACCGCAAGAAACTTGGCATATTAGGCCTCGGAGCCATTGGCAAGCGGGTTGCCAAACGGGCCGCCGGTTTCTCGATGGAGGTCCTGGCCTATGACGTCTATCAGGACGCCGCCTTTGCCGCCGCCCATCAGGTCCGGTATCTCTCTCTGGCGGAGGTGCTCCGGGAAAGCGACTTTATTACCCTAAACCTCCCCCTCTTGCCTGACACCAGGGAGATCATTAACGAAAAAACATTATGCCTGATGCAACCAACCGCTTATCTGATAAACACCGCTCGTGGAGAGCTAATCGATGAACAAGCGCTGTATCAAGCCTTAAAAGCTGGCCGGCTGGCAGGTGCCGCCCTGGATGCCTTCATCCAGGAACCCCCGCCGGCAGACCATCCCCTGCTGGGGCTCCCCAATGTGGTAGTAACACCCCACATGGGCGCCTATTCCTATGAAGCTAACCGCAACATGGGCATGGCTGCAGCAACAAATATTCTGGCTGTCTTCAGGGGCGAAACCCCGCCAAACCTGGTAAAATACTAATGTGACGATAGATTAATGTGACGGGGGGACGGGGTTATTGACACACCCGTATCGGGTGTGTCAATAACCCCGTCCCCCCGTCATCAGCGTCCCCCCGTCATCAGCGTCCCCCCGTCATCAGCGTCCCCCCGTCATCAGCGTCCCCCCGTCATCAGTCACCCCTGTCATCAGAACAAGGATAACTGTTCTGAATCAATATACCTAAGAACTTCTTCATCCTCTTCAATCCGCACATCTTTGATAACTACTCTCATCCGGCCGTCCTGCAAAATATCCTGGTTTAAGAGATAACTAACTCCAAACATTGAAGTAATTTCCCTCGGTATTCTATGGCCAGGCGCAATCAATTGAATATCATTATGCTGCATGATTTTAAACATCGGATTCCATAAATAAACTGCAGAAGTGGCTCCAAAAGGATTATCCGCGATAATTACCTTCTTTGTTCTGACCGAGGTATTGGTGATAGAGAGCATTCTAATAAATGAAATCAGACAGGCGGCAAAAATAAAGTAGAGAGAATTATTTTGTCCCTCAGAACCGATAGCGGTTTCCCAGCGATAGAACCTGGAATTTTCCGGGATACTTTCTATTTTATACAACCTAACGGCAGCCTTATCCATGTTCACAATCTGGGCTAAAAGCTCCTTGGTGGAAAGTTTGGCTGCTATGCGCTTGTGATCGACCTCCCCTTCCTCCCCGATTTCCCTGACTATCCCGTCTATATGCGCCTTCATCCGCAGGTGCTTGTCTCTTGCCTCAAATTCCTGGAGCTTAAGTTCAATCATGCTGGTTCGCCTGCCATAAACTTCGATTCGGGAAAGAGGTTCCAGTTTTCTCAAGTGCCCCAAAACCAGTTCGGCTCTCTGAATGCACCGGCGGATAAAATCCTCCTGATAGCTTTCCAATTGCTGGATATCACGATCGATTTTCTGCATCTTCTCTTCAATAATGGCAATGTATTCGGTGAAGCTTTTTTTCCTGTCCAAGCATTGGGCTGCGCTGTCCGGCTTGCTGATTTTGCCCAGTTCTTGAAGAGGTTCGCGAATGATAAAATGAACGCTCTCCGCCTGGATGGTTTTCAGCCTGTCATCCCATTTTTCACTTAGCCGCCGGATGTTATCCTGCAAGCGGCGGTACTCTTTTTCAAACTGCCTGTATTCCTTCATCTCAGGCGCTGCTTGGCCGTCAGCGGCCACCTCTTCCCTTTCCATGAAGGCCTCATAGTCCTCTTTCTGATTATTGAGTCCGCTGTATTCCTCTTTGATTCTTTCCAGTTCCTCATTGGCCCTTTTAATTTCTTCCGCATAGCTTTTGATCAGCTGTTCGACCTGTTCAATCTCCTGCTGATAGCGGTTTTCGCTGTCGTAACGGGGCAAATCCGCCCGCAAATCTGCACCGGCAACTTTCAGAATTTCTTCCAGCTTTCCTTCCATTTTTTTGATAGCCAGACTGAGTTCTGCCGCCCTTTCATTGGCAGCTTTTAATTTTTGACTGCCTGTATCTATATCCTGTCTGAGCTCGGTGATCATACTTTGGGTTGGAATAATGATCTGCAGGCCCTCTTCTTCACCTTTTTCAAGCTCTTCCAGGTCCCCGCCATAATCCCTCAGCATCCTGCCCTTTAGCGCATCAAGCCTGGTTTCACTGTCTTCCAGATCACTTCTTAAAGTGCTTTCCTCGGTATTTCGCCCGCTGACAATATCCCGCAAGGCCTTATATTCGGCACGCACTTTGGCAATAGGCAAGGTGTTTTCTATTTCTGTAAAGCTCTGCAATTGCTCCATTTCTTTTTTTACATCATGAAGTTCGATCTGTAACCCGTTCTGCCGATCGCCTATCAAATCGCACTGCTGTTTTAAGTTGGCATCAGTGGCTTTGATTTTAGCGATTTTCTCCTGAACTTTTGCAAACTCTTTTTGTCTTCGGCTAAGCTGCTCTCTGATCCCTGCCAGGTTATCTCCTGTTTCCCTGCTGTCTATAAGTTTTTCGATTTTTTCCTGGTTTTCTGCCGCCAGTATAGCAAGTTTATCCCATCTTTCGTTTAACTCTTTTCTTTCCTGGTGGAAATTGTTTTTCTTTTCATTCAGTTCGTGCAGCCGTTCTTGCATGATAGCAATCTCATCTTTTATGGTGTTAACCATTTTCTTCTTGTTTTCAATCTCGGCCTGCGGGTATTTGCCGTAAAAAACTTCAACCATGGACAGGTCTTGGTTCAATTCATTGATTCTGAGATCGGCAGTAAATATTTCCCGATCCAGCTTTTTAATTGTTGTTTCCATACTTTGCATATGCTGATGATACTGCCCGCTGTCCAGTAACAAACCTGCAAAGCCGCAAAAATAATAGACGTCTTCCCCGCTGCCGTCATTCATCAAGCGGACAGCTTCCAGATTAACCACCGGAACAGGATAGTCCGAAGAAAAATCTGGTTTCAGCCTGCCGTTTTTTAGCTTAGCAAAGGATCCCCTGTCGATAATGACTGAAAAAGGCAGATAGGGCATCTGGCCTAGAATATTTTCCTTCTCTTCAGGTTCGGCTCGGGCAATCCAATCTATTCCCGTTTGAACAAATTCGCATTTAGCACCCAATTGACTGGCCAGTGAGAGGATTTCCTCGTTCGGCACATAGTAACCCCTGTCTTCGGAAAGCTGCTTCTTTCGCCGCAATCTTTTGGATTCGATCTCCTTCTCCAGCTTGCTCAGGCTTTCTTTATGAATTAATTGCCGCAATCCTTCCTTATACTCCAGCACCGTGTTTTTGCCAAAGCCGGCAGCCTTTTTTTCCAGTCCGGAAAGTTCAAACTGCCAGGCTTCCAGCCAGCTTTCCATCGGTTTTTTGTTTTCCTTTTTACGATTAATTTCACCCTCTGTTTTTACTGCCAGCAGACCTAGATCCTGCAGCTCGGAATCGATAAATTTTATTCTTTCGCTAATCGAATCAAGTTCTGACAGAAACCGGCCTCGTTCTTCTTCCAGGTGCCGCAAAAACTGCTCGGGCTGAAGGAAGGCGTCCATTTCTCCGCGCTTCAGGAAGAAATCGTGCAGACCTTTTAGCTTTGCCTGCAAACTGGTCTCTTGTTGGATAAGAGTTTCCATCTCTCCTTCCAGTTTGGCGGCTATCTTTTCGTTATCTATTCTTTCCTGCTGGGCATTTTCTTTTTCCTTTTCAAGTTCATCCCTAGTCGCTTTGGTTTTCTTTTCCTCTTTGTCAAGCTCCTGAAAGAGCTTGTCCGTCAGGTATCGCAGCTTGCCTCCCACTACCCTGTAGTCTGTTTGCACACTGTCTTCATTCGTTTCCAAGGTTTGGAGACGTTGCCTTATCTCTCTGACTTTGGCCTTCACTTTGCGGTATTCTCCATAACCCTCCAGTGTCAGCAGGTGGTTGAGCCGCTTCTCCAGTTCCCTTTGTCCCGCAGCCAATTGGTCTTTTTCCGCCTCCAAGCGCCGCAATACAGCAACCAGTTTTTCTTTCTCATGGTTCACCAAACCGGCCTCCAGGAGTCTTTTCAACTGTTGCCCCTCGATGCTGCCGGTCGTGCTGCAGTCTAATTTAGCTTTGGTTGCTGTTTTTTTCTCTTCCAGGGTTTTTAATTTGATTTTTATCAGTTTATGGATAGCAGCAGCCAGTATTTTACAGGCTTCATACTCCTGATAAGCCTTTAGGAACTCCTCATTTTTCTGGCCGAATTCCTCATAGTATTCCTTGATCTTCTCATATTCGGCCATGTGTCCTTTAAGCCGCAGGTATTCATTCAGCCTGGTTCTGATCTCAATTAAGGTATCTGCCAGCAAAAGGCTGTCGTCGCTACCTTTTTCACCCTTGTTTAAGGCCTCCACGTCCTCCACAATTTTCACAAACTGGTTTTCGATCAGTTTCCTGGAGGTGGCATTTTGTCTGAAATAAGACTCGATATTATTTTCACCGCTGTTGATTCCTCTGATGATATTCCATTCGGCGAAGAGGAGGTGATGAGCAGAAATATAGCTCTGGTATCTGTCAATTCTATCAAAAACCTCCGCTGGGACATCTTTTTGCCTGATTAGCTGGATATACTTCCGGATTTCTTCAAACCCGGCATAGCTTTTTTTCCCGGCCTCTGCCCCAAGCAGCGGCACGAACCTGATCCCTGTAACCCGATTGTCGTTATAAAATACGCACCAATTCAGGTGTTCAATATCCGCTGCCTGAAGCCCTTCCTCTTCTTCGGAACTATTTGCTCCCGCCGGTTCAGCAGTGCCCCTTCTTTTCCTGGCCGAAAAACCGGTCAGCAAATATTTGTAACCGCTTCCCTCTTCCAGAATCCATTCCACAGCCACATGGGAGGTCCTGTCCTTCCCACCCTGGAACAACAGGCTGAGTGGTTTTTCCCTTCTGAGATAAGATTTGGGCAAGACCGTCTGCAGGACCATCAGCAACAAAAGGGATTTACCGCCTCCGTTTTCCAGATCGTAGGTTGTATTCCTTCCTTCCAGCTCCATGGTAAAGTCGTCATAGAACTGGGTGGCGTTATTAAAATGTACATTGACAAGCCTTATGCTTTTGATATGGGGCATCAGCCGTTGGCCTCCAAGCTTCGGACGAAAGTCAACAGGTCTTTCCTGTTGTCTCTATCCTCATAATAGTTCCAGATAATCGTCTTGAACCGTTCCGTCGGATAAATGATTCTCTGGTTCATATCCAACACAATCAGTTTTTCGTTATTTAAAAATTTGCAGATGTTTTCCACGAAAGCAACCTTGTCGTTCTTGCCTCCGGAAACCCCTTCCCTGGCATCGGGCAGTCTTTGCCAGATCCGGCAGATTTCCGTAAAGTCAAACTGGTTTTCCTGGCTGACAGCCTCCAAATCCTCCTTTTTTAAAAGGGTTTCCAAACGGTTAGAAACGCTTTCCACCAAGTCGTTCAGCTTGATGTAGGCTACCGGGGTATCCGGATAGGCCTCCCGGTAAAACATGGTAACCAGTGTCATGATGATGAAATACCCGGTAAATAATTCACTGTTGGTGTAGATGTAACTGATCTTATCCCGCAGCTCTTCGTTTGTCCAACCGAAAAGCCGGCTGCCGGCCTCCGGACAGATAAACAACCTCTCGTTTCCCGCATAAACCCTGAGTTCCAGTTTACCGGCAAGGTGATAAAGCATTTCCTCCACATCGGTGCGATAACGGTATTTTTCATATAAAAGCCCATTCTTGTTTTTGCTTACTTCTTCACCCTGCAAAAGGGCTTTTAATATTTCCAGCGCTTCATCCAACACTTCCAATGTTCCTGGCCGCATCAGTTTCGTTCTCCTCTAAACAGCATATTGGTTACTTTTAGTCCCGGCAAAAGTTCGACTTCTTCTTCGGGAAAGCTTTGCACCGTAACTTGGTTCATTTTCCCTTCCATATGAGTAGCAAAGGCCGCTTGGAAAAAGACCTCTTCCATGGTGATTAGTTCTTCATTCAATTTGATCTTCCCATAACCAAAACAGAAAACCCTGGAATATTCCCCGATGCTCTTATCCCGGTTCATTTCCAAAAGAAAGCTTAAGAAATCCCCGTTGTAAACAACGTCTTCCGAATACTTGTCAATCAGACTCTGACAAAAGTCCTGCAGACCGATCTGTCGTTTCGGCGTATCCAGTGCCTTCAGGAGTCTGGCCGCATAGAACAGGAAGTTTCTTCTTACCCGTTTGCTGGTGAGATAATCGGTTGTCTCCCTCCCAGCCTCATGATCGCTTTCCGGGCCTGCTTCGTCCTCCTGCCGGCTCCTTATCACCCGCTGCGGCTCAAGGGCCCGCAGGGGATTAAAGCTTTTGCGGACATACGGATTAAGCAAAGGCTCAAACAAGAACTTCAAAGCTTCGGGTTTTTGGTTCACCAGCTTTTCCAATTCACTCTGAAAGTTAAACCTTTCGGTAAAGATAGCTTTTCTTCTGACCGCCAGAGCCTGATCATATTCCTTGGTAAAAATCACGGCTTCCCGCAAAAGTTGCGTATGCAGGGTCTGGGCCCTGCTGACTTCTTTCTCAATTATTTTTATTAACGTAAAGGTCCGGATTTCTTTATCCGTAGCCTCACCGTTATTGATTCTCTCCACATACTCGCCATAGGCATTGCTGACGTTTTTCACCGACGCAGCAAATAACTCGGCTTCCTCCTGAAACTGCATCACGATACTTTGATGATAGCTATTGTAAGCTGCTCCCAAATCCAGGCGGCCATACATCAGCCCTTCGAGCAGGGAGTATTTCCGGTCTTTCTTTTTCTGGACCTCCATGTTCAGCCTTCTAACCGTTTCATAGGCGAAGCCGAAGGCACCTTTTTCCATCTGTTTTTGGAAGAGCAGCAGGTTGATGGTAATTTTAGTTTCATCAGGAAACTCCTTGGTCTTAAGAAAAAAGTCAACCCCCTGTTCCGTGATATAGTATTGGAGCACGCCCTCCTCTGACTGCCTGATTTCCAGAAATTTGACATACCTTTCCCTGAAACTTCCGCTCTTAAAGCTATAGGTATTTACTATGAAATTCCGGCCCCCGTTTTGCAGCCCGTCCAGGATTTCCACCGTCAGTTTCCTTGTTTTTTCCGAATCCAGGTTCCAGTTCGTGATCTGTTGCAAAGCTTTGGCCAAAAAAGCCTGTAAATCCTGCAAGGCAATTCCTTTATGCTTCAGCTTCCCTTCATATATCAAATAGGAAAGGGTTAAAAAGCACAGTTCAGGAACCAGCCCGAAAAATTCCTCATCCGTCTTTCGTTTCCGCAAGAGTTCCAAGATGGGATAATAGATTTTGACTTGTTCCAGCCTCAATTCCAGCTCTTCCAAAAAGTCTTCCACCAGGGAAAGCTCCGGGTCTTTTCCCCCGGTGTTTTCGCGGATGATTTCCTGGGCCAGGTTGTCGTCTTGCAGCAGAATATTGCGCCTTGTATCCATCATTTCTATTCGGCTCCAAACCTTTCTTTCATTTTGGCAGCTGAAAGCGCTTCCTGAGGGATATAGAAGCCCTCTGTCAGATGTTTTTTCAGCATTAAGATCCAAGCTAGATCCAAGGTTCCGGAGGACCCGCCTGACGCAAATTTCTTTAATCCCGGGGATTCTGCCAGGGCCTGGACAAACCTTTCAATATTTGCTTTTTTAACCCTTTGCTCTTTCGGAGTTTTTACAGGCTCTCTTAGCGTGCCAACCTCCAAAACAGCCTGATATCCTTCCGCAAAGGGGTAGATTTTGTATTGCGGGTATTCGTCTAAAAGTTGGCAGTAGATGTTAATTCCCTCGGGATCCAGGTCACCGAAGTAGAAGAAATGATCCTCTTTCGCATTTACTTCGTATTCCGCAAAAAACTGGAAACTGCTGACAATTTTCTTTCCTTCACCGTAAACAAGCATGTCTGCTTTTATTTTCGCAGGTGTGTCCATGATCTTCCGTTTAAACGACCAGAAGGTATCTTTATTTTCAATGATGTAAATATTTCTTGCCGCCAGGGAATAAAAGTCCTTGTTTTGAAAGCTAAAAAATGGTTCCACCGTGTCCTGACAACCTATACTACTATAACTGAGCCCCAGCCTTTTCAGCACAGTTTCACCACAGCTTCTGTTTTTGCCTTCTCCCTTAAAAAATTTTTCATCGCCAAAAAGCTGATATGCCCTTTCATTCACCGTAATTAAGTCTTTATTATTCTGTTTGAGAAAAAGCACAATGATCTCAATGATCACCTTATCATTCAAGTAATCTTGCGGATTTTTAATATAGTAATCCACCGACGCCGGAGGCGTTATGCTTCTAATAATTTGCGCTAATAAATCACTATCTTTATTTTCTAAACTTCTATTTATTCTGTATTTTAAATGTAACCCATGCGCAGTATTGGGTTTGCCCACGGGTGATATGAGCTGCTCTGAAACAAGCTTCATGACCGCGTTGTTAAAAAGAGCCTGTCCTGCCGGGCTTTGAAGAAAAGCCGACATCTCACAATTGCTGCCCTGTGCAGCGGCAAATAATCTTTCTAAAAAGATATATCTGCTCTTAATGCTGTCAATTTCGTTTTTAAGTCTGAGATAGAGCTCATCATTACTTGACTTGTTGCATTTCATTACCTTATTCCCTTCAACTTACCCTTAACAATATCCTAGGATATATCTACCCTGAAAATAGAGGTGGGATGTGAGAAGTTAGATGTGAGAAACTCGTAGGTACTGGCTACGCCAGTACCAGATTGAAGTGTGTCGCACTGACTTTTTCATCCTCTGATGGTGCCACAGGCGGCGTGGGAGTCTACGATGAAAATTACATGTACTAAGTACCCAGTTCTGGGTAACGAAAGAGCCTATGTCCACAAATCTGTACTGAGATACTTGAGACCAGAATCGCACAACAGCACCGCAATCGTGCATCCAGCATGGCGGTCTTGCACGAGCTTTAGAGCAGCTGCAACATTGGCCCCGGAGGAAAAGCCGGCGAACAAGCCTTCTTCGCTGGCTAGCCGCCGCGTAGTTGTAACCGCTTCTTCATCTGTAATGGTCAGGAAGCCGTCTATTGTGGCCTGATCCACCAGAGCTAGTTCTGGAATAGAATAACCACCCCCCTGAATGGGGTGATTGGGCCGTGTGATCGCTTCACCAGCCAGCGCTGCCGCACCTTCGGGTTCGACCACATAACATTTGATGCCGGGGTTATATTCTTTCAGCGCCAGTGAGCAGCCCGCAAACGAACCCCCAGACCCCACGAAGTCGCAGAACACATCTATCTTGCCCGCTGCCTGCTTTATCATTTCCGGGCCAGTGTACAGATAATGGGCGCGCATACTACCTTTAAGATTAAACTGGTCGGCGCGGAACGCATTTCGTTCCAGCACGATCTGGTTGGCCTTTGCTTCCACCAGCGCCAGATCGCCGCCGGATACCTGCCCCGGCACTGAGTCCGGCAGTTGATCGACCAGCACCACTTCAGCCCCCAGTGCGGCCATCATGCGTGCGCGTTCCGCCGAATTCCCGCGCGACATCACCGCCACAAAGCGGTAGCCCTTCACAGCGCTGACAATCGCCAGCCCGGTTCCGGTATTGCCGCTGGTCATCTCGACAATTGTTTGCCCCGGCTGCAGCAGGCCATCGACTTCAGCATCCTCAATCATCTGGCGGGCAATGCGATCTTTTTTAGAATTACCTGGATTCAGCAATTCGAGCTTTGCCAGAATGCGCCCGTTTAGTTCTCTGGTCATTCTGGCAAGCTCCACCAGCGGTGTGCCGCCAATCGCTTCGACTGCCGAGGGCAGCAGTATGTCCTCCCGTCCCATAATAACCGCCTCCACTTGCAAGGATAATAACACCGAGCCAGCCGTTTTCCTCAAGCCGAATTCAAGATAAATATTCCGCTACATATCTTTCATATAAACCCTGATACTTATTTTCAGCCACTTGTTGGTTTTTCTAACTTTTAAATTTTTCCGGCCATCCGCTAATCAGCTTCACGCTCCATAAACATTGTAACCTCACCTATAAAAACGCTGTAGTCAGGCAGGTTTTCACGGATAATCTTGTGAACCTCACGGTCATCCACCTGGTCATAAAGGTGAACTATCCTGTTTCGGAAGCGGGCCATAGCCATGTAAACCTTTTCTTTTTCTCTGGACAAAATGCCATGACGGCAGAGAATGGCAAAAGCTTCGGCGTTGCTCTTTGGGAGCTCCAAATTCTTGCGGGCGATAATATGGGTGGCTATATCCAGCATAGCCTCAATGGCCACCTGCAGGTTATACCGGGCGGCATCAGTGCTTTCGAAGTTTTGCAGAAACTGGTCCTCTGAGATTTCCCTGTATTTTTGCAGCTTGTCCACCGCTTTTTTAATCTCTCTGATTTTGTTTCTTACTTTTTCACCATTTACCATTTCCATACGCCTCCTTCAGACTCAGGTCAAAGTCACGGTCCATTTCCTGGAGGCGCAGACCAAAGTCCAGGTACAGGTTTAATGTTTCTTCAACGAAGTCGGCAACCAGTTCCGGGTCCCGTGAATAAATGATGTCCCCCGTTGCTAGTGCCCGGTAAGCAACATTAACCGGGGCCTGCCGAAGCAGTACCAGATCAATATCGTCCCTACCCAGAAGGATTGACAGTTCCGCGGAGATCGCCAATTCCTCCATCAGGCTGATATCCTCATCAAGCAGTACCGCAATATCAATGTCACTGCTAAAGTGCATGTCTGGTGTGCCAAAAGAACCAAAGAGGAGAGCCAACAATACTCTTTCGTTATTCTTAAAAAAATGGCATACGGCCGGGAGCTTTTCCTTTAGATATTCGTGTCTTGGCATGAATACTCTCCCTTCAGGGGGAATAGCCCGCCCCGATCCTCTTCCTTGATGGGGAAGATTGGGTGGGAATGAAGATATGTGGCCAATTGTTCCAGCATTCCCGCTAGAAACCTAATGTGGAGCATTCATGTCTCAGACATATCGCAACACCCCCTGTTATATTAAAAATATAACAGATGCCTGTTAACATTACAATTGCATTTCCTGATCTTCCCAAAGGGCAGATCAACGGGACCATCGATTGTACAACCGTACAGCTTTTTGTCGACAGATACTGGCTTCGATCTTCTTCCAGGCGCCGCAAAAACTGCCCGGGCAGAAGGACGGCGCAATCCATTTTGCACCCACTTGTTAAGACAAATTTATAGCTCTAATTACCAATATTAATCAAATAATGTCTGTTGTTTTCTAGTAATGGGCAGGGAAAATCGGTATGATGGAATATAGTAATACTTAAACCTTATTAGATCTGAAACGGGGGTCTACTAATGTTAGCAGAGGTGCTTGATAGAAAGTTAAGGCAGCGCCAGGCATCGTATATGATGGTTACTGTACTTGCCATGCTTGATTACTTATCATCTGATGGAAGCGCAGAAATGAGCGATGTTGTGCAGGGGTTTAAAGCCTATTATGCAACAAGAATAAAAAATGGTAAGCTGCCGGAAAAAGAAGATAAAAAGATGTCAAGGGTTCAGTCACTATCCGATAGTGAAGTTAAAAACCTTATTGTAACTCAACCGCTGGCAGCCTTAAGTGATTTGATTAGCTACGATGAAAATGCGGGATTGGTTCAGATTAATGAAGAGTATATTTTTGAGTTAAACAATAAGAAAGCTAGAAAGGAACTGCGAAGAAATGCCTTTCGGCATTTATATGAATATTATAAAGGTCTGCAAACTTATCAGCTATCTCTAGCGGATTTAAAGGAGCTGCCTTTGGATTTTGCAGCAAGCGCAAAGGATATATCTTTGCTTTCCGGTCAAAATCAGATGAAAGGAATCCATCCCATAGAAAGTGATGAGTATCGGGGCGTAATCATCCTGTGTACCATTGCGGGAGAGGAATATGCTAATACTTGGCTGGATGAAGAAGAGAACGTGCTTAAATATTATCTAGAAGGCCGTAAAGTGGATGACCGTAAGGTGTATAACGAAAACATGAAGTCAAATAAATCGATTATTGACTCAAGGGAAGATGGCTACCCTATTCACGTTTTTGTCCGGGAACAGAAAGGGGAGCTTTTTCACTATGCGGGAGACTTTCTCTACGAAAGTTTAGACGTTGACCCTTACGGGAATAAGTTTTTTGTTCTACATAAAAAGGACTTAGGAGGAGGGGAAAGGCAGGTGCTTCCTGACATGCCGCGGGAGAGAATAATAAAAGACATGGAGCAGTTTGATAGAAAGATGCGAGGCACTGCTGAAGATATTCTTAAACATTGTTGCAACTACATAGCTTCACGTGGCTTTGTTTTTGAGCAGGACCTGATCAAGAATTTCTTCTTTTCTTTGAAAACGAAACCGTTTGTCATCCTGGCTGGTATTTCTGGTACAGGTAAAAGCAAAATCGGGGAGCTCTTTGCGGAATCTATAGGGGCTACAGCAGAAAACGGGCGTTATCGATTGATTGCTGTACGGCCGGATTGGAATGATAGTGCCGATTTAATTGGTTACCAGAATTTAAAGGGTGAGTTTATTAAGGGGCCCTTGACGAAGATTATACTTGAGGCAATTGATAATCCTGAAAAGCCATACTTTGTTTGTTTAGATGAGATGAACCTTGCCAGGGTTGAATACTATTTCAGTGATTTTCTAAGCATTATTGAATCACGGAGGAAGTTAAACGGGAGAATAACCAGTTTTACTATCAATGCAAACGGGTTGGCGGAAAAAATATACTTCCCGGAGAATTTGTATATTATCGGTACTGTGAACATGGATGAAACTACCCATTCTTTCAGTCGCAAGGTACTGGATCGGGCCAATACAATAGAACTTACTCATGTGGCTTTAAACCAGTTTCCTTTGGTTAAGGATAAAATTATTGAACCCTTAGAAGTGAATAATGCTTTCTTTAGAAGTGATTATTTGTTGTTAACGGATTGTTTTGCCGGCAACGAAGAGTATATTAAGGAAAAGGTGGAAGTACTTGAGGCAATCAACCAAATGCTGATGCCATGTGGCTTTCAGGTAGGTTACCGTGTAAGAGATGAATTCTGCTTTTACCTGTTGTATAACAAAATGCTTGGACTGTTGCCGGAGGAAAAGGCTATCGATTTTCAGATCATGCAGAAAATCCTTCCCCGGATCCAGGGCAGCGTCATGGAGATTGAAGATATTCTCACTAAACTAGAAAATTTCTGTCGGACAAGCTATCCGATGAGTTATAAGAAAGTTGAATTTATGCGGAGGAGGTTTGAAAGGGATGGCTTTACCTCCTTCTGGCCGTAAATTTCAAGAATTGTTGGTTATTGCGACGGAGGATTTTGAGCTGGTTTTTAAAGGACCACCAAGGAATAAGCTGGTAGAAGCTTTTTCTTTGCACCAGGATGAACGAGGGGAGCCTATGCTGGCTGGGCTTAGGATATCCCCTGGTTACAGTTGGGCTAAAGTGTACGAACCTACTGATCCTGGTGAGATATCTGAATACACAGGGGGTAGTGTATTCCCCTGTTTTTTTGAGCAGACCAACTATGAAGTGGTGATAGAAAAGAAGGATGGCTGCGTTAAAGAGCTTAAGTTTGAACATTTAAATAAGCAACTCCGGGAAGCGGTAACGCCTGCTGGGAGGCAGGGACGACTTTTAACGGGAATTATAAATTTTCAGGATGAGGTTGGCTTTTCTCGCTTTGAAATATTGGGTGATGGAAAGCCTCTCTTATCTATTGAACTTGAGGTTTTTCCCAGCAAATTAGATTACCAGAGGGATTTTTGGCTATTGCTACAAGAAGTCAATGAGGAAGTCTATAACTTGGCATATGATTTTTTAATGCGTACCAGTTTCTTTGCTTCCTTAAAAAGCGCGAAAGAGCCTTCGCCTGCTGAATTCTATTATATTTTTAATGCTATCTACAAAAATTTCTTTAAAGCTTTGGAACGGCTTAAAGAAAGGCCCCATCACCAGATTGTTTCTGCAAATCGGGTGACTATATCGGCGAGGATAAAACGAGCCAGCCATACTGGACTAAGCTGGCTAGTAAAGAAAAACTATTTGTTTGAAGCGGACCAGGGAGGTCTTGTTGAAGTAGGTGGCTTTGCTTTTACCCCTAGGAAAGCTCTAGATTGTAAAAAAGAGCTGAACTTTGACACGTATGAGAATAGATTTTTGAAATGGATACTTAAACAGCTTGACCGAAAATTGAAAGCATTTGAGGGGAGATATAAAGATATTGGAGAAAAGTCCGGGGATAAACGGGTAACTCAATTTGTTACTGAAAAGCGGAGGCAGCTCCAAGGTAACTTCGATTATGGCTTTTTTCAATATGTTGGTGAATTGAAACAAGTGGAGCATACCTCTTTAGTGATGCAAATGGCTCCAGGATATAGGGATGTGTATAAATACTACTTTTAAAAAGAAAGGACATCAAAGAGGTAACCGGTGGTAGACGGCCAGAACAGCTAGTTATAAAATTTCTGGTGGAAAAGTGGCAAAGACGATTGAAGCAGATTAAACCTGGAGGCTTTGGCCCTGCTGAACCGCAAAGGACAAGCTGGCGACTATTTGAGGAAGCAAGGGTTTATCCAGAGTTACATTTAAGTACTTTAGAAGTCAGGCTGTGGCGAGAACTGCGACGGCTTCAAGATTGTCTTGCTGTAAAATTTCCACGTGAGATGATCAGGGAAGGTGACAGAATGCAGCATATGGAATTTCCCGGTTTGGTTATTAAAGGTCAGGATGCTAATAGCTTTTGTATCAAGGCAGGAGGCTGCAGTAAACTGTTTCTCTTTGATGCATTGAATAAGAGGCCTGGAAAGGTTTTACGGGAAATAATATCTCTTTGGAGGGAATATGGGTTGAAAGACCAGATTAATCAATCAGATATTTTAAGGAAGCTTGTTTAATGAAACAAGTAACAGCAGCGATCATGTTAGACGGCGACAAAGTCCTCATTGCTAAAAGAGCAAGTGGAGATCGTTTGTCAAAGAAATGGGAGTTCCCTGGCGGGAAAATTGAAGCTGGCGAGTCACCTGAGGAGTGCCTGGCCCGGGAGCTTTGCGAGGAATTAGGAATTGAGGCAAGAGTAGGGAGCTTCTTTGCTAGAAGCATCTATCACTATGAGCATGGTGTTATTGAATTATTAGCGTATTTTGCAGACTGGGTTTCCGGTGAGATGTTTACACATTTTCATGATGACGCAAAATGGGTTTCTATAAAAGATGTTGATCTGTATGATTTTGCTCCTGCTGATGTACCGATAAAAGAAAAATTAAAAAACTATTTTAGTTGTAGCGAATAGGTCAAGGGTCTTTTATTAAAGGCTGCGAGTAGATAATGGATAGTTTCTGAGCATTTTTTCGTTTCTATGCTTTATAAAGAAATTATGGCTGAAGGGATACCGCTATGAAGGAAAACCCCAAGCTGGCTTTGATCCAGTACAGGAGATTATGGCGAGACCGCTGAGACAGTCGATGCCGAAGACGCTACCGAATTGTTTAAAAGCGCTGAGGTGTTTGTGACTACCATCCAGGGTTACCTTAAATCAAGCAAATGATCGGCTTCCGATGCAGCTGATAACATGAGAAAGCCTATTTTGGCTTTATTTCTTTTTCACTCCACAGCTTTCTTGATCAGGGCCTCAACCAGTAGCAAAACAATCCGTTCCACTAAATACTGGCCTCCGGTCCCCCTGCTCCATTAACCAGCGAACCCAAATTTACCGGTCGCGCTTCGCCTACTACCTTTTCCATAACAAGAAAGAGGGGGTATTCAACAGCTCTTTTATCCCATTTGCTTGGGAAAACCCTGGCTATACTGGTGAAAAAGCTAGAATTGCCCTGTTTATTCTTTGACTATTTAGAGCTAAAGAGCTATTATAATATATAGGAGGTGTGGTGTAATGGCCAGTAAAATTAGTGTATATATTGATGAAGAAATGCATTGGAAACTTAAAGCAGCAGCAAGTCTCCGCGGCAAATCTTTGTCCGAATTCATGGTTGAAGCGGCGTTGCATGCATTGCAAACTTCGGACCGAAAGATGGCTGCGTCTAAAATGGATCGGCTCCGTGCCTCAGTAAAAAGTACCGTTTCCTCAGAAGAGCTCCATGATATGCGTAATGTGGAGAGAAGGCGATGAATCCAGGTTACGTCATTGACGCTTCGGTAGCCTTAACATGGCTTTTGCCGGGAGAGGAGACACCACAAACTCTACAGTTACGCGATCGTGCCGTTGATAACACGCTGATCGAACTATTTGTTCCACCAACTTTTTGGTACGAAGTTGCAAATGTCTTGTGGGTAGCTGTTCGGCGCAGCAGAATCAGTCAACATGAAGCTGCAGAAGCGTTGGACTCCCTTCTAGGGTTTAAGTTTACAGTTTGTCCTGCTGATCCGATAAACTGCTTAACGCTTTCAATCGCGCACAATCTGGCCGTATATGATTCCGCATATTTATGCTTGGCAATGGAATATCAGGTACCTCTTTGGACTGTCGATAACGCTCTGGTTAAGGCTGCCAATCGCCTGAACATTCCTGTTGAACCTTTACCGGTTACTCGCGTTTAAAAAACACCTAAATGCTGGCCTCCGGTCCAATAAAAGCCAAACCTAGACCAGCCGCACCAGTTCTATCCCGTTTAGCTTCAGGTGATAGAGGAAGACAAGATGAAAGAAATCACCCGGATGGGGCAAAAGCCCCAACTTTTTTGCCGCTTCGACCGGCAGGTCATAGGTATCCACCAGGTTCACGGGCACAATCACCCTTTTTCTGATCCCCCTGGCATTGGCCGCAAGTTTCTCCCCCATGGCAGCCTGGTAGACGCAGAGGTCGGTACAGTCCCCCACTATTATAACAGTCGACTGAGCATGTGCCTGCCCCGCTGCCAGGCAGTTTTTAGGCCAGTCAATGTAATTCGGCCCCAGGACTTCCTTTAGTTCTGACACCAGTTCCGCCTCCGCACTGCCCTTTACACAGTGACGCCCGAACTGGTCGAACTCGGGGCAGTCTTCACTGTGGGCATCCCGGATTACAGTAATTCCCACTCCCAGGCGAAGGGCCTCCTCCGCCAGTTTTGTGATGGGTTCAATCAACGCCGCCACCCGGGGACTGGCCAGGGGACCTTCCCGGGCAAACCCCTGCACCAGGTCCACCAGCACCAGGACCACCTGCTCCGGTCCCCCTGCTTCATTAACCAGCGAATCCAAATTTACCGGCCGCGCTTCGCCTACTACCTTTTCCATGGCCTGGTAGATCTCTAGCACTTCTTTCTGTTCCGCCATTTTTTTACTCCTTTCCCATTACACTACTTAGCCGTCCGGCTATCTATATCGTTCTCCTTCTGCCAGATAAGCTATAATGCTTTTTTTAATCTTTCTGCATCTTCAGCATACTCAAAAAAGCAGGCTTTGGGGTGAAAAGACCGCAGGTTTTCGATGTAAAGTGTGCTAAATTGCATCTAACACTTTTCTTAAAAACTCAATTGCCGGCCCCCTTTTGAGTTCTTTATGGCAGAATTGGTTACGGTAATTCCTGAGACATTCATAGCAACTGGTATTTCCTTCAGAACCGCCGCACTGGCAAGTTTCCATTCGCCTTAAAGCCGCCCATAAAACAGCAATAAGGGTACTGGGATTAGTTATTCGGCGTACATGCCCGGCACCCCCTGGGACATCGTCAAAAAGGACAATTGCCGTACCTGTTATATTGCCTGCTAACGGATATAAACAACCATCAAGGTCCTATCGTTCGATCTGCAGCTCTTCGCTAACACCTTCCAAAAGAGCATACATTAAGGAGAGCCAAAACCCTGGCGGCTGGTCAATATTGCCCTCAAAGTGGAGCTTGATAATATCGGTTTCAAACTCATGACCTAGTGACAAGCGATTTTCCAGAGTGCCACTGCATTGCCCGCCCCAGGGATTATCATGCGGGCTTTCTGCCTTTTCCCTGGTTAACTTTGATTGGACATTCCCGAACGGGTTTGAAGGTTTGAATATTAGGATCATAGGAAACGAGGCCCATTCAGACCTAATCTAGCTTATTCGCCCGGAGGTAGTCATCTACCCTATTAAATGCATTAAAAAACAGGGGTGTATCGGAAAAGGACAAGGGGCTTATTGGACCAATTGTCATGAAAACAGGAATTCCTCGCTTGTGTTCAGGTCGCCTTTACCGTCAATGGCGATGAAAAACATTTCCAGCACATCAATGATGGACGGGTGGTCTTGGGCTGATATAACTCTTTTTCGGTTTTCTTATAATCAATCGGCATTATCATTCATCTCCCTACTATCAATCAAAGCGCGATCCGTAATGCCAAACGCGCTGTCGAGGAGCGTCTGCTGTGAAGCGCCCAGTTCTTTACCGTCGGTCAAGGCGACCATGGCTTCTTTCAGTTATGTTTTGCTGTACTTAACCATTGGATACTCCCAGTTTTCGCACGGCCTCACCCTCGTCAGTGACAAAACTTAGGTGCTTGCCGTTGTTGCACTCGTAGATGTAGTCGTGTAGCGGCTTGCTCGTGTAGCCTGAAAAGTCGCCGATGATGGCAAGCCGATAACCGTAGTTGACAAACTTCTGCACGACCTCGCCCGCAAAGCCTGTGGACAAACGGAAGAAGTCTTCGCTGATGGCAGCTTTGCTGATTGCTATTTTCGTTACGTTATGCTCGTAGCCGATAGACGCAATCAAGTCAAGCGCGGACTGTGCGTCGGTGATGAGCGGCGTTTCGCTATTTACAACGGCTATATCGCCGATAATTTTTGTTTGCATTCGATTTCATCAAATCCTTAATACCTTATCCGTCGCCTTGCCCTTCGCCAGTTCATCCACCAACTTATCCAGCCAGCGAATCTTCTGTATTAGCGGGTCGTCGATTTCCTCAACGCGAACGCCGCAGACTACTCCCGTGATTTTGGTGGCATTTGGGTTGATTTGCGGGGCTTCGGCAAAGAACGTCTCGAAATCAACCTCTTTCTTGATTTGCGCCTGCAAGCCCGGCCCGTCATATCCTGTCAGCCAGCAAATAACTGTGTCGACTTCTTCTTTTGTGCGACCCTTTTTCTCTGCTTTTTTGACATACATAGGATAAACGCTGGAAAATCTCATCTTGTATATACGCTCGTTTTTCATCGTATTTCCTCTCTCTCACCCCGTCCATTCAACTGGGTCTTGGCTTCAGGGGGGATTGTTACCCCCACAGAAGCTTAGAGCCAGTTAATATAGCAGCGTAACCGCTCTTATCCCACCGCTTTAATTGGGGACATTCCTGTCCCATTCAAGAGGCAAGAAGCAAGAGGCAGGATGGATAAGCGGCTTTTAGTGCCTAATCATCTGGCTCTTGCCTCCTGCTTCCTGCGTCCTGATTACTGGCAGGTGTGTCCCCTTTCTTTAGAAGCGGGGTATTAGAGCGGGTAGCTGTCTATGATAAATTTGCGGACGCTTTTATTTGCTCAGTTCGTAATTCCCAGAAAGTAGCCTGTACGAATTTCCAATCATTGTCTGCATCGTCCTTGTCGAATATTCGCTCCCACGATTTTCTTCTCATGGCATCCTTTTTATCAGGAGACAGGCTATCGAACCACGCATCGGCTTCCTCCCACTTGTCTTCTTCACCGTTTACAAGGATGGGTTTAGCTGAATCAGCGGTTCAGGCCAAAGAATATCCTCTTCCAGGCACTCTTGGACATACTCATTAACCCTGGGTTGCGAATTTGAATAAAGCTACGGATTTATGAGGAATAGTCGGCGATAATACTCCGGTTCAACTCAAACACATTCATTGAGCAAAGTCCCCCCTATTCTCCGTAAAAATGAGGCGACACAAAGAATATTGCCAGTGAAAAACCATTTAACTCATTATTTCCCATGATTCTGCGAAAACCGGCAAAATCCTTTAGGATTTAGGCCTTAGTCCCCATTTTATTAGGTATAACGATATATCTTTGGATGAGCCGTTCGCTTTGATGCTAACATAGCCTCCCCGACAAAGGCTGTCGGGAACATATGTTCTATTCTGCAGTTTTTAGGTATCTCCAGACCAAAGAGGGAACTGAGCATCGATGATGTGATTCCTTATGGAATATAGGCAGCAAAAAAGCAGGGAATTTATTCAATCCCTGCTCTAGAAAGCTACTGTTATTCCATTTGCAAAACTCTTTCTCTGCGGCAGCCGCTTTTCCCGACCTTATCAGAATTAAGCTGTTTGACAATTGCCGGGGATTCTTCCAAGCTCGACAGATTTCTTGTTGTTTGCCTGTTGTTTCTGCCTCGACCTCACTTAAATAAACGGCCAAGGAGCCTGCCGGTGGCCTTGCCGGCAGCCCGCCGCCCAAGCCTTTTAGCCGTAGCCTCCGGCCCCTTGCTGACAGCTGAAATATCCCCCAAAAATTTTGCCAAACCATAGAGGATCCCCCGAGTCTGGCTGATCGGGTTCTTCTTTCTAGGCAATTTTTTCACCTCCAAAAGTTGATTTTAAAACAAGTGTAACCAATGCACCCCGTCATCCGCTGTCGGGAACAAGTGTTTGCCGCTCATTATCATAGACAGCTACCCGCTCTAATGCCCCGCTACCAGTTTCTCGTATGGCGGAGGATTTTAAAAAAGAATTTCTTTTCTCAGCAAATCTATATTAATAACCCCCGGGGTCTAGCAATCCCCGGGGGTTATGTTAGCTCATTGAACAGCCTTAACTTCTTTTACTTCAGGCACCTGTTCTTTTAATACCCGCTCAATGCCCATTTTCAGGGTCATTGCCGCGCCTGGGCAACCGGAGCAAGCCCCTTTCAATCGTACCTGCACTATTCCGTCTTCGCTTACATCCACTAACTGAACATCCCCGCCATCCCTCTGCAAGAAGGGGCGGACTTTTTCCAAAGCAGCTTCCACTTTTTCCCGCAAAACTGATCAACTCCCTTCTAATAGACTATATTATAACACATTTTAACTGACATATTTGACATACTCCCACGAATAATTTCGTGGAATTCTGGTTCATCAAAGGACGCCCGCCGAAGCAGGTCTTACTCCTTCTCCCCAAGGGTTGGATGCCCCCACCCTTAAAATATTCCGGGCTGCGTTCAGATCCCGGTCGTGTACCGTTGCACACTTTGGACACGTCCACTCGCGTACATCAAGTGGCAGTTCATCAAGTTTATGTCCACAACCGGCGGTGGAGCACAACTTGCTTGAAGGGTAGTATCTCGGGATTTTAACCACCAGTGATCCGGTTTTTGCGCATTGACTCTCAAGGATGCCAATAAACTGCCCGTGACCCAGGTCGGATATTTTCCTGCCCCAACGCCTTTGCATTGCTTTGATGTTTAAATCCTCAATGCAAATCAGGGCATATCCACTGGCTAAATCCCCGGCCAGTTTAAAATGAAAATCTTTGCGCTGGCTAGCAATTATCTTGTGCGCTCTGACAAGCTTGATCCGCGCCTTTTCCCGGTTCCGGGAGCCCTTTTTCTTGCGCGACAATGATTTGCTCAATGCCCGGATTTTTCTTGTTCCTTGCCTGAAAAACAGGGGAGATATTATGTCTGCTCCGTTGGAGCTCTTGAGAAACGTTTTGAATCCGAAGTCGTACCCGACGCTTTTACCCGATCTGGGTTTGACCAGGACTTCATCTGTTTCGCAAGTCAAATAGATATAAATGTCTCCCAGCAAATCCCGTTTGACGGTTATGGTTTTGACTGTCCCTTCGATCTCGCGGGACTTAAAATACTTGTATTCTTGTCCCATGATCCGGATTCTGTTGCCGTTAAGCAAGTGGTACCCGGCCTGCTTCAGGGTGAACGACTTATATTTCCGGACTTTCTTGAAAGAAGGCGGTGCCGAGCGAATGCCTCGCTTGTGGTTTCCGAAAAACAGTTTATAACCCTTGTCGATGCGCTGAGCAATATCCTGTATCGCTTGAGAGCCCAGCAGATTCCAGTATGCAAAACGCTTTAATTTTTTCAGTTTTGTGATATGCTTCATCAGTTTATTGACATTCAGGCTTTTCCCGTAGAGGCGATAATACCGTTTGTGCAGCGCGATCAGATGATTATAGATACTGCCGGCAATGTTCAGCAGCCGGTGCAGTTTCTTGTTTCGCTTGGAGTGATAGAGCTTAAAGCAATAGGTTTTCATCTGTTCTTTTGCTCCTCGATGTACCTGCGGACGGTTTTTTCGGAAATGTGGCCGACCGATTCGCAATAATACGATCTTGTCCAGAGGGAGGGGAGGCGGCTTTTTATGCAGGGAAATTCGATTCGAATTATGCGGGATGTGTAGCCTTTCAGTTGGTGTGCGATAAAATGCGGGCTGTTGACAGGCGTTGCCTTGACGAACAAGTGCACATGATCCGGCATGATTTCCATCCGTGCGATTTCCATCTGAATCTGGCTAGCTTTTTCGAGCAGCAAGGCTTTCAGGCGTTCCGCCACTTCCCCGGCGAGGATTTTTCTGCGGTACTTAGGGCACCAGATGAAATGGTACCCAATGTTGTATACTGTTGTCGCTGATTTTTTCCATCGTTTACCGTTCATGGCGCTGCATTCATCCAACAATTCAGGAAGGTTATGTATCCTTGGAGAAGATGTCTTTGTGAAAACAAGGAATCCTTTAAGAGCCTTTTCAGCAGCCTGTTGAGCATGAAAACAGGCCATGTTATACATTCCTTCTCTCAGCAGTATTTCCCCGGATTTAATATCGTCAGCCGCAAAGTCAAACCAGTTGTTTGGGCCTTTCATACAACACCTTACCTTTCTTTAAAACTTCTTCCTGAAAAAATAAACGGTCCTGTACAATTTCAAATTCTTCCGGCGTATAAACCAAGATATCAGCCCCTCTTCTGGACATGACGAGCAAACCTACTTCTTCCAATCTTTCGTAAAATCCCTTTTGAGAATTTTTTATTACTACTAGATCAATATCGCTGTATTCATGGATATCGCCAGTGACAAGGGAACCAAATAACACTATCTTCAAAGGCTCATACTTGTTGACTAAAACCGAAACTATTCTTGCTAATTCATTTTCCAAAATTAACTTTCTGGCGGCGATTTTATCCTCGTATTGGGATTGTTGAAGAGACACCATGATACCTTCCTCCAAAAATAGTGTTTCATGCCACTATAATACAAAAGTGCCTCAAAATAGTCAACCGAGGGAAAACCGAAGGATATGGTCAAGCTACTGTAGAAAAAAATTTTTTTCTAACAGTAGCCACACGCGACGCAATAAAAATACGCAACTGCTTTACAAGATCAACCATTTTAAAAACCCTCAAACATTCAAAAGCTGTTCAGAGATCTAATACAGGTTCATCCCTCTCTACTAGTTCAACCCTTTCGCACATTTAACACGTATTTAAATACGTATTATAATAAATTCAGGGGTGACAATATGAAATCGTACTCATCCCGCGCAATAATAAAAATACTAGAATACGATGGATGGTTTCATGTCGGGACGGCAGGTGACCAATATCAGTTCAAGCACAAAACCAAAAAAGGTAAAGTTACGGTGACCCATCCATCCCAATTAATACAGTGAAAAGTATCTTCAAGCAAGCAGAGATTGAAAGATAAGTCTCAGCCCTGTAAAAAGATTTTACAAAGTATTACTGCCGCATATTAACAAAATAACTATTGAAAGAGGTTTTCCGCATGCAAAAAGATAGATACATCTTTCCCGCGATCTTTGATTATGCCGATGACGGAATCTCGATTGAATTCCCCGACTTACCTGGCTGCCTTCCATGTGCCGATACTACCGAAGAGGCACTAAAGAATGCTCAGGAGGCCATGGCCCTTCATCTGTACGGCATGGAGCGTGATGGTGACGAAATTCCGGACCCTACATCGGTGATAAAGTTACACCCTCAAACTAATCAGGCTATTGTGCTTATTGAGGCATGGATGCCCTTCTACCGGAATGTAATTGAAAACCATGCCGTGAAAAAGACCCTAACTATCCCTAAATGGCTCAATGACTTGGCCGAGGAAAAACAGGTTAACTTTTCTCAATTACTGCAAACTTCTCTAAAAAAGCACTTGGGAGTAACCGATTATAAGCCGAAAACAAAACGGCAAGCCTAAACAGATACCCCCTAGGGTTATCGATATAAGGACGTGAATAATGGTGAATCACAATGAAATAAGGACAAATAAAGATTGGAAAGTGGTGAATATAACCCAAGCCTCGAATTATTAAATAAGGTTGCACACGCCTTGGGTAAAGAATTGCGTGTTAAGTTCGAATAAACAGCGGAGAAATTCGCTGTTTTTTCCTAGACCCATATCTATCAACTCTCCTAAAGCTAATATTGATTTTGCTGCAATAAGTAATATTTAGTGAATATTTATAAAAATAATGAGGTTTTTGCGCATAAGTTGGCCCGGGAACGGATGTTTATGCATGATTTTCTAATAAATTAGGGTTCTCGCAGTAGAATCAATATTACCTTTATTTAGCACTTACCTGGCCTACTATATCACTATGTTTAAAAAAACAGATCTGCCCCCCCCAAGACTTACTCCTTTCTTTTGGTGATATAAATGCTCAGGTCTTTCTCTGAGATAAAATTAGCCAAGAACGCAATCTTGTTTCCTGAAGGTGAAAAAACACTTGATGAAAGATTTAAAAATTCGGGCGTCACTATTTCAGTCGTGTTAGTTAAAACATTTAATATCATAAGCTTACTTAGGGGAAACTTGCTTCCTGGTACATCTAAATCTTTTTGCTCAAATAATATTTCATCTCCATGGGGCGGACATAATATTTCCACCTCATCTGTTGGTTGAAACTCTAGTACTTGATTGCTGCTGATGTCAATAACCTTAATTTTTGGCACAAAACCAAAGGAAGCTCCCGGAGTAGCGGTAACAAACCGTTTATTATCCTGGAACCACCAGCCTAAATAAGCATGGTTAACCTTAAATGAACTTTGTTTTCCGGTAATTGGATTTAGGAATACAAATTTATTTTCACTATAACTACCGATGTTTACCAGGAGATAATTGATAGTTTTTTCATCATCAGACCATTGTGGCATTGCAGGCCGGATTCTTTCATCCTCAACACTATATAGTTTTATGTCTTTCGAAGAAGCTATTGTACGTAAATATAATCCGTCCTCCTCTTTTATATATAGTATTTGTTCTTGACAGCGTGAAACATCTGCTGCGTAGGCTCCATCGGGATAATGAAAAATTCTTTTTAGCTTAAAAGTTTGGCTTTCTATTTCTAAAGCCATGACGCTTCCCTGCAAAAGGAAATCTCCATTAGCTAATTTTTTAAGTCTAACATTAAAGTCAAATGGAAACTTCCCCTCAAAAATAAAGGTTTGTTTTTTATTTTCTAAGTCATAGGCATAAACTCTTTGGATTAATTCTACCGGAGGATTCTCTATTGACTGATTATGCATAATTACCGCGATGGTCTTATCGTCAAACCATCGTAGATACCAATGTTTAAAATTAGGGCTTGTGAATTCAATTTTTTCAGTTATAAAATGTTCTGTTGTAAATATTACAGGTTTTTCTGGACTAATTTTCTTTTCTTCCCCCTGCTTCTGAGGGGTTAATGCCTTACAGCCCATTGATGCAAACAGGATTAAAAAGACCAGCAGATAACAGATCTTTTTCATCTCAGCATCTCCCCTTTTATACTGTTACTGGCCCAACATACCCCGGAGGAGCAGCCATAATAGTTACATCACCAATAAGAGCTTCTACCGTTGCAATATCCATATCTGCTATTTCTTCATAAGTATAACCTAAATTATTTAGGCTGCGCAGCTGGATTTCAGATATTTTCTTCTTACTTATTTTTTCTTTTAAATCTGCTACCCAATAGGATTTCGGTGCCGTATCCCAGGAGTTCAGCCCGGTCAGGATGGGTTTTTAACGCTACATATGCTCCAAGTTTGTAGGCCAGGTTATGAACTGAAATGCTCCGCATATTTCGTCACCTCTTTACTTCATCTTACCAACTATCCCATGATTTTCCTATAGCCTCTGCGCAACCCGTAGGAATTCCCGCGCAACTCGTAAAGATTCTTGCTTGAAAGTCCTTTTCCGGTGCATGAAAAAAAAATCAGCCTTTATCAATGGCTGATATATTAGGTGCACAGGCTATTATGCCGTTTACCGCCAGTTGAGTTTAGTTATTCCAAGGTATGAAGATCACGAACTGGACACCCGGGTAGTCCTCTGGTTCCACCATGTCTAACTGCCCCCCGTGGCGGTTCACGATCTGTTTTACTATGAACAATCCCAGACCACTGTGCTGGGTTCTATCCTTGGTGGTATACCCGGCAGTAAATATGATGCTCCGGATGTCCTGCGGGATGGGAGCTCCGGTAATTGAAAATCCTAAATATTTCTTCCTGTCAAGCCTGTCTGTGCTATAACTCCATCCCAACGACAGTAATTAAAGGGCTCCGCCATTGAAACAGTCATTATTTTAACGCTACGGTCTAGACATGTGCAAGCAAATGCAATACGGAAAGTATGATAAGTTCACTCAATCTAATTCGAATTTCAAAGGTATGTTAAAGCCTTCAACTTCTCCAAACACTCCATCAGCTACCCCATCCTCATATGTACCAAATCCTAGAATTAAATCCGCGCCGTCCACTATATTTTCAGGCACTTTTATGTCAAAGGAAAAATATGTCCAATATCTCGGCCCCAGCAGATGTTCTTCTATTATAACAGGATTTCTTGTAAAGCCAGGAGCCTGCACTCCCATTGTTAAGCCGGAAAGCAATGCATTTTTGTTGGCATCAAGCAGCCAGTAGCTAAGTTCCTTGGTATTATCCACTCCAGATACACTAAACTTACGCCCCACCACCTCATTAGGCGCGGGAGCGAAGACTTTTATTGACCGTGAGTGAGCAACAATATCTGGAAGATAATGAATATTGGCAAGTGATTTAATAAAAATTTCTTCATCCGCTATGGGCACAAATTTTACTGGTAATCCTGTTGCCTTAATGTAAACCACATCATAAAGGTCGTTCGGCGTTATTTTTTGAGCAGGAGAAGGCTTGATAAAACTTACTTTTGCCACCACTTCTTCTGCCAGAACAAGCACATCGATGATTTGTACCAGACGCTCGAAAGGCTTGGGGCCATCCCTGCCACCTATTCCGCTTCTAACAAAAAGATATTGCTTGCCGTCAAATTCTTTAGCATTAGCAAAATCAGATATATCAAACTTTAGGGAATTCTGAACCCAGCTCCTGACCTCTTCTGGGGTTGCGGCTTCCTTGTGCAATTCAACCGGCCAAAACTCCACGTTTCTTCCGGTAATAATCTCTATCCAAAGAGGGTCGGCGTAGATATGCAGTGGGTCGGCAAAGTTTTTATCCAGGCTAAGCTCAGCCCAGGCTACTACCTTGTATCTACCTGGCTGGTCTAAGGCGAAGGTATAATGTTCTGTCCACGACCCTCCAAAATCAGGAACGCCGGGATTAAGGGTAAGTTCTCTCGGACTGCCCGGCTGCGGTTCCGGGATCTTTGATATAACAACCCGATTCTGCTCATCATAAACCCTAAAAAAAAGAATAGAATCAGCGCCCCAAAAAGCAAGCGGGTTATCGCCCAAATTGTATAGATGTTTACTTAACCAGATTCTCTCGCCGGCATGATAGTGGGTCTTGAGTAGCCCCGTAACCACTTTTAACTCAGCCGCTTCAACCGCAGTTTCTTTTTGGTCAGTCGCCACTACAGCCGGCTCATTTGTTTTGCCCGCAATTTCTTTTTGGTCAATCGTCGCAACCTCCGGCTCATTCCGCGTGAACAATGCTATTCCGGCAAGAGCGCCAAGCGACAATACCGCTAAAATCAAGACTGCTGAAATCAACACTTTGTTTTTCATCTTCGTTACCTCAGAGTAATACTTACTGTGGCTGGTGTCCCTGTAGTCGGGGAAGCACCAGTAAAGGTAATGGTTCCGGTATGAGTACCCAAGCCTAACCCTGCGGTGGTTGCCCGCACAGATACAGCGTCTGTTTCTGTTGTGGTCGTGCCACTGCTGGGTAACACATAGGGAACACATAGGGACGGTTCTTTCGTGTTCCTTCCTTCCTTCCTTCTTTTACCGTCTTCTAGCAGGTAATTTGCATATCCTTTAGACAGGCAATTCGGATACCGTTGATTATAGATTTCTGATGATACCAAAACTGATCCCGGTTAATCTTTCGATCTGCCTGATGGACAACTGTCTTTTTTTAAGCTCTTTGATCACTGCATTTCTCTTTTGCTTCTCAAATGCCTGTATCTCTTGCGGACTTTTTACTTCAGCTATTTTTTGGATTAGTTCAGCTGCTTCCAGATCATTTATCCTGACCCCATGATCAGGCTCCAGGCATTGATCCTTGTTTGGTTCCTGAT